>Ga0070681_10004754_pt1 | contig 13012 bp, 6 predicted proteins | sample KBSC83BmetaG_FD_65650 | JGI IMG/M metagenome (GOLD analysis project Ga0070681, IMG submission 65650) | Corn rhizosphere microbial communities from Kellogg Biological Station, Michigan, USA - KBS C8-3B metaG | ecosystem: Host-associated > Plants > Roots > Rhizosphere | place: USA: Michigan... | reverse complement strand
GCGCTGGGTTCAGAACTATACTTTGCGAGGCTCAGCGGCAGATTAGCTTTCAAGTGACGATCAACCCAGACGATGGGGGTAGGCAGCGCTGCAATCGCTGAAGTCCACGAACCCACAGAAAAAAGAGTGACCCCTCTTGAAGGAGCAACATGATTGGCACGCGCAGAAGCTTCCTGCAGGCAAGTGGATCTGTCGCCGCCGCATTGGCGGTGGGCCGCGCGCAGATAAGCCACGCTCAACCGCCCGTTATTTCACCGCAAGCTCCCAAATCGATTCAGACGCCGGTTCTGACGATTGGATATGAAGAAGCGGGCGACAGCCAGAGTTTTCCGATCCTTCTACTGCACGGTTTTCCTGACGACGTTCGTGCGTGGGATGGCGTAGTTCCCCCGCTGGTGAAGGCGGGGTACAGGGTGCTGGTCCCTTATCTACGAGGCTTCGGGGCCACGCGGTTTCGGGACCCCGCAGCTCCGCGAACCGGAGAACAGGCGGCGATTGGCCAGGATCTGATCGACTTTGCTGATGCCCTTCACATTCAACGCTTCGCGGTCGCCGGATTCGATTGGGGAGCGCGCGCAGGCCAAGTGGCCGCGGCGCTGCATCCCGATCGCGTGCGCGCGGCCTGCTTTAGCGGCGGATACACCATACAGAACACTGTTGCGCCTTCGCGTCCTGGATCTCCGCAGAGTGAAAGACTATTTTGGTATCAATGGTATTTCAATCTGGAGCGAGGCCGCGAAGGGCTGGCTGCAAACCGGCGGGGCTTATGCCGATTGTTTTGGGAAACCTGGTCGCCGGAATGGCACTTCACTGATGAGACCTTCAATCGCACTGCACCTTCCTTCGATAATCCGGACTTCGTGGATGTCGTGATCCATTCCTATCGGCATCGCACTGGGACTGTTCCTGGAGAAGGGCGGTTTAAGGAAGCTGAACAACTGTTGGCACAGCGGCCAAAAATTCAGGCTCCCACGATTTTATTGCATGGCGACGCCGATGCCTTGGCTCGTGGAGCGGTAGCGGAGTCACCTGCCGAACGCGCTCTGTTCCCCTCGCTGAAGGCCGGCCGCATCGTGGCTGGAGCGGGGCATTTTCTGCCGCGCGAGAAGCCCGAGGCGGTATCGTCTGCCCTGCTGGAACTGCTGGCGTCCGCTCCCTAAATCAACCTGACAAAACGGTTGGCAATTGGCTAAATGGCCTTGACCCTCAAACGTTAGCATCATATAATTTGCAAACGCGCGTGATGCGCGCGAGCTTTTGCGGGGAGGTGGGTTTTGAAAATTTTAAAGGCGGCCTTGTGTCTAGTCATGTTCAGCGCCGTAAGTTGGGCGCAGGCGGTTTCTACTGCGCAGATTAACGGGACAGTGCAAGACGCCAGCGGTTCCGCCGTGCCTGGCGCGGAGGTAAGGGTTACTCAAACCGATACCGGCGCGATCCGTACTGTTTCCAGCGGGCCTGACGGAAGTTACACGCTTCCCAGTCTGCCGGTTGGCCCCTACGCCCTGCAAGTGACCAAGCCGGGCTTTGCGACTTATGTGCAAAAAGGCATCGTGTTGCAGGTAGCCAGTAACCCATCGATCCCAGTTACGTTGAAGGTGGGCACGGTTACCGAACAGGTTCAGGTCGAAGCCAATGCGGCGATGGTGGAAACGCAGAGCACGGGTGTGGGACAGGTGATCGATTCGCAACGGGTGGTCGATCTGCCGCTGGTCGGTCGCCAGGCGACAGATCTAGTGGTGCTGTCCGGCGCGGCCGTGCAAAACGGTATCACTAACTCGAATAACCGCGGCGTTTATCCGAATGTGTCGACGTTCTCCGTCGCCGGTGGATTAGGCGGAGGTAATATCTTCGCGCTGGACGGTGCGTTTCACAACGATGTCTACGCGCTGTCGGCTTTGCCGATTCCTTTTCCAGACGCTTTACAAGAATTCAAAGTAGAAACCAGTTCGCTCCCTGCGCAGTACGGATACCATTCGGGAGGCGCCATCAACGCCGTCACCAAGTCGGGCACGAACCAGTATCACGGCACGGCCTTTGAGTTTCTGCGCAACTACGATCTCAACGCCCGTAATTTTTTTGCAACCACGCCGGATGGCTTGAAGCGCAATCAGTACGGCGGAACTTTTGGTGGACCGATCAAGAAAGACAGATTGTTCTTCTTCGCTGGATATCAGGAAACCGACACGCGCCAGACTCCCTCGGACTTGATCTCGTTCGTCCCGACAGCGCAGATGCTAGCCGGTGACTTCAGTGTCTACGCCTCCAGCGTTTGCCAGACCAAGCCGTTCACGCTGAAAGATCCCTTCACCGGTAAGGCACTTACCAACAACATCATTCCAGCGAACGAAATTTCTCCCGTCGCGGTGGCTATTAGCAAGAAGCTGCCTGCCGCGACCAACGTCTGCGGTCAGACGAACTATGGAATTCCGGTCAGCAGCGACGAGCATTTCGGCGTAGGTAAAATGGACTATCAACTGACACCTACTCATACGATGTTCGTGCGTTATCTCGGGACGCAATATAACCAGGCGTCTCCCTACCAGGTTTCAAAAAACGCTTTGAGCACCGGAACGCCGGGTGCGTCTGATCTGGTGTATTCGGGAGTTTTTGGCGATACCTATTTAATTAGCCCCACCGTCGTAAACTCCTTCCGTGCGAACTACAATCGCGTGAATACGGCCCGTGTACCGGGGCAGTTCTTCGGAGCTTCGGATGTCGGAATCAATATGTACCAGTATTCCAAGGATTACCTGACAGTGGCCGTCACCGGCGCCTTGAGCATCGGAGGCACTGGTGGACTGAACTCGGTTTACCATTCCGCGTCCGGACAGTTGGGCGACGATGTGTTGGTCACTCGCGGAAGCCATCAGATGGCCTTCGGAGCCATGGCGTTGATCTCGCAATCGAACTCGTATGGAACGTCCTTTATCTCCGGCAATATCGCCATCACAGGCTCGGCCACAGGCAGTCCTCTCGGGGACTTCGTTACGGGGCAAATATCGAGCATCAATCAAAACGCCCCCAACCGTACCTTCCCGCAAACCTGGTACTTAGGGCTGTACGCACAGGATGCATGGAAAGTACGGCGGAATCTGACGGTGAGTTATGGTCTTCGTTGGGAACCGGCCTTCCCCTCGCAGTTGCGTCAAGATGTCAACACTCACTTCGACATGACGGGCTTCCTAAACGGAATTGTGAGCAAGCAATTTGTGAATGCACCTCCTGGCCTGTACTTCCCCGGGGACGCGCTCTTCGGCCCCAACGGGAGCGCCAGCATCAACAAGAACTGGAAACAATTTGCTCCGCGCGTGGGTATCGTGTGGGATCCCACCGGCAGTGGCAACACCGTAATTCGCGCCGGCTATGGAATTTTCTATGACCAGACCAGCGCTGAATTGTACGCGCAGATCGGGCAAGGTCCTCCTTGGGGCGGCAAAGTAACCGTGAACACTCCCGTAGGTGGGATCGCGAATCCCTATTCAACATTTCCAGGCGGAGATCCCTTTCCGTTTGCCTTCAGCAGTACTACCGCCTTCCCGGCCGGCGGCACCTTCCAGAGCTTCAATGCAGACACCAAGTACCCCTACGTTCAGCAGTGGAACTTCGGTATTCAACAGCAGCTAGGCAAGGATTGGCTGGCCTCGGCCAGTTATCTCGGCAATGAAGTGACTCACATCTACGGACAACGGGAAATCAATCCATCTGTCTTTATCCCAGGGACCTGCGCGAAGGGTCTGTACGGCCTCACCGCGGCCGGCCCTTGCTCTAACACTACGAACACCAACAACCGCCGGGTTCTGAGTCTGATCAATCCGGTGACGGCGGCAGCTTACGGTCCGGTTGATATTTGGGACGACGGCGGAACGCGGAGCTATAACGGCTTGCTATTGAGCATCCAGAAGCGCTTCAGCCGCAATTACTCGGTCTCGGGCAACTATACCTGGTCACACTGTATCGGAAATCCGATCAACACTTTCCCGAGTGCTGCGAGCAACGATTATCTAACACCAACCCGCGCGGGCGACCGGGGCGATTGCGGCACGGCGTCCAGCGATCTCACCGGTTCAACTACCGTAGGGACCGATCACCGTCAGATCGCGAACATCACAGCGCTGGGCTCCATGCCCCGGTTCTCTGGCAAAGCCATGCGGATGCTCGCCAGTGATTGGAAGACATCGCTTACTGTGTCCATGTTCACGGGTGACGCACTGAGCGTGGTTACGGGCGTCGATACCGCGCTGGTTGGATTCGACACGACCACCCAGTATGCGAATCAGTTGCTCCCAAACGTCTATCAGAAGCAGGGCACGCAGTGGCTTAACCCCCTGGCTTTCGGTGCACCCGCGACGGGCTCCTTGGGAAATATGGCGCCAGGCTCGGTACGCGGTCCGGGCGCCGTGGTTGTCAACGCAGGTTTGTCGCGGCTCTTCCCAATCAAGGAAAAACGAACGTTTGAGATTCGTGCCGAAGCGCAGAACCTGCTGAACCACACCAATTTCGGAGATCCGGTGTTGGCTCTGAATAGCAGTACTTTCGGTAAGATCATTACCACGGCGGGTGCCAACGCAGGTCAATCAAGAATCGTGCAGCTGGCCATGAAGTTCATGTTCTAGGCTGACGGAAGTAACGGCGCGACTATTTAGACAGCGTCGCTGAGTCGCTGGCGGTATCGGTTTTTTGATCGGCGGCAAGTAGTCCGCGTTCGATCATGGCCTTGCGGATAACCTCGGCTGCCCGAGGGTAGTCCTTCTTGGAATTGGCGAAAAAAACTCCGCGCTCAGCCACCATCAACGGGGTCCATCCGAGTTTAGTCTGTGCGTCCAGCTTAGCGCCGTGGTCGACTAGGTATTGAACGATCGAGGGTTGGTCGGAAACCACGGCACTGATCAACGGAGTGCAGCCGGTCCAACGGGGATCACCCAATCCTTTGTCGGCAACTTCCGGCATGTTGAGTGGATAGTAGAGAAGAGTGTAATGGGCATCGCCTTGCATTGGGAATGGCGCGAAATCGGAATGGCCATTGATATCGTTCCCCAATTCGATGGCCAGTTTTACCGCATCCAGCCGTTCTGCTTCGGAGACACCGGTGAAGGGTCCCGGACTTTCTCCTGGCCATGCGTCCAGACCGGCGGCTACCATCAGAGGAGTGATACCCGCCTCAGTTCCCAGCTTTGGGTCGGCGCCACCATCGGCTAACACTCGCATCATGGGCGCGTCGCCGCTGCGAGCAGCGATATAGAACGGAGTGGCGCCCGCATAGCTCAAGAAATGGCGTCCGATATTTAGGTCGACGGGGTTGCGCGCCCTTCCGCCTTCGGGGTCGAATTTCCCTTCTTTCCACGAAATGCGAGCGTTAGGATTGGCCCCATGTTTGAGGAGCGCTTTCGCGAGATCGAGCGCCGTCATCTTGCCAAGAGGAACCGGAGTGGATCGCGCCAGTTGACCGACTCCCACCGCGCCGTCGGAGCCGGGTTTCCGCAACCACGCGAGCGTATGCAAAGCCGATCCGCGTGCATCGGGCGCGTTCGGGTTTGCACCATGATCCAATAGCACCGAGGCGAGCTCAAAATAGGCATTGAGAACCGCCATGTTGAGAGCGCTGGTGCCGTCGGGCGCGACATCGTTGACGTTGGCTCCGTGATCGAGCAATGTCTCGACCGTATCGATGTGGGCGTTGCGGACGGCAAACAACAGTGCCGTGTATCCCTTCGTCGATTTTGCCGTTATCTGAGCTCCGAACTCGAGTAACACCGCCACGGCGGCCGTGTTGCCTTCCGAGGCGGCGAACATCAGCGCGGTTTGTCCTTTGAAGGGTTCCTTTGCGTTCACGTTCGCGCCATGCGCAAGAAGCTCCTTAACCGCATCCACTTTCCCGGTGAGAGACGCTGTCATCAGCGCGGTTTCACCCTTTTCGGAAGTACTATTTGGATCCGCGCCAGCCTTTACTAAGGTTTCAATGATGGCGGCGTTGCCATTGGTGCAGGCGAGCGAAAGCGGAGTGATGTTGTAGCGGGTAGCGGCCTTGGCATTTGCGCCGGCAGACAGCAGTTGGCGGGTGAGTTCCAGGTTGTCGTGAAGGACTGCCCAGTGCAATGCGGTTGAACCATCCGCTTGAACGCCGTTCACCTCGGCATGGGCGTTCAGCAGGATGCGTATGGCGGCGGTGTCCGATTTTTGGGCAGCGTCCGCCAGCCGCGAGTCACGTAGGGCGCCGAAGACGGTCGGTACAAATAGGGCAATTCCCAATCCAATTGCGAGCGTTACGCGCATCCAATCGCCTCCAGACAAATTCCATCGGAATGCTAGCACAGCCCGGCTTTATTTGGCAAGCATTGCATACGCCATAAGGCAAATAGTAGCGCGTGATAAAATTAACCGTGTCTATGATATGCGGGTGGACCCGCACTCTCTGATGCGAAGCCGAACAATTGATTTTAGATTCGTAGTTTGCGTTGCGGCTCTACTGTCGGGCTCCGTATACGGTCAAGCAACGCCGCCTTCCCCAACTGCATCACCCCGTGCGGTGTTCGACAAATACTGCGTCGGCTGCCACAACCAAAAGCTGAAAACCGCCGGCTTGATGCTCGACAAGTTGGACCCATCCCATGTCGCGGGGGATGCGGAACGTTGGGAAAAAGTTGTCGCCAGACTAAGGGCCGGCTCTATGCCGCCTCTGGGTGTGCCACGGCCGGATCCAGCCGCTTACGCTTCGACAGCTTCGTTTCTGGAGGGTGAACTCGACCGCGCGGCGGCCGCGAACCCTAATCCCGGCAGGCTGCCCTTGTTCCACCGGCTGACGCATACGGAATATCAGAACGCGATCCGTGACCTGTTGGCACTGGAGAATCCGCCTCAAGAAATGGATTACTCGCTGCTGCTGCCTCCCGACAATTCGGCGAGTGGCTTCGATAACATTGCGGATCTGTTGTTTGTTTCGCCTTCGGTCATGGAACGTTATCTCGACGCGGCAGGCAAAATCTCCCGGCTGGCGGTCGGGGATCCAACCATTCCGGTGATGATCAACACGTATCATGCGCCGCCGGAACAACCACAGAACAATCGCGTCGACGAGCTTCCCTTCGGAACGCGCGGAGGTCTGGCCATCCGCAGCGTTTTCCCGGTTAACGGAGACTACAGCTTCAAGGTTGAGCTTGTGAATGCTCCCCGGATCTCGGAAGAGCTCGAAATCACTGTCGACGGAGTACGCGCGCAGCTAACCAGAATCGAAGCGTTTCGCGGACGCGGAACCAGCAAGCCCCTGGAGTTTCGCCTGCCGATGACCGCGGGTCCGAAGTTGGTGGGGGTTACTTTTATTCAACCTACCGCGGCGCGCAACGAGCAAACCTTGCGGCCACCGACGAGCGGCAAAGGATTGTGGATCGGGCAGCCTCAGGACGGCGAACCGGCCATTGCCACGGTGACCATCAGTGGACCTTTCGATGTGACCGGCCCCGGCGAAACGCCCAGCCGGCAACGGATCTTCGTTTGCCATCCAACTTCTGGGAATTCACCAGAGGAACTAGCTTGTGCGAAGCGGATTCTAGCCAATCTGGAACGCCGCGCCTACCGGCGTCCGGTGGTGGACGCCGATATCCAGGCTCTGCTGCCCTTTTACGGCGCCGGCCGCGCAGAGGGGGGATTTGACAAAGGTATCCAGCAGGCACTGGAACGATTACTGGTAAGTCCGCAGTTCCTTTTCCGCATTGAACGGGAACCCGCCGGCGTGACTCCGGGAACTCCGTACCGCATCAGCGACCGGGAACTTGCATCACGGCTCTCGTTCTTCCTGTGGAGCAGCATTCCGGATGACGAGTTACTGGCTGCCGCCATCAGTGGAAAACTGAAAGATCCGGCCGTGCTGGAGCAGCAAACGCGGCGAATGTTAGCTGATCCGCGGTCGGAAGCGATGGCGACCAACTTCGCATCTCAGTGGCTGTTTCTGGGCGACATCGAGGCCAAGCGCCCGGACGTGATCTTGTTCCCGGATTTTGACGAGCACCTCCGAAACTCCATGGAACGAGAGACCGAACTTTTCGTGGACAGCGTAATGCGGGATGACCGCAGTGTGTTGGATCTATTAACCGCTAACTACACTTTTGTAAATGAGCGGCTGGCGAAACATTACGGCATTCCGAACGTAGAAGGCAGTTATTTCCGGCGCGTCACGTTTCCAGAGGGCAGCGTGCGTGGCGGACTGCTGGGGCAAGGCAGCATCCTTACGCTGACCTCTTATTCCACCAGAACATCGCCAGTGGTGCGCGGAAAGTGGGTTCTGCAAAATCTTCTTTCGGCGCCGCCGCCGCCACCGCCCGCGAACATTCCGGCACTAAAAACCGAGGGCGCGGAACCCGGCACCACTCTTTCCATGCGGCAAGCCATGCTACAGCATAGGGCGAATCCAGCCTGCGCCAGTTGCCACGCGCGCATGGATCCCATCGGTTTCGCGATGGAGCATTTTGATGCTACCGGCCAGTGGCGGGATACCGATGGCGGAAATCAGATCGATGCCAGCGGACTTTTCCCGGACGGCACTCAATTCGAAGGTATGCGCGGGCTGAAGAAAATTCTGCTGGCGCATCCCGAGGAGTTTGCTTCTACGGTAGTGGGCAAATTACTCATGTACGGGATCGGCAGAAATCTCCAGTATTACGATGAACCGGCGGTTCGCGCGATTGTCCGCGACGCCGCCCGCAACAACTACAAGTTCTCGTCTTTGATCTTGGGCGTGGTCAAGAGTTATCCGTTTCAGATGCGGGAAGCACAGCCGAACGAAACCAAATCAGCCAGTACGGCGAACGATCCAACGAGTAGAGGGAGAGCGCAATGACGTTTATCACCAAGAAAGCTTTGCACCGCAGAACCTTTCTCCGCGGAATAGGAACCACTTTGGCGTTGCCTCTGCTCGACGCCATGGTCCCAGCGCTTTCTGCAAAGTCCGTTAAGCCTATACCGCGTCTCGGTTTCGTATATGTTTCAAATGGCGTGATCCAGGCGCAATTTAACCCGACTAAGATTGGGACGGGGTTTGAGCTGCCGCCTATTCTGAAGCCACTACAGCCGGTTCGGGATCAGATCAATGTCTTAACAGGTTTGGCGCATCTACAAGCTGATGCCTTGGGCGATGCCGGTAGCGATCATCCACGGGCATCCGCGGTCTGGTTGAGCGGTGTGCATGCGTGGGATCGCACTCAGCCTGGGATAGAAGTGAAGCTGGGAACCACTGCGGATCAACTCGCTGCCCGGGAAATTGGTAAGGCCACCCAGGTATCGTCGCTTGAGTTGAGCGTGGACAATCCGACGCAAGGCTCCTGTGACACCGGTGATTGCTTTTATATGAGCACGGTGTCCTGGCGCAACGAGACCACGCCGAATCCGACCGAGATGAATCCGCGAGTGATTTTCCATCGCCTGTTTGGAGATGGCGGCAGTGGCGCGCAGCGTCTTCAAATGATGAAGAAAACCGATAGCATGCTGGATTCGGTGACCCAGGAAGTGAAGGGTCTCGCTGCGACCTTGGGGTCGGGTGACCGGTCGAAGCTAGGAGAGTATCTGGATTCGGTTCGTGATATCGAGCAGCGCATCAAGATTGCGGAAGCGCAGGCCGGTGAGTCCGTCGAACTTCCCGATCGTCCGGACGGCGTACCGGAGTCCTTCGAAGAGCATGTGAAGCTGATGTTTGACTTGCAGACGGTTGCTTTCCGCGCCGATATTACGCGGGTCTTCAGCATGATTATGGCTCGGGAATCGAGTCCGCGCACGTATCCGAACATCGGCGTGCCGGAGCAACATCATCCCATGTCGCATCACCGGAACGATCCCGAACTGATCGCGAAAAAGGCCAAAATCGACACGTATCACGTGTCTTTGTTCAATTATTTTCTGGAGAAGCTACAAGCTACACCGGACGGAGACGGTTCACTGCTGGATCACAGTCTGATCACCTACGGCGGCGGTATGGGCGACGGCAATTTGCACCGGCACTGGGACCTCCCCTGCATTTTGGCAGGCAAATTAGGCGGCCAGCTCAAGACTGGCCGTCATCTTGCCTATCCAGCGAACACGCCTATGACGAACCTGCTGGTCACGATCCTGGACAAGGTGGGGGTGCATCCTCAGAAATTGGGCGATAGCACTGGGCTTTTACAACCCGATTATCTGTCGATATAGCACTCGGGCGGACGATCAGAACCTTGTTTTGACAAAGCTGACTTGGCATTCGCGAATCGCCATCGAACCGGCAGTGTAGCATCCTCGCCAAGCACGTATTTGGCCACAGGCTTGCCGCCGTGTTCTGTAGGAGGCGGTACGTCCTTTGCACTTTACTTGATCGGTTTATAGTGCTCATCGTAGGGCTGGTCTTTGGGGCCAACATGATGCAGTGGCGCCTCGTTAGATTGCTGTCGGTGCCATCGTTCTTACCGGGCTGAGTATTGTGACTGGAGTAGCGCGGACCCGACAGCGCGATCCGCGAAATAAGATAAGGGTTACTTGCGCGCCACACTCTTGGCGTTCCACAAACTCAAATTGAACGACCAAATCTGGCTTCAGCCACCGGCATTCTGACATCTTCACCGCGGTAAGCCCCGCATTCCCGCGTCGGCCTTTTTCTCCGGTAGACTCGCAAACGGACAGTCCCGAAATGTCCATTTATTCGTGCGATGGTTCCAAGCAAACGCGGGAGCCGGAGACACGTTCAAAGATCTTCCCCGATTAGAGGTCCGTCCACGACATCGAACAACATCGAATGAAATCGACACTCGAACCATAGGCGGAAGAGGGCAAGAGTCAGATCCTGCGGCCAAAGTTCTTCCGCACGGCTGCTTCGGCACAACAACTACCGCTGATCGATTGATCGTACGCACCAGATTGCCACCCACATCAGGCCGCTTGTCGATAGTAATAGTTCAGCATTCCGCCCAGACTCTGCCTCCGTGGTACACCTCCCGTGCCGTGACGCAGCGGGCCCGGAATGATCAATCGGTTTTCTAATCCCTGGTGATCCCGCTCCCGTGGTAGTGCGCCATGAACTCGTCTAGGACGCGGCGTAGACTGGCCTCACCAAACAGAATCATCCGGTCCGCACTCAGGTTCGGGGAGCGTGGCGGCAGGTTCACCGTCTTTACTCCTGCTCCTGGCAAAAAGCCATCGTCCGCGTCCGTTAGATTCCGCCCAGCTTGGTTCATCCACTCCCCGTTCGGCGCGGGGTGCATTCCTCCCACCTGCACGCGACGGGTCGACAAATCGATGACGAAGAACACTAGGGAGCGAACTAGACCAAGGCGTGTCCACACTTCAACTGTGAAGAAATCAGAAGCTGCAACCATCTCCCAATGCTGCGGCCAGGAACTCGCGCCAAGTGGTCTTTCGGCATCTCTCCGGAGCGGGTCCTTATTCGGGTGCAATCGCTGATTTTACAGCTTCGCATTTTTCTTGTTGCCTAAGGGTTCTTCCTCGACCACCCCTCGCATGGGGCAAGGAAGGATCGACGCAATTCGATAGGAGATGCGAATGGGCTTGAGAGGAATCCTGGAAGTGCAACGTCGAAGGCTGGGTTGACCCCGGGGCGCTGTAGTCAAAATTGTAACTGCTCGGAGCCTCCAAGACGCCACAACTTGCTACAGGTGCGCCGCCGGGCCGAAACCCAGCATTGCAAATAAAGGGCTTATTTTCTTTGGTCGGGGCGGGGCGATTCGAACGCCCGACCCCCTGCGCCCAAGGCATGAGTAAGTCAAATTTATTCGGACCAACAATTCTCATATTGTCAAGAGGTTGGGAGGAAATAATCTACATCACAAAAGAGCCTTGTAGTCAATTTTGTAGCTGCCGTTTGCCCCGCGGTTCAACAGCGTTCTATACCCTCATATGCCGAGCGGAGCGGCGTTCGCCAGTCCCAGCGTAACCGCTTCGGTAGTGCGAATTCCCGCGCAGCGATTACTTGGAAATCGCGCAATGGATGCGGAACCTAGCACAAACTCCAGCCTGAGGTTCGTTGTGGGGCCCTGCGACAGACTCGGGCACCTCAATGCGCCGCGAAATCACTCACAAAGCAACGATCAAGGCAAGGGGGCAGACCGCCGGCGTCGTTTTCCGCATCCTGCTAGGGCTACGGTATTGAAAAGCCAAATGGCGAAGTCCTATCTCCCTGACCGCGGCAATTAGGCGATTGGCCGTATAGGCTGTTGCATCAAATTCATCGCGATCGTGGTTTGCGGTACAGATTAAACCGCAAGGGAATTTACTCTCCCGGTACTATCGCCCAGCTTGTCCATTCGAACCCCCCCGATTTCCAGCATTCTTAAGTACAGATTTGTCAGTGGAGTCCCTTTGGGATAGCGGATGTGTCGGCCGGACCTGATCTGGCCTGCTCCGCCGCCTAGCAACAAGATTCCCAAGTCCTCGTTAGTATGCAGGTTGCCGTCGGCGATGCCGCAGCCGTAGACCATCATGGTGTGATCCAGAAGGGAACCTTCGCCGTCGCGTGTGGACTTCAGGCGGTCCAAGTAATAAGCGAGCATCTTAACGTGATACGCGTTCACCTTCGCAAGCTTTTCGATAGAAGCGGGATCTCCCCGGTGGTGCGATAGCGGATGGTGAGCATCGGGAACACCGATTTCACGGTAGCTGCGGTCACTCTTCTCGTGAGCCAGCATGAAGGTGATGATGCGGGTCATGTCAGTCTGGAAGGCCAGCACCTGCAGATCGATCATCAACTTCGCATACTGCTCGTAGGAAGGCGGATAGCCGCCGGCGGGCCGATCCAAAGTCGGTAGCTCGCGGGAAGACTGCTCCTCGGCTAACTGGATGCGCCGCTCCACATCGCGGACCGCATCCAGATATTCACCGATCTTGGCGCGATCCGGCGGCGCTAGCGTTGAAGTCATGCTGGACACGGTCTCGGTGATATCGTCAAGAATACTGCGCTTCTCTTGAATGCGCGCCAGCCTGGTTGCGCGATTGGTCGAGTCGCTGTCGCCGAACAACCGTTCAAAGACTACGCGCGGCTTATCCTCCA
>Ga0070681_10004751_pt1 | contig 13014 bp, 14 predicted proteins | sample KBSC83BmetaG_FD_65650 | JGI IMG/M metagenome (GOLD analysis project Ga0070681, IMG submission 65650) | Corn rhizosphere microbial communities from Kellogg Biological Station, Michigan, USA - KBS C8-3B metaG | ecosystem: Host-associated > Plants > Roots > Rhizosphere | place: USA: Michigan... | reverse complement strand
CCGGTAGCGCCGCCGGGCGAGCAACGTGCCGATCAGGAGCAGATTGACGGCGTTGGCGCCGACCCCGGTGGCGAACGCAGGGACGTAAGAGCCGAAATGGTCGTAGATCGCGCCCGCAAGCCAGCCGCCCAGCGCCATGCCCGAGCCGGTGAACAAGAGCAGCGTCGGAATCCGCCAGGCGGCTTGCGATGCCGGGTAGAGCTCGCGCAGCGCGAGCACGTAGGCGGGAACGATGCCGGAAAACCCGAGACCGAAGGCGGCCGATACCGTGAACAGGCCTCTCTCGTCCTGGGTGACCAGAAAGGCGGCCAGCGCGCACATCTGCCACAACGATCCGACGAAGATGGTGGCCAGGCCGCCGATGCGGTCGGAAATCGCTCCCCACAACTGACGGCTGAGGAAGGCCGTTCCGAGCAGCACGGAGAGCATCAGCGCGCCCACCGAGCGGCCGATACCCAGGTCACCGCAGAAGGCGACGAGATGGCTCTGCGGCATCGCCATCGGCAAGCAGCACATCACCCCCGCCGTGCAGAGAAGCGCGAACACGAGGTTCGGCGCCCAGCCGAGAACGCGCTCCGGCTCCGCCGTGGCGCCGCGCGCGGCCGGCGTCGGGACCGCCTCGGGCGGATGCGTGAAGAAGATCGCTGCCAGCGGAAGGATCACCGCCGCTTCGAGAAGGGCGTACCACAGCATCGTCTGTCGCCATCCAATCGAAGCAACGGCGCGCTCGAAGAGCGGCGGCCAGATCGCGCCGGCGAGATACGAGCCGCTCGAGATCAGCGCCAGCGCCGAGCCGCGCCTGCGGTCGAACCAGCGGCTGACGTAGACATAGAGCGGCGCGTTGATGCCGCCGAGCCCGATCAGGCCGATGAAGAGGCCGTGACCGATCCACAACGGCCAGGGCGCGCCGAGCGTCGAAACCGCGAGGCCCAGCGCGACCATCAAGGCGCCGAAGATCACCGTCCAGCGCGTGCCGATGCGCTCGGCGATCTGGCCCATCAGGATGCCGCCGACACCCCCTCCGAACCAGGCCAGCGCGCTCGCCAGCGCCGGGATCGAACGCGCGCCGCCGACCTCCGCCGCGATGTCGGTCAACGCTACGGCAGTGATCCACCCGGTTCCAAAAGCCATCAGCATCGTCACGAGCGCGATGCCGGCGACGACCCACGAGGTCCGGGTTTCGATCAAGGAACGGCTTTATACATCGGCGCGCGGCGCGTTGCGCGCCCTTGACGAACCGGAGTCCGGAAATGCCGGACAACGGGTGGCGCCGAAGGGCGACAGAAAGCGGCGCGCCGTCTCGACACCATGGCGGCTTGAGCGCAACCCCGGATTCGACCCTGACATCCCCGCTCCACCAGCTCACCGCGCGAGAAATCCAGGTGCTGAAGCTCGTCGTGGACGCTGGTCACCCAACTCTATCTATCCCTTGGCTTCCTCCGCGGTCTGTCCCGTGTATTCGCGCCAGCTTCGATTCGTGAAGTCGCCGGGTCCATCCGGCCGCGTGGTCCAGGCGATCGTCGGAATGTTGTCGATCACATCGCGCAACTCCTGCTCCCTCGCGCGCAGGCGCTCCTCGCGCTGTTTGCCCTGAATTGCCGCGCGCGGCAGCTGCACCGACATCTCGATCAGCTGGATCTGCTCCTCCGAGGGCAGCCCGGGCCTTCGTGGAACAGGGCGAAAGTGCCGGGCAGCGTGTCGTCATCCAGCAGGATCGTCGAGCGGCGCGCCAGTCGCGATGCGGTCGAGCACCCGGCGCTGGCAATCGAGCAAATCCATGATGTTCCGCCGGCTTTGCTCTTCGAGGTCTGCTTTCATCCGAGCCTCCAGGCGACCATCCTTCCGGATGCGAACAAAGCGGCCGGTGCCTATGCAGCTTGCGGCGGGTCGTCGCCCGTTGCGAGCGCGTCCAGTATTTCCAGCAGCTGCTTGGGATCCTCGCCCTTAGGGACGAAATGGCGGAAGCCGACTGCGCGCGCCAGCAGTTGTTCGCCCGGCTTTTTGTAGTGCCCCGACGTGGCAATCAAAACCGGTTCGGGCATTAAGCCCGCCGCCACTATTTCGCGCGCCAGATCGTAGCCGCTCTTCCCGGGCATTTTGATATCGAGAATGCAAACATCCGGTTGATGTTCGCGTACCGCGTTCATAGCGATATGCGGATTGGCACACGTATGCACGATGTACCCCTCGTCCCGCAGAAGCACCGCGAGCGTGAGGGTCGCATCGGGGCTGTCGTCCACGAGGAAGATGCACAGACGCTTTTTAGAAGCCGTCTTGCGCGCATTGGCTTGCACCCAAAAAGTTTACCGGCAATTTTCAGCGCTGGGCATCGCGGAATCGCCGACGCCCTGTAGCAAAGCGGCGACAGTGAGGGGCGGCGGCGGCCCCGGCGTCACGGCCCGCGCTCATGTTCCCAGTAGGCCTTGGCCCTACAACGGTTTCCGGAAGAAGTGACTTGCTCAGTGAAGTAGGATGCGCCCGGTATGGATCAATCCTTCCACGGAAGCCCGCTGGCGCCGCGCGTACTTCGGATTGTCGTCGTTGAGGACAACCTGGATTCCGTACACACCACCGCGCTGCTTTTGCGGGAACTGGGACATATCGTCGACTACGCGACCAACGGGTTCGTGGCTCTCGATGTCATTCGGCGTTTCCGGCCCGATTTCGTGCTTTGCGATCTGGGACTGCCGGGATCCAACGGATTCGACGTCTGCACGCAGATCAAGGCCGACCCCGAGCTGCGCGGCGTGAGCGTCCTGGCCCTTACCGCTTACAGCGACGAGAAATCACGCCAGAAAGCAAGGGAAGTCGGTTTCGACGGCTACTACGTTAAACCGCTGCTTCCCGATTCACTCGCCGGCATCTTCGGCGACCCTCGCAACGGCCAAGCGCCGAAGAACCATCCGCACGCGCCTTAGGCCAAATGAAGCCGACCACGCATCGATAAGCGCTGTTCCGCGTACCCATACCGGACGGCCGCGCACCTTCATTCGCTGAAGGACCTCGAGCAGCTTCTTTGGGCCCAGCGGTTTTCCAAAGTGGTGATCGAACCCCGTGATATTGGCAAGAGACTTGTCGGCCGGACTTGTGCGAGCTAAACGTCATTTTCAGTGAGGGCGTCGGTCGCGGCTTAAAAACCCCGGCAGCGCTCATGCGGTGCGTTAGCGCACCGTCGGCATGCAGCCGACGGCGGATGCGACCGTTGCTGCAGTTGTTCCGCGACCTCACTTTACGTCTGCCACGTATGAAACTTGGACGGCTCATATAGACTTGGTCGGATGGGCAGTCGAAGCAAAGCCCCTATACAAAAAAGAAAGCGTACCGCCCCGCCTCCCCAACGAGCGACGCCCTCGGTGGGAAGGGGATCCACTGAAACGACCTCCGCGGCCCTTCGCGAGGCCGCGGCAGCCCTTCGAAGGGCGCAGTTGATGGCGAATCTGGCGCATGTCATCACGCGTCCCGAGGGTTCTTTCGAAACCTGGTCGGAAACGCTTCCGCGGCTGATCGGACTCAAGCAGGCGGACGTTATCGCGAGCACGCGCGATTGGTTGGCGCTGATCCATCCCGATGATCGCGCCCGCTTCCGTTCAGCCGCGATACAGGCGCGCAAGAAAACCCTCCGTACGGAAGTCCAATACCGGCTTTGCCGCGCCGACGGGCGCTGGATCCATGTCAGGCAGGTAATGGAGCCGCTGCGCAACGGCCGTGCCACGAGCACGCGAGCACTGCGCTGGTTCAATACGCTGCAGGACATTACCGAGCAAGTGGAGAGCGAGGCACGGATCAACCGGCTGAATCGCGTCTACGCTGTCATGCGGGGCATCAGCAGCGCCATCGTTCGGATCCATGAAACACAGGAGCTTTTCCAGGAGGCTTGCCGCGTAGCGGTCGAGGATGGCCAGTTCATCATGGCCTGGATCGGGCTGGTCGACCACCAGAGCTCGCTCGTGAAGCCCGTCGCCACGGCGGGCAACGTGGGCGACTTTTTCGGCAATGCGCCAATGGCCATCCTCGAGACGAAGCCGGGCGGACATGGCCTTTCGGGCCGCGCGGTGCGGTCCAAAAAGCCGGTGCTGTCGAATGACGTCCTCACCGATCACCAGCGGCTCATGCGCAAGGAACTGGCCGCGCGCGGGATCAATTCGCTCGCCATCCTGCCTCTTCTCCTCCGGGACAATGTCGTCGGCGTGTTCGCCTTGTATGCCGGCGACTCCGGCTTCTTCGATGCGGACGAGATGCGCTTGCTCGGCGACCTCGCGCGCGATGTCTCGTTCGCGCTGGACCACATCGAGAAGGCGAAGCGGCTGGACTACCTCTCGTATTACGACCCGCTGACGGGACTCCCGAACCGCACGGCGTTCCATGAGCGCCTGCACATGCAGCTCCAGGAGGCCTCTCAAAAGGAGCAGCGCGTTGCGCTCATCCTTCTCGACGTAGAACGGTTCAAGACGATCAACGATGCGTTCGGGCGCCAGGCCGGAGATGCGATCCTCACGCAGCTTGCTGCGCGCATGAAACAGCTTTCCTTGCCAAGCAGCTGGTTCGCCAGGGTCGGCCCCGATCAGTTCGCGGTCATTACGCCGGAAGTCGGCAGCGAAGAAGCCCTCGCAACCCGGACGGACCGTCGTCTCACGGAAACTTTCGGGCCACCGTTTGCGATCTCCGACCGGGACCTGCGGATTTCGGCGCGCCTCGGCATCGCCATCTTTCCCGGCGACGGCGACGACAGCGACACGCTGTTGCGGAACGCGGAAGCAGCCTTGAACAAGGCGAAGGCGACCGGCGAGCGGTACATGTTCTATCGCCACGACATGACCGCACGCATTGCGGAGAAAGTGACGCTCGAAAACAAGCTGCGGCAGGCGATCGAGAAGCAGGAATTCGTGCTGCACTATCAGCCCAAGGTTGCCTTGTCGAGCGGCCGGATAACCGGGCTCGAGGCGCTTATCCGCTGGAGAAGCCCCGAGCTCGGGCTTGTCGCGCCGGGCCAGTTCATTCCGCTTCTCGAGGAGACGGGCCTGATACTGCAGGTCGGCGCATGGGCGCTCAAGAGGGCCTCGCTCGACCACCGCGCCTGGCATGAAGCGGGCCTTACCCCGCCCCGCGTTGCCGTAAACGTATCGGCCATCCAGCTTCGCCGACGGGATTTCGTGCGCACGGTCCGACAGGCCATCACGCTGGCAGTCGACCCGGCCGCAATCGAGCTGGAGATCACGGAAACGAACGTCATGGAGGACATCCAGTCCAACACCACAAAGCTCACCGAAATCCGCCGCATCGGGCTCGACATCGCGATCGACGACTTCGGCACCGGATATTCTTCGCTCGCCTATCTTGCGCGGCTTCCGATCGGGACATTGAAGATAGACCGGTCTTTTGTACACGCGATGAACCAGGATCGGACCGCCCGCACCCTGGTCGAAACCATCATCAACCTGGCCCACACGCTGCGGCTGAAGGTCGTCGCCGAAGGCGTAGAGCGGCAAGAAGAGCGCAATGCTCTGGTCGGCTTGAAGTGCGACGAGATGCAGGGTTATCTCTACGCCAAACCAATTCCCGTAGAGGACGTACCGGCCTTCCTTGCCTCGCAGCGCAGTAACGAGGTTTCCCACCCGTGAATGCGGCGCCGGTGCAAGGACCATCTTCGCGAGGTCTACCGCGGAGGGTTACAACCGGCGCGCGAACTCATGGCGGCCCGAACCTATCCAATTGCCCGGAGGGACTCTCGGTCTCAAAGCACCCGGGGGATGGCTACCTAGTGATCCACTCAGGATCGAGATCCAGCAGGATGTCTACGAGCTTGAGCCACTTGCGCTCTGGCATGACGGCATGGCCCATGCGCCAAGCGATTATTTCGCCGACCGAAGCGTTAAGTTTTTCTGCGAGTACATCTATGCCCAACCGCATCTCGGCGATTCGGAGCGCCTTGGTGACCAAGCGGTTGGTTCGCAGGCCATTCATTCGGACCCACTGTAGCGGCGAGAGATAACCGGTACCGTCTCCTTGGTTCCACAGGGAACGTGATTGCGCGCCGGTCTGACGCGGCGACTAACGATTCACCGGTCTCATCGAGATTTCACGACAGGCGAGGAAAGCTGCGGACCGGATAATCCGTTCGCGCCAATCCCTAGGACACTCTCCCCAGAGCTTTGTCCCACCGGCGCACTGAGGCCCGCTTCGGCGGGCCTCTTTCCTTTGCCGATCTGGAACTGAACGATGGACCCGAAAAAACAAAAAGTGATCAAAGAGGCGGTGGCGCTGATGGGCTGCGGCCAACTGGCCCAACGCATGAAGGTTAGCGAAGCGGTCGTCGTCAGTTGGCTCGAGGGTTCGGCCGAGATAGGAGACAAGGAGCTTTTGGCGCTTTCAAAGGTCCTTCTGGACTGGAGCGGGAAACAGAAATTTTAGAGTTTCTGTTTGGCGCCACCACGGCTTCAGAAACGCTTAGGCGGCTTTCGCACGCGGGCTGCCGGGTACGACGGCTGTTCGGATCGACGCCGGTTGGGTTTAACTACGGCAATCTTGGGCTGCCCGAGACGCACGTGCGCTTCAAGAAAAGCGTCGAAGCGTGTTTTTCCGGGGACGGGGCTCTTATCCACGTTCAGTAATCAGCAAGGCCGATGCCCGGACTACGAGCTTCGGGACTGGCCTCGTTGACGTCGATGCGGTCCCGGTCGGGGCGACCAGGCTTGCTCTTGTCGGCTGCCATCAATGATTCCTTCGGGCATTCCTTGCAGCAACGCGCGTGCCGCGCGGTCACGCGAACCACGACATGCGCCGCCCCCTGGGCTCATAATGCTCGCAACGAAGGAGTTGCCATGCGGGTGGACGACGCAAGGCGGGTGCTGGCGAGGGCTGCGGCTCAGGAGGGCGGTGTGCTCCAGCTCGCGGCCAAGCTAAACCTCAGCGAGCGCATCCTGCGGCACTACATCGAGGGCCACGAACCCGTGCCCGACAGTCTGTACCTCATGGTTGGATAGGCTTTCGGCACCGGATCATAGGACCGCGGGTCCCGATTGATTGGATCTCATTTGGGTGCGCCAAGCGCTACGGGAGTGCGCAGGAAAACAACCTGGCCGGTCATAGGGTGGCTGGCGGCCGATGCAAGATACGCGATCGTGCCGGCGACGTCTTCCGGCGCACCAGCCTTACCGCCGGGCATGCCGGAGAGAATCTTTGTTCGCTCGGCCGGCGAATAGGCCGCATTCAATAGCTCCGTGTCGACAACGCCAGGGCTGAGCGCATTCACGCGGATGCCCTCGGCGGCGAGCTCGATGCCGAGCGTGCGCGTGAGCGCGATGAGCGCAGCCTTCGTTGCGGCATAGGCGCCGGTCGAATAGCCGCCGGTGACCGCGAGGCCGGACACCAGGTTCACGATGCACGCGCCCGGCCGCCTGAGATGCGGCAGCAGCAGCCGCGTCAAGCGGAAGACTCCGTGCACGTTCACGTCGAACGCGTCGAGCCATGCGCGCTCGTCCATTTCGGCGACGGTACCGCGCGGAAATGCGGCGGCGTTGTTGACCAGCACATCGACCTGCCCTGCCTGCGCGGCAAGCGCGCTGGCGAACTGCCTGCAGCTCGACGGCGATTGCAGGACGAGCGGCAGCCCGATCGCCGCCGCGCCGATCTCTTTCGCGGCCGCCTCCGCGCGCTCGGGAGTCCGCGCGCTGATGACGACGCGCGCACCTTCGGCGGCAAATCTGTTCGCTGCGGCGCGCCCGATGCCCTGGGACCCGCCGGTGACGACGACGACGCGGTCACCCGGCAAAAAAGGGCTCCGCCTGGCCGCGCACGCCGACGTCGATGGAGAAGAGGCTGCCGGCGAGCGGCTGCTTGGCGAGAGCGGTCTCGCTGAGCGGGTAAGTGGCACTTGTCACGTAGAGCACGTCCAGGTTCTCGCCGCCGAAGGCGCACATCGTCGGACGCTGCACGGGCAGGCCGATGGTCCGGTCGATCTTGCCGTCGGGTGAATAGCGCGCCACGCGCCAGCCATTCACGTGAGCGATCCAGTAGTACCCGTGCGCATCCACCGCGGCGCCATCGGGGCGACCCTCGGTCATGTCCATGGCGAGGAAGATGCGCTGGTTCCGGATGCCGCCGGTCTTTGCATCGAAGTCCCACGCGAAGACGTAGTCCTGCCGGCTGTCGGAGTGATAGAGCGTGCGGCCGTCGGGGCTGAAGGCGAGGCCGTTCGGGCAGATCAGGTTGTCGACCATGCGATGGCAGGTGCCGTCGGGATCGTAGCGATAGAGCACGCCGACGCGCCGATCCAGGCTTTCCACGATCGAGCCGGCCCAGAATCGCCCGCCGGGATCACAGCGGCCGTCGTTGAAGCGGCTCTCAGGGTTGTCGGGCGCGAGGTCGAACAGCCGCCTCACCTTCACGCCGGCGTCGAAGTCGACGAAGGCGATGCCCGACTGCATGCCGGCGATGATGCCGCCCGCCTTGCGGAAGGCGAAGCAGCCGATGCGCTCGGGCATGACCCAGCGCCGGTTCTCGCCCGTCTTCGGATCGAAGCGGTTGAGCGACGGCTCGTAGATGTCCACCCAGTACAGCGCCCGCTCGGTCGGATGCCAGCGCGGGCATTCGCCCACCAGAGCCCGGCGCGCCAGGACGCACTTGACCTCGTCCCTCATTGGCCGCCCGCTCCACGCCGCGCAATGAAGTCGATCTCGACCAGGCAACCGCGCGCGAGTCCCGTCACCCCGACGCACGTGCGCGCCGGGAAGCGCTTCGCGTCGAAATACGTCCGGTACACGGTGTTCATGCGCTCGTAGTGCGCATCGAAGTGCGTGAGGAAGACGCGCGCGCTCACCACCTCGCGCAGGTTCGACCCGACGCGGCCGAGCACGGTCTTCAGGTTCTCGAACACGACTTTGGTCTGGTTCTCGATGCCTTCGGGCACCGAGCCGTCCGGCGCGATCGGCATCTGGCCGGTGACGAAGAGCCAGCCGTCCACCTCGACCGCGTGGCTATAGGGCGCGACCATCTCCGGTCCCTTGTCCAGCACGTGAAACACGGCTTCCGCCATGGCGCTAGGCCGTCTGCCTGATCGATGCCATGAGACGGCCGCTCTTCACGAGCTCGCGCACGTCCTGCTCGATCTTGCGGTGACGTTCGCCGGGGGGCAGGTCGCCGGTGCGGATGATGATCTCGCACACCGCGCGGCCGAATGCCTGGATCAGCTTGGCATCGTCCTCACCCGCGGGTGGGACGGCAAAAATGATCTCGGCGTTGTACGTCGGCATGATGCCCTCGGCGTAACGCCGCGGCATCGGCAGGGGCTTGCCCTCCTGCACCGCGCGGATGCCGCGGCGGATCTGGCGGCGCACGGTCGCCACGCCGCGGTCGGTGGACCCGAGGTGCTCGTTGGCGTGGATGGCGATCGAGCGCTGGCCCACCAACGCGTCGTAGTCGCCCGGGCTCTTTTGCCGCTCCGGGTAGGGCCGCTCGTCGGTCTGCCCCATGAAATCCACCATGCCCAGGCCAATCAGGTCTTCCCGGCCCTCGTCGAGCGGATCGATCAGCTTGTTGAAATGGCGCAGGCCGATCGCGTAGGAGTTGCGGTCGTCGATCGGCACGATCCAGCGCGAAAGCCACGCACAGACGGCGAACTTCTCGCGCGAGCCGTCGACGAAGCCGGTGCCGAACTGCGCGGCATTCGGCAGGATCACGTCGCTCGCGCGAATCCACAGGTTGCCGTTCCAGCGACGCGTCGCGATCGACAGCAGACCAACGGGCGTCTCCATGAACTCGAGCTGGGGCAGCGCGCTGAAGGAAGGCGAGAACTGCACCCCGCTCACGATCGCGTGCAGGTACGCGGTGTGGATCGGGTCGGCGCCGTTCTCGTGCGCCTGCAGCCAGTTGCAGGGCGTGTGGATCTTGTACGGCACCAGGCGGTTCTCTTCCGGGTACGAGCTCCAGCAGTCGTAGACCGGGAATGGCGGCGTTTCCTCGGGCGGCCCCATATAGGCGAAGACGAGACCTCCGTACTCGTGCGTGCGATACGCTCCGTGACAGAGCGTCGTCTTGAGGGTGCTGCCCGCCGGCTCGGTGGGCGTCTCGAGCACGGTGCCGTCCACGTCGTACAGCCAGCCGTGATAGCAGCAGCGGATGCCGCGCTCGGAGATGATGCCGAACTCGAGCGACGTGCCGCGGTGGCTGCAGTGCCGATGCAGGAGACCCACTTTCCCCCGCTGGTCGCGGAAGATCACCAGGTCCTCGCCGAGGATGCGGATCGCGAGCGGCGCGTCCTTCAGCTCGCTCGCGAGCGCCACCGGATGCCAGAACCGGCGCAGGTATTCTCCGCCGGGCGTTCCGGGCCCGACGTTCGTCAGCTCGCGATCCTCCTCGAGCTGGAGACGGCGATGGTAGCCGCCGAATTTTGGAATGTTGAGGGTCTTGGACATAGCGGTTTCCGAAAGATGGCGTTACGGGGTGACGGGAACGGTGCCTTCGCGGCGCCGCGAGGCATGCCAGGGCAGCACGAGCCGCTCGATCGCGTCGATCAGGAAGAACAGCGCGATGCCGAGGAGCGCCAGGATCACGATAGCGGCGAACATGGTCGGCGTGTCGTACTGGCCCTGCGACAGCATGATGAGGTATCCCAGGCCGCGCTTGGCGGCGACGAACTCGCCGACGATGGCGCCGATCAGCGCGAGCGAAATGGCGACCTTCATGCCGCTGAAGAGCGCCGGCAGCGCGTGCGGAAAGCGGATCTTGACCAGCACCTTCAGCCTCGAGCCGCGCAGCGCGCGCCCGAGATCCAGCATGTCCGGCTCGACGGACTTCAGGCCGTGCACCAGGTCGATGACGATCGCGAAGATGGCGATCATGGCGGCGATCGCGATCTTCGGCTCGAGCCCGGTGCCCAGCCACACGATGAAGAGCGGCGCCACCGCGACCTTCGGCACGCTGTTCAGCGTGACGAGCACCGTATAGAGCGTTCGCTCGAGGAACTTCGACTGCACGATCGCCACGGCCAGCACCACGCCCAGGACCACGGCGAGCGCGAAACCCGCCAGCGTGGAGTACAGCGTGTATACGGCATGGTAGGCGTAGATGTGCGGATTCTCGATCATCGCCTGCGCCACCGCGGAGGGGGGCGGCAGCATGAAGAGCGGCACGCCTAGCATCCGCACCAGGATTTCCCAGAGGAGCGTGCAGGCCGCCAGCACGCCGACGACCGAGGTGACGCTCTTGACGTTGTGCATCAGCTGCCTCGCCTGAACTCGCCCAGCGCCTCGAACGTTTCGCGGATGCGCGCGGCGTAGGTGGCGAACGCGGGTGTCTCGCGCACCGCGAGCGGCCGCGGGCGCGGCAGGTCGATCTGCAGGTCGGCCGCGATGCGGCCCGGGCGGCGCGCCATGACGAGCACGCGGTCGCCGAGGAACACCGCCTCGCCGATGTTGTGCGTGACGAAGATGACGGTCTTCGGCGAACGCAGCCACAGCGTTTGCAGCTCGAGGTTCAGCTCGTCGCGCGTGAAAGCGTCCAGCGCCGCGAACGGCTCGTCCATCAGGAGAATGCTCGGGTCCTCGATCAGGCCGCGGCAGATGGCCACGCGCTGGCGCATCCCGCCGGAGAGCTCGTACGGCCGGCGATGCGCGAACTCGCCCAGGCCGATCATCCGCAGGAGGGCGAGCGCCTTGTCTTCCCAGTCGCGCCGCGGCAAGTCGCGGAACTCGACCGGCAGGAGCACGTTGTCGAGCACCGTGCGCCAGTCCAGCAGCACGTCGCGCTGGAAGACGATGCCGAGCTTCTCGGGCGGCTCGCGGACCGGCGCGCCGTCCACGCTCAGCGTGCCGCCGGTGACGTGCTCGAGGCCGGCGATGCAGCGAAGCAGCGTGCTTTTCCCGCAGCCGCTCGGCCCCACCAGGCTCACGAACTGCCCGCGCGGGATGCCGACGTCGACGTCCTTCAGCGCCTCGATCGGCCCGCGGCTCGACGAATAGGTCTTCGACAGGCGCTGCGCGACGATGAATTGCGCTGCCGCGATCGCCTCTCTTCCTGGATCCACTTTGGTGCGCGCCGGCTAACGCGCCGGCCAGAGCAGCTCGTTGGTGAAGTAGCTCGCCGGCTTGGCGCCGGGCTTGATGAGCTTCGCCTCTTCCATCGTCTTCAGGGTCGAGCGCCAGTCTTCCGTCGACTGCCAACCCAGGGGGTGCCCCTTGGTGTTCGGCGTATAGAAGTACGGGATGTGCTGCTTGACGATCTCGATGTTCTGCGCGCGGTCGATCTTCACGTCGGGGCGGCGCTTGATGATGATGTCGACCGCTTCCGCCGCGGCCGCATCGCCGCCGTCGATGATCTGCTGCCATGACTCGTAGAACGCCGCCGCGACGCGGCGCAGCGCATCCGGCCGCTTCTTCAGGGTGTCTTCTTGCACCACGAGGCCGTACGAGGGCAGCACGAATCCGTAGTCGGCGAGCAAAATCTCGTCGGATGGCCGCGTTTTGGCGACCTGCGGCGCGCCAAAGGGAATGGAAGTCACCATGCCCATGCCGCGACCGTTGGCATAGGTCGACACCTTTGCCGAAGCGTCGACGCTGACGAGGTTCACTTTTTCGCGGCTCGTGCCGCCAGCCCGAAGGAACGCGTCCATGAACGGGCCTTCGAACGAGGTGGCGGTGTAGATCACCTCCTTGCCTTCCAGGTCCTTGATCTTCTTGATGCCGGAACCCTTCGGCACGAAGATGCCCATGGTGGTTTGCCGGATCAGCCCGCCGATGGCGATGATCTTCATCCCCTTCTCGCGGCCGAGGGTCATCGCCGACAGGTCGGTGTAGCCTACGTCGATCTTGCCCGCGCCGACGAGCTGAACGGTGACCGTCGAGCCGTTGCCGTCCTCGTGCAGCACCTCGACGCCGTGCTTCTTGAAGATGCCCTTCTCAAGACCCCAGTGCCACCCCGCCTGCACGCCGGTCGGCGTCCAGCTATCCCGCACCGTCACCTTCTCTTGGGCGCTCGCCGCGCCGGCTCCCGCCAGGATCGCCGCCGCCAACACCATCGCGC
>Ga0070681_10004749_pt1 | contig 13016 bp, 9 predicted proteins | sample KBSC83BmetaG_FD_65650 | JGI IMG/M metagenome (GOLD analysis project Ga0070681, IMG submission 65650) | Corn rhizosphere microbial communities from Kellogg Biological Station, Michigan, USA - KBS C8-3B metaG | ecosystem: Host-associated > Plants > Roots > Rhizosphere | place: USA: Michigan... | reverse complement strand
ATTCGCGAACCCGGCGTTCTGGCGGCCGTGCCACGATGTTCCCGTAGCGGGTAACACGTACCTGCACCTACTTGCGGTCGACCTGGCGCGTTCGCCAGATGGGCAATGGTGGGTGCTTTCGGACCGGACGCAGGCGCCTTCCGGAGCAGGTTACGCGCTCGAGAACCGCATCGTGCTGGCGGAAACGTTTCCGGACTTGTTCCGCGAGTCGCAGGTGCAACGCGTGGCTTCATTTTTTCGCGCTTTTCGCGAAACGCTGCATCACCTGTCGCCCACGCCCAGCGAACATCCCCGAATTGTCCTCCTTACACCTGGACCGTATAACGAGACATACTTCGAGCACTCTTATCTTGCCCGTTACCTCGGTGTCCTCCTGGTCCAGGGCGCTGATTTGACCGTGCGCGACACGCGCGTGTTCCTCAAGACGCTCGAAGGGCTGAAACCGGTCGACGTGATCTTGCGACGCCTGGACGATAGCTTCTGCGACCCGATCGAATTGCGCTCCGATTCTTTCCTGGGGGTGGCGGGCCTGGTAGAAGCCGTGCGGGCGGGCAACGTGGCCGTCGCCAATGCTTTGGGCAGCGGTTTACTTGAAACCACGGCGTTCATGCCGTTCCTTCCCGGGCTCAGCGAAAGAATGCTGGGAGAGCCGTTGAAATTACCGGCCATCGCCACGTGGTGGTGTGGCCAGCCTGAGGCGTTCCGCTACGTACTCAACAATCTGGATTTCCTGGTGATCAAGCCGGCGTTCCCATCGCAAGGGATGGAGCCTGTTTTCGGAGGAAAGCTGGCCGCCGGCGAACGGTCTCGACTGATCGCGCGTATGCAAGAAACCCCGCACGAATTTGTCGGACAGGAGTTGGTAAATCTGTCAACGGTTCCCGTCTGGTCCGAGAACACTCTCTCGCCGCGCAGGGTGGTTCTGCGCGTGTATCTGGCGGCGGCCGGAGACTCGTGGGTTGTGATGCCCGGCGGACTTGCCCGCGTGTCCTCCTCACTCGGCACGCCGGTCGTCTCTATGCAGCGCGGCGGCGGCAGCAAGGACACGTGGGTGCTTTCGGACGGGCCGGTCGATACGTCCACTTTACGGCGGCGCGATCGGCCCGTCGATCTGAATCGCGGCGAGACAATTGACCTGCCCAGCCGCGCAGCCGATCACATGTTCTGGCTGGGCCGGTATGCAGAGCGCTCCGAGCATCTGGCGCGTATCCTTCGCTGCATTCTGGTCCGGCTCACGGGCGAATCGGGAACGCCCGAAAGCGGGGAGTGGGAATCGCTGATGAAACTGCGCGATTGTTTGGAAGCTTCCGATCCCGCACTCGCGATGGACCAGGAACAAGGGCATCTTGACCAATCGCGAGAATTTGAGCAGGCGATCCTTTCGCAGATTTTCGACGGCCAGCGGAGCAGCAGCCTGAACGGAACTCTGAATAAGGCCGGGCGCGCCGCGGCGCACGTGCGTGACCGGCTGTCGAGCGATCTGATCCGTATTGTGAGCCAGTTCGGCACACTGGCTCGCGCGCCCGGCGACTCTGCCTGGGGGTATATTCCGGCAGGCGACGCGTTAGCCGTACTGAATCGCTGCGTCGGCGCGCTCGCGGCGCTGCGCGGGATCGAAATGGAAAATATGACCCGGGGCCCGGGATGGCGATTCCTCAATATCGGCAGACGCATTGAACGCTCCGTCCATCTGGTACAACTTTTCCGCGCGATCGTCGTACCGCTGCGCCTCGAAACATGGCCCGCACTCGAGATGCTGATCGAGGTCGCGGACAGTTCGATGACGTACCGGGCGCGCTATTTCACTACCCTTCAGGCCGCCCCGGCGCTCGACCTGTTGATGAATGACGATCTGAACCCACGCTCGCTTGCCTTTCAGATAAAGGATTTCTCGGAGCATTGCCGGTCTTTATCCAGCATGCCCTCGGGGGCCGGATGGCCCGTGTCCAAACAGAGACGCGTGGAGGCGGCGGCGGAAAATCTGTTTCGCCAGGATGTCAACCAGCTCTGCCTGCCTGACGGCAATGGCGTCCGCGTTTTGCTTGACGAACTTCTCAGTCGAATGGAGGAGGAGTTGCCCAACTTTTCGAACGCGATTACGCATACGTATTTCAGTCACGCGGAGGAAATGGAACGGACCACTTGATTTATCAAGTCCGACACAGAACTACATACGATTATGAGGACCCGGTCTCGGTCTCGCATCACGTCCTGCGCCTGACACCTCGCAATCTTCCACGGCAGAGATGCAGCACAAGCCAAATAACCATTGCTCCTGCGCCCCCGAGTTCCATCACGCGCATCGATTATTTCGGCAATCTGCTGACATTCTTCACGCTGCGAGAGCCGCACGGCCGCCTGACCGTCGAGGCAAGCAGCGAACTGGAAGTGCAGCCCTTAGTGGCGCCCGATCTTTCCCGATCGCCGCACTGGGAGACAGTGCCGCAGTCTCTTGCGGATGAGACGAGTATGGAAGTCCTCGACGCCTACCAGTTCGTTTTCAATTCGCAACGTGTCGGCGCGAGCGCGGAACTGGCAGCCTACGCGCGCGATTCGTTTCCCGCAGGACGACCGGTGCTGGAAGCGGTGCGCGATCTCACGCGAAGAATCCATCAGGATTTTCGTTTCGATACGAAAGCGACGGAGGTCACGACTCCGGTTGAGACATTCTTTGAAAAGCGCCGCGGCGTATGCCAGGATTTCGCGCATATGCAGATCGCGTGCCTGCGATCGCTGGGTCTTCCGGCCCGTTATGTGAGCGGCTACCTGCGGACTATGCCGCCGCCGGGCCGCCCTCGCTTAGCTGGCGCCGACGCTTCGCATGCCTGGTGTTCTGCGTGGTGTCCAGGCGCCGGATGGGTGGATTTCGACCCCACCAATGATTGCCTGCCCTCGGACGGACACGTCACTCTCGCCTGGGGGCGTGATTACAGCGACGTCAGCCCTATTCACGGTGTTCTGGTTGGTGGCGCCCGGCACACTCTACACGTTGGTGTGGATGTGATTCCGGTTGAATGAGGAAGTCATCAGCTCGCGGCCAACGCGTGGAAGACGCCGGCGGGCGTACCTCTGCCGCCCCAATGTTGATGTCCACCAGGTATTGGCCCGAGACTGATGAGAAACTTAAACGGGATTTACGTCTTCGGCTTGCAAACCCTTTGGGCCCTTTTTTACTTCAAAAGAGACGCGTGCTCCCTCGTCGAGGGATTTATAGCCGCTGGCAGCGATTGCCGAAAAATGTACGAACACATCTTCGCCATTTTCACGCTGGATAAAACCGAAACCTTTTGCAGCGTTGAACCACTTTACAGTACCTGTTTCTTTCATCTTTTTCCTTGCCTCGAGCTCCTCTAATATCAACTGCGGGTCGCAAGACCCATCCTGACAACCCCATTGCGGTTAAAGCCACTATGAGATCGTTAGGACCTATCAGCTTAACATGCTGACCTTCCCGGCAACAGCGCAACCGGATTTGCCCATCAAATTTAATTCAGGTCGAGATCCAGCCGTGTGACCGAGGCCGGAGCGAAGCGGTACACGAACGGCGAGCCGGCATGCAGATTTTCGTCGCGAACCGGCTGAACCGCTTCGGGGCGCTCGAAGGTATTGCGGGCGTGGATGTCTCGCGAAGTCAGCACCGTTGCGCGCGCGCTGGCAATTCTTACATTACGGACGTTGATCTCCGTCTCCTGCCAGTTCTCGACGTCCGGATTTACAACCGTCAATACGGCGCCCTTTTGACGAAGGGAACAGGATCCGGACAAAGTAAGCGGATACTGCGGCGACTGGCTGGCGGGCGGCGCCGAGACAATGGTGCGAATGGACTTGTTGCCTTGATGCGCGGCATACATATCGAAGACGTGGTACACGGGAGTTACGGTGAACCGTTCACCCGCGGCAAGGAACGATGAGTGGATGTTATTCATGAGCTGTGCCGCGTTCGCCATGGCCACCTTGTCGGCGTGCCGGTTGAATGTGTCCAGCGTGATGCCCGAGACCAGCGCGTCTCTGAGCGTGGGGAAGTAAGCCCAGAGGTAACTTGGATCGATAGAAGGATCGGTGTGATGCCATGCGCCCCACTCATCCACCACAAGCTTGACGCGCCGCTCTTTATCGACCTCACCCATGATCTGCCAGTGATTCGTGATGAGCTGCTCCATGCGATTTGCCTTGAACAGCAACTCATACCATTCCACCGGCGTGAACTGGTCGGCGACGCCAGTGCCGGTAGTGCCGCAGTAGTAATGCAGCGCCGTCCCGTAGACGTTGCGCAGGGGGCCCGGACCTTTTTCAACGAGTTTCTGGAAAAAGCTGTGGGTCCAGGCATAGTCGTCGACATTCGGCCCGGAGGCGATGAAAGCCAGTTTGACGCCGAAGCGCGGAACCCATTCGATGAAGCGCCGGAACTCGACGGCATAGTCTGCGCCGGTGAACGCTCCTCCGCAACCCCAGCTCTCATTGCCGACGCCCCAGAAGCGAACGGGGAATGGGTTCGGTTCACCGCCCTGCGCGCGTAGGTCGGCCATCGTGGTTGTTCCTGCTGGCGAGTTACAGTATTCAATCCATTCGTAGAAATCGCGCGCGCTTCCGCTGCGCAGGTTTCCCGCGAAATAAGGCTCGGCGCCAACTGACTTGCAGAGGCGGAGGAAATCGTTCGTGCCGAACTGATTCGGTTCGTATTTCTGCGGCCCATTCGGGGCCTTACTCAGATAATCGGTGTCTGCCCAGAAGTTCGTGCGGCGAGGCCGCGTATTTCGCGGGCCCACGCCGTCGCGCCAGTTGTAGCTATCGGCAAAGCATCCGCCGGGCCAGCGGATGACGGGCGGTTTCAAGCGCTTGAGGTGGTCGATAAGAGCCTTTCGAATGCCGCCGACGTTGGGGATCTTCGAATTTTCTCCGACCCAGATTCCATCGTAAATGCAGCCGCCGAGGTGCTCCGTGAAATGTCCGTAGATGTCCGGAGTTATGGTTCCGATCACCTCATCGGGGAGAACGTCGATTCTGGCGGAGCTGGCGCTCGAAGTTCTAGCGCTCATTAGCGCCAATCCGGAAAGGAGAAACTCTCGTCTGTCCATTCCGTGGATTATAAGCTGTAGCACAGTTGTCCATGTCGCGGCTCTGGCCGGGCATGCCCGGCCACTACAAAGCAATTCGTTCGTAGTGCGGTCGCATACGCTTCTTTTTACGGCTTCTCGGGCAAAAAAAAAAGCCGGAGACCCTTTCGGGATCTCCGGCAGAATTAAGGGAGATCTGCTTTAACCCTTCTTGCTGGGTCTTTCTACCTGAAGGTTGTTAATGACCTGGCCGAAACTGAGTCCGGCGCCGGAGGCACGAATTCCTGCAACATTCTTTTCCATTTCGGTATTCACTACACCCTCGAGCGTTACATGGCCGTTATCCACGATGATGTGGATGGGCGGCACTGCTTGCAGGGAGTAACGCGAAAGCACGGGGTCACGAAAGATCGCCCGTGCGACTTGGACCCGGAGGCGATCGTCAGAGAATGAGGTCGGCAAGACCTCCAGGTCGTTCGTGACGCTGCGGACGCCGGGTACGTGTTGGGCGATGCGTCCCAAATCCGCTTTCTTAAAGGGCTGGCTCACCTGCCCTTGCAACTCGACATCGCCTTCGCGGACTCGCACCGCGACGTTGTCCCAGAGCGTGTACCGCGAATACATGCGAATCTCATGCCCGATCTTCTGCGCGATCTGCGCGTCAGGCGATGCGGCTGGAACATCGGTCGAGGCCACCGCGCTCGCCGCAACCAGCAGCGCTGAAGCCAACATTAGCTTGGATGCGAGTATCTTCTTCATGGTTCTTACTCCTATCTACACTTATACTTACGCGACGCTGAGGAGAACGGTTGCAGGCGGCGTAGGGAGATTTGTAAAGAGTGCGTAAATAACGACAATGGACAGGCGAGAACGCCTGTCCTACCTTAAAAGGGTCATGGCAACAACCGAAACGGCAGTGCTCGGCGGCGGGTGCTTCTGGTGTCTGGAAGCCGTCTACCAGCAAATGGAGGGCGTGGTGTTAGTGGAATCGGGCTACATGGGCGGCCAAACTCCTGACCCGACCTATCACGATGTTTGTACCGGCGAAAGCGGGCACGCCGAAGTCGTGCGCGTCACCTTTGATCCGGAGATCGCCTCTTATAAAGAGATGCTCGAGGTGTTCTTTTCGATTCATGATCCGACGACTCGAAATCGTCAGGGGAACGACGCCGGCACGCAATACCGCTCTGCTATTTTTTACAATTCCGACGAGCAGCGATTGACAGCCGAACAGGTGATTCGCGAACTCGAAGCGGAACGAACCTGGAAAGACCCGATCGTAACCGAACTCACCGCGGCGTCCACTTTCTATCGCGCAGAGGATTATCATCAGGACTACTTCAAGAACAATCCGCGCCAGCCGTACTGCTCGTACATTGTTGCGCCCAAGGTGAAAAAGTTCCGTGAGAAATTCCAGACTAAACTGAGGCGAGGCGCTTCATCATGAAATCCGCTATCGTCGCTCTGGTTGTTTCATGCTGCGGACTGCTGTTCTCTGCGGATGCTCCGCGCGTGCGGTCTTTGTCGTTGGCATATACGGCGCGGGTGAAGAACATTCCGGCCGGAACACAGCATCTCGATTTGTGGCTGCCCGTTCCGCATAGCGACGCGTTCCAGCAGATCGCGAAGCTGGAAGTGCACTGCAGCTATCCGCATCAAACATTTGTCGATGGGTTGGGCAACCGGATTCTTCACGTAACCCTGGATCATCCGCAGGCGGGGAGCGTCGAAGTCAGGCTCGAGTTTGACGCCACGCGGCGCGAACACCGCCAGCTTTTGGTGCATGCATCCGATGCGGCGGCGCCGCCTTCCGAAGAAACGGCGCACTGGCTGAAGCCGGATCGCCTGGTGCCGCTCGACAACCAGATCCGGTCATGGGCTCAAGAGGTTGTGGATGCGGCGCATGCAAAAACCGACCTGGAAAAGGCGCGCGCCATCTATAACCACGTAGTCTCGACCGTGAAGTACGACAAGAGCGGCAAAGGCTGGGGACGCGGCGACATCTACTATGCGTGCGAGAATCGCCGCGGCAACTGCACCGACTTCCACGCGATTTTCATTGGATATGCGCGGGCGGTTGGAATTCCGGCACGGTTTGCCATCGGGTTGCCCCTGCCGGCAGAGCGAGGCGTTGGTCAGATCGCGGGATATCACTGTTGGGCAGAGTTCTACGCGCAAGGCATCGGCTGGGTGCCGGTCGATGCATCGGAAGCCGCGAAAGATCCGAGTCGGCGCGAGTATTTCTTCGGCGCACACGACGAGAATCGGGTGGAGTTCAGCCGCGGCCGAGATCTGATCTTGAAGCCGGCGCAGGCAGGGGAGCCGCTGAATTACTTTGTCTATCCATACGCCGAGGCGGACGACAAGCCCTTCACCGATGTGGAGCACGTTGTGACGTATCGGGACGTTCCGCCGGCGCTGAGCGCCTCCGGCGCGTCGGCAAAAATAAATTACCGGATCTTCGGAGTTTCCACGATGATGCCCATGCCGTCAAACAGGGTCCACACGGCGCGCTGATATAAGACGAACGCTTTCTGATAACCGGTGTATGCGCCCAGCAGCGAGCTTTCGACGGTGGCCAGGCGTGCCTGGGCGTCCAGCACCTCGAATGCCGTAATACCGCCCAGCTCGTATTTCTGCTGCTCGGCTTCCACATTTTTTTGCGCGAGATCGCGCGCGATCCGGGCCGCTTCGACCTGCGCGAGACCCATGTCAAGTTGGTTGGTTGCGAGCTTCACTTCCTGAATGATCTTCTGCTTGAGTTGCCGTTCCTGATATTGATCTTTGGCCCTGCTCACCAGAGCATCCGCCAGGCTGGCCTCGGCGGCGCTGCTTCGCACCGGCAGTGTCATCTGCAGCGAAAAGCCGTAAAACGGCGCCTGAAATCCGAACAACTGGTGCAGCGCGTCCCCCAAGCCACCCGGCACGAAATTAGTCGCGGTGCCTAACGGTCCCGTCACGGGGACCTGGTTTCCGCCCAAACCAAAGGCGCCGGCCTGGCCGCCCAAATCCAGACGCGGCAACATGGAATCGCGGGCGACTCGCGCGTTCAGGTCGTTTACGGAGTAGTGCCGCCGGATGGCGCTCAGCTCGGGACGCTTTTCGAGCGCCGCGGTAATCGCCTCCTCCGCAGAGAGGACTGCTGCGGGGGTTGCGGACGGATCGTCCTCGAGCACGATCTCGATGTTCCGCGTGGCCGGACTGATGTCGGCGCCAATCAAACGCCGCAATCCGTCGAGCGCATCGCGATATGCGTATTGCGCCTGAATCACACCGACTTTTCGCTGTGCCACCTGGGATTGCGATTGAAAAATGTCGAGGCTGGGCAATGCGCCGAGATCCAGCGCCAGTTTGTCGCGCTCGTAAGACTTCTGCGCCAGATCGTAGGCCTGCTGTTGCACTTTAATATTGTCTCGGGCCTGAATGGCGTCCCAATATTCGCGCCCGGCGCTCGAAACCATGTCCGCGATACTGGCTTCACTGGTCTCGGAAGTGATCAGCAGTTGTGTGCGTGCGATCATGAGCGGAGAACGAAATTGCAGATTCGTACGGCCTTGTAACAGCGGCTGCGTGATGGAAAAAGTCAGGCCGGTGAAAATGTTCGGATTGAAGAAGTCAAAGCGATTGTTGCTGGAGATACGGTCGGCTGTGAAGCTGAAATCGAGCAGTTGGCCGGACGAGAGCGTCTGGCGGTATTCGACTTGGGACTGCTGGAGCAACTGATCTAATCTTTCGGCGCCACTGATTTGGCTGAACTGCGGCGAGTTGGATCGAAGGCTGCTAAACGACGTTTGCAGATTCGGATCAAACGGCGCTTTGGCACTCAGAATCGCATCGGCGGCCGTCAGCACGTCGAGGCGTGCGAGTTTAATTTCGGTGTTGTTCTTTAGCACCAGCGCGATGAAATCTTTCAGGTGAAGATACAGCTTGCCGTCATGAACACGGTCCTCGATACCCTCCGCTTCGCGCACCTCGACCGGGCGCCCCCGGAAGCGTTCACTCAGAAACTTGGGCGGGGCGATAGCAAACGCCAAAGGGCAAAGGGCCAAAAAGAGCAGACCGCGCTGAAAGCGCTGTGAATTACTCATAACGCAGTGCCTCGATAGGATCGATCCGCGACGCTTTCACGGCCGGATAAATGCCGAAGATCATGCCCACCGCCACGGACACGCCGAAGGCGATGAAGATCGAAGAAGGCGTCACGATGGTCTTCCATTCGGCGGTGCGCGCAATCAGCCATGAAAGAAAATAACCAAACGCAATTCCGAGCATTCCGCCGCCCACGGAAATGAGGACGGACTCGGTGAGGAATTGCCGTACGATATCGTTGCGGCGGGCTCCGGTGGCGCGCCGCACGCCAATTTCGCGCGTCCGCTCCATCACCGTGGCCAGCACGATATTCATGATGCCGATCCCTCCGACCAGAAGGGAAATGGCGGCGATCGCGACCATCACGTAAGTAAAGATAGTTTGCGTGCGCTGCTGTTGAGCCAGGAGGTCGGCTGGAATCACGACGTTGAAATCCTGAATATTGTGATGGGTGGAGTTCAGAATAGCGGTGACGATTTTGGCAGTTTCAATGCTATCCGCTCCCGCTTTGAGCCGCATGTCGATTCCATCCAAATCGTCTTTCAGAAAGTTGTTGTCCCAGAAGCGGTATTGGTACGTGTTCAACGGTATATAAATGACGTTATTGCGATCGGCGGCCTGGGCGCCGGAGCCGGAGGCGGAGGTCAATTGCTTCGAGAGGACGCCCATCACCTGCACCCACGTGTCGTTCACCTTGATAAACTTGCCTACGGCTGGACCGTAACCCAGCAGCTCCACTTTCGCTTTTTCCCCGAGAACGCAAACCGCCGCGCTCTCTGATTCCTGTTGCGCATTGAAGAAGCTGCCCTCCTCCGTTTCGAGGTTGTGAATGGCGGCATACTCGGGCCGGGCGCCATACAGGTCCGGAAACTCGTTCGGGGGTTTCGGCAGCAAGCGGGTTGGACGAAGACTGCGTCGCGCCGAGATAAGTTCCAGCGCGTCAATATTGGCTTGGAGAATGCGCACGTCGCGCTCCGTCAAGCCCGGGGACGAACGCCGCCGCACTTGAAATTCCTCGGGACCGCTGGCCGGCCGAGCCTCAACCAGCAGGTTGCGAACGCCCAGCTCTTCGATAAAGCGCAGCGACTCCTGGCGCGCGCCCGCGCCGATTGCCAACATCCCAATTACGGCTCCGACACCAAATACCATCCCGAGCCCCGTAAGCGCGGTACGGATTTTCTGCGCCAGCAGATTCTCCGCGGCCAGCGGCAGATCCTGAAAATAGCGAAATATCTCCGGCAGCTTATTGTTGGAGCCGGTCATTTCTGAATGGCCTGCAGGGCGCCACCCCCGCTTTTCTTTTCAGACCTTTGCTCGGGATTGGCCAACGCCACGATCTGTCCCTCTTTAACACCCGTGATGACGGCCTGGCTTTCACCCCGGCGCACCAGTTTCACATCGGCTGTTGCAAAACCGGAGCCGGATTGCACGTAGACAAACGTGCGCCCATCGCTTTCAAATACCGCCTGCCCGGGAACAGATAGCACGTTCTGCAAGCTTTCCGCGTTGATGACGACGTTCGCGTTCATTCCCGGCCGCAGTTCGGGAGACGCATCGTCCAGCGTAATCTTGCATTCGAAGTGACGGTCCCACGGCGGTCCCGTTGTACCGCCCATATCTTTGATGTGGCCATGATACTTTCGGAGCGGCACGGCAACAATCTGGACTGCCACTTTCTCCCCGACTGTCAAATGGCCGCGGTCCAATTCGCCGATGTTGGCGCCAAGTTCCCAACTTTTCAGATCCGGAATCTCGGCAATCTTCATGCCGGGGTTGACCCGGTCTCCCACCCGAAATGGCGGCAGCATCATGCCCCGATAACCGAAGTTGACGTTGGTGTTCTGCCGGATGGATACATACCCATTGCGGTGCGTCCGGATTGTCATAGATTCGATATTGCGGCGGGCGGTCGCGGCTTGTACTTCGGATTTGTGACGCGCGGCCTCCTGAATCGCAATTCCGGCTTGGTTCGTGGCTTTGAAGTTAGCTAAGTCCTGTTCGAGCTGCGCGAGCCGGTCCTTCGTCGACTGCAGCGCCAGGTCGTTCTGCCTGGCCGCAATAGCCGACACCATCCGATTCTTGCGGCAGTCCAGCTCGGCCTGGCGGACATCGGCCTTGGCTTTCACCACCGCGTATGTATTCTCTTCCTGCTGGGCTTCGCTCTCCGCCTTGGCTTTGAGTACTTGCTGTTCGGCTTCGGCAAGGTCGGCTTCCGCCTCGCGCAGTTTGAAAATTTGATCGGTGGTGTCAAACTGTATGACCGTGTCTCCATTCTTCACCACTTCTCCTGCTTTACGGAGAACGGTAATGTGTAGTTCGCCTTCACCGGTCATGGGAGCCGCCAGCTCCTCTGAATTGCCGCCGCGCAGCTCGCCCTTCGCGGATACCGTAAGCGTGACATCGCCGCGCTTCACGCGCGTCGTAGGCACCCCGGCCGCCCGTGAAGTGGAAAGCGATCGATATAACCGGTAACCGCCCAAAGCCACGAGGGCCAGGGTCGCAAACAGGAAGAAAACCAATAAAATCCTTCGGCGCAGCCGCCGGCGGACGGGCAGTCCGATTACGGTCGCCGGTTCATGGCGCACCACCGGAGTTGTCGGAGGCTGAACGGCGGGTGTGCTCATGGCTGCTGTTTGGATAGATCAATGTCACTGAGGGCCACTAGGGCGTTTTCCGGAATGCCTCGCACCGCGACCTCGTCCGGGTTGCGCGCCAGAATCTCAATTTCCACGGGAAAGAAGCCTTCGTTCTGCGACAGATAAACAATAGGCTTGCCATCGCGGGTGAAGATGGCCTTGCCGGGAATACTGATCGCATTGGGAATCCGGCTGGTAATCACGTCCATGCTTCCATTCATATCCGGCCGCAAGCGCGGATCCGGCTTCTCGATTTGCGCGTACGCGCGAAAACTGCGCGTAGGAAACCAGTCGAACGTGATTTGTGTCAGCGGCGAAACGCCCGCCAGTTTGGCAGTCAAAGTTTGTTCGGGGAAAGCATCCACATGCACCCGGACTTCATTGCCTGCAGCCACGCGGCCGCGATCCACCTCGTCCAGTTTTCCCTCCATGCGCAGCGTGGAGAGCTCGGGAACTTCTGCTACAGGCGCCTTAGGCCAAACATGATCGCCTACCTTGAATGGCTGCCGGTTCATCCAGCCCTGCGCATTATTCATCAGATAGGTAATCACACCTTCAATCGGCGCCTTCATTTCCATTTGGCCGAGACGTTGTTGGGCGAGGTCCGTTTCCGCCTTGGCCTTGTCGCGCTGCTGGGTTACGGAAGCAATCTTGGCCTCATCCGATGCCTGGTGGAGATTGACAGTAGCTAGCTGCACCTTGAGCTTTGTCTCTGCCGTTTGCAGGTCGACCTTGCTTTCTTCGCCCTGAATGACACTCACGATGGCTTGTTTTGAAGCTTCGAGTTTGGCGCGCTCCACCTGGTACCGCGCATTGGCCAGATCCAGCTTGTCCTGTTCAGCGGTGATGCGCGCTTGGGCGACCGCTTGATCGCGCGTGGCTTCAGCCTGGCGCAGCACGGCCGTCTTTTCCTCCAGCTGCTGTTTGGCGCTGGAGGGATCAAATCGAATAACCGGCTCCCCGGCTTTTACATGCCCGCCCGGTTGAGCCAGCCAGACAATTTTGAGATCCGGGACATTGACGGGCGCAGTCAGCTGCACCGAGTGCCTGACGGCCAGTTCGCCGCGGCATCGGATGATCACCGCAAACTCGCCCTTCCGCGCGCGCGCCGTGGGTGGATTCACAGCCGCTTGCACGCGACGCATGCGGTACAGGCCGGTGCCCGCTGCCCCCACGATGACGACGAGGACTAACACGCCCAGCCAGAACCGCCAGGACCTTCGGCGTTTTGCCATCT
>Ga0070681_10004748_pt1 | contig 13017 bp, 9 predicted proteins | sample KBSC83BmetaG_FD_65650 | JGI IMG/M metagenome (GOLD analysis project Ga0070681, IMG submission 65650) | Corn rhizosphere microbial communities from Kellogg Biological Station, Michigan, USA - KBS C8-3B metaG | ecosystem: Host-associated > Plants > Roots > Rhizosphere | place: USA: Michigan... | reverse complement strand
ACGAGGTAAGGCAGAGCGCCGTAGAGTAGTTCGAGAACGAGCGGAACGAGCAGCAGCGACCACGAGAACCACAGTTGATTAGTTTGCCACCATTGGACCAGCGCCTCGCGCAACGAGGCTGCCGGAGACAGAGCTGGGAGCAACTCAGCTCTATCCCCGGCGAATTGGGCAAGTGACAGCCCTTGTCGGGAGGGCTGCCGTGCTGGGTGAGATGTTTCGCGGCTCATCGCATGTCAAGTAGAACTCTGCGGCTACGGACCCCGTGCGGAGAGCCCGCGAAGCCTGAGGCTTCTGCGCCGCGCTATTTCTCTTCTCAACTCGTGTGCCGCTCAAAAATCCGCGATTTTGTGAATGAACAATTCGCACCATTCCATTCTGACCTGTCAGATTGAGAAATTGAGTCAAGCTGGTTAATCTGAGCCACGGATTCGCGCGAATGAACGCAGACTACCCACAACAAGTCGGTTATATCGATCTGCTGCGACGCAATCGCAGCTTCCGGCAACTGTGGCTCGGGCAGGTCGTCAGTCAAATGGGCGACTGGTTCGACACCATCGCGCTCTACACGATCATTCTTCAACTCACCGGTTCGGGCCGCGACATTGGTCTCTTGCTCGTCGCGCGCTTTGTGCCGAGTTTTTTCTTTGGACCAATCTCGGGCGTCATCGCTGACCGGTTCAGCCGGCAGCGGATCATGATCATCTCGGACGTGTTGCGCGCCGTCGTCGTGCTTGGCTTCCTCTTTGTGCGTCGCGCGGATCAGTTGTGGATCATTTACGTGCTGACAGTCCTGCAACTCGGGCTTTCGACATTTTTTGAACCGGCAAAGACAGCCGCGATTCCATCGATTGTTGAAGATCGTGAACTCGTCGCGGCGAATGCGATCTCTTCGGTCACGTGGTCGGTAATGCTCACGCTCGGAGCGGCAATGGGCGGCTTCATAACGAGCTCGTTTGGCACGAACGCGGCTTTCATTCTTGACGCGGCGAGCTACGTTTTGTCGGCGGCGTTGATCGCCGGCATCCGCCTTCCGAAACGTAAAAAGCGCGAGCGACAGAAGCTCTCGTTGGGCCGCCTGCTCGGCATTACGGAAACCGTCGACGGCATCAAGTACGTCAAAGATCGGCCGCGCGTCCTCGCGACCTTGCTGGTGAAACCGGCCTGGGGACTGGGCGGCGGCATCCTGACTCTGCTCGCCGTCTTCGGTGAACGCATCTTTCCTGTCGGCAGGAATGCAGCGGCTGGAATCGGCGTGCTGTTCGCGGCGCGTGGCATCGGGACTGCGGTTGGCCCGATCGTGGCACGACGTATTTCCGGTGAGGGCAGTAAACGCATGCAGATCTCGATCGGGATTGCGTTTCTGCTCGGCGGCATTGGCTACATGCTGTTTGGGAGTGCGAGGAGTTTTGTGCTTGCACTCGTCGTGCTTGGCATCGCGCACTGCGGGGGCAGCATTCTCTGGGTGTTTTCGACAGTGATACTGCAACGCGAAGTTGAAGACAAATTTCGCGGGCGTGTGTTCGCGGCCGAGTTGGCGATGTTGACGTTGACCATGGCAGCATCTAACTATGTCACGGGCGAGCTGCTCGATCGATTTCAGTTTCCGGCGCGCATCGTGACTGTTGGTATCGGCGTCTTTTTCCTGATGCCGGGGTTCGTATGGTTCCTGACGCAGCGTTGGTGGGATCGCGACGAGCGGCCCTCGCTGCGAAACTTCAAACTCGAGCCACAGGTTTATACGGAGGAAAGCGGATCAGATTAATCAGTATGCGAATCAAAGTCGGAGTGATGGGTTCGGCTGCTACTGAGAGCGCGCGGCTCGACACGGGCAACACGCGCGTGGCGAAGGCCGAGAGTCTTGGACGCGTGATTGCCGCACAGGACGTGATTCTCTTGACGGGCGCTACGACGGGTATCGTTTATGTTGTTGGCAAGACGGCACACGATGCGGGCAGTTTTCACATCGGCATTTCACCGGGTGCGAACGAACGCGAGCACGTGGAGATTTACAAGCTGCCGCTCGATGCGTGCGATAGTTTGATCTTCACTGGTTTTGGGTTGAAGGGACGAAACGTGGTGCTTGTGCGATCGTGCGACGTCGTGCTGTTCGTGGCGGGCGCGATGGGTTCGCTCAACGAGTTTACGATCGCGCACGATGAAGGAAAGGTCATCGGATGTTTGACGGGCACTGGTGGTGTTGCGGATGAGACTGAATACTTGCTGCAAAAGTTTGGGAAGCGCGGCACGGCAGCGCGAATCTTTCAGAACGACGATCCGCAAAAGCTGCTTGACGATTGCCTCAACGCTTTGAAATGAACATTGACGCTCAATACGTAGATGATCCGCTCGACGTGGCGGACTTTGACGCTGAGGCATGGCAAGCGTGTGAGCCGGTCTTCATCGAACATTACTGGTCCGGAGAGCCGGCGGCGCCGGCGCGTCATGCTGAAACGAGGATTTGCTGGTCCAGCGAGGCACTTCACGTGCAGTTTGTTGGGGCACAAAAAGAGCCGTTGATCGTGACGGATGCTCCGCAAACGGAGCAGAAGACGTTGGGGCTGTGGGACCGTGATGTGTGTGAGATCTTTCTCGCCCCTGACGCTTCGAATCCGGCGCGATATTTTGAGTTTGAGGCGGCGCCGACGGGTGAGTGGATCGATCTCGGAATCGTCGTTAAGCCAGACGGTAGAGAAACTGATTGGGATTTCGTCTCAGGATTCACGACCGCTGCGAAACTCGAGGGCGATCGCTTGCTGATTGCGATGAGAATTCCGTGGAGTGATGCGATTCCAAAGCCTGGACCCGGAGACGTTTGGCGGGTAAACCTGTTTCGTTGCGTTGGACCAGAAGCACCGGAACGCTATCTCGCGTGGCTGCCGACAAGAACACCCGAGCCGAACTTCCACGTGCCCGAAGTGTTTGGAACCTTGCGCTTTCAAGCGGCTTGAACATACTTCTCGAAACTCTTACGATCTGCGTCGCTCATCTCGACGATTCGTGCGCCGATCAGATACCCGCTCTCGTCCTCCAAACTCTCGTACCGAACCGTAACCACCTTCATCTCGATTGGCCCACTCGGTAGTTCCAACTTGACGTACAGCCTGTGGTCCGAACCTGCGAGATAGTGCTCGCCAATCCGAATCGCCGGAACTATCAATGCCAAACCGGTCGAGCTTACGTCCAAGGTGTGACCATTGAGCGCGGGCAAACGGCGCGATCCATTGCCGCTCACTCTCAGATCCGACAAGCTCAAAGTGAAACTCAGCCGCGCGCGCACACGCTTGGAATGGCGCCGGTTGCCGATGAAACGGCGCAGGTGCGACACAATTCTGCGGGGCAATTCCGACATAACTCGAGACCACTAATCTTCTCGGACCAGTTGAGGAAGGACGCCGTACGGGAAGCGATTGGGGGCAGGTCGCCGCAAAGCCATTCTAAAAAACCTGCTCGCGGAGACGCAATACTTTTAATTCTTTACGATAAGTGGCTTGCCGCCGGAGTCGCCGCTGCGGACCCCGGAGGCGTCGAGATAGAAGGAAAGGCGGCCGCTGCGCCCGTATTGCGCGGGTTCCGCGGTCGCGTACCAGGATTTGCCATCCGCAGAACGAATGACTTGAAAGCGGTAGCCAGTGCTTTCCAGACCTTCGATGTCTTTCGGAATGTAACCGGCGGCGATTAACTCTGCCATGTTACCGAACTGTCCGTTATGGCCCTGGCTAAAGGCCACCTGCGCGAGTGAGATGCGCGTCAGCATGTCCTGGACGTCGCTGTGATGTGCGTTGATTCGTGCGTCAAAGAAGAATTTTTTGCCGGCCTGTTGCACGTGCCGCAGGTCTTCCTGACTCCCGACTATCCAACTGTTGTTGATCTTGATCAGCGACGCCGGTTGGACTTGTTCCTTCCCATCGGCGTCGACTACTTTCACAAAAACGGTGGCAACGTCGCCGCTGATCTGCTCGCCGCTAATGTCTATCTTGGCCGGAATTTTCTCGCTGACGGCGATGGCCATCTTCTCGAAGTCCGGTCGCAGATCTTCGAACTCCTGGGCAGACAGTCCTTCGATCGCGGGGCGATAAATCGACAGGTCGAACGCTTCGCGAAACTTCTTATCGCGCATCAATCGATAAAACTCGCGCAGCGTATCGGTGGGGGTACGCGGCGCGGTTTGGACAAACAGCAGACTGATGGATAGAAGGATTGCAGTAAGCATACGGTTCATTTAACCACAACCCATTTATTCTTCGCGACGAACTATCGCGGTTGGCTTCAACACCAACTCGCGGCCGACGAGATACAGCAGGATCGTCAGAATCAGAAACGGAACCATACCCAGCATGTCAGAGTTCGGTCCTTCGAAGAACGGATTGTGGTTCGTGGCCCAGTCTTCGAATACCTTCAATTGCGTGACAATACCTTCCCTCAAGTTCAGGAAAGCAAAGATTACGCCCGCCAGTGTTGCGCCCGCGATATAACCCGACGCGAGCAGCACGCCCGGACTCTTATCAGTCTCGGCCGCCATCCGTTCTTCGGTCAGGTTCAGGTTCTCGGGCTTCTTGCGCAGGTACTTGTCTACGAGCCAGCGCACCGCGCCACCGACGAAGATCGGCGCGGACGTCGAGATCGGCAAGTACACACCAACCGCGAAAGCGAGCGACGGCACACCGCTCAATTCAAGCACAATCGTGATCATCACTCCGAGCAGCACGAGTCCCCACGGCAGTTCCCTGCTCAGGATTCCCTTAATGATGTAAGACATCAACGTCGCCTTTGGCGCAGTGAACTTCGCGACGGTGTTGTTTGTGCCCGGAACTTTATCGTAAATGCCGTTGATGCCGGGATCGGCGAGATAGATCGGCACGCCTTCATTGTTCACGAGGTAACGACCGGCCGGGCCGAATTCGGTGCTGGTCTTATGGACCACGTAATACGCATTTCCGTCGGAGCTTGCCTGTCCGCCTTGTAGTTTTTCCTGTTTCGGTTGATCTCCACTCTTCACATACTGATCCGGCGTGAACTTGAAACCCGCCGGAAAGCTGAAGTCTTTGTTCTGCGTGACCGGAACGTAAACACTACCCGACTGATTCATCGCGAGGAGAATCGGTCCGAGTGCGAGTGCGGAAGTCAGCGCGCCCACAAGAATTGCGATCTGCTGATACTTCGGTGTCGAGCCGACGAGAAATCCGGTCTTCAGGTCCTGAGACGTGGTGCCGCCGTTCGATGCAGCGATACAAACGATGCCGCCGATCGAAAGGGCGGTGACAAAATAAGGCGGCGCGGTCCAACTGATGATCAGAAACACGAGACATGTCAGCAGCAACGTCGCCACAGTCATGCCCGAGATCGGATTCGACGAGGAACCGACTTCACCAGTCAGTCGCGACGACACTGTTACGAACAGAAAACCAAACGCGACGATCAGAATGGCGCCGAGAAGGTTGAAGCGCAGGTTGAGTTGCGGCACCAGCATGATCACGACTATCAAAAGAATGATCCCGCCCAACACAAACTTCATCGAAAGGTCTTGGTCGGTGCGCGGCGCGTTGTCGCTGGAGCCTGCGCCTGAGCGACGCAAGTCAGCGAGTCCGCCTTTCAAACCGCTCCAGATGACGGGCAGCGAGCGAAAGAGACTGATGATTCCGCCGGCAGCCACGGCACCCGCGCCGATGTAAAGGATGTAACCCTTCTGAATCTGTGTGACCGTCATGTCCTTGATGAGGTGCGTGGTTTCGGGAGCAAGCGGCGTTATCCAGCCGCCGCCGAAGTACTTGATCGCGGGAATCAAAACCAGGTAAGCGAGCACGCCACCGGCGACCATTATCGATGCGATGCGTGGTCCAATAATGTAACCGACTCCGAGCAGCGCGGGATTGTTCTCGATCGAGATGGAGCCGCCTTCGAACGGTTTGCCAAATATCTTGCCAGGATATTCTTTCCACGTCTTAAAAATCTGTTCGATACCGTAGTAAAGAAAACCGATGCCGAAGCCGCTGATGATCGTCTTGCCACCGGTTGCAGCTTCATCAATAAACGGAGCGCCAGTTTCCCTGGAGCCTTCCATGGCTGCGTGTCGCGACTCGTCCGAGGCGCCTGCTTTGAGCACTTCAGCGCACGCGGTGCCTTCCGGATACTTAAGATAACCATGCTGAGCAACGATGAGCGCGCGTCGCAGCGGGATCATCATCAAAATGCCCAACAGTCCGCCGAGTGTGGCGACCAGCATCACGCGCGAGAGCTCGAGGTCGAATCCGAGAATCAAGATCGCCGGCATCGTTACGCCGATACCGAAGGCGATCGACTCTCCGGCGGAACCGGCTGTCTGCACGATATTGTTTTCGAGAATGGTCGCGTCGCGCAGTCCTAACTTTGATAACACGCGAAACAGCGTGATCGAGATGACAGCGACGGGTATTGAAGCACTGACCGTCAAACCGACCTTCAGCACGAGATACAAAGACGAGGCGCCGAAAACGATGCCGAGGATCGTCCCCATTATCAGCGGGAGGATTGTCAGCTCACGTAACCTGACGCCGGCCGGGATGTAAGGTCGAAAAGTTGCCAGGTAAGGATTGTCTGGCTTGAAACCGACTCGGTCCGGGTACTCGTTCGCAGGGATGCTTTCACTGGACATCCGGGTGACCTCCAACAAGTTTTGTAAAACGGGGAGTGCGCAGGGGTTTTGAAAACGCCGCTACTTTACACGGGCCGCCAGCGCTCCGGCAAGCGTGTTTACGGCTGTCTTTAGGAAACTCCTGATGTAGGTAATGGTTGCCTTTGGCGCGTATTGTAGGGGCGGCACTCCGTGGCCGCCCCCTTCGCACATCAATCGAACGGTGGGGCGGCCACGGGGTGCCGCCCCTACAAATTTTGCTACACTCCCCAAAACCTATGCGTAGTTTAATCGTTGCACTGTTGTTGGTCGTATCAAGCGTTGCCACCGCCCAAACCAAGATCCCCGCGCCGGCGGAAGTGCTCGGATTTGTTCCGGGCGAGGATCGCAAACTCGCGTCATGGAGTCAGGTCGTTGAATATTTCCAGCGACTCGACCAGGCCAGCGACCGCTTGACGTTTCAAACTCTCGGCCAAACAACGATGGGCCAGCCGTTCGTCATGGCCACGATCAGCTCGCCTGCCAATCTCGCGCGTCTCGAAGAGTTCAAAAAGATCCAGGACCAGCTCGCCGATCCACGCAAACTCGGACCGCCCGCCACACGCGATCGCAAAGCAGCAGAACTAATCCGCCAGGGAAAAACGATCGTCCTGATCACCTGTGGAATTCACTCGACGGAAGTCGGCTCGTATCTCTCGAGCATGTTGATCGCGCACCGGCTCGCGTCTTCAACCGAACCAGCGATTCAGAAGATTCTCGACAACACGATCATCCTGCTCGTTCCGTCACTCAATCCCGACGGCGTCGATATCGTCAAAAACTGGTACGACAAAACGCTTGGCACGCCGTTCGAAGGCACTGACCCACCCGAGCTTTATCACAAGTACACCGGTCACGATAACAACCGCGACTGGTACTCTTTCACGCAGGTCGAAACCCAACTCACTGTCGATAAGATTCACAACGTCTGGCATCCGCAGATCGTCCACGACATTCATCAACAGGGCGCTTTCGGTTCGCGACTGTTTCTGCCGCCATACATGCCGCCGGTTGAGCCAAACGTTCCGAAAGCGATCGTGCAAGGCTACACAGAGCTCGGGAATTGGATGGCCGCGCAGATGCGCACGCAAGGTTTTGAAGGCATCACGACGAATTCAACTTACGACGCGTGGACGCCGGCACGCGCCTATTCGCACTATCACGGCGGCGTGCGCATCTTGTCGGAAACTGCGTCCGCGAAAATCGCCTCGCCGCTAACGGTGAAGTTTGACGAGCTTCGTTCGCGTGAAGGTTACGATCCGCAAAAGGAATCGCCGAGGTTTGGACCACTGTGGCACGGTGGCGAGTGGAAGTTAAGCGACATCACGAAGTACATGACGACCGCTGCATTTCTGCTCCTGGATCAGGCCGGTACGAATCGCGAAGAATGGTTGCGCCGTTTTTATGCGATTGGAAGAGAGTCAGTGCGCCCGCGCAACTCAGGTGAGCTTTTGGGATATTTGGTTGAGCCTTCGGAAAATGCCAATCACATGCTGACGATCCTCGCGAGAGGCGGCGTTGAATTTACCACTCCCAAAGAGGGTGCTAACTTTAAGATCGGAACGCGCACACTTCCTGATGGAACAGTTCTGATCAGAGTGGACCAGCCATACGGAGGGTTTGCGAAAGCGCTTTTGGAAGTTCAGCATTATCCAAACCTCAGGGATGCTGAGGGACATCCGATCGAGCCGTACGACGTGACGGCACATACTCTACCGTTGTTGATGGACGTCACGGTCCATCCAGTGAAGGCGCGCTTTCAGTACTCACGGGGAATCACAAAGAGAGCAGACATAAGTGTAGAAGAGGAAAATCTCTCTTTCACAAAAGAGACTCCGCCGGCACTCTACCGCTCTGCTGTTCCAGCTAATGATGAAGGTTGGACCAGATGGATCTTCGATTCGCGAAAGATGCCTTACGGCGTGCTCGGCGACAAAGAACTTCGGGCAGGTACTACGGTCTATAAACCGTCGCCTGGTGTGACGGTAAAGTACTACACGATCGTTTTTCCCGATCAGCCGGCCCGGACGATACTCGAAGGCTACCGCGCCGGTACGATGCCGCCGGAGCTCACTGGCGGACTCGGTGAGCAAGGTGTTAATGCGCTGCGGTATTTCGTTGAGACTGGCGGCACGATAGTTTTTCTGAATCGCGCTTCGAACTTCGCCATCGAGCAGTTTAAGTTACCGTTGCGAAATGTCGTCGCCGGACTGCCGCGTACAGATTTCTACGTGCCCGGATCAATCCTACGCATCGAGCTCGACAACACGCATCCGCTCGCGTTGGGAATGCCGAAAGAGACGATTGCGTGGGCTGAAGATTCGCCGGTGTTTGAAGTTACAAACGATCCGAACGCGAGTGTACCGGCGTCGAATGTGCGTGTAATTGCGTCGTATCCGGTCGACAAAGATCCGCTGCTGTCGGGGTGGCTGCTCGGCGGCAATTTGATCAAAGGCAAAGCGGCGCTGGTCGAAGTAAAAATGGGCAAAGGACGCGTGATTCTCTTCGGTTTCCGGCCGCAATACCGCGCCCAGTCACGTGCGACTTACCCGTTATTCTTCAACGCCTTAAGCTCGAGGTAGGCATTTTACGCAGATGAACGCGGAACAAATCCGCGTCATCCGTGGTTGAACTTTTCATGTGGGGAAGCGTATAACTCAATTGCTTGGTCACCCTTCTAATTACTTCGGTTTTCGTTTTAACCTTATTCGTTATCGCGGCCGTTTACTTCCGGCAAAAATCTGTTAACGCCTCGCAAAAGATGGAACTGCCTTTGCCGCCGAAACCGCCCACCGGGCTGTTTTCGAATTACCAACCGGCGCCGCTCGCCCCAGCGTCGTCCGAAGAGCCGCACAACGCAATAATCGAGCTTGCTAAGACGGGCGACAAGAAAGCCCTGCACGATGCTCACGCAATTAATGATCGGGCGCTCTATGACGAAGTGCTGAACACGTTCGTCGCTCATACCAATACCGAGGCCCAGCTGCTTTCATTGGTTTCGCATGTAACCAGAAATGAATTACCCGTAAACAAGACATTGGCCCAAAAGTCGATCGACTATTGGAAAGACTCGCTCGACCGCAACACTACTGCCAAGCTGCTGCACATCGCTGCGCTGTCCGACGACGCAGATACGTATGGCCAGGCAGTTGAAGTGGTGCTCAACTCCTGGCGCGAAGGCAAGCTCCGGGATGTCTCGGCGATCGAGTTGCAGTCGTTATTCAATGGCGAGTTTTGGATCCTATCGTCTAACACGCGCAGTTCCGGCGCCGGCTTTGTTCTGAAACGAACATTGTCAACGGCGAGACGTGAACTCGAACTTACAAACAACCCGATCTAACATCAACTGCCCTCCGAGTTGAACTGAAAGAGATAGACCATGCAAAACTTTGATATCACATCTGTGTTACCCTGGATCCTCCTTGCTGTCGCTGCCCTGATTGTCTTGCTCGTCATCGCCAGGCGGTACTTCGTGAATGTCGGCGCGCGCGAAATCGCGATCAAGGAACGAAGGTACATGGGCGAGAGAATGCCGCCGGGGCGAGTCGTCGCTACTGAAGGTGAAGTGGGTATTCAAGCTGACGTACTGAAGCCCGGACTTCATTTCATCAATTTTCCTTTCGAAAAAGTCGTTCGGAAAGTGCCGCTGATTGAGATTGGCGCTGACGAACTCGGTATCATCGAAGCCGTTGACGGCGAACCGATGCCGCCGGGCCGAATCTTCGCGCCGGACCGCGCTCAGAACGCGCACAACAACTTTCAGGATCCGATCGCGTTCATCAAGCGCGGCGGCGTGAAAGGTATTCAGTTACGAACACTGCCTCCGGGTTTGTGGCCCATACATCCTTACCTATTCCGTGTTTCAGTGGCGAAGACGACGATGGTGCCGCAAGGTAAAGTCGGTGTGATTACAGCCGCCGACGGTGCGCCGCTCGATCCCGGTCGCTTGCTCGGCAAGTCAATCTGCGACCACAACAATTTTCAGGACGCGGAACAGTTCATCGCGTCGGGCGGTCAGAAAGGACCGCAGGTCGACATCCTGACGCCTGGCGTCTATCGCATCCTGGTCCAATCTGGATCGATCGAAGGCAGCAGTGAAGCAAAGCCCGGACTCTTCAACGTTCGCCTCTTCGATGCGACTGTGATCAATGAGAACCAGATTGGTCTCGTTGAAGCACTCGACGGTTCGCCGCTCAACCCGCGCGACTACGTTGCCGAATCGTTTGCGGGTCACGATAACTTCCAGGATGGACATGAGTTCATCGGCAAGGGCGGCCAGCGTGGACCACAGAAGGACATCCTGCTGCCCGGCACTTATTACATCAACCCGCTGCTGTTCAAAGTGATTCCGGAGACGGCGAAGGAGATTCAACCGGGCGAGGTTGCCGTGGTTGTCTCAAACGTCGGTAAAGATCCCTCAGACGAAGTCAGGCGTCAGATGGCCGAGAAGGTGCGTCTGCGCATGGAGCGTGAAGAGAAGCAGCAGGTCGAAGAATCGGCGGCGCGGCTCGACATAATGGACGACAAGCGCACTGCCGAGCAGATCAAAGCCGACCTGATGAGCGGCGATCCAGCTGATCGACGTCTCGATGAAGGCGCACACGAAGCTTACGTCGTGCCCGAAGGTTATCGCGGTATTCAGGAAACGGTTGTTGGACCAGGACGTTACTACGTCAACACGCTGGCCATCAGCCCAATCGTCATTCCGACTACAAACCAGACCGTCGAATGGACGGCAGGTGAAGTTGCGAACACTTTCAATCCTTTCGAGGTGATCTCGAAAGACGGTTTCACGATGCAACTGGAGGTGCGCGTCGTCTTTCGTGTGAAGCCGGAAGATGCGCCATTCATGGTGGCAAAGATCGGCGGCATCGAACGTTTGATTCAAAATGTGATGCATCCGCTGATCGACTCGATCTTCCGTAACCAGGCGTCTGAATCGTCGGCGATGGCGTACCTGCAAAACCGGCACGAGGAGCAGGAACGCGCGGAGGCTCGCGTGCGCGCGCACTTGCTGAAGTATCACGTCGACGTGGTGAACGTGCTCATCTGTCACATTCATCTCCCGGAAGAGTTGATGAAGACTCAGACCGAGAAGATCCTCGCGGAGCAGCGTCAGAACATGTACAACGCCCAGCGCGAGGCGGAAGAGAAACGCATTCAACTCGAGAAGACCAAGTCGCACGCAGACAGCCAGAAAGATCTTGTCGCTGCGACTGTCGGCGTCGATATCGCGAGCAAACGCGCCGAGCAGCGCAAGGCCGAAGGTGAGGGCGAGGCGCATTACATCCAGCAGACGGGTCGCGCTGAAGCTGAGAAAGTGCGGCTGATGGGTGAGGCGCAGGGCGTCGCTTATCGCGAACAGGTCAACGCGCTCGGAGCTCAGGGCGTGGCGCTGGTTGAGACGTTAAAGGTGATTGGCGAGAAGGGTGTTCGCATTACTCCGGACGTGATGGCGACTGGCGGTGGGAGTGGCGAGGCGGGCGGCGGTATCGGTACGCTGCTGTTACTCAACCTGTTCCGCGAACGCCTTAACATGCCCGCGCCGAACGGTGAAAAGGCACCCACCCGGTAACGGTCAAGCGGGCGAGACTGTAGGGGCGGCACTCCGTGGCCGCCCCTTCTTGCGTGTTGCGAACAAGTGGGGCGGCCACGGAGTGCCGCCCCTACAGAAATGCCCGTGAAGGTCCTATTTCTCGAGGTACATCTGCGCGGCCATTTTCGTGAGTTTCCAGACCCTGGACCACGCGATTCGATTCTCACCATTTTCGCGTCCGGTGAGTTTGTCGAAGATCAGCTTTCTAAACAGCCGTCCCTCGCGCCGGAGCATGAACTCCTTCGCGAACGGCTTCGCAGCCTCGAAGAAACTAAATCCCGGATCCATCACCACGCCAATGCCCTCGAGCGTCATCAGCGCCCGCATGATGTAAGTGAAATTTGACGGCAAGCGAAACGGATACTCGTAAATCACTTCCGCGAGATCGTACGTCAACTCTTTGAAGTTCACTTCGCCGAGCCTGAGATTGAGATAGTGCGTGAACAGACTCTCAACCACGGGACGCACCGTCTCCGGATCCACACCCGGTTTCAGGAAGTTCAGATTGATGATGTCCTGTCCCAGGCCATGAACGTCACGCCCGACCACGTGGAAGAACGCGTCGATCATTTGCGTCTGAAGCTTCGGACTGATGCGGCCCACCATTCCGAAATCGAAGAACGCCAAGTGTCCGCTATCCATCACCAGCAGATTCCCAGGATGCGGATCAGCATGAAAGAAACCGTCCTCGAGCAGTTGCTTCAGATACGTGCGAATCAGCATGCGGTTAACTTTAACGGGCGATATGCGATTCGCGCGGAGTCCTTCGAGGTCA
>Ga0070681_10004745_pt1 | contig 13021 bp, 7 predicted proteins | sample KBSC83BmetaG_FD_65650 | JGI IMG/M metagenome (GOLD analysis project Ga0070681, IMG submission 65650) | Corn rhizosphere microbial communities from Kellogg Biological Station, Michigan, USA - KBS C8-3B metaG | ecosystem: Host-associated > Plants > Roots > Rhizosphere | place: USA: Michigan... | reverse complement strand
ACGGTCGATCTCGCCGTCGCGCAGCATCCCGGTGAGAGCGATCGCCAGCGCGCGGCGCGCCGTGGTCGACCCGACCCACGCGACCTGCTCCCACCCTTGTTCCGCTCCGCCATCGAAGGCGTCCGTTCCGAACAGCACCTTCTCCGGAAACTCGCCGAGCCATTGGCGCAGCACGCCCGCGAGCACGGTCGGAGACAGAATGGCGTCCATCATCGAGATGTCGGCGTACACGTTCGGCTTGCTGATCATGCCCTGCGTCTCGCCGACGAGCGGCCAACCGCCATGCACGATGATGAACTTGGTGGCGCGCAGCGTGGAATCATTGAACGCGGGTTCGAGGAGATGCGGCGCGCTTCCGCGCGGTGAGTAGAATCCGCCGAACGCCTCCAGCACGTGAATCTGAATCGGCAGCTTGAGCCGTCCGGCTTCGCGCGCGATCGCGCGAAAGAGATAGTCCTCCAGATTCTTGTACTCGGCGTGCGTCGGCACACCGCCACGCGCGTACTTCGCGTACGTGCGCTGCGCGGCTGCCGCGTCGGGATCGTCGAAGTCGAGCGGACGCAGATACGCCGCTTCGAACTTGACACCGGCGGCGCCGTTCGACTTCTCGCGTTGTAACGTGGCATTCACGACGGTCCGGACATACTCGTCGAGCGTCGCAGGAATTGCCTTGACGTTCAGATCGCGAAGATACCGCTGGAGCAGCTTCGCCTCACGAGGATAAAGCGGCCTCGTGTCTGGTGTTCTGGCCGCCTCTGCCTTCGTATCGAGCGGGAGCATGAGCGCATCGGCGAATGCGATCCACTTGAACCGCGCCGGCGAGAGGCCGGGGCCCATGGCGATCCGATTCGCCATCATGATGTCGATGTTCGACTGATCGAGCGCCCAGTCCGGAAAAGCCTGTCCGCGCGTCTTGATCGCGGCCGCCACCGCGCCCTTCAGCGCGTTGTGATACGCCGGGCCAGTTTGGTCGCGCGGAATCTTGTAGAGCGCGTTCTGTGCGGCGCGCCAGATCGGATCGTCGGCTTTGAGCCGGTTCGGAAGGTCGAATGCCGGAATGCCGTCGAGGGGCAGTGCATCGAATTCGGAGTCGGCCGGCGCTCCTGGTGCGACCGGCCGCATCGGGTGCGCGTGGTTGTCGATTGCCCGAATTCCGCTGATGTATCGGGTCAGATCGGCGTCGATGGGAGCTTGTGCGAGGGCCGGCGTGCGCGCGGCGCCGAGCGAGACGGCCGCCGCGGCTACGAGCGAGAAGGGAGGTCGAAGCATGGCTGCGATATACCCCGGCCGTTGGGGGCCGTCAATCGATCGTCCCTCAGCCTCCGGCCGTGCGGAACGCACAAATGAATTGTTCCCCTCCAGCGGCCGACGCCGCGAGCGCGTACTTTGAGAGCCGGTAGGATTTGTCGTTCGAAGAATTCTTGGTCCCATCCCGCGTGACAATCCCATGAAGCCGACTCTGACAAACGCTTTTCGAATCGCGCTCGCCTTTGGCTTGTGTTTCGTTGCTGGCTCGCGAGCGAAAGCGCAAGAGAACTACGAGATCCAGGTCTACCCTTCGGAGACCGTCCCACGGGGCGTGACCATGTTCGAGTTGCACAGCAACTATACCACGAAGGGGTGTAGCTACAACTGCGCCGATGGCATGCTGCCGACGAACCACGCGGTGCACGAGACCATCGAGATCACGCACGGGTTCAACGATTGGTCGGAGCTTGGGTTCTATTGGTTCAATGCGATCCCCGCGGGCCGCGGTTATCAGTGGGTGGGGACGCACATCCGGCCGCGCTTCCGTGTTCCCGACGATTGGCATTGGCCCGTCGGCGTGAGCATCTCGCAGGAGATCGGCTACGCCCGCGCGCAGTTCTCGCCCGACACGTGGACCTACGAGCTCCGGCCGATCATCGACAAGCAGATGGGGCCGTGGTATGTGTCGCTGAACCCGGTGTTGGGCAAATCGTTGCGCGGCCCGAATTCCTCGCAGGCATTCGACTTCACGCCGAACGTGGACGTCGGCTACGACGTGACCAAACGAATCAACTTGGCCGTCGAATACTATGGCGCGACCGGGACGATCAAGCGCGTTGAGCCGCTCGCGGAACAGGAGCACCAGGTCTTTCTGGCGACGAACATCGATTTCGGTCCGGAGTGGGAGTTCAACTTCGGCTATGGGACCGCTCTCACGGCCGGCGGCGATAAAAGTATTGTCAAGATGATTCTCGGCCGCCGCATCGGCGGCAGCAAATCTCTGGCGGACGACCAGAAAGCAAAGCAATAGGCACAGGTGCGCGCGGCCGGATCGTTCCGCGCTACGGCACGATCGATGACGTCAACACGAGTGTGCCCGACTGTCCGTTGTCGAGTTGCGCGGTAAATCTGAACGTGCACGTTCCGAGCGGTGGCGGCGTCGTCTGGAAGGCGCCGACCATGAACGTGTACGTCTGCGGGAGCACCGGCGAAGACAGATTCGGCCCGCCATAGGAAAACATGGGACACGTTCCCGAACCATTCGACTGTGTGGGAAGGAAGTGCACAAAGGACGCGACCTGGCCTGACGCATTGGCATCGTAGAACGAGACGGTCGCGGTGGTGAACTTCCCGGTGCTGATGCTGTACGAGACCGCGATCGTGCTCGGCGCAATCACGAAGCGATAGGGCTTCGGGTTCACCGTCAGCGTCACGGTCACGACGGCGGGGTTGTTCGTAACACCCGATGCCGTCGACTGCACGGGAACCGTTGCGGTATAGGCACCAGCGGAAAGCGACTGCGCCGACGGGGTGAGTCTCAGCGCTGTCGGAGCAGTCCCGCTGTCGAGCTTCGCCGTCAACCAGCCCGATGGGCCGTTGTAGGTGACGGCGCCAATCGACAGTCCGTCCAGGACTCCAGTACCGCCGTTGGTGATCGCCACCGAAGTCGGCGCCGACGTGTTCGTACCAACCTCCGTCGACAGCGCGAGGGAGGTGCGGTCGAGCGCAATCCGCGGCGCCTGCCGCATGGTCAGCGACACGATGATCGTTCGCGTCGTGCTGTCGACGAGCGCTTGCGATGACTTGACATCGATGCGACAGACAAACGTTCCGCTCGCGAGTCCTGACGGTTTGATCGCGAGAGTCACGACTGCTGGTGTCGAAACGCCCGACAGGCTCGCGTTGACCCAAGGATGATCGTCGCAGACCGGCGCGCCGAGCGACAATCCGCCGATCGAATCGCTCGAGCTGTGGATCGAGAAGGCCAGCGCTGGAATCGAGTCGCCGATGTTCGCGCTCACAAAGCGAGCGGCGGAGTCGAGCAGCAACACCGGATGGGCACGTACGGTCAGCTGCACGCGAACGGTCTTCGGCTCGGCGGATGTTGCCGCGATGCTGATCGTCGCCGTGTGAACGCCGACGGCCGCGGTCTTCGGATCGATGTGAACCGCGAGCGTTGCGGGAGCGACGGCGCCGTCGAGCTGCGCCGAGAGCCAGCCGGCGTCGCCGTCCGCGGCCGCCGTGGTGGCGGTGAGTCCGCGAACGCTCGTCGTATCCGCCGCGCCCACGATCACAGTGAAATCCGAGGCGGCCGCGCCGGCGAGCGCGATGGCGGCCACACTGTCGGTCGACAACGTGATCACCGGTTTCGGCGGTAGCGTCGTCGATCCGGTTGGAGTCGTCGAGTGCGGCGGGCGTGTCGGATCACCGCTGTCGCCGCATGATAGAAGTGCCGCCGCGAGTCCAATCCCCGCCGAGAGGCGAACGAGCCGAGCAATCGGTCTTTGCATACGCCAAAGCGTAAGTCGAGATATGAGTTCTTGCAACACACATCTTATTGCTTCGGCGCCAGACGTACGGTGTGTTTTCTCCTATCTACAAAAGACGAGCGGCCCGCGCGTTTGCGCGGGCCGCCAGGTCCTACGCTCGACCGACGGCTATTTGCCTGCGTCGAGATCGTTCCAGTTCATGATCGCGTTGAAGCCCATCGCGAACGTGCCCTGGGTCTGCCAACGCCAGTACGGGCGGAAGGCGAACATGACGACGTGACCCGTGCCGACCTTCTCGTCGACGAGGCCTGCCCGCTTCGAGAGCAGCTCGCCGCGCTCGAGCGTGCCGGAGAGCAGCATGTCCTCCGCCTTTTCCGGGAACTGCACGACCACGCGCGTCGACGTGCTGGGATCAGCCGTAAGGCCAGCGAGCGGCTGCGTGCCACCGCCACCAAAGGCGCCGAAGCCACCGCCACCGCCTCGACCACCGCGGCCGCTCGTGTTGCCCGCCTGCGCGACGTTGAAGTCATTGCCGATGCTCGTCGCGAGACCATACGCGGTGCCCGTGTGGTCCGGATCCCACGGCGACAGCTTCAGCAGGCTCGCCATCGGGGTCGTGTTCTGCGTCTGGGCGCCACCGCGCCCGCCGCGCCCCTCCGTTGCATCCGCGATGGCCTGCGCACCGGCGCCCGCGTTCAGCACTGGCGCTTGACTGAAGTAGACCGGCACCTCGGACTTGTCATAGCCGTACACGAGCGGGCTCTTTGCATCGGCGATGTTCGCGCGGAGAATCGTACCGCGCGCAAAGAGCGCGTTCGCTGCCTCGACCTTCACGCCAGGCGTCAGGTTCATCTCCGGCAGGATCGCCGACGTGCCGCCCTCCGTGATCAACGTGCCGCCGTGTTGCACGAATGCGTACAGCGCCTTCATTCCGTCTTCGCCGAGCGCGCCACGCACGTCGTCCGTGGAGTCCGGGAAACCGAGCGACGGGAATTCCTTCGTGCTCTTGTACGGCACCGGAATGTTTGCCGCGGCTCCACCACGACCACCACGGCCGCCGCCGACATTACCTACGCCACTGCCGCCGTGCGGATACAGAATGACGTCGAACTTCTGGCGCAGATCACCCATCTTCGCGACGGCGTTCTCGCCGAAATACTGATACGGCACGCCGTACGCATCGAGCGCGGCGCGCACCCAGCCTTCGTCCTGCGTGCGCGTCCAGCTGTGGATGTAGCCGATGCGCGGAATGTCCAGGTCGTGCTGCTTGACCGTAGGCGCCGAGGCCACCGCGTAGGCCGTGAGACCGAGTGCTTTGATCGACGGCTCCAGCTGCGCGCGATTCGCGTTCGCAATGATGATCGCGCCCGCGGAGAAGCTGTGACCATCCACCGTGAAGGCATCTTCGGCCGCGGCCATTTTCACGCCCGTGTTCTTGAAGCGGAACGAGACGAGCGTGTTGTCGCTGTTGTTCTCCACGACGACGGTGCTGCCTGAACCAGTGATGCCGCCGGCCGCGACGACGTCCTTCTTCATCGGGAGCATCGTCATCGGCTGATTCAGAATGCTCTTATCGGTCACTTCGGTGACCGTGATGTTTCGCATCAGCGGGAACGTCCAGCCCGTGTCGTCGTACGGCGACGGATTTGCGGGCGAGAAATTCTGGAGCGAGAAATACATGTCCGCGATCGTGCGGTACGGCTGATCACCGCGGATGATGTAGTCGCCCGCGTTCACTTTCACTTTGCCGGCCGTGAACGACGCGTTGGCCGTATAGAACTCGAGGCCCTGTGTCTTGAGCTCGTTCACCGCTTCCGCGGCGTTCTCGCGCGCGTGCTGATTCGCGGGAATGACCCACGCGGCCACCGTACCAGGCTTCGTCTTGCCCTTGTCGACGGCCCGCTTGTTCTTGAGCCAGTAGTTCTCGAGGAACATCTCCTTGTCCTTGGCCGTGCGGCTCAAGGCGAAGAGCAGCGCCGATTCCTGAATGTTCGTGTTCGCGCGCGGGCTCCACTCGATCGAGTCGAGCGGCGGATTCGGACGGAACCATTCCTTGCTCGTCGTCGTCGCGCCCGGCCGCACCCAGTACTTGCCGCACGAGCCCTGACAGAAGCTCTGCACTTCGTAAAAGCGGCCGATCGAATTGTGCGTGTGCGCGATGAAGAACATGTAGTTCGGCACCCAGCCGTCATAGAACCCGTAGGTCCACACGCCGGGCACGCCGCGCTTCGTCATCTCCATCACGTCGTTCTTCGCGAGATACCACCACTCGTCGACGACGATCGGGTCGAGTGCGTCGTTGTACGGGCCCGTACCGGTCGACGCGTAGAGATACGTCTGCGCTTCGTGGAGATCGTGCACGATCGTCGGCGTCCAGTCGAGGAACGTCTTCGTCGTCACCTTGGTCAGATCGAGGAACTGACCCATGCCGTCGCGGTTGTTGTCGTGCTGGACGTACTTGCCCCAGTACATCAGCGACAGCGGACCGCCGCCGCGTCCACCAGCCGCAGCCGCCTCGCCCGTGCCGTGCTCTTTCGCCCACTTCTCATTGAAGTAGTGGTTGTCCACGTACTTCTCTCGGCCGTCCACCTCGATGACCGGCGTGATGAGCGTGATGACGTTCTTGCGGATGTTCTGAATGAAGGGCGACTCCTCGACGACGAGGCGATACGCGAGCTCCATCAGCATTTCGGGGCCGCCCGATTCCGGCGAGTGCATCCCGCTGATCGCCCAGTAGATCGGCTTCGCGGTGTGAATCAGCCGCTGCGCCTGCGCTTCGGTCGTCTTGCGCGGGTCCGTCAGCTGATTGAGGTAGCCCTTGTACGTGTCGAGCTGCGCGATCGTCGCTTCGTCGGCGATCGCGAGGAGCACGATGTCTCGGCCCTCTTCGGTCTTGCCGATCCTCCAGAACTTCGCGCGCTTCGGCGCCGCCTTCGCGACCGCCTCGAGATACCGATGAATGTCGGCCGCGTGATCGACAATGCCAGGTGCGCCGACGATGTGGCCGAGGAACTTCAGCGGCGTCGGCACCGTCGCGGACGCGGGAAGATGATCGACGAGCTCAGTGGAGATTCGCGGATCGGACAGCGCCGACTTGATCTGCGACGTGTACTCCTGATCCATCTTTTGCGCGGCTTGCGCCAACGCGGCTGGGGCTTGCGACAGTGCGCCTGCGGCAACCAACGCCAGGCTCCACCGGCGCTTGAGCCCTGTCGAACGCGACATCCTGTCTCCTGCGAGAAGGGAGGGAAGGGAGGATTGGACAAATGACGGGACGAGCCGGCAGCCGCGTCGAACGGCCACCGTCGAGTCGATGATCAGACTGCGATTTTACGTAGAAGTACGCCCGCGCGCGAGGCGACGCTGGCAACCCAGAGAAGCGAACGCGACTACACCTGAATCGACCGTGTATACAATGTCGTGGCGTGACGCACTGAAATGCTAATGCACTCGCGGATCGACTGTGGGTAAGCGAGGCATCTGCGCTTGTCCGAATCCGAACAGTCGTTCCCATGAACGCGCGCAGCCTTCGAACTGTCGATCACCTAAGCCCCTTTCGCCAAACGAGTTGGAAGTCAAATCATTCGGTATGGTGAATGCCATGGACAGGCGAACCCGCTCGCCTATCTGCGTTCTACTCCCGCTGCCAGCCCACCCATGATCTCCAGAGATCTCGCGTTCGCCCTCCGAACGCTGAGAAAGCATCCCGCGTTCACCGTCACGGCGATCGTCACCATCGGGCTCGGCATCGGCGCGAGCACGGCGATCTTCAGCGTCGTCAACGCAGTGCTTCTGCGGCCGCTGCCATACAAGGATCCTGAGCGTCTCGCGACGATTCAGACCGACATGGTGGCGCGGCACGTCATCGACTTTCCGATCGCGCCGGGCAACATCCCGGACTTGAAGGAGCAGGCAACCGCGTTCGAGAACATCGCCGCGATCAACGCCGGACCGGGGCCGTTCGCCGGGGACGATGGCAAGCCTGAGCAGATCATCATCGCCGGCGTGACCACGAACTTCTTCACGCTGCTCGGCACGCACATGGCGTTTGGTCGCAACTTCGTCGAGAGCGACGGCACGCCGGCACCGCCGCCGCCTCCGGCCCAACCAGGACAGCCGGCGCCGCCGCCGAATCCAGCGTTGCAGCTGCCGCAGATGACCATTTTGAGCCACGCGTTCTGGGAGCGGAAGTTCGGGAGCGATTCGTCGGTGATCGGAAAAACGGTGCAGATCTTTGGCGCTCCCGCGACGATCATCGGCGTCGCCGAGCCGAACCTTCGGCTCGTTTTTCCAGCGGGAATTGGTGTAGGCGCTGAGCCCGACGCGTATAGCGCGTTTCGCATCGACTTCGTTGGCGCGTCGCAGACGCTTGCGGGTCGGATCAACGTCTTTCTCCGCGTGATCGGCCGGCTCAAACCCGGCACCTCGTTCGCCGTTGCACGCGCCCAACTCGACAAGCTCGGCGCAGATCTCCGGTCGCGCTTTGTCATTCTGAAGACGGCGAACACAATTTGGCGTGCCGAGCCGATGCAGGCAGATATCGTGAAGGACGTGCGGCCGGCCATCGTCGCGCTCATGGGCGCTGTCGTGTTCGTGCTGCTCATCGCCTGCGCGAACGTCGCGAACCTCTTGCTCGTTCGGGCGGCGGCGCGCGATCGCGAGCTCGCCGTGCGCGCCGCGCTTGGCGGAAGCCGCAACACACTCATCGGGCAGATGCTCGCCGAGAGCGTCGTGCTCGCGATTGCCGGTGCACTGCTCGGATTGTTCTTCGCCGAGCTTGGGATCGGGCTGCTGCTCAGAATCGCGCCGGCGACGCTGCCACGTATTCAGGATGTCGGCATTGATCCGTACGTCCTCGGATTCACGCTCGTCGCATCGCTGTTGTCGGCGTTCGTGTTCGGCATTCTTCCCGCGTTGCGTGCGTCGAGGCCAAATCTCGCGCAGACGCTTCGCGCCAGCGGTCGCACCGCTGGCCTGGGATCGGGCAAGTATCTGCGACAGAGCGTTGTCGTCGCGGAAGTCGCGCTGTCGTTCGTGCTGCTCATCGGATCAGGCCTCATGCTGCGCAGCTTCATGGCGCTCGAGCGAGTCGATCCAGGATTCGATCCGAACGGCATTCTGACATTCACGGCGTTCAACCCACGGCTCCGCGGTCCTGAGCGGCAGGGCTACATGGCTCAGCTGACCAACAAGCTCAAAGCGATTCCCGGCGTCACGGCTGTGACGTCGGCTGGTCCGCTTCCGCTCGACGGACAGGACGCAAATCTCCGTTGGGGTCCACAAGCTGCGGCGACCGATCCGTCGCTCTTTCGTCAGGCGACGCTCCACATCGTCCAGCCGGGGTACTTCGCGGCAATGAAGGGACGGATCATCGCCGGCAGGGATTTCACCGCCGCCGACAACGTACAAGGAACGACGAGCGTCATCATCGACGACATGCTCGCCGCGGACGCATTCCCGGGTGAGAAGCCGCAGTCGATCGTCGGAAAGCAATTCTTCGCGCGAATCAACACGACTGAAGCGCAGCAATACCATATCGTCGGAATCGCGGCGCACGAACGACATCTGACGCTCGCTGCACCTGGTCGCGAAGCGCTGTTCGCACCCGATGCGATGTTTGGTTTCGGTGCTGCCGGCCGATTTGCGGTGCGCACGAATGGCGAGCCCGTACGTCTGATTCCTGAAGTACGTCGCGTCGTTGCGGAAATCGATCCGAGTGTCGCGATCGGCGATCTCAAGCCGATGAGCGCGTACGTCGATCGCGCGATGGCGCCGACGCGCTTTTCGCTCGTGTTGATTGCGATCTTCGGCACCGTGGCCGCGATCCTCGCGGCGATCGGACTCTATGGTGTGTTGTCGACCGCGGTCCGACAGCGTACGGCCGAGATCGGTGTCCGGATGGCGTTCGGTGCGCCTAGCGAGAGCATCTTCCGACTCATCGTGGGCGAAGGACTGACTCTGAGTGCGCTCGGAATCGGGATTGGCTTGTTGGCCGCGCTTGGCCTCACCGGAGTGATGGAAAAAGCGAACATGCTCATCACCGTGAAGCCGACCGATCCGCTCACCTACACGTCGATCGCGGTGCTCTTCCTCGCCATTGCGACCGTGGCGTGTCTCGCACCCGCCGCGCGTGCGGCGGGCGTAGAGCCGACGCAAGCGCTCCGCGAGGAATAGAACCGGAGAGAGAAGGTGACCGGAGAGAGAAGGGGATTGGAGAGAGAAGAGAACTGAGTGCGGAGGAGGTGAGGAGACAAAGGGGGAGGGTGCGGTGTAACTCCGCTCTCGGCCGCCTCCTCAGCTTCTCAGCCGCCGCCGGTCGCCGGTCGCCCGTCCCCGGCCGTTAGTTCACATCCACGACAACCTGCGATGTAGCGTCGGGAAACCCGCTCGCCGCCGCGTGGATGGTGATGGGATACGATCCCGGAAGCGTTGTGCTTCCGACATTGATCGAGATGGATATCGTCGTCGTGTTTCCCGAAACGCTGGTGCTTCCCACGCTCGCGGTGAGCCCGGTCGGCGCGCTCACCGTGACGATCACGGCGCTTGCTGCTCCGTCCTCCCGTGTGACTTGCGCTGCGACCGTCGTGTGAGTGCCACGCGTCGCAGGGACCTGCGCCGCTGCCAGCGAAATCACGAGATGCGCGGTGGGCGGCGCGACTGTGTTATCTGATGAACACGCGCCCGACGCGGCAATCAACAGCAAAAAACCGAGTACCCGCTTCATCGGCCAAACTCCGAACGTCATCGGTCCGGCTCCCCCCTCAGCCGCCCTACCCCCGCAACGCCTCCTGCAACGCCCGCGCCCGGTCACCGGCTGGGCCAGGCGAGCGCGGCCCTGGAATACCACTCGCTGCGTTCACCCGCAGCCAGACGAACGTCGGACCCGAGGCGGCCAGAACTTGTTCCGCTTCGGCGCGCCACGTTTCGAGATCTTGATACGCGTGCACGGCCGCAAATCCGGCACCTCGAGCGATCGCCGCATAGTCGACCGCATTCGGCGCCGGCGTTGGTTGCGCGCCGGTCACCTCGTAGACGCCGTTGTCGAACACGATCAACGTCATGTTCGCCGGACGCGCGCCAGAGATCGAGACGAGCGATCCAAGGTTCATCAGCATCGATCCGTCGCCGTTGCACACGATGACGCGGCGGTCCGGCTGCGCCAACGCGAGCCCAAGGCCGAGCGACGTGGCATGTCCCATCGCCGACGGGACGAAAATCACGTCGAGCGGCGTTTGCGGCATCAGCATCCAATCGCGCGACGTCGCCATCGTCGTCACCACGACGTCGCGCGGCCCTCGCGCGCTATGCACGACGGCAAGCGCATCGCGTCCCGACATCCGCGCCATGCTCACGCTTTGCCCTCAGCGACGAGAATCGCGCCGGGCTTGTTCGCGCCACGACACGCTGTGTAGTGCGCGCCGATCTCACCGAGCTGCTCGTGTGTCGTGAGCAGCTTGTAGTCGACTTTCCACGTGTCCAGCACAGGCTCGGTGAACACGAGGCACGTATCGCCCGGCAGCGTGTCCTGATTCAAGTAGCTGCGATATCCGATGATGCTGAAGATCGGCAGCTTCCAGTCGTGTAGAACATTTCGAATCGCGTCGCCGGATTCGAACAGGCCGGTGCACTGGATGAGCACGAGGGGACGGGCGCCGCCCAGGTGAAGCCCGGCGGCAACCTCCCAGGCTTCACCCTCTCGGCACACGCGCACGAGGCGCGTGCGTCCGCGTTGTTCGATTGCTCCTTGCCACTGCCCAATCGTGCTGTCCGGAACCGTGACGACGTGCGTAATGCCCAGCTCGTCGAACACGCCGGCGATCTCTTCTCCGGTGAACAATTAGTGCGCCTTCGGCCCAACGCCGCCCATGACGAGGTTCTCGATGAAGAACTCCATCATGCGCTGCTGATTCAGTCCCGAGTGCCCTTGATCCGGCCCGACTTGTACGTCGAAGCTCTTGCCCGCGCGCTGCAACGCGGCGATGAGCTGCATCATGTTCGTTGGATGGACGTTGTTGTCCATCGTCCCGTAGTAGAGCATCAGACGGCCCTTGAGGTTCTCGACGTACTGCATCGCCGAGCCCTTGTCGTAGCCGTCCTTGTTCTCCTGCGGAATCCACATGTACCGCTCGGTGTAGATCGTATCGTAGTTGCGCCAATCCGTCGGAGGCGATGACGACGATGCCGCCGTGAAGACTTCCGGATGACGCAGGATCTCCATCACCGACGAGTACCCGCCGTACGACGTGCCGAAGATGCCGACGTGCGCCTTGTCGATATATGGGCGATTCCACAGTGCCTTCACGCCCTCGGCCATGTCGTCCATTTCGACTTGACCCAGCTTCAGGTAAATCGCGTCGAGCTGCTTCTTGCCCATGCCCGGCGTCGCGCGTGAATCGAGGTTGAGGACGATGAAGCCGTACTCCGTGAGCGCGTTCGGCGTTTGGAATCGCTCACTCGACGTGTTGCTCGCCGACGCAGGGCCGCCGTACACCGATACGAGCACGGGATAGTGCTTGCTCGGATCGAAATTGGACGGGAAGCTGATCATGCCGTGGAGCTGCGTCTTTCCGTCGGCGGCGAGATACGTGTACATCTCGACCTTCTTGAGGCCGATCTCGGTGAAGCGCGCGAGATCCGTCTTCGCGAGCTCCGACACGACCTTGCCGTTCTCGTCGAGCAGTCGCGTGACCGGCGGCTGATCGTGCGTCTCCGCAACGTCGACGAAATACTTGCCGTCGGGCGAAAGCGAGGTCGTGTGATTGAATGCGGGATCCGTGAGGCGCGTGTCGTTCTTGCCGTCCAGACCGACGCGATGCAGCTGCGTCTTCATGTAGTTGTCGCCGTCGCGCGCCGTGTAGTACACCACGTTCTTCGCTTCGTCCACGCGAACGACCGCCACGGCCTCGAACTGATTCTGCGTGATCGGTTGGGCCGCGGCGCTCTTCAGATCATGCAAATAGTAGTTCTTGAATCCGTTTCGCTCCGACTCCCAGATGAAGCGATGGCCGTCCTTCAGATACTGCATGAACGCGTTTGTCTCGAGCCAGCCGGTCGGCCATGACTCGTGAATCACGTTGCGGCATTTGCCGCTCGTCGGATCGCAGGCGGCGAGATCGTGCGTGTTCTGCCGGCGATTGGAGCGCGTGAACGTGATCTCTTTGCCGTCCGGCGACCACGCGACGCGATAGACGTAGTAGCCGACGACGTCGTTCTCGAACGGCTTTCCGTCGCGCACATCGACGCGCGTCGACTTTTTCGTGTCGACGTCGTAGACGTACAGGTCG
>Ga0070681_10004740_pt1 | contig 13024 bp, 13 predicted proteins | sample KBSC83BmetaG_FD_65650 | JGI IMG/M metagenome (GOLD analysis project Ga0070681, IMG submission 65650) | Corn rhizosphere microbial communities from Kellogg Biological Station, Michigan, USA - KBS C8-3B metaG | ecosystem: Host-associated > Plants > Roots > Rhizosphere | place: USA: Michigan... | reverse complement strand
TCCTCGGGATCGCGCAACAACACACGGACCTTCTGCGGATGTTGTCTGCCAAGCTCGACAACGATCTCCCTGGTTCGATCACTCGAGGCGTCTTCACCGATCACGATCTCGTAAGAAAAATTCACCTCCTGCGACAGGACGCTATTCACTGCCTGTGAGATCAGTTTCTCCTGATTGTAAGTGGTGATCAGTACGCTGACCTTGGGAGGAGCTGTTGAAGGATCAGACGGGACTGGCTGTTTCAGATCGAAACTTTGCGGATACTTCTCCACCATTGTTGACCACGATCCTGATTATCTCGCAGATGGTAGTGATGTCGGCTTGCGAGACTGCGGTTCCGGTCGGCAAGGATAGCACACGGTCACAGATCCGTTCCGTTTCAGGCAGCGAAGGGGCAGTCGCGTTGTAAGGCGGCGTGCGATGGCAGCCCGGATAAAAGTAACGACGAGCCAAGACGTTCTCGCGATAGAGTATTTGGATGAGCTCGTCACGAGTGACGATGGTTTGCGCCGGGTCCATTTCAAGGACGACGTATTGATAGTTGCAGCTTTCGTTTTCGTCGTAAGGAAGGAGTGTCATGCCATTGAGGCCTGCTAACTCTTCTGCGTACTGCCGGTAGTTCTGGCGATTGACGAGGATGAAGTCGTTGAGGCTCTCGAGGTTCGTCAAACCCATTGCTGCAGACACCTCGTTCATCTTGCCGTTAATGCCGAGGGAGTCGACGCGATCGTAACTGGTGAATCCGAAGTTACGCATGAGTTTCAACTTTTGCGCGAGCGCGTCGTCGTTCGTCGTAATCGCGCCGCCCTCGAGAGAGTTAACGAATTTAGTGGCGTGAAAGCTGAACACCTCCGCATCGCCAAAGCCGCCAATAATGCGACCTCGATAGGAACAACCAAACGCGTGTGCTGAATCGAAGAAAAGTTTGAGGGTGTGTTCTTTGGCGATCTCGTCAAGAGCAGCAATGTCACAGTGTCGGCCCCACAGGTTAACAGCGAGAATCGCGCTGGTCTGGCGTGTAATCAAACTCTCTATTTTTCGGGGATCGATCGTATGAGTTTGCGGATCGACATCGCAGAACACGGGTTTGATTCCGAGCCACTCGAGTGCGTGCGCCGTAGCGATGAAGGTGAACGACGGCAGGATAACTTCGCCTTGGAGCCCAAGGGCGCGAATTACAATTTCGAGCGCGACTGTTGCGTTGCAGGTAGCAACGCAGTGCTTCACGCCGGTCAGTTCGATGATGCGCTCTTCGAACTCAATTACGTATGGACCATCGTTCGTAAGCCAGCGGCGATCGAGAATGTCGTTAACTCGAGTCGAAAACTTCTGCCGGTTGCCGATGTTCGGACGTCCAACGTGCAACGGCTGTTCAAACGCCGGGCGACCGCCGAAACGCGCGAGGTCGTCGATCGTTCTCTTCGTAGGACTGAGGCTGGTCTGGAAAGTTGACATAACCTATGCGAGTTCCGCACCGTATTCCAACTCGGCGTAACCGAAACCGTCGCGCCCGAAACCATTACCCGCGTAGAACATCAAAATCTTTTCGCCTACTCGAACAACACACGGGTAAGCGATCATCCTGGAATCCCAACCGCCAGACGACAGCTCGATGCCGGCGCCGTCATCGTTTCTGGTCCAGTTGATCAAGTCGTGGGACCACGCATATCCGATCCGATAACTATCTCTGCCGTCGCGGAAGTCCTGCGTGCCGCGATAACAGAACCACATGTGCCACTTTTCTTTTCCGCGCACGACCGTCGGTCGCGTGTTTGATTCGTTTGGAATCACCGCACGCAGAACCGGTCGATTCGGCCGCTTCCAATGTATCAGATCGTTCGAGCGGCACGAGCGCAATTCATAAGTATGCTCGAGCCGCCCGTTGATCGAGAGCCAGTTCGTGCCCGTGGCGTACCATCCGTGCCACTCACCCTCGTGCTGCAAACAAATCAATCCGGTCGCCGAATAAACTTCGTCGTGCGTCCGGTCCAAGATCGGTCCCCTGAACGCTTTTCTAAACGTCGTCCCGCCATCGTCACTCACAGCCATCCCCATCCAGTTGCTGTAAGGAAGCGTCACGCCGCGACTCCAACCAACATAAAACAAATAAACTCGGCCGTCATGCGTGAAGACGTGGTTCGGGATCGTTCCATGTTCGTCGAACATTCCCACCTCTCCCAACTCGAGCACCGGTCGTTCGTGCAAATAGAGAATCCGCGACGGATCATTGACGTCGATGTCGATAAAAGCGACGCGACTCATGCCGTCGTCAGGACGCGTGGAAAAGTAGACACGTATGCGATCGTCGAGCACCAGCGCGGTCGGCACCTGCGTGTGCGACTTCATCCATCCAAACTCGCCTGACGCGACAAAAATGCGGCCTTTCTTATTCCACTTCATGCGTCTTATCGTAAGAAGACGGACAATAAGTCGTATTCCTGGATCAGTGTCAGGTCGAACTTCTGGGCCATCACGTATGAAGGAGAGTTGTCGATAAAGGTGTCCCAATGAGCCACCAGGTTTTTGCTGATGGTTTGATTGAAGAAGGGTTCCGAAACAATCCTCATGAAGCGCTTGCCGCGATGCTCCGGCAGAACCAGGGTATCCATTTCAGCGATGCCGTCGACGACACAAGCAGAATAGCAGATGGCCGCCGGCTCGCGACGCTCATCGACGATGCAGGCGCCGACCGTGTTGTTAAGGAAGTCTGCTTTTGAATTCCAGTAGCGACTTGCGAAGTTTAGGCCAAAGGACTTTTCGAGTTTGTCGAAATCGAGTTCCTGTGCGGTTGTAGTGTCGTAGCCGGGCGGGAGCAGGTCTCTATACTCGTGATAAAGTTCGCGGTGGTGATTGTGAAACTGCACTCGTCGGCGCACTTTGAACTTGGGCCAGTTTGCTTCGAGGTGTTTCCGAAACGACGGGTCGGGTCGATAAAGGTGGATGTACTCCGGAATCTCTTTATTCTGTAGCAGGAAGTCGAGGAACTCTTTGCCGAGCTCGTCAGGAGTGTGCACGAGACTGAAGCCTGATTTTGTACAGACGTAAAACGAGTTGCGACCGGCATCCGCATAAACAAATCCGTGCTGCACACCGCTGAGCACGCCGTTGATCAAAGGGAACTGCGAGACGATCTCGTGATGTTGTCCCTTGAGCGCAGAAAAGTCCGGTTGATCAATCCTCGTTAACATCTTAAATCCAAAAAGCAAATCACTTCATCTTCGTCAGACGCAAAAAGTTCTCAGAGTCGAGACGGAACTTCGGGGTGTCGGCGGCGATGTAGACGCTCGCCGGCGCCACGTTCTTTGTAATCAGCGATCCGGCACCGATAAAACTATCGCGTCCGATCGTGATCTCATGGCCCAACATCGCGCCGACGCCGACAAAGCAATAATCTTCAACCTTCGTGCTGCCGGAGATCACCACCTGACCTGCGATGTAACAGTGGTCGCCAACGCTCGCATGATGGCCGACGTGATTGCCGCTCCAGAGAAACACGTTATTCCCAACCTTCGAACACGGCTGAATAGTTACAAACTCGAGCACGAAACAGTTGTCACCAATCTCGACGTTCCCGACATTCGACGCGCGCGAACTAACGTAGCTGATCAGTTCATACCCTCGCGCCTTCGCTTCTTCATACTTGCGCGCGCGGAGTTTGTTGAGATCCTGGTAGCCCACGGCCACGAACATCTTGAACTCGTGCGGAGGAAAAGTTTGGACCACATCTTCGAACGCGACTACCGGTAGACCAAGCTTCTCCGCGGCATTGAGATGTTCGCGGTCGACGGTGAAAGCGTCCACTTCGTGTGGACTATCATTCGTCAAATAGAAGTAGGCTTCATCGGCAATCTTGCCCGCGCCGAAGATGACGATTTTGCTCACTCAGCTCGCCCCGTTTCGAATGTACTTTTCCGCTAACTGCCTGCGATCGACTTTGCCGCTCGGATTTTTTGGCAGCATGTTCTCACGATGAAAAACTGACGGCACCATGTAACTCGGAACAATCTGCTTGAGATCGCCACGGATCTTTTCGTTATCGAAATCCTGCGTCGCGGCGATAACTGCGACGATGCGGCTCAGTCCACCCGTATTCGCGTGCAGCACTGCTGCTTCGGAAACGTAATCGAGGCAGTGAAGCGCGGCCTCGATCTCTTCGAGCTCGATGCGATAGCCCATGTGCTTAATCTGATTGTCCCTGCGCCCTTCGATGTAGAGCTTGCCGTCGGCGGGATCAAGTCGCACGAGATCGCCCGTGCGATACATGATATCGATAAACTTATCGTGCTGGGGATTTTGCACAAAGCTCTGTGCAGTTCGTCCCGGGTCGTTGTAGTAACCGCGGCCGACGTTTGGACCAAGCAAACACAATTCACCGTCGATGATCAGGTAGTCGAAGTTTGCGGCAATGTGGCCGAGCGGCGGCAGTCCCTGTAGATCGTCGAAGTCGTCTCTCGTCACGGGATAACTCGAGCAGATGCAGGTACACTCGGTTGGCCCATACACGTTGAAAAACTCGCTCGTAGCTTGGTAAGTATCGTAAAGCAACTTCAGTTTCGCTTTCGGATATCCCTCACCGCCGAAGATAAACCGACGGATCGAGCGCAGGTGCTTTCCGTCAGTCGCGCGCATCGTTTGCAGAAAGATCAACAACGACGGCACTGAAAACCAGAGGCTACACGCAGCTTCGTCAATCTTATCTACCAGCAGTTTCGGATCGCTCGTCTCATGTTTTGAAAACGGCACGAGTTTCGCGCCGGTGAAGAGCGCCGAGTAAAAATCGAAAACGGAATTGTCGAAGTAGAGCGGATTGACGTTGGTCAAGACGTCGTCAGAAGTGATCGAGAACGTCTCTGTGCTCCAGTCGATGAGGTTGAGAACGTTGGCATGCGTCATAACCGCGCCTTTGGGAAACCCGGTCGAGCCTGAGGTGAACATTATGTATGCCGGCGTCGCCCCCGTTACCTTGCGCGTATCGACGAGATTGTCAGAGGCACCAGCAAGTTGCAGAAGAGTGTGCTTGAGATCCACTTCCTCCAGCAACACGCTCGGCCGACAGGTTGAGAGGATTTTACGCTGGCGTTCCGCGGGACTGTCAGGATCGAGGATTACGTATGGACAGCCGAGTTTCAGGCACGCGATCATCGACGCAAAGGTCATGACGGATTTGTTCCCGGAAATGGAAACAACATCCTCCTGCTTTACACCACGCGCCAATAAAAATCGAGCGATACGATTTGCAGCTTCGTTGAGCTCAGCGTAACTAACGTGCTCGTCGTTGTTGAACCAAAGTGCGGTCCGGTCTCCATGTTCGGAAACCACAGCTTCGAACCGAATCGCGAGGTTGTAGTCGTACATCTCTTCGACTTTCCTCAAACAGTCAAGCCGCCATCCAACTCGAACACCTTGCCGTTGAAGAAATCATTCTCGATCGCAGCAACTACCGCAGCCGCAACTTCTTCAGCTTTGCCGAGCCGTCGCAGCGGTACGCGTTTGATTGTTTCGCGCAACGCAGTCTCGCTGGTCGCCGCATGCGCGGAATCCGTGTCCATGAACCCGGGCGCGATCGCGATCACTCTGATTCCCATCGGACCCAGCTCTTTGGCCCAAGCCTGCGTCAACGCATGGACGCCCGCCTTCGCAGCGGAATAAGCTGACGCACCGGGATTTCCCGCAGCCGACACGGAACCGATGTTTACCACGATGCCTTTCGTGCGCGTGACGATCATTTTGGCGACCACCGGCGCGGTCACGTAGAAGACTGAGCTCAGATTCGTGCGCAACACGCGATCCCAACTCTCGTACGCGTGAAGTTTCGGTCCGTCTTCTGCGATCTTCACGAGCGGTTCGCTGTAGAGAATGCCCGCGTTATTGATCAGCACGTCAGGCGCGCCGGCGAACTCTTCAACCGCGGCGTTAACCTGCTTGTAGTTGGTTACATCGCATGCGACACATCGAACCCCGGTTTTTTGCAGTTCGTCGAAACCGGCGACGTCGATATCGAAAACAGTGACATTGCACTCACGAGCGACCAGCGCTTGGACCATGGCGCGGCCCAAACCATTCACGCCGCCGGTGACGATGATCTGTTTCTCGCGCAGGTCCACGCTAAACAGTCACTCCTTTGTTACTCAACACGCGTTTGATGTCGCCGGCGCTTCGCATCGCCACGATCTCGTCGAAAGTCAGTTGAACGTCGAACTGTCGCTCCAGCGCCGCAATCAATTCCATGTGTTTCAACGAATCCCACACGTCAAGATCTTTCATCGCCAGCTCAGCCGTAATTTGTGTGACAGGTATTTCCAGCAGCTCCGCTAAGAGTTGTTCCAGGTTTTTTCCCACGCGGTTTCCCTTGTTAAGCTCACTTGAATTCACCCAAACGGTAAGCAGGAAAATAACTGGTTTTGGTCTCCGCGACGAGTTGTTCATACTTGTCGCGGGCAAAGATTCGTCCGCAAAAGTATGCGGTGCGGACGCCGTTTGACCATCCCTGCTTAAAACGAGTCAGGCCGGAGTCGCCGTTGCTGGTGCCAGCTCCGGCGCCTAAGTTAAGCCATTTGAGCTGCCGCGAGCAAAAGTATCGAAGTGCGTAATCAAACAGCGCGAACGACGCGCCGATCTCATACCCGCGATTGCTGTACGCGCCAAGGTGATAATAAGCCCGGTTGCCTTGCTCGTACCAAAGCAACATCCCGATGGTGTCGCCGTTTTCCACCGCACGGAACGCATTGATGCCCGGAACGGATAACTGGCGCGCGAACGAGTTTCGCGAAAATGCAGCGATGCCGGTGATGTTGTAACGATCGATCAGTGTCTGGTAGAGACTGACCCACTCATCCAAAAACTCCAGCGGTTCGAGACAGCGTTCAACCTGGACCACTTGCAACGCTTTCCTGACGTTGCGGAGGTGATGTGGGTGGACGAACGACTCGTGTGGTTGTTCGAGATCCGTAACGAAGTGTTCCTTGAATGGTTTGACAAGGTCAGGAAAACACTCGCGCAGATAGTCGATATCAAACTCTCCAAACGGATCCGTCACGAGCGAAACCGAAATCAACTCATCTTTCAACTTCCGCAAATCGAGGTGGAGCTGCGACCAGTCTTCACAAGTAAACAACGGATAGCATCCCATCGCGTCGTAATCGTTTGTCTGCGGTATCACGCGCTTCAGAAGCCACCCGCCGCTTCGCTCGAGCGCGACGGGAGTGCCGAACTCTCGCAACGATTCTGCATATGCCTGATGAACGTAACCCGACATTGCTTGTGATTCTTGTGCTTCTTCGCGGCCCAGCGTATCTTTCAGCATTCGAAATGCAGCCCGCTTCATCGCTCAAGTACATGCCACAACTCGACGCGTTGCGCGCGTTCGCGGTGCTGGCTGTGATGGTCCATCACTTCCTGCCGGTGGACCGTTATCTCCCGAGCGACTATCTCACGCTTGGCCTTCTCGCGGTGAGACTGTTCTTCGTGTTGAGTGGTTTCCTGATCACCGGGATCCTGCTCGGCTATCGCCGCGACGAACCCAAAAACGCTTTGCGCCGTTTCTATTTTCGCCGCGTGCTTCGCATCTTCCCGATTTATTACCTGACGCTGTTTGTCGCGCTCGCACTGCAGGTGCACTCAATCCAGCAAGGCGCTGTTTGGCATCTCACGTATCTCAGCAACTTTGTCGCACCGTTTCATCCCGAATGGATGGGACCAGCCAGCCACTTCTGGACGCTCGCGGTTGAAGAGCAGTTCTACTTCGTTTGGCCATTCATGATGCTTTTCACGCCGCGGCGACATCTGGCGAAAGTCGTTATCGGCACCATCGCGTTAGCTGTCGTCTTCAGGGCCGTAGTCCTTTGGACGCTCGTCATACCGATTGAAGCTGCCGGAGTCTTCACGTTCGCAACGCTCGATTCTCTCGGCGGTGGCGCGTTGCTGGCGTTACTTCGTTACGAAGAGAAATTCCGTTCACGCATTCCGGGTTTGATGAGACTCTTTCTGGTAGCCGGCGTCATCATACTGGCCGTGACTACATTCGGCTACGTTTACAAAATCGGATTTAGAGTCGTTTATACACTCCTGACTTTCGGCGTTTCGCTTGTCTTCATCGTTCTGATCGAGAAGACGTCGCGCGGGTTCGGCGGCAGAGCGAGAAGCGTGATGGAACACCCGGTCATTCTCTACATCGGGAAAATCAGTTACGGGCTCTACGTCTACCATAACTTCATGCTGGCAATCGTGCTGTACTACTTAGTAAAGGCCGGTATCGGGCACGACTATCGACTCATCGCTCCGCTTTCCACGCTGTTGACCTTTGCGACCGCGATGGCGTCGTGGCACTTGATCGAGCGACCACTCTCACAACTCAAAAACAAGTTCAGCTTCGCGCGCGGCAAGATTCAACTCGATGCGGTCTCGCAAGTTTAATCCTTTATGCGCGGGCGAATAGAACTGTTTCTTCATTATGGATTGTGAAGTGATCGAGATAAAACTCGTAACCAAGATCCAATGCGTTGAGATATTCAGGGATCTCAGTCAGATCGGTTTTGTTGTGATAGAGCGAGATTGCGAGACGTGGCTTAAAGGCGCGTAAGGTCTGTTCAGCACCTCGCAGCGCGTCAAGTTCGGCGCCCTCGATATCCATTTTAATGAAATCGATCTGGCGAAGGCTCTTCTCTTTAACTAAATCATCGATCGAAATAGTATTTACTCGCAGACTGTCCTGCCCGTTATTATCGTGGCGAGTTTGGTCCAGCGATGTGCCTGGCCCTTGAGAGTAGTAACTGACCAACTCGCCTGAGATATGCCACAGGGCTCTTGGATCAACTTCTATTCTCGTCGTCAAATCCGGATTCATCCTCAGGTTGCGGTGGAGTATTTCGAGGTTCTCTGGTGCAAATTCGAAGGTGATGACTCGCCCTTTCGCCCCGACCTCATGAGCAAAATAAAGTGCGGTATCTCCCCAGCATCCGCCTGCGTCGATCACATTGTCTCCAGCTTGAGCCTTGATAGCTGGTGTCATTTTCCGATATTCATATTGCTTAAGGACGAACGTGTTCACCACGCCGCTAGGCGTGTAATAAAGCTCAATTGGGTAATCGATTTCTTCAAGTGACAGATGCTCGAGCACCACGTTCGGCAAACTTGCTTTTATCCTGTCGCGATCCTTGATCAAGCTACGCATGTGCTCTCTTTGCGACCAATAAGAAGCAGTGTTGACGGGCAACTTTACTTTGCGATGACCAAGGAGCCGGTAGGTAATCAACTGGACCAATATCGACTTGGAATGTTCATCCGCCAATAGTTCGTAAACAGACGAGAGTCCCTCCATCGAGTTCTCAATTCTGTCCCAGTCCTCGATGAGTGGCGCATTGTTTAGTGGGACTACTGCGACACGCCCGGCGAGCAGGCCATTCAATTTTGAGAGTAGCGAACTCTTGAAGCTCGATTTGTATGGGCCGAATCTCTCAGCGTCCCAATTTTCAGAGCCGTAACAATTGGTCATATTGCTCGTAAGCTCTCGCATCAATGCGATCATAAATGCAGAGCCACTTGAACTCATGAGCCGCTCCTGCTGTTAACAAGGTATTCCGAAACCCACGCAAACGTCGGACGCACTATACCGGGCCACTTACCGAACCAATTCCCCTCTCGAAAGCAGTCCAACACTTCAAAAACCAATATCTCAGGATGAATGTAGATTGAACTGGAGTCCTGCACGAACTGGATTGTAACAGTATAGATTCCATCGTTCAGAAACCGTGCCGGAATGGTGACTGTCTCCCGCAGAAGACCCTCGCGTCTTAGTGTAGCTCCGGAACTTGTTGCGAGCACGTACACGCCCTCTGCGGTGTGCAGATGCAGCGTCAGATTTAAAACCGCGTCTGGCTGACGATTCCAGAAATCGAACTCAATCGTAACCGGTGACTCAACGGTGATTTGCTGGTCGGCTGAAGTGACTCTTGCAGCACGAATGCGAATCAAATCATTACCCGGTGCTTTTGTCTCATCTTCCCATGTGCGTTGGAGTACAGGGAGGGTGATGTGCTCCACGTAATCGAGAAGAGTCTCTCTTGTCTCGCCGGCTTTAACGATCTGTCCCTTGTCGAGCCATATCGCGCGTTCGCAGAGACTCCGTACGGCAGTCAGGTTGTGACTGACAAACAGCACGGTCCGTCCCTGCCTGGCTACCTCACCCATCTTCCCGAGGCACTTCTTTTGGAAAGCTGCATCACCGACGGCGAGCACTTCATCGACTAACAAAATCTCCGGTTCGAGATGCGAGGCGACTGCGAATGCGAGTCGCATGTACATTCCGGATGAGTAGTGTTTGACGGGTGTTTCGAGAAATTTTTCCAGCTCTGCAAACGCGACGATCTCGTCGAACTTGCGATCGATCTCGAGCTTGCGCATTCCGAGAATCGCGCCGTTGAGATAGATGTTTTCGCGTCCGGTTAATTCGTGATGAAAGCCTGTTCCGACTTCGAGCAAGCTGGCGAGTCGACCGTATAGTTCAACGCGGCCATGTGTTGGTTCAGTGATTCGTGAAAGAGTTTTGAGGAGTGTTGATTTACCGGCGCCGTTGCTGCCGACGATTCCTACGACTTCACCAGGCGCGACCTCGAAATTAACGTCCTTGAGCGCCCAGATGGTATTTGAACTGCGGCGACCGTTGCGTAACTGGTTCAGCGGTGCTTTTACCGCCCTGACGATCGACTCACGAAGCGTGTCGTAGCCGGCTCGCTGTTCTCCAATCCGATACTGTTTGCTTAAACCTTCGACGCGAACGATTGGTTTCATCAGACGCGCCAGTGTGCCACAAAGACGCCCAAAACGCACAAAAGATCACGGTTCGCGCGGTTCGGGTTGCCGGTCTGCGCTCCAGTGAGCGACGTTTTTATTTGCCGGCTATAAACATTCCGCTCCTACCGGAGCGAGATCCGCAAACAAATTGATCGGCTTACCAACAAGTCGCTAATGAAGCGCCAAAGTCCGGATGAAGCGCCAAAGGCGCGGAATATGAAAGCCAGGGGCAAGCGCCGAACAACGTGAGGCGCGTCGCCCCTGGTAAACGCGCGCAATGATCGTGAAGCTCTGAAAGAGCGGAATAATTGACGTTCGTATTTCGCACTTTCAGTGCTCTGTTCAAATTATTTCTTTGTTACCAGGGGCGACGCGTTCCGCTGCGCTTCACGCTTGCCCCTGGCTATTCTATTTCGCGCCTTCGGCGCTGGGGCGTTGCCCCTGGCTATTCTATTTCGCGCCTTCGGCGCTGGGCCTTGCCCTGGCTATTCTATTTCGCGCCTTCGGCGCTGGGGCGTTGCCCTGGCTATTCTATTTCGCGCCTTCGGCGCTGGGCCTTGCCCTGGCTATTCTATTTCGCGCCTTCGGCGCTGGGCCTTGCCCTGGCTATTCTATTTCGCGCCTTCGGCGCTCAGTTCCGACTTTTGGTGCAAAGCCCTATTGATCTGCAAATCCAAAAGATCACGGTTCGCGGGTGGCGGTGAAGGTGCCGACGTCGGAACGGTAGCCGACGAAGTTTTCGTCGTCCGTGGTGTTGGTGATGAAGATGGCGCGACCCTTGAGGGAGGTGTCGGAAATGTATTCGCCCTTCAAAAGCAACGTGCCCATTTCGCGACAACACGTGCCGAGCGGTAACTCAATATCGCCCGAGAATGTCGTACGCCCGTTGGCCGTCTCGGACCATACGGCCGGCAGTGATTCGGGTGTTTGTTTATTGCCCTCAGCCGTGTCGAGGCCGAGAAGGGTGCCGGTGCCTTTTGCCTTCGCCTCGAAGAGCAGATGCTTCTTATCACCGCTGGTAAGAGCGAACTCAATACGCCAACGCCCCGTCAGGCTCCGTGTCTCTGATCGACTAAACACAGGAGACAGAATCAATGTCACAACCAGCAGCGCCACGAATTTCATAACAGTCCCTCACCAGATAGACGACAAGGCGGCCAGTCATTGCTGACTAACCGCCTCGCCGATTCAGAGTTGATCCAAACTAACTCAAGCTAACTGTTAGTTGCCCGGTCCAACCGGAGTACAAGCGCAACCATCAGTACCGTTGGCTCTGATTGAATTGTTGCCAAAGGTCTCGACCACACCGCCAGTGCCAACCAGAACACCGTTGCCCGTGTTGTTGTCGATCTGGTTCTGACCGAGCTCAACACCAGATGCACCACCGCCGGCATTACCGGCGCGGACACCGTTGCCACCATTAGTGGAGATGTTGCTATTCCAAACTCGGATGGTAGCAAACCCCGCTGTCGCATCGGCAAACACACCGTTGGTGGCGTTGTTGGCGAAGACGGAGTTATTTGCGATTACACGGCTGTTCTGTCTGGCGTGGAGACCGTTTCCGTTACCTATCAAACTGACGTTTTGTAGCGAGGCTTTAACAGTTCCGCCAGAGCTGAACACATTGATTCCGTCCAACGTGTTGTCTCTGATTACGCTGTTTCTCACGTTCAGGTTTAGGTCGTTGGTCTCGTTGACAGTGATTCCGTTTCCGGTACTGAACCGGAAGATGACGCAGTCTTCCACGTTAACGGTCTTGGCCTGGAGGACGTTTATTCCATTTATGCCGTTACAGAACCCGTCAATGGAAAGCCCTCTGATGGTAATGACGTCCGTGGCTGCAGCGTTGATCACGATCCCGTTTACGAGGGAGGCCAGGATCGAAGCAAAGGTGCCGGTGCCATCGAGCGTGATTGACTTGGTGATCGTCACGGCACCAAAACCACCTGGATCAAGGGCATCGATCTCACCACAAGCTGCGGTCTTCGAGATCGCGCCGGCCCAGGTTTTGCACGGGGCGGTACGGCTACAGGGGTTTGCATCGTCCCCAACGCCGGACACCCATGTTCGGGAGGCCTGTGCCTGGGCGATCGAGACTGTAGCAAACATGAAGATCGCGATTGCCATAACCTTGATCGTGAACCGAAACTTACTCATTTTTAGTCTCCTTTAGTTGAAGGTCTTGGGGGGGCCGTCAGTAGAACCAGGATTGTTGTTCCGTTCACTGTTGCGCCGA
>Ga0070681_10004738_pt1 | contig 13025 bp, 12 predicted proteins | sample KBSC83BmetaG_FD_65650 | JGI IMG/M metagenome (GOLD analysis project Ga0070681, IMG submission 65650) | Corn rhizosphere microbial communities from Kellogg Biological Station, Michigan, USA - KBS C8-3B metaG | ecosystem: Host-associated > Plants > Roots > Rhizosphere | place: USA: Michigan... | reverse complement strand
CGACAGCAGCCAGAACCAGACCCGAAGCGACATGAAAGCAATCTGCGCCGATATCGGCGGCGATCTATCCGTTGGCTGCCAGCAATCGGGCCTTCGCCTCGGCCGGTCCGAGGATCGTCAGGACCTCGAAGATGCCGGGCGACACTGTCGAGCCGGTGAGCGCCACGCGCAGCGGCTGGGCGACCTGGCCGAGCTTCACGCCCTCGGCCTCGGCGAAGCGGCGGATGGCGTCCTCGAGCTGCTTTTCGCTCCAGTTGGCGGCTTCGGCGTCGAGGGTTGTGGCCAGTTTGGCCAACAGGGCCCTGGCCTCGAGCGTGAGCTGCGAGCGGGCCTTGTCATCCACCGGGGCCTGCGCGCCTGAGCGGGTGTAGAAGACCAGGCTGTCGACGACCTCGACCAGGGTGCGCGAGCGCTGCTTCACGCCGTTCAGGCCACGGGTGACGCGCTCGGTCACGACCGGACCGAGCGGGCCGCCGATCTTCTTCTCGAGGAGCGGCAACACCAGCGCGAGCAGCTCGGCGTCGGGCGTCTCGCGCAGGTAGATCGCATTCAGGTTGGTGAGCTTGGCCGTGTCGAAGCGCGACGCCGAGCGGCCGACGTCCTTGAGGTCGAACCACTCGATGGCCTGCTGGGTCGAGATGATCTCGTCGTCGCCGTGGCCCCAGCCCAGGCGCAACAGGTAGTTGCGCAGCGCTGCCGGCAGGAAGCCCATGTCGCGATAGGCATCGACGCCCAGCGCGCCGTGGCGCTTGCTGAGCTTGGCGCCGTCGGCGCCGTGGATCAGCGGGATGTGGGCGTAGACCGGCACCGGCCAGTCCATCGCCTTGATGATCTGGAGTTGGCGAAAGGCGTTGTTCAGATGGTCGTCACCGCGGATCACGTGCGTGACGTTCATGTCGTGGTCGTCGACCACGACGGCCAGCATGTAGGTCGGCGTGCCGTCGGCGCGCAGCAGGATCATGTCGTCGAGCTGGCTGTTCTCGACCGTGACCTCGCCCTGCACGGCGTCGGTGATGACGGTCTGGCCGGTCTGCGGCGCCTTGAGTCGAACGACCGGCGCGACACCGGCGGGCGCGTCCTTCGGGTCGCGGTCGCGCCAGCGGCCGTCGTAGCGCATCGGCTTGCCGGCGGCCTTCTGGGCGGCCCGCATCTCGTCGAGTTCCTGGGGAGAGCAGTAGCAATGATAGGCGTTGCCCTGGGCCAGCATCTGCCGGGCCACCTCGGCATGCCGGGCGGCGCGCGAGAACTGGTAGGTGACGTCGCCGTCCCACTGCAGGCCGAGCCAGGAAAGTCCGTCGAGGATCGCCGCAATCGCCGGTTCGGTCGAGCGCGCGCGATCGGTGTCCTCGATGCGCAGCAGGAACTTGCCGCCGGTGTGCTTGGCGTAGAGCCAGTTGAACAGGGCAGTGCGGGCGCCGCCGATGTGCAGGAAGCCGGTCGGCGAGGGGGCGAAGCGGGTAACGACGGTCATGGCTCTGGGTGGGTACGGATTTGGCCGCAATTCGGCCGTTAAAGCGCGCCGTAGGTAGGGGAGCGTGGCTGGCCTGTCAAACGTGTCGGGTCGGATGTGGGGAGACGTGACGGGACTGCGCGCCTGGATCCTGCAGCAACTCGACGCCGAGCGCGGCCGCTGGATGCTGTGGCTGCCGGTGGCGCTTGGGCTGGGCATCGCGATCTACTTCGAGCTGCACAGCGAGCCGCCGCTCTGGCTCGGTCCGATGCTCGGCGGTGGCGCGGTGGTGCTGGCATTGCTCGCGCCCGCCGGCAGCGCCGCACGGGCCCTGGGCATCGGCCTGATGGCCGCATCGCTGGGCTTCGGCCTGGCAACCTGGCGCACATCGAGTCTGGCGGCGCCGACCCTGTCGCGGCCGCTGTTCAGCATGAATGTCGAGGGCCGCATTGCCGACATCCAGCGCCTGCCCGAAAGCGTCCGGGTCGTGCTCGAGGCCGTGCGCCTCAAGGGCCGCGGCGCGCCGCCTCTCGAGATGATGCCGGTGCGTGTGCGCATCTCGCTGGGCAAGGGCGCGCCGCCGCTCTCCGTCGGCGACCGGCTGTTGGTGCTGGCGAACGTCTCGCCGCCGGCCGGTCCCGCGGCGCCCGGCGCCTTCGATTTCCAGCGCGTTGCCTGGTACCAGCAGATCGGCGGCGTCGGCTACGCGCTGGCGCCGGCGGTGGTCATCGAGCACGGCCGGCCGAACGGCATCATCCGCGCCATCGACGGATTGCGCGCCGACATCACGGCGCGAATCCTGAAGGCGCTGCCCAACCCCGAAGGTGGCGTCGCGGCGTCGGTCCTGACCGGCGAGCAGACGGCGGTGCCCAAGGACGTCACGCAGGCCATGCGCGATTCGGGCCTTGCCCACATCCTGTCCATCTCCGGCCTCCACATCGTGTTCGTGGTCGCCCTGGTCATGGGCTTCGTGCGCTACGGCATCGCGCTGGTGCCGCCGCTGGCCCTGCGCGTCGACGCCAAGAAGATCGCCGCGGTCATGGCCCTGCTGTTCGCCCTGTTCTACACCGCGCTTGCCGGTGCGCCGGTGCCGGCCCAGCGCTCGTGCGCGATGGCCGGGTTCGCGCTGCTGGCGATCCTGCTCGATCGCGCGGCGCTGTCGCTGCGGCTGGTGGCGTGGTCGGCGATCGTCGTGCTGATCGCGGCGCCCGAGGCGCTGACCGGCGCGTCGTTCCAGATGTCGTTCGCCGCCGTCATCGCCCTGATCGCGGCCTGGGAAGTGGGCAGCAGCTGGCGGCGGCGGCTGCATGGCCGGGTGGATACCACACGCCATCCGTTGCTGTGGCGTATCCTGGCCGGCGTCGGCGCCAGCCTGGCCACGACCCTGATCGCCTCGATCGCCACGGGCGCGTTCGCCGCCTACCACTTCAACCGCGTGTCGCTGCTGGGTGTCGTGGCCAACATGCTGGGCGTGCCGCTGACTGGCTTCTGGATCATGCCGTTCGGCCTGCTGGCGATGCTGCTGATGCCCTTCGGCCTCGAGCATCTTGCGTTGGTGCCGATGGGTTGGGGCATCCATGGCCTCGACGCGATCGCGGCGTACATCGCGGCCTGGCCGCAAACGGCGACCCTGGTGCCGTCGATGCCGGGAGCAAGCCTGTGGCTGCTCACGATCGGCGGGCTGTGGCTCTGCTTCTGGCGCCGCCGCTGGCGTTATGCCGGCCTGCCGGTGGCGATCCTGGGACTGCTGCTGGGCGCGGGGCCGGCACCGGACCTGCTGATGAGCGAGGACGGCCGCGTGCTCGGCCTGCGCGACCAGCAGGGCGTCGTCCATGTCGCCTCGCAGCGCAGCGACCGCTTCATCAGCCAGGCCTGGGCGCGCCGCAGTGGCCAGGAGGGCGCCACCAAGTGGACCGTCAGCGCCGACCAGCAGGCCGCCGGCATCGGCTGCAACACCGGCCTGTGCCGCTGGCAGAAGGGGCCTTGGAAGGTGGCGATGGTGAGCGACGAGCATCGACTGGTCGAGGCCTGCGCGCGCGCCGACATCGTGCTGTCGACAGTCGATGCAAAAGGCCTCTGCCGCGGCCCGCGCCTGGTGATCGACCGGCGCGACGCCTGGCGGGAAGGGGCGCAGGCGCTATGGCTTGATGAGACAGGCGTGCGGCGCGAGACCGCCAATGAACGGCGCGGCGACCGGCCGTGGGTGCCCAACAGTCCGACGCACCGTGCGCTGCCGCTCAGGCCGCCCGGTGCCTAACCAGATGTAGAGGGCTCTCCATTTAATAAATGGAAATAAAATGGAAGCGCCCCCAGTGGTAGCGGTCAGTGGTAGCGGCGATAGAGGCCGGCCAGACGGCCCTGGATCTTGACCCGGTCGGGTCCGAAGATCCGCGTCTCGTAGGCCGCGTTCGCCGGCTCGAGTGCGATCGACGCGCCCTTCTTGCGCAGCCGCTTCAGAGTGGCCTCGCTGTCGTCGATCAGCGCGACGACGATCTCACCGGTCTCGGCGGTGTCGGAACTCTTGATGATGGCGATGTCGCCGTTCTGGATACCGGCCTCGACCATCGAGTCGCCCTGGACCTCGAGGCAATAGTGCGCGCCGGATCCCAGGAGAGAGACCGGCACGTCGACGGTCGTGGAATTGTCGCGCAACGCCTCGATCGGCGTGCCGGCGGCAATCCGGCCGTAGAGAGGAAGGCTGAGCGCCTGCGCCTCGTTGGCGGCCTGGATGGCGCCGGCGAGCGGGACACGCTCACCTCGGATGACCTGCGGCACGAAGCCTTCGCGCGTCTCGGACATGCCGCGCCGGGCGTCGGCGAGCAGGGGCGTCACATTCATGGCCGGCATCGCGGCCGCTTCGGGAAGCTTGAGAACCTGCAGGGCCCGCGCGCGATGCGGCAGGCGGCGCAGGAAGCCGCGCTCCTCCAGGCCCGTGATCAGGCGATGGATGCCGGACTTGGACTTGAGGCGCAGCGCTTCCTTCATCTCGTCGAACGAAGGCGATACGCCGCCGTCGTTCAGGCGCTTGTTGATGAACAGAAGGAGTTCATTTTGCTTGCGGGTTAACACCGTCTTCTCCCCAGACCGACTACCAGATTTCGGAACAAATCCTGAAACCCGACGCATGTTCTAGTTTAGTTCCTCTCAAAAGTCAAACTTATCCCAAGTCGGTGGGGATTTCCGATGGGATGGCGGGGCTTCAGTAGCCGCCGGGCAGCGTGGAAAGGTCGATCACCTGGACGGTATCGCCGGCCTTGCGGGCGGGATCGTGCGCGGGGCGAACCAGCAGGGCATCGGACCCGGCCAGCACCGACAGCATGGAACTGTCCTGCACCTTGTGCGGCGTCACGGTGAGCGCCCCGCCGGCACTCCGGACCAGGATGGCACGCACATAGTCCTCGCGGACGTCGTTCTGCTTCACGTCGACAGCGAGCCGGGCCGGCACTGTCGACACGAGGTCGCCCGGTTGACCCAACATGCGGTCGAGTGCCGGCTTCACGAAGATCAGGGCGCAGACGATGGTCGACACCGGGTTGCCCGGCAGGCCGAGCACGCGCGCGCGATCGCGGGCGGCGAACATCAGCGGCTTGCCGGGGCGCATGGCGATGCGCCAGAAATCCATCGAGAAGCCCTGGGCCTTCAGCGCCCCCTGGACCAAATCGTGGTCGCCGACCGACGCGCCGCCGAGCGTGATCAGCAGGTCGTGCTGGGCACCCGCGGCGATGCGGTCCTCGATCAGCCTGGGGTCGTCACGGGCGATGTCGAACAAGGTCGGCTCGCCGCCCCACGCCCGCACCAGCGCGGCCACGGAAATGCCGGAGGAGGAGACGATCTGGTTGCGCCCGACCGGCTCGCCCGGCATCACCAGCTCGTCGCCGGTCGACAGGATCGCCACGCGCGGCTTTCGATGCACGGACAGCCACGGCAGGTTCATCGCCGCCGCCAGCGCCACGTCGCGCGCAGTCAGCGTGCGGCCGACGGCGAAGGGCGCATCTCCGGCGCTGAAGTCGAGCCCGGCTTTGCGGACGTGCTGGCCAAGCCGGGGCGCTTCGAGGATCGCGATCTTGTCGCCGTCCGCCTTGGTGTCTTCCTGGATGACGATCGAGTCCGAGCCCATCGGCAGGGGGCCGCCGGTGAAGATGCGCACGGCCTCGCCGGGTTTCAGTGCCTGATCGTAGGAGCCGCCGGCAGGCGCATGGCCCACGAGCGTAAGGGTCGCCGGCGCGGCGGGCACGTCCTCGGCACGCACGGCATAGCCATCCATCGCCGAGAGATCGGCGGGCGGCTGCGTCAGCCGTGCCTGCGGCGAGGTCGCCAGCACGCGCCCGGCGGCTTCGGCGACCGACACCGTCTCCGACGGCAGCCGATCGAAGGCCGCGATCACGCGCGCATGGGCGTCGCGCACGGAGAGCAGTTTAGCGGGCATTGAACACTCCCGACTTGCCGCCCGACTTGTGCAGCAGCTTCACGCCGGAGATCACCATGCCGCGATCGACGGCCTTGCACATGTCGTAGACGGTGAGGGCGGCGACGGACGCGGCGGTGAGGGCTTCCATCTCGACGCCGGTGCGGCCCTTCAACCTGCAGGTCGCCTCGATGTCGACGGCGCGCCGCCTGGAATCGATCGACAGCTTCACGTCGACGGAAGACAAGGCCAGCGGATGGCAGAGCGGGATCAGGTCGGACGTCTTCTTCGCCGCCATGATGCCGGCAAGCTGCGCGACGGCGAGCACGTCGCCCTTCTTGGCCTTCTTGGTCGCGATCAGCTTGATCGTTGCGGCCTGCATGGTGACGCTGGCGCGCGCGACCGCCACGCGCTCGGTGATCTCCTTGGCGCCGACATCGACCATGTGCGCGTTGCCGCGCTGGTCGAAGTGGGTGAGGGCCTTCTTGCTCATGCCGCTTTCCGGGTCAGGATCTCGCGCACGGCGCCCTCGACGTCGGGTTTGCGCATGAAGCTCTCGCCGATCAGGAACGCCGAGGCGCCGACCTTGGCCATGCGCGCGAGGTCGGCCGGCGAGCCCAGCCCGCTCTCGGCCACCAGCACGCGGTCCTTCGGCACCTTCGGCGCCAGCTGCTCGGTCGTCGCGAGGTCGACGGCAAGGGTCTTGAGGTTGCGGTTGTTGACGCCGATCAGGTCGCCTTCGATCGCGAGCGCGCGCTCCAGTTCCGCGCCGTCGTGCACTTCCATGAGCACGTCCATGCCCCACCGATGGGCGAGCGCTGCCAGCTCCGCAGCCAGCCGGTCGTCGAGACAGGCCATGATCAGCAGCACGCAGTCGGCACCAAGCGCCCGCGCCTCGACGATCTGGTAGGGATCGATCATGAAGTCCTTGCGCAGCACAGGCAGCTTCGTGGCCGCGCGCGCGGCCACGAGGAACTCGTCCCTGCCCTGGAAGTAGGGCTCGTCGGTCAGGATCGACAGACACGTCGCGCCGCCGCGTTCGTAGGCGCGGGCGAGGGAGGGCGGATCGAAGTCCGCCCGGATCAGCCCCTTGCTGGGCGAGGCCTTCTTGATCTCGGCGATCAGCCCGTAGCGGCCCGCGGCAATCGCAGCCCTGAGCGCCCGGGCGAAGCCGCGCGGAGCGTCGGCCTTCTTCGCGGCGTCCTCGACGGCGGCCATCGGGCGCGCGGTCTTGCACCGGGCCACGTGCTTGGCGGTGTCGGCGGTGATCCTGGTCAGCGTGTCGCTCATGCGCAAAGCCTTTGCAGGGTGGCAAGCGCGGTCGCGGCCTTGCCGCCGTCGATCGAGGCGATGGCGAGCGCGGCGCCTTGCTTGAGATCCCGGGCCTTGCCGGCGACCATCAAGGCCGCCGCGCTGTTGAGGACGACGATGTCGCGGAATGGGCCGGGCTCGCCCGCCAGCACCTGCTTGATCGCCTCGGCATTGTGCATGGCGTCGCCGCCCTTGAGTTGCTCGAGCGTCGCGCGCTTGACGCCCACGTCCTCGGGCGCGATCTCGATCTCGCTCACCTTGCCGTTCTCGAGCGACGCGGCCCACGTCTTCGTCGTGGTGGTGATCTCATCCATGCCGTCCTGGCCGTGCACGACCAGCGCGCGGTCGAGGCCGACCTGGCCCAGCGCCGCGGCGACCGGCTTCAACCAGCGGCGATCGAACACGCCGACGAGCTGGCGCTTCACGAAGGCGGGGTTCGACATCGGCCCCAGCAGGTTGAAGATCGTGCGCGAGGGCGCCAGTTCGGCGCGCGGTCCACCGACGTTGCGCATGGCGCTGTGATGGCGCGGCGCCATCAGGAAACAGACCTTGGCTTCGACCAGCGCCTTCTCCAGCGTCTCGATCGGCAGTTCCAGGCTAATGCCCAGGGCCGACAGCACGTCGGCCGCGCCCGCCTTGGACGTGAAGGCGCGGTTGCCGTGCTTGGCCACCGGCACGCCGGCGCCGGCGACGACGAAGGCCGAGCAGGACGAGACGTTATAGGTGCCGTGATGGTCGCCGCCGGTGCCGACGATGTCGATGGCGCCGTCGGGCGCCTTCACGCGCAGGACCTTGGCGCGCAGCGCGCGCGCCCCGCCGGCCAGCTCCTCGGCGGTTTCGCCGCGCACCTTCAGCCCCATGAGGAACGCCCCCATCTGGGCGGGCGTGGCGTTGCCGCTGGTCATGATGTCGAACGCCCGCTCGGCCTCGTCGATGTCGAGAGCCGTGCCGTTGCCCACCTTGGCCAGAAGGCCGCGGAAATCGTCGATGTCGCCGCTCACCCTAGAACTCCAGTCAACTTTGCCCCTTGCCGGCCCGGCCGGAGGGCGGGTAGCTATATCACATGGCTCAGGAACTCATCCTCAAGGTCACTGGCATGGATTGCGACGGCTGCGTCAAAGCCGTCACCCGTGCCGCAACGGGCGCCGGAACCGCGCCCCTCTCCGTCGATCTGAAGAGCGGCGAGATGCGCCTGCCTGCGGAGGCGGACGTCCCCGCGATCACGCGGGCGATCCAGCGCGCGGGCTTCGGAGTTGCCCCCTAACTGCCTGTTTTATCAGGCAGTTTAGGCCGCTCTCTTCTTCTGTTGCGTCGGGTGCTCGCCCGCGATCTTGAGGAAATTCTCGAGGATCTTGTGGCCGTGCTCCGAGGCGATGCTCTCGGGGTGGAACTGCACGCCGTGGATCGGCAGGGTCTTGTGACGCAGGCCCATGATGATGTCGCCGCCCCCCGGGAGAGAAGTGTGTGCGGTAACCTCGAGGTCGGCGGGGAAGCCCGCCTTGTCGACGATCAGCGAATGATAGCGGGTGGCCTGGAACGGCGAGGGGACATCCTCGAACACGCTCTGGCCCTGATGGTCGATCCCCGACAGCTTGCCATGCATGGGCGCCGGCGCCCGTACGACCTTGCCGCCGAAGACCTGGCCGATCGCCTGATGGCCGAGGCAGACACCCAACAGAGGCACCTGGGCCTTCGCGGCTTCCCGGATCAGGTCCATGCAGATGCCGGCCTCGTTGGGCGTGCAGGGGCCCGGCGACAGCACGATTCCGTCCGGCTTCAGCGCCATCGCCTCGGCGACCGTGATCTGGTCGTTGCGGTGAACGACACAGCTCGCCCCAAGATCGCCCAGGAAATGAACGAGGTTGTAGGTGAAACTGTCGTAGTTATCGATCAGAAGCAGCAAATCGCACCTGTGACTGTGACCTGATAGAAGTCAGGACTACTTTCGCGGATACGGCCCTCGAAGGAAAGGGCCGGGGCATTGGAGCGCCCATATATGGGACTTGGACTGAAGGAATACGCGCGCGGCGCGGCAAAAAGGCTTTCGGAGCGCGCCAGGGCGGCCCTGCTGGGCCAGACGCGGCGCCTGTTCCGGATGCAGGGCCGGCTGCGGTCGAACGAGCCGACCCAGATCCTGGTGTGCGCCGCCACCGGCGCAGCGATCGGCGCCATGGTGGCGGGGCTGCACAAGCTGGTCGATCTCGCCCACGAGCTCGCCTTCAACATCCAGGGCGGCCACACCCTCAGCACCGGCATCGGCATCGACACCCAGCGCATCTGGATGGTGCCGGTGGCGGGTGGGCTGCTGCTCGGCCTGTCGGCGGTCGTCATGCGCTACTTCCGGGCGCGCGAGATCGTCGACCCGATCGAGGCCAACGCGCTGCACGGCGGCCGCATGTCGGTGAAGGACAGCAGCCGGCTGGTGTTCGACACCGTGCTGTCCAACGCCTCCGGCGTCGCTGTCGGCATGGAGGCAGGCTACAGCCAGTTGGGCGCCGCCGTCCTCTCCAAGGTCGGCCAGTATTTCAAGCTGCGCCGCTCCGACCAGCGCATCTTCGTGGCTGCGGGCGCGGCCGCCGCCATCGCCGCGGCGTTCAACGCGCCGGTCGCCGGCGCGTTCTACGGCTACGAACTGATCCTCGGCAGCTATGCAGTGCCCGCCCTGGCGCCGGTCGCGGCGGCGGCGCTTGCCGGCACGTTGATGGACCGCGCGCTGGTCCATCCCGAATCGCTGTTCGTCGTCCAGCAGATCTTCGAGTTCCACCAATGGGTCTACCTGCTGTTCGCGCTGCTCGGCGTGTTCGCGGCGGGCTTCAGCATCCTGACCATGCAGGCGGTGACCTGGGTCGAGCGCGGCCTGCGGAAGCTACCGCTGCCGCAGTGGCTCAGGCCGGCGGTCGGCGGCGTCTTCGTGACGGCCTTGGCGTTGGTGGTGCCCCAGGTGCTGGGCAGCGGTCACGGCGCGATCCAGCTCGTCTTCGACCGCGATCCGGCGTTGATGACCTTGTCGATCCTGCTGGTCGCCAAGCTGGTCGCGTCGGCGTTGTCGCTCGGCGCCGGCTATCGCGGCGGCATGTTCAGCTCGTCGCTGTTCCTCGGCTGCCTGTTCGGCGCCACCTTCGCCGATGTGGCGTCGTTCATCGCGCCCAGCCTCGCGACGCATCATGCCGCGCTGATGATGGTCGGCATGGGCTCGGTCGCCGCGGCGATCATCGGCGCGCCGCTGACGATGGTCTTCCTGGTGCTGGAGGGCACCGGCAACTTCCCGATGACCATCGGCGTGATGATCGGCGTGATCGTGTCGTCGACGATCGTGCGCCTGCTGTTCGGCTACTCGTTCTCGACCTGGCGCTTCCATCAGCGCGGCATCGGCATCCGCGGCGCCCACGACATCGGCTGGCTGGCCGACCTCACCGTCGGGCGCCTGATGCGCGCCGATCCCAAGCTGGTGCAGGAAGGCATGTCGGTGCGCGAAGTGCGCGCCAAGTATCCGCCGGGCACGGCCAAGCGCGTGTTCGTGGTCGGCGAAGGCGGCGTCTTCCTGGGTCAGCTCGACCTGGAGATCCACGACGCCAGGCACGACGAGGCGCTCGACACCAGGTTCGCGCGCGACTTCACGATCAACGACGATCTGTACCTGCTGGCCTACGAGAACGTGCGCACGGCGCTCACGCGCTTCGAGGAAAAGGAAGTGGAAGCGCTGCCGGTGCTCGATTCCACGGTCGACAAGACGATCGTCGGCTACATGACCGAGCACTACGCGCTCCGGCGCTACAATCAGGAACTCGAACGCCGGCGCAGCGCCGATCTCGGAGAGCGGGATCTGTTTTCGATTTCGGAGCCGCCAGCTCGCTAGATACTTTCCAGCGGCGCCATTGTGGGCGAAAGTGGGGCCTCATGATGAAGTTCGCGTCCTTCCTTGCCGCCTCGCTCTTCGCCTTGCCGGCGCTTGCCCAGGTCGACTGCAACGCCGGCATGGAGCCGATCGACCGGGCCGCGGATTTTTCGCTGGGCGCGCCCGACTTCATCAAGGTCGTCGCCGCTAAGGAGCAGAAATTCACCAGGGCGTTGGGCAGCTACGGTTACGATATCGACATCAGGGTCGAGACGCTGGACGGCGACAAGGTCGACGGAGAATTTTACCGGACGTCGACGTTGGGTTTCGACGGCGGCACGCGCAAGGAGACGATGGCGGAGGGCGCGGTCAACACGCTGAAGCGCATCAAGCTCTCGGACCGCGACATCGCGGCCCTGGCCGATCCGACGTCGTTCACCTTCGAGGCCGACAGCTTCGCCAACCGCGACATCGTCTATTCCGGCCGGCAGAAGATGGCCGACCACAATCTCGCGGTCTTCGACGTGCTGCCGCGCTCCTCGCAGTCGCTTGGGCACGCCTTCGAAGGGCGGACGTGGGTGCGGGCGCGCGATATGGCGATCGTGAAGAGCTGCGGGCGCAGTACCGACTTCCCGGTCGCCACCCTGCGCTTCTCCAGCCTGCGCGAGCAGGTGGCCGACGCCAACTATTTCCCCGCGCTCATCCAGGCCGATGAGAACCTGCCGGTCGACGGTGCGCCGGTGCACGTGCGCGTGACGGTGAAATTCTCGAACTACCGCGCCAAGCCCTGATCCCCGGCGCCTGATCCTTCATCGCCATGGTCGTTGATCCCCTGATCGTGCTGCTGCTGCTGGCGGCGGCACTGATGCACGCGAGCTGGAACGCGCTGCTCAAGGCCGACCGCTCGGATCGGCTGGCGACCTTCGGCGTGATCATGACCACGGGCACCGTGATGGGGCTCGTGGCGGTGCCCTTCCTGCCCGCGATCGAGCCCGGGGCGTGGAAGTTCCTGGCGATCTCGGTGATCGTGCATATGGCCTACTACACGTTCCTCCTGAAGGCCTATTCCTACGGTGACCTCAGCCACACCTATCCGATCGCGCGCGGGCTGGGGCCGCTCCTGGTCGCGCTGGTCTCCGGCCAACTGATCGGCGAGCACCTGCGGGTGCAAGACATGCTGGGCGTGCTGCTGCTCAGCGGCAGCCTGGTGGCGCTCGCCTTGCCGCTCAGGTCGGTCCTGCCGAAAGCCGGCGGCCGCCACGGCCTGGCGACGCTGTTCGCGGTGCTGACCGGCTTCACCATCGCCACCTACATCATCGCCGACGGATTCGGCGTGCGCGCGGCGGGCCCGGACTTCGCCCATCGCCTCTCGTACATCGCCTGGCTGTGCGTGCTCGAGGGGCCGTGGCTGCTCGTGCTGGCGATCACGCTCCGGCCGCGGACGGTGTGGTCGCATCTGCGGCGCCACTGGTGGCGCGGCATGATCGGCGGCGTCATCGCCAACACCGGCTACGGCATCGCCATCTACGCCCTGGCGCTGGGACCGATGGCCCATGTCGCGGCGCTGCGCGAGACGTCGGTGCTGTTCGGCGCGCTGATGGGTACCCTGCTGCTGGGCGAATCCTTCGGCCGGCGCCGCGTGATCGCCGCCTGCGTGATCGTGACGGGTCTTGCCCTGATGAACGGTCCCCGCCTCTTCTAGATTTTCTTTCTTGTCCCTCCCTCGTCTCGAGGGAGGTGGCGCCGTCATACGGCGACGGAGGGGGTGCCACGCAGGCACTCTCTCCAATCAGATCATGACCTGCAATTCTCAAATACCGCGACCGTGGATCGCCCCCTCCGTCGGCGATTACGCCGCCACCTCCCCCGAGACGGGGGGGGAATTAGGATAGAGTCGCTGCGGGAGGACGTTTTCATGTCCACGCGAAATCTCGACAAGCTTGTTGCCCCACGGTCGGTCGTCGTCATCGGCGCCAGTGCCCGCCCGGGATCGGTCGGCGAGGCGGTGACGCGCAACCTGCTGG
>Ga0070681_10004731_pt1 | contig 13036 bp, 10 predicted proteins | sample KBSC83BmetaG_FD_65650 | JGI IMG/M metagenome (GOLD analysis project Ga0070681, IMG submission 65650) | Corn rhizosphere microbial communities from Kellogg Biological Station, Michigan, USA - KBS C8-3B metaG | ecosystem: Host-associated > Plants > Roots > Rhizosphere | place: USA: Michigan... | reverse complement strand
TGCGTTTCGAATGCGCTGTTCCCCGAAGCCCCGCGACGGTCAACACAATTCCTGCAGCAGAAGCTTTAACGCACGGCGTTCGGCAAGTGGCGCAAACAGCGGTCTGCGCGCAAGCACTGCGCGTTTCAGCTGCCGGTAGAAGACGCTGTCTGTGGCTGCGCGTCCGATCAATCCCGCAAGCGCCTGGTCGTCGAAGAGCGGAAAGTAACCGGGATAGTCAGCGCCCAACATCCCAATGTTGCCCGATACGCGCGAAGCGAGTATCGGGACTCCGATCCGGCTCGCTTCGCAAATCACATTGGCGCCGCCTTCCATGACCGAGCTGACGATCAACAAATGGCTCGCCGCAAGACAGCGCATTGCGTCTGCATGAGGCCTGCTTCCGAGCCAGCGATAGCGCGGTTCGCGCTTCATCCAGCGCCGCGCGGTCTGCGCCATCTCGGGTGTTAGCGCGTCGCCCAGCTGCACGAGCTCGATGGCGGTGTGCTGTGGCAAATGCGCGAGCGCGATGGCCGCGCGAAACGGGTCCTTTTCTTCGCGCAGATGCCCGACAACGGCCACGCGCAAAGAGCTTTGCGGCGGACGGTGGCGGGCACGAGTGTCCGCCGACTGGAAAATCACGCGCGTCTTGCCGCGCCAGCGATTCGGCAGTTCACGCCGGCCTGCGGGTTGTAGCACCACGAGTCGCGATGCAAGCTGCAGCGAGCGCCGCGCTTCGGCGTGCGTCCTGATGTCACGATAAAGGTCGGTGCCCGTCAGCACGACGATCAGCGCGCGCTTCGGGTGCGAACGATGAAAACTCTCGATCGAAGCGGCGCTCTTGCGCGCGTGCAGCGCAATCAGCGCATCCGCGGCTGGATCGCTCCATTGCTCAGTGACCGCGACGCGATGCCCGAGGCTGCGCAGGAATTTCGCCCAGCGCACCGCCGTATGCCGGTTGCCGCTGCGCGGCGCGGCGCCCGCCGGCGTGACGATCGAGATTTTCATGGACGGGATAGTCAGCTACACTCTTCAGGTTGAGAGATTCCGTTGCTGTCTCCGGTTTTTACTATAGCAGACCGGCTGCCCCCGTATATGACATTGCCCGATTCCGACGACCCCGCACTCCTCGCCGCTGAGCTGAGCGCGACGCGCGCGCGCTCGACGCGGCTTACGCATGACTTGCGCGGCGAGCAGTTGTTCGGGCCCCGGCTTGCCATCGTCAATCCGCCGTTGTGGGAGCTCGGTCATCTCGCCTGGTTCCAGGAATACTGGTGCCTGCGTTACCGCGACGCGGACGCACCCGCCGCATCGATGCTGGCGCAGGCAGACTCGCTGTACGACTCGGCCAAGGTGGCTCACGACACGCGTTGGGACTTGCCGCTTCCTGCTCTCGAAACAACGCGCGGCTATCAGTCCGATGTGCTCGAGCGCGTGCTGCACCGGCTGCAACGCGAACCTGAAAACAGCGCGCTGCAATATTTTGTGCGGCTGGCTATTTTTCACGAGGACATGCACGCCGAAGCGTTCCACTACACGCGGCAGACGCTGGGCTATGCCGATCCATTTGCGGCTGCCGGCGCCGCAGCCGGCGCAGCGCGCGCGACGCAGCGAGGCGCGGGCGCAGACGCCGAGCTTGGCGGCGGCACGTTTGCGCTCGGCGCCTACCCGCACGACGGCTTCGTGTTCGACAACGAAAAGTGGTCGCATGAGATACACGTTGCGCCATTTCGCATCGCGCGCACCGCGGTCGCCAACGCCGAATACCTGGACTTCGTGGCAGCCGGCGGTTACCTGCGGCGTGAATGGTGGAGTGAAGAAGGCTGGGCCTGGCGCGAAGCGGCGCAATTGCACGCGCCGCGGGACTGGATCAAGCACGATAACTCGTGGCGGCTGCGCCGCTTCGACCGGACCGTTGTGCTTCCGCCCGAGTATCCCGTCGTTCACGTCAATTGGCATGAGGCGCAGGCTTACTGTAGCTTCGCGGGGCGTCGCCTGCCGACCGAAGCTGAATGGGAGTACGCAGCCGCAGCGGATTCGTCAGCACCGCGCAAGCGGCGTTATCCGTGGGGAAACGGGTTACCGACGGCCGCGCGCGCGAACCTCGAAAGCTCGGGTGTTGTCGACGTCAGCGCCTATGCTGACGGCGACTCCGCGTGCGGATGCCGGCAAATGATGGGCAATGTGTGGGAGTGGACCGCAAGCACCTTCGGGCCGTATCCCGGTTTTGTGGCGGACCCCTATAAGGAATACTCGCAGCCATGGTTCGGCACGCAAAAAGTGTTGCGAGGCGGAAGCTTCGCCACTACGCGGCGCCTGATTCGAAACACCTGGCGCAACTTCTATACTCCGGAGCGCAACGACATATTCGCGGGCTTCCGCACTTGCGCAATCGACTGATGATAAAGCGACAACCGATTCGAAAGTGGTTCATATGCCTCTAACAATATTGTTTCCGGACAGCAGATCATCAGAGCTCGACATCGAACGCAGGATCACTGGTCCCGATGTCGTGATGCTCAACCCGCGCAAGGATCGCTTCGATGCAATAGATATAAGCGCCTGGGAAAACTGTGACGGCATCGTGGTAGCGCGCATCCCCATCGATGCCGCGGTGATCGCGCATCTGAAGCGCACCCGGATCGTGGTGCGTAACGGGGTCGGCTTCGACATCGTAGACCTCGAAGCTTGCGGCCAGGCCGGAATCGCGGTTTGCAACGTTCCTGATTACGGCACTACCGAAGTCGCCGATTCGGCGCTTGCGATGATGCTCGCCTTTGCGCGCGGCACCGCGGCCTGCGACGCAGCGCTGCGCGCCGATCTCAAAGGCGGGTGGACTCATGTGCATAACGTCACCGCGCGGCGGTTGCGCGGGGCGTGTTTCGGCGTAATCGGATTCGGCCGCATCGGCACTGCGGCTGCACTGCGTGCACGGGCGTTTGGGATGCAGATCGCGTTCTACGATCCTGCGCTCCCGAACGGCGCCGAGCTTGCGTTTGGATTTACGCGGGCGCGCACGCTTGCCGAGCTGCTCGGACTTGCCGACGTCGTGACCATACACGCGCCCCTCACCGATGAAACGCGAGCGATGATCAATGCTTCTGCGATCGCTGCGATGAAGCCGGGGAGCTACCTGATCAATACGGCGCGCGGACCGATCTGCGATACTTCCGCGCTGCTCGAGGGATTGAAGAGCGGCAAGCTCGCGGCCGTCGGACTCGACGTGTTGCCGAACGAACCCGCAACGCTCAACGATCCACTGGTCGCAGCGTGGCGCGCGAACGAGCCGTGGATCCGCGGCCGGATGCTGCTGAACCCGCACGCGGGATTTTTTAGCCCGGATGCGTTCGTGGACCTGCGGCGCAAAGCGATCGAGACGGCGTACTACTATCTGCGCGACGGCAAGCTCGCCAACTGCGTGAACGCGGAATTTTTAAAGCAGCGGCGCTGAAACGCCAGCGCCGCTGGCTCCGAACTCCGAACTGACGTGCTACACGAGCTTCACGTTCTTCAGCGGCAGGTTGCGCACCGGTTTTCCGGTCGCCGCGTGAATGGCGTTGAGAACGGCAGGGGTCACCACGCAAATCGTCGGCTCGCCGACACCGCCCCAGAAATCGTATGAAGGAACGATCACCGTTTCGACCTTCGGCATCTCGGCGAGCCGAAGAATCGGATAGTTATTGAAATTCGACTCGACGATGCGCCCTTTCTCAACCGTGCATTCACCGTATAGCGCAGCGCTGAGACCATAGGCGACCGAGCCTTCGACCTGGGCCGCGATCTGATCGGGATTGACCGCATGACCGCAGTCAAGCGCGAGCACCATGCGATGAATCTTGAGTTTACCCTCGCCGCTCACCGAGACCTCGGCGACAGCCGCCGAATAGCTGCCGTATCCCATGAACTGCGCGATACCGCGATGCACTCCGGCGGGCAGCGGCTTGCCGTAATCGGCTTTCTCTGCCACCGCGTTGAGTACGGCGAGATGCTTCGGATGTTTGCCCATGAGCGCGCGGCGGAATTCGAGAGCATCCTTGCCGGCTGCCCGCGCCACTTCCTCGATGAAGCATTCCATGTAGACGGCGTTCTGGTTGGTGTTCACGCCGCGCCACGGACCGACCGGCACGTGCGTGTTGCGCATCGCGTACTCGATCAGCAGGTTCGGGAAGGTGTAGCCGAGCTGCGCATCACCGGGTTTTTCCGAGTATCCCTGAAGCTGACGTTCATCCTTGTTGCCTTCGGGAATCGCCGCCGGATTTACAAATGCATTGATCGATTGCCCGGAGATGCGCACGTGCAGCGCGACGGGTTTTCCGCTCTCATCGAGTCCGGCTGCGAGCTTGCATTGCGAGATCGGCCGGTAGAAGTCGTGCGCCATGTCCTCTTCGCGGCTCCAGATCATCTTGATCGGAACGTCCGGAAACTGTTTCGCGATGTTGACCGCCTGGCGCACGAAATCCTGGCTGCCGCCGCGCCGACCGAAGCCTCCGCCCAAGTCCTGCTTGTAGACTTCGCAGCGGTCGAGCGGCAATCCCGACTGCTCGGACAACGCCGCCAGCGACGCCTCTCCGTTCTGCGTCGGCACCCACACCTCGGCGCGGCCCGCCGTCGAGATTTTGCACGTGCAGTTCATGGGTTCCATCGTCGCGTGCGCGAGGAACGGTGTACTGTAAACCGCCTCGACTTTCTTCGCAGCGCCCGCGATCGCTTTCAACGCGTCGCCTTCATTGCGGAATGCGTACGCGCCGGATGCCGTCAGACCTTCCTTCAAATGGTCCGCGATCCACGCGCTCGAGCGTGTCGCGCCGGGGCCCTCATCCCACACCACCGGCAGCGCTTCGAGCGCGGTCTTCGCGTGCCACCAGGTATCGGCGACGACCGCAACTGTCGATTCGTTGACTTTGACGACGCGCTTCACGCCCGGCATGCCCGCGACTTTGGCTTCGTCATAGCTCACGAGGGTGCCGCCGAACACCGGGCTGGCCTTGATCGCTGCGTTCAGCATCCCCGGCAGCTTGACGTCGACTCCATAGATCTTGCTGCCGTTGAGCTTGTCGGCGGTATCGAGCCGCTTCATCGGCTTGCCGGCGATTTTCCACTCTTTCGGATTCTTGAGCTTGATGCTTTTCGCGTCCGGCGGGGTGAGCTTTGCCGCTGCCGCGGCGACTTTGCCGTATGTCGTCGAGCGTTTAGATGCCGCGTGCGTAATGACGCCATCGGCCACTGTGAGCTCGCCGATGGGCACGCTCCACTGATCGGCCGCCGCCTGCATGAGCATGAGACGCGCGACTGCGCCGCCCCGGCGCACATAGTCCTCCGAAGTGCGGATGCCGCGGCTGCCGCCGGTCGACATCTCGCCCCAGACGCGTTTGCGCGCGAGGTTCTGGCCGGGAGTAATCTGCTCGGCTTTCACTTTTTTCCAGTCACACTCGAGCTCTTCGGCGACGAGCTGGACCAGGCCGGTGATCGTGCCCTGCCCCATTTCCGAGCGGGCGACGCGAATCACGCAGGTATTGTCGGGTTTGACGACAACCCACGCATTGACCTCGGTGGCGGCGCCGTCGGCACTCTTCAAATCAGCCGCGGCGATCAACGGCAGGTGGAATCCAAGCGCCAGTCCGCCGCTTGCGGCGGCTGAGCTGACGATAAATTTGCGGCGCGAAAGATTCGTTTTATCGCGGATCGGATTTTTCATGGTGGATTCCTTCGCGCCTAGACTTCGGACGTGCTTTTGCCGGGGGCAACGAAGCTCCCGGCCTTGGTCATCCCTGCCGCCGCCATATGCACGGCTGCGCGGATGCGCTGATAAGTGCCGCAGCGGCAGATATTGGTCATCGCTTCGTCGATGTCCTTGTCGCTCGGCTGCGGATTTTTCTTGAGCAGCGCCGCGGCAGCCATGATCTGACCCGACTGACAATAGCCGCACTGGGGAACGTCGATTTCTGCCCACGCCTTCTGCACGGGATGCGAGCTGGTGGCCGACAGGCCTTCGATCGTGACGATTTTGTCGGTGGCTTTCACGCTTCCGACCGGGATCGCGCACGAGCGCTTCACTTCGCCGTTGATATGCACGGAGCATGCGCCGCATTGCGCAACGCCGCACCCATATTTAGTGCCGGTAAGGCCGACTTGCTCGCGGATGACCCACAAGAGCGGCGTGTCCGCCTCCACCTGTACGTCGTTCATCTTGCCATTGATGTTGAGCTTTGCCATGAACGTCCTCCTACGACTTGAGTTGACGGCGAATCTGATTCGCGAAGTTTTATCGGCGGTCGAGGCCAGACCAATCATCCGAAACGGAATTACCTTCCCAGCCGCCGATTAATCATAGCGCATTCCGCGGCGTTTGGCGTGCAACATTTCAGGCGGTCGGCAATCCATCCCTCGGTCTATCTTCCCGCGTCACGCATTAGTGTAGGATGAACACTATCGAAATGATCCGACCACGTTGCGGACTCCTGATCAGATATGCGGACGACAAATCAGACTTTTACATTAACGGGCCGTGGCGAAGCTCGCCGCAGTCATGACGATCGTGGCAGGCATGCCAGGCGCGGCTGAAATCAAAGTGATGGCGTCGGCCGCCTTCAAGGAGGCCTATCTAGAGCTCGTGCCGCAATTCGAACGCGGCACCGGCCATAAGGTCTTAACACTGTGGATACCGACCGTCCAGATGATGAGCCGTCTCAAAGCCGGCGAAACGGTCGATCTGGTGATCATGGCAGCCGGCGCAATCGACGAACTCACTCGCCTCGGCAAAATCGCTTCGGGCAGCCGTGTCGATCTTGCGAAATCGGGTGTCGGTGTTGCTGTCCGCGCTGGCGCGCCACATCCGGATATCGGCACCGCAGAGGCGCTCAAGCGCGCGCTGATTGCGGCAAAATCGATCGTAATTTCCACCGGACCCAGCGGCGTCTACCTCGCCGGGTTGTTTCAACGCATGGGTATCGCAGACGAATTGAAAGCCAAAATGAAGCAGGTGATGGGAGAGCCGACCGGCGCGGTGGTCGCGCGCGGTGAAGCGGAGATCGGTTTCCAGCAGATGTGTGAGCTCCTGCCCGTCGCCGGCATCGACCTTCTCGGGCCGCTGCCGGCGGAAATCCAGCAGATCACGGTTTTTGCTGCCGGTCAGCACGTGAGTTCACACGCGCCGGATGCGGCGCGGTCGCTGGTCGAATTCCTGACCGCACCGCACGCCGTTCCCGTCATCCAAAAGAAGGGCATGCAGCCGGCTTGAGAGGTTCCCGATATCGGAAAGCGGCGGAAGAGCCGACCTGCCAATTTTGATTGCAAGGAGAATGCGTGATTCAAAGCAATGCCAAGCGCGCTGCCGGACTTGTCGATCTGTGCGATCTCGACTTCGACAACAGCTTTGTGCGCGAACTGCCTGGCGATCCGTTGCTGCACAATGTGTCGCGCGCGGTGCGCAACGCATGCTATACCCGGGTTGCTCCGACGCCCGTGACGTCGCCGCAGCTGGTCGCATGGGCCGACGCAGTGGGCGAGATGCTCGGCGCTTCGCCGCCGGACTCGTCAACCGGCACGGTGGCGGAAGTGCTCGGCGGCAATCGCGTGCTTCCCGGCATGCAGCCGTATGCGGCACGCTACGGCGGACATCAATTCGGGCACTGGGCCGGACAGCTCGGCGATGGCCGTGCCATTACGCTCGCCGAAGTGGTGAGCCCCGACGGCATGCGCTATGACGTGCAGCTCAAAGGCGCAGGCAAAACGCCTTATTCACGCACGGCCGACGGTCGCGCAGTACTGCGCTCGTCGGTGCGCGAATTCATGTGCAGCGAAGCCATGCATTATCTCGGCGTGCCGACCACGCGCGCGCTGAGCCTGATAGCGACCGGCGAAACGGTAGTGCGCGACATGTTCTACGACGGCAATCCGCAACCCGAACCCGGCGCCATTGTGTGCCGCGTCGCGCCGTCGTTCGTGCGCTTCGGCAACTTCGAGATACTGACATCGCACGATGAGCTCGCTGCGCTCAAACGCCTCGCCGATTACGTGATCATTCATCATTTTCCCGAACTGGGCGTGCCGTCGCCGGCAACTTATGCGCGCTGGTTCGAGGAAATCTGCCGGCGCACCGCGACGCTGGTGACCGAATGGATGCGGGTCGGCTTCGTCCACGGCGTGTTGAATACCGACAATATGTCGATTCTGGGATTGACGATCGACTATGGTCCCTATGGCTGGCTCGAAGGCTATGATTTGCAGTGGACCCCGAACACGACCGACGCGCAGGGCCGACGCTATTGCTACGGCAACCAGCCCAATATCGCGCAATGGAATCTGGTACGCCTCGCGAATGCGCTTGCGCCTCTGATCCAGGACACGTCTGCACTTGAAAAGGGTTTGGCAATTTTTGCCGATACATTCGAGCTCGCATCGGGCCGAATGCTGGCTGACAAACTGGGCTTGGCTTCGCTCGAGCGCGAAGGCGACGATAAACTGCTGGGCGACTTGTTCGAACTGCTGCAGAGTGTCGAAACCGACATGACTTTGTTCTTTCGCAATCTGGCGCTATTGCCGATCGACAATGCTGCCGACACGTTGGACGATGTTGCGCTGATCGAGCCCCTGCGCCGTGCGTTCTACAGCGAGGACGCGTTCGCGCAGCCACATCTCAGCCGTCTATCAGGCTGGGTGCGTCGCTACATCGCGCGAGTACGGCAGGAACAAGATAGCGTGGCTGCATCCAGGCGCCGCGAGCGAATGAATCGCGCCAATCCCAAATATGTATTCCGCAACTACCTCGCACAGCAAGCGATTGATGCGCTCGAGGCAGGTGATGTGTCCGTGATGGAGCGCCTGATGTCGGTATTGCAGAATCCGTACGACGATCAACCCGCGCACGATGAACTTGCAAACCGGCGTCCCGAATGGGCGCGCCACAAAGCCGGATGCTCAGCGCTGTCGTGTAGTTCGTGAGCCTGTTCGCACGGCTCGTGCGTACGGACTCGCAGGCTAGCAGGCTAGACTCCAGCGGTCGGCGCAGCGATGCCAAAAGTATAAGTACCCACGTAGCGGCCGTTGCCATCCTGGGTCAGGTTAAACATCAGGGTTTTGAAACGCGCCGTGTCTCCCTTCAACTCTACATCTTGCGCCACGGTCGCAGGATTGGGACCCCGAGCTTTGTACTGCGGCGAGGCATAGACTTCGGCATTCACAGCATCGGGGTAGAACACGTTAGTCGTCACCATGGTCTTGGACGACAAGTGGATCTTGACGTGAAGATGCGTCAGCCGTCGTGGATACCAGCCGGGATAGATGGCGGTGAAACGCGCGAGCCCCTGGGCGTCCGTCGCCTGGACTCCGCGCAGGAAAGTCATGCCGGTCGTGTTTGCGCCGGTCGCCTGTCCGGGATAACCGGAGTAAACGCCATCCCGGTCGCATTGCCAGATGTCCACCAGAGCGTTTGCCATCGGCTTGCACTGCGCATCAACGACGCTTAGCCGATATTCGATGGGAATTCCTGGACGTCCCTCTGCGATTTCCGTGCGTACGAGTTTGGCATCGAAATAGAAAGGGCCTTCCGGAACGCTCGGCGCAAACTGGCACGCCGCTGCCGCCACCGGCACTCTCGGGGCGGCAAGCGATTGGGGCATCCACGGGACCAAAGCAGCCCCGCCGATCGTACGTAGAAACTGTTTACGGTCCATAGGGACTCCGAGGTTAGATTGCCGATCCCAAAAAGTTAACTTCTCCGAGTGACCACGCGAAGAACTCTAGCCTCACTTTGCGTTATCCGTCAATTCTTATAATGGGTCGTCGCCTAGCGGACGCGCGACCGGACGCACATCGTCGGGTTCGTCCAACCGGCCGATCAAGTCGATGACGCGTCCGGTGGGGCCGCGCGTCACCATGATCCAAGATTTTTTGGAAACGTGCCGCCGTCAAATGCTGCCGGCGCGCAGATGCTCAGTGAGCTGGCGGATATCGGATAGCTGCTCGATTCGCGTCACGGCGTCGACGAGCGCATCCACGCGCACAGTGGCAACGATCCCTTCGAGACACTGATAACATTTTTGCAGAATCTCGTCCCACGAAAGCGGGTTGGCCGGATCACCGCGGACGACAGTCGCGAGAGCGCGGTATTCACCATGAGCGAGTATCACGACTTCGGCTCCCGGCTCGGGCTTGTATTCCGTGCGTACGCGTGCCATCAAAGCGCGTATCTGAGGCCGGAGCACCATCTCGTCGGTAAACGAAGCCAGAGTCACGCGGCCGTCCAGAATCGCGGCGGTCAGCGCGTACTCCATGCTGAACTTGCCCTCGAGCGCGGTGCGCGGCTCCTTATAGATGAGCGCATCATCGGCGCCGGGCTGAATGCGGATAGTGATCGTCTGTACGTCTGCCGCGGTGATCGGCTCGCGTTCGAGAAGCATGAACGTCGCGTCCAAAGGAAGATGGGCGAAGCGGCAGCACGGATACTTCTTGATGCTGAGTCCGGGCGCGACGATGTCATACACGGTGCCGAGCGTTTCAAGCACGGCGACCGCGTCCGCCTCATCCGGGCCGTGGTGCAATTTCAAATAATCCGTGACCGCTTCGGGATTGGCGGTGAACCCTGCGCGGGCGAGCAGAGCCGCCTGGAGTCCACCCTGCGCCGCATGTCCGGCATGAAACGGCTTGGTATCGGTTCCGAAGTTACGGCATAAACCAGAGGCTTCAGTGGCCGCGAGCCCGAGCATCGCGTTGGCACTCTCGCGGTCGACATCCAATACCTTCGCGACCGCGGCTGCCGCCGCGAGCGTTCCCAAAATCGGCGTGGGATGGAATCCGGCTCGACCTAGTTTAGGTCCAAACGCAGTGCCGAGCTTGCCCGCTATCTCGACGCCGATCACGTACGCGAGAAGAGCCGTGGCGCCGTCACACCCTTCGGCCTCGCCCGCGGCGAGCACTGCGGGCAGGACGCAGACCGACGGATGCCCGCGCCACGCCACCACGCCATCGTCGTCGGCCCAGACGTCGTCAAAGTCAAGCGCGTGGGCCAACGTGCCGTTGACGAGGGCGGCAAGCGAGGGATGCGCGCTGAACGGCGTTCCCATTACGGTCGCTGTTCCTCCACCGCCGCGCGCGACGAGGGCATTGATCGCGCTTTGTCCCGCTCGCGAGCGTGTGCCTGCCACGGCCACCGCGAGCGTATCCAGAATGGATCGCTTGGCAGCGTCGATGGCGCTTGCGGGCAGATCCCTAAACGAGAGCCGCGTGGAAAATGCGGTGATGACGTCCGCAATGCGCGACCGGCGAGTCGCGGTGATGACGGGGCTGGTTGCTGGTTGTTGGTCCACCGCAGTACTCCTGTCTCGATCTACGCCATCAGCAGTCGAAAGTCTAACGCGTTATGTCGCGTACGCGGTGATGGGGTCGCCGCAAGTGACTGACAACTCACTCGACTTCGATTTTCGCTTCCTTGATTACCTTCGCCCAAAGGTTGACCTCTTGGCGAACAACGTCGCTGAATTGCTGCGGCGTGCTGCCTTTTGCCTCGAGGCCGAAAGCCGCAAGGCGTTCGATCACGTCCGGGTATTTAAGAATCGCTGAAATTTCCCGGTTTAACTTTGTGATGATTGCCATGGGCGTGCCGGAAGGTGCGAAGATGCCGTAATTCACCGTAATGTCAAAACCAGGCAAACCGGATTCGGCTATCGTCGGCACATCCGGCAGTGCGCGTGAGCGTTGCGGCGTGGTAACGGCAAAGGCTTTTGCCTTGCCGGCCTTAACCAGTGGCATTCCGGCCGGGACGCTGACAAATGTCAGCTGCGACTCGCCCGACGCGATGGCAGCCGCGGCGGGAGCACCGCCTTTGTACGCCAAATGAACGATGCTGACGCCCGCACGGAGATTGAAAAGCTCTCCCGCCAAATGCGAAGGACTGCCGACGCCGGATGAAGCATAGTTGAGTTGACCCGGTTTTGATTTGGCGAGAACAATGAGCTCCTGAACCGACTTGACCGACAAGGAGTTACTTACCAGCAGCACATACACACCCGAGGCGACCTGTGATACCGGAGCCAGATCCTTGAGGAGGTTATACGGAAGTTTCGGATAAAGCGTCATGCTGGGCGCCAGAACACTCGTGAGTCCCATGAACAACGTATAACCATCCGGTGCCGCGCGTGCCGCCATTTCCGCGCCGATATTTGAGGAGGCGCCGGGACGGTTGTCTATGATGACCGATTGGCCCCAGCTCTCGGTAATTTTTTGTCCGATCGTGCGGGAAAGAAAATCCGTTCCGCCGCCGGGCGGGAAACCGTCAAGCATCCGAATTGCCTTGGTCGGATAACTTTCGGCAAGCGCGCCCGCGGCGCCGCAGGTAAAAAAAGCAACCGCGGCTACGAGTAAATATCCGGGTGTCAGCACCAATCGCACCGGTGTTTCCTTTGATTGATCGCGGTCACGTCGAATTTTTATCGACTGCGAGCCGCCACACCCAGAGGCCGGTCGCTAGGCCACGACCGGAGATTTGTTCCATGCCTGAAGCAACTGTGCGGAGTCAAAAACGTCATAGCGTGACCGCATGACTGTAAGCGCGGCTTGATGCAGAGTATCGTCATATGCCCCTACACAGTCTTCGAGCAGAACCACGTAGTAGTCGAGCAGCTCTGCATCGCGCGCGCTCGCCTCGACACAGCCGTGCGTCGACACGCCGGCGAAGATGACGGTTTTTATGCCGCGTGCCCGCAACTTGCTATCAAGATCGGTCTTGTGAAAACCGCTCGCGCGCCGCTTGTCGACGATCGCCTCGGTGTCTAAAGGCTTGAGCTCATCGATGATCTGCCAGCCCCAGGAACCTTCGATCGTGGAGCGCTCATTTTCTTTATAGCCGCGCTTGACGAACATCCAGCGCAGCGTCGACGGTGATTCAAAGCTGTGGTCCGCGCGCCGGCTATATCGCAGATAAACGATGAACAGGCCTAATTCACGCGCCCTCTCGAGGATCATTTTCATGTTGGGAACGATCCCACGAGCCCGTGCTTCACTGAATTCGCCGCGGCGTTCATCCAGTCCGCCCGTTCCCAGATAGTCGTTCTGCACATCAACG
>Ga0070681_10004727_pt1 | contig 13041 bp, 8 predicted proteins | sample KBSC83BmetaG_FD_65650 | JGI IMG/M metagenome (GOLD analysis project Ga0070681, IMG submission 65650) | Corn rhizosphere microbial communities from Kellogg Biological Station, Michigan, USA - KBS C8-3B metaG | ecosystem: Host-associated > Plants > Roots > Rhizosphere | place: USA: Michigan... | reverse complement strand
GCTGGCCGGTTAATTTACCGTATATTGCGCGGAATTATAAAAAAGATGATGGACTTCGACATCCGCATACTCAACTGGATCAACCACCACCGGGTGCCGGGTTCCACACCTTTTCTCGTCTTTGTTTCCGACGTAACGACCTATGTCAGCATTATCGTAATGGTGTCTCTTCTGATAGCCGGCCTTGTAAAAAGATCCCGCCCCCTGTTGGCGAAATTCTACTGTCTGCTCTGCGTCTTCCTGTTGGATGTCAGCATCAGCCAGACACTTAAGAATACCTTTTATCGTCCCCGCCCTTTTCGTACTTATCCTTTTATCGAAAAGCTCACCGATGGTGGAAGCTCTTCCTTCCCTTCCGGTCACACCTTTGAGGTCTTCGCGATGGCGACAGCCCTCACCCTGTTATTCCCCCAAAAAAAGGTCATCATCCCGGCTTATGCCTGGGCCTGTCTTGTAGCGTATACCCGTATGGCATTAGGGGTACATTATCCCACCGACGTCCTGGCGGGAATGATCCTCGGCGTCGGCATCGCCTTTCTTTGCTACACGATCTATAAAAAGTTTCGCCGGCCCCTGCAACAACAATAACTCCCCAAGCTCCTATTTTGCAGACAAGATCGCCTGTCTTGCATAATACACCCTCCCCGGGGACTTTCTCCGAATACCTTTACCGTCTCTAAAATACAGGAATATGTATACCATCGAGACCCACGATCTGACCCATCGCTTCCAACGGGGTGAGACAGCCTTACGAAATATCAACCTGCAGGTTCCCGCCGGGAGCATCTATGGCTTCCTGGGACCCAACGGAGCAGGAAAGACAACTACCCTCCGGCTGATCCTGGGATTGCTGCTGCACCAGGAAGGGACGATCTCCGTTTTTGGAAAAGCCTTTGGCCCCCACCGGGTCGGGATTCTGAAAAACATCGGTTCTCTCATCGAAAGCCCTTCCCTATACAGCCACCTCACGGCTGTTGACAACCTGCGTATTTTTCAAAAGATCTACGGCTGCCCCGAACAACGGATCGATGAAGTCCTGCACCTCGTCGGCCTCACCGGCACAAAAAACAAAAAGGCCGGTCGATTTTCCCTCGGGATGAAACAACGTCTGGGCATCGCTATCGCTCTGCTTAACGACCCCGCGCTGCTCATCCTGGACGAACCCACCACCTATAAAAAGGATTTTTTCCAGTTGATCGGCTCCGGCTGATTATTTCCTGCCAAAGGTGCGCCGCCACGGAATTTTACGGATATTCATGCCATGAAACGATTGCAGCAGCTCAGCTACTTCGACTTTACCATGATCGTAGTAGGGCTTGTCATCGGAATGGGCATCTTCCGGACAGCTTCCATCTCCGCCCGCGGCGCCGGCGATCCAACCGTCTTTTTTTCGGCCTGGGTGGCCGGAGGTCTCATCGCTCTTTGTGGGGCCCTCACCTTCGCGGAGATCGGGTCCCGCTATCCCGTCACCGGCGGTTATTATAAGATATTCTCTTATGCCTATCATCCTTCCATCGCCTTCTCCATCACCTGTATCGTCCTGATCACCAACGCAGGCGCTATTTCCGGTGTAGCGTTGATCGGCGCGGAATACATTACCCGGGTGCTCTTCGATCACCCGGCGTCGGATGCCACCAGGACCGCTATTGCCATCTCGGCCATCGTCCTTTTTTATGGCATCAACCTCCTGGGTCTTAAGGCCAGCGCCAAAACCCAAAATGTACTGATGATCATCAAAATTGCTATGATCATCCTGTTGATCATACCCCTTTTCATTCCTTCACTGCATCACGCCCCACAACCCACAGCCCCGGAACTCGCCGCAATACCGTCCTCCGCCCCGACGATAGCCCCATCTTCCGCTCTGACGACGGTTTCTCCCCCCGACAGCTGGATCAGCCGCTTTGGCCAGGCCCTCGTCGCCGTTTCCTTTGCCTATACCGGCTACTCGCAAACGATCAATTTCGGTAACGAGGTCGAGCGTCCCGCCCGAACTATACCCCGTAGCATTTTTACAGGTATCATCATCATTATCGGTCTCTATACACTGGTCAATCTGTCCTATTTTAAAATATTGGGTTTCGAAGACCTTAAACAACAAAACGAAGTAGCCCGGGTAGTAGCTTCCCGGCTGATGGGTCCGACAGGTGGGAACGTCTTTTCCGGCTTTTTGTTCCTGTCGGTTCTCGCTTATGTGAATGTAATGCTGTTGAGTAACCCCCGCGCCATGTATGCCATGAGCGAGGACAAAGTACTGCCGGCGATATTTTCCAAAAAGATCAAAGGAAAAGAGGTGATGGTTGTTTCTCTCACCGTCTTTGCGGCTATCTGTATCATCACGCTCTTATTTGCCCGCACCTTCGACAGGATCCTCAGTTTTACCATCTTCCTCGACAGCCTGGGGATGGCTACCGCGGCCGGCGCCATTTTCCTGCTGCGTCGTCGCACCCGCAACCTGGACAACACCGGCATTTATAGTATGAAAGGATACCCCCTCCAACCTATTGTATTTATGGCGGCCTATCTTTTTGTCGCCTTTAGCGTCTTCCGGCAATCACCCCGCACAGCCGGCATCGGTACCCTGATATTCTTTGCCTTTCTGGCTATCTATTGGATCACACGGATATTCAGGCCCCGTCCGGCATCATAGGCCGATAGCATACTTCACCGACACCAACCCTGTATCATAGGTCTTTGTCGCCAGCAACCGCAATTGCACCCGGTGCTCCAATGGCCGGAACAACAATTTACCACAACTACCGGAAAATCCTTAGCTTCAATCCATCATTCAAAACGTTATCCCGTCATGCATCGCCTACCGGTCATCCCGATCCTTTTGATCTTTTGTATGGGCTCCTGCCATTCCCCAAGTCCCTATAAGATCACCGACTGGCCAGTATACGGCGGCAACAAGGCGGCGACCCATTATTCACTCCTCCGCCAGATCGACACAAACAATGTCACCCGGCTACAGCCGGCCTGGGAATATCATACCGGGGACGGAGACAGCATCTCCCAGATACAGGTCAACCCCCTCATCATCAACGGTACGCTCTATGGTATATCTCCGAAACTTAAGCTCTTTGCCCTGGATGCAGCTACGGGACAACTACAATGGGTCTTTAACCCGGAACATCCTCACGGTCAGGATTCCGAAAAGATCCAGCTCAGCGCCTGCCGTGGCCTGGCCTACTATGACGGCGGCGGAAAGGATCAACGGCTGTTCTATTCGGCGGGCTCCTTCCTGTATTGTATAGACGCACACTCCGGGTCCCCCATTGACAGCTTTGGGCTCAACGGGCACCTCGACCTGCACGACGACTTGGGACGCGATGCAAAAGACCTCTACGTGGTCGGCACCACACCGGGGATCATCTACAAGGACCTGCTCATTACCGGCACCCGCGTAGCCGAAGAAGCCGCGGCCGCGCCGGGTCATATCCGGGCGTATGATGTCCACACGGGCCGGTTGCGCTGGATCTTCCATACGATCCCCTACCCGGGAGAAAAGGGGTACGAGACCTGGGACGATAAAGAGGCCTATAAGAATATCGGAGGCGCCAACACCTGGGCCGGCTTTAGCCTCGACGAAGAAAAAGGGATCGTATTTGCTCCTATCGGCTCCGCCTCGTTTGATTTCTATGGCGGCAAACGCCTGGGCGATGACCTCTTCGCCAACTGCGTGGTAGCGCTGGATGCAGCTACCGGCCGGCGTATCTGGCATTATCAGACCGTACACCATGATGTGTGGGACCGCGATCCTCCGACCGCACCGGTGCTGGTCACGATAAAAAAAGACGGACGGACCATCGAGGCGCTGGCCCAGACCACCAAAGCAGGTTTTATCTTTTTGTTGGACCGGCAGACCGGCCAACCTGTCTATCCCGTGGAAGAACGAAGCGTTCCCACCGGCAGCGAACTCACTGGCGAACGGCTTTCTCCCACACAACCCTTCCCGACAGGATTACCGGTCTTTGCCCGTCAATCCCTGGCCGGGGCCGGCCTGAACTCTCTCGTCCCCGACTCCTCTTACCAGGACATCGTACAACGGTTACAGCACTATAAGACAGGAAGTATGTTCACACCCCCCTCCAAAGAAGGCACCATCATCTTCCCTGGCTTTGATGGTGCCGCCGAATGGGGCGGCCCGGCCTATGACCCCTCTACGGGTTGGCTGTATGTCAACGCCAATGAGATGCCCTGGATACTCACCCTGGTCGATGCCAAACCTCCATTGCCACGACAGAACATCGCAAAGATCACGGCCGGTGTCAACCTCTATAAAATGAATTGCATGACCTGCCACGGACCGGACAGACAAGGCAGCGGTAATTACCCCTCGTTACAAGGTGTCGGGAAAAAATATACCGAGGATCAGTTCCTCGACCTGCTGTCGACAGGCCGTAGGATGATGCCGGCCTTTAAACAACTGAGCCCGGCAGAAAAAGATGCCCTCGCCATCTTTATACTGGACTTCCGCCGCCGGCAAAAAGAAACTTTCACGGACACCGCCCGTGCGCCGGAGAATCCTTATCACTATCTACCCTATAACTCTACAGGCTATAATAAGTTCCTGACAAAAGAAGGTTATCCCGCTGTATCCCCACCCTGGGGCACGCTCACTGCCATCGACCTCAACAAAGGTACGATCGCCTGGAAGGATACCCTGGGTGACTACCCGGAGTTAAAAGCAAAAGGCATTCATACAGGTACCGAGAATTATGGAGGACCCGTAGTAACGGCAGGGGGTATCCTCTTTATCGCGGCCACCAGCGACGCAAAATTTCGTGCTTATAACAAACGGACGGGACAGCTGTTGTGGGAGGCCGGCCTTCCCGCCGCGGGCTTTGCCACTCCTTCGGTATATCAGGCCGGGGGACGACAGTATGTTGTCATCGCCTGCGGCGGCGGTAAATTGCACAAGCATTCCGGCGACTCCTATGTTGCCTTTGCTCTCCCGGAAAAATAAAACCCACCGCGAAGTGGACCATTATAAAATGTTTCCGTTTTGCATCATCCACTTCAGTAACGCATTGTTCTCATCCCGTAGCTGTAGCTTTCGGCAGATGGCATGCCGGTGATTCTTGACTGTATAACGGCTAAGATTCAGGATGGCGGCGATCTCCGCCGTGGTCTTCTTTTCCCGGATCATCCGCAGGATGCGCAACTCCGTCTCGGTGAAAAGGGTCGCCGCCGGTAACAGGGCCTTTCCGGTGTGCCCCAGGCTCTCTATTTTGTTGACCACTAATTGGACACAAGCGTACAATTGCGATTCCTCGATGGGCTTGATGATATAATTGGCAGGTTGTAGAGCGGCCGCCTGCTGGATGATGCTGCGGCTGTGATAAGAGGTGATAAAGATGACTTCGAATGCGTACTTCCGTCGCAATTCATTGACCAGGTCGATCCCTGTCTCTTCCTCCTGTAAATTGATATCACACAGCAGCAGATGCGGCAACATCTCACCCATTGCCACGCTGGCTTCTCGGGGGGTTAGGACGATCCGGGTTTCGCAGGGAAAGCTCCTGGTCAGTTCTTGTTCCAGGTATCGGGCTATAATGATCTCGTCTTCTACGATCAATATTCGTATCATATGCTTTGAACAGGAATGGTAAAGGAATAGGACAACCCATTTACTTTACTGATCTCCATCTTCCCGTTCAACTGGCGGGTAAGGTCCTTGATCAGCGGGATGCCCATAGTAAATTTCTCCCCACTATGCGTCTCCTGCAGACCGCTCCCGTTATCGGAGTATATGAATTCCAACAAATGATAGTCGGGGACTGCAACCTTTACATGGATACACGGATCCGGATGATCATTAAAAGCGTGTTTGAACGTATTGGTGAACAGCTCCGACAGGATCAGGCCAAAGGCAAGGGTGTGTTTATTGCTTAACTGGATATCGGCGGGTATGTCATGCTCAATACGCGCCTTTTCCTTGGGGTCATATATTTTCTGCAGATGCGATGCCAGCTCGGTGACGAAATCCCGAAGACCGGTACTACCGCCTTTTTCGAAATTGAAGAGCTTCTGGTTGACCAGCATCATCGCCCGGATCTTCCCGATATTCCCCCGCAGAATGTCCCGCGAGATATCGTCTTTTACCAGGGGTAGCTGCAGGCTGAGCAGGCTGTATAAGAGCTGTAAGTTGTTCTTTACCCGGTGACTCAGCTCATTGATCAGCGTCTCGATCTTCGAATTCCGCTCGGCTAGCAGGTTCTTTTGCTTTAACAATCGCTTATTCGAGATATTGAGCTCTTCGGTCCGCTCATCCACCTTTTTTTCCAGTAAGACATTCTGATGCTGTTGCAGACGCGACAATTCCTGTAATACGGCCTGCTTGGCGATCTCGTGCTGTCGCATCTCTTCCTTCAGCCCTGTGGAGAACAACAGGAAGATGGCCAGCACTGCTCCTTCACCGATGACCGTAGTGATGCCCAGCGCCCTTTCCTGGTTGTACATCGCATTTAATATAACGAATACGCCCGCCAGCTCAAAAAGGAGAAGCCCATAGGCTAAATACCGCTGGGGGACGCTGAGACGGCGCCAGCAGAACCACAGGGCACAAAAGGCAAAACTGATCCGGATCGGACTTTCGGCAAAGTTGATATTGTTGGTTAAATGGAAGTTTCCCGTAAAATAGTTAAGGCAAAAGCAGGTAGTACTCGATACGATCGCCAGCACAATCCCGATCTGCGCGAACCGGTATAACCAGGGTGTGAATTGCTTCAACTGCCAGAAGTCGATCACCAGCATATACATACCGATCAGACCCATGTATAGGAAGTGAATGTTGAACAGCCAACCGGTAGCAGGATTCTCCGGAAAGAACCACTCGATCAAATACCCCCTGGAGCTGACCACATACATGCCGATCCCGGCGATGAACAGCAGTAGCCACAAATAGGGACGGAACCGGCTTACCAGCCAGGAGATCAGCGTATACAAAAAGAAGATGGCGATCGCACCCTGTATGGCCGCATCCCAAACCTCCATTCGGTGATATTTCTGAATATAGCTCCGCCTGTATTGCAGGGCAAAGTCGAACACCGGTTGATAATGCTTGGTATGATGAATCCGGATCAGGAGAGTATATTGACTGCCCTGCTCCGGACGCAGCGTTGTAAAGAAGCGACCATCTCTTTCAGTAATATCGGATTGCGGCCGAAAAGCGCCGATCGCACTGTGCTCCGTCAGGATACCATTCTGGAAGAGATATACGTCTACATAGGTCAGATGAGTGAAGGATAATGCAAATTCCGGCAAGGCGGTAACCGTATCGGTTTGGAAGGAAGCTTTCAACCAATAATAGTCGGTGGACGCCCCGCGCTTCAGGGAGTCCAACGGAACAAAAGATTCGGGGTGACGGTTAAGAACAGACGCAAATAAGGTACCCTCATGATCCGACAAGGCCGTAAAATATGGCTTCATCAGAACCCGTTGCCCTTCCTGCGTCGGTAAGGGGACTTTAGGCACTTCGGCCCGGCACATAAATAAAACAAGGCATCCGGCCGTCAGTAGGAGCCGATGCTTGAAAGAAAGAATACCATTCGACATTCCGGTTAAATGTACAAAACTTTATATAGTAATATTAAGTAGAATTACGTAAATGTAACAATTTAGACCCCAGGGTCTGTCTCTTTTTTATACCCTTATTCGCCTTGCTACCAGGGAAGATCGCATTATAAAAATCAAAAATATGAAGAAAATCTGTAATGATTTCCCTCTTACGATCAGCCCGTTCCTGCCGGTAATGCGACCTCACCGGCGCCAACAATCCCAAATTCGTCAACTATCCCTTACCGCTGCCGGCTTCGGTGAATTTCAACTCGGCCGACTACGCAGGCAGCTATAATTTCCGGTTGGCGGCGGGCTCACCGGCTATCGGGAAAGGATATACGGACTTTTCCGCGGCAATTCCGTCTCCGGATGGTATGCCCTCGACTACTGGCAGCTTTGTCACCGGCGCCCTTCCCCTGACAGGGGACGGCATGCCTTTTGTGTTCTGGTATATATGGCAGCAAATTCCACACTGGATGACAATCTTCACTGGTATAAGGACGCCCTCATCTATGAACTGCATATAAAGGCGTTTTGCGATGGGGACAATGATGGGATCGGCGACTTCCAGGGTTTGCTTCAAAAACTGGACTACCTCCAGGACCTGGGCGTCACTGCTATCTGGCTGCTGCCTTTTTATCCTTCCCCCCTCCGGGACGACGGATATGACATCGCGGACTATTACAATATTAATTCCTCCTATGGTGATATCGCCCGCTTCCGCCAGCTGCTGAAAGAAGCACATAAGAGGAATCTCAAAGTGATCACGGAACTCGTCATCAATCATACGTCGGACCAGCATGCCTGGTTCCAGCGGGCGCGCATGGCGCCAAAAGGATCAAAGGAAAGGGATTTCTATGTCTGGACGGATGATCCCAGCCAATATAAAGATGTCCGTATCATCTTCCAGGACTTCGAAAATTCCAACTGGACCTGGGACCCCGTGGCCGAACAATATTACTGGCATCGCTTCTTCCACCATCAACCCGACCTGAACTATGACAACCCATCGGTACAGGAAGAGGTCTTCCGTATTATTGACTACTGGTGCCGCATGGGAGTGGACGGCTTCCGGCTGGACGCCGTACCTTACCTGTTCGAACGGGAGGGCACCAATGGGGAGAACCTTCCCGAAACCCACGCGTTCTTAAAAAAATTACGACAGCACGTTGACCAACACTTTCCAGGTACCGTCTTCCTGGCGGAAGCCAATATGTGGCCCGAAGAATCCGCCTCTTATTTCGGGAATGGGGATGAATGTCACATGAACTATCATTTCCCGGTGATGCCGCGCATGTTCATGGCCCTCCAGATGGAAGACCGGTATCCCATTACCGACATCTTCGATCAGACACCGGAGATACCGCCTACCTGCCAATGGGCTATCTTTCTTCGCAATCATGACGAACTGACCCTTGAAATGGTGACGGATGAAGAGCGGGATTATATGTATAAGGTCTATGCCCGGGACCCCAAGGCGAGGATCAACCTGGGCATCCGCCACCGCCTGGCCCCGTTGCTGGACAACAACCGCCGCAAGATCGAACTGCTCAACTCCCTGCTCTTCTCCCTGCCCGGCACGCCGGTCGTCTATTATGGGGATGAAATAGGCATGGGAGATAACTTCTACCTGGGCGACCGCGATGGAGTAAGGACCCCCATGCAATGGTCCCCCGACCGCAACGCCGGTTTCTCCGGCGCCAATCCGCAGAAGCTATACCTGCCCCTGATCCTCGATCCCGAATACCATTACGAGTCGGTCAATGTCGAGACACAACTTGGTAACACGTCCTCCCTGTTGTGGTTTATGAAAAGGATCATCGCCGTCCGAAAAAAATATAAAACATTCGGACGGGGCAACCTGGTTTTTCTGAATGTCGAAAATCACAAGGTCCTGGCCTTCACCCGCAGTTATGAGGAAGAAACGCTGCTTATCGTGGTCAACCTGTCGAAATTCTCCCAGGCGGCCGAAGTGGGGCTGCAGGCTTACAAAGGATTTGTGCCTATCGATATATTCAGCAAGAACCGCTTCCCCGTGATCCGGGAAGACGGCAACTATTTTTTCACCCTGGCCCCACACTCTTTCCAATGGTTCGTCCTGGAAAAGGCGCACCCGGAAATGGACGAACAACGACCGCTGCCCCTGTTGCTGTTGAAGGACTGGGAGGGTCTGCTGGAAGGGACAGCCAGGCGACAATTGGAAAACACCCTGCTTCCGGCTTATCTGCAAAAAGCAAAATGGTTCGTAGGAAAAGAAAGGGATATCTACCAGGTCACCATCACGGATTTTCTAAAGATCCCCCTCGATAACCGCTCCGTCTTCTGGCTGCTGATGGAGATAACCGGTGACGATGGCATCCCCGGTCTTTACCAGTTACCCCTGATGTATATACAGGAAGAAAAGGCAAAAAAACTGTCCGGGACTTTTTCCGAGGCGTTGATAGCAAAAATACGATCCGAAGAAGGGGAGGGGATACTCGTGGACGCCTTCTTTACGGAGGAATGGCAACGGGAGCTGTTGCAAAAAATGGCGGCGCACAAACCCTCCGGTTCTCCTTCCGGCAGCCATATCGAGTTTTCCGCCAACAGCGAGTTGAAGAAACATTGGGAAGAAATAGAAAAGGTCACCCCCAGGATACATACCTCTGATCGATATAACACTTCCATTACCTATAATGGCTCCTTCTTTCTCAAATTATACCGCAAGGTCGACCGTTCGATCAACCCCGACCTGGAGATAACCCGCATTCTGACCAGGGAAATAAAATTCTCCCATATCCCCGCATTTGTCGGAGCGATCGAATGGAAAGAGAAGATAGGATGCATCGACCTGGGTTTGATGCAGGAGATGATCGAGAACCACGGGGATGGCTATAGTTACTTCCTGGAAAGGGTCAACAACTACATCGAACGGCTGCTGGCCGGCAGCGTTTCCTCCCTGCCCGATCCTCCGGGTCTGCTGACCAGGCCCCTGGGATGGGAGGATCTGCCGGAAGACATACAGACGCTCCTGGGTACTCATGCCGCGGGACAAGCTGCCCTGATCGGGACCCGTACCGCAGAAATGCACATCGCGCTGGCTTCAGTCACGAGTCATAAAGAATTCAAACCCGAACCCTTTTCGCTGCATTATCAACGATCATTGTTCTCATCCCTCCAGTCCCTTGTCCGGGAGACCTACGATAACATGGCCCGTTATAAATCCAAACTGCCGGCCGATCTCCAGGAAAGGGCGGAACAGATCCTTGCCTATCGTCCTCAACTACTGTCGACGTTGAAAAAGATCTATGCGGCCAAACTCGATACGATGAAGATCCGTATCCATGGTAATTATCACCTGCGACAAGTACTGCTGACAGGGAAAGACATCGCGATCAGCGACTATAGTGGAGATCCTGCGCTTAGCTACAGCGAACGCCGGCTTCGCCGTTCCCCCTTTGTCGACCTGGCATCCATGATCGTTTCATTCTATGAAGTGGCCTATGACGGCTTTCTGAACAGTCCCCAGATCCAGGGCGGCGATAGTCGTTCTCTCCTCCTTCCGATGGCAGGCTCCTGGGCGCATTATATGAGCGGATTTTTTATAAAAGCTTATATCCGGCAAGCGGCCGGATCGGGACTGATCCCTGCCCGGCAGGAAGATTTTGAGCTCCTGCTCCGGAATTATCTGGTGCAAAAAGGATTATTGCTCTTCAATCGTTATCTGAAGAGCGCCCCGGGCTGTTTGGTCATCCCCCAGGTCATCCTACGCTCCGTGCTACGGGAACAACCCACGACGGTACAGCCTTCCGCTCCACTCGCCGGGGGCGTCATACCCAGTCCCACAACACCACATTCCATTCATCAATAGCATCCTTGTAGGTGTTGATAGTGATGAACCCCACCTTCTGATGCGCCCTCATCGACCGGGTATTACGCGTGGCGATCTCCGTGACCAGCAAGTCATACCGCGGCCCCATAGCCTGCCGGTGGAACTGGTATAGCCGGTCGACCACCCCCTGGCCCCGGTAATCCTTGTCCACGCAGATCTGTCCCATAAAATAGACCCGGTGATCCAACAGCGGTTTGTTTCGATAGGTCAACGTAGAGAAATGCGCCAGCATCTCCTTCAGCGGCTCATAGACCGTCGTACTTTCCGGCAGCAATACCAGGGCATAACCCACGACCCTGTCGCCGTCCTTTACAATAATAGAAGGATGTATATCGTGCAGTTTCCGAAGTACCTCGGGTGTATAGGACCAGGTGACAAAGCCTTCACTGGCTTTGATCTCATCCGGGAGATGGGATACATGATTGGTTCCGGACAGGTTGGCGATCTGGATCAATTCCCCGTCATGGCTGACAAATTGCGCCTGTAACATGCTATCGTCAAAATAAGGTAATTTGAATTACTCCATCGGTCCCGGCCGTTTTGCCCTTCCGCCGCTTGCTGCCGGCCGTCTTTGCCGCAGCCTCCATCAACGCCGCCTTCCTCGCCCCTGCCTCCGCACCCGGCGTCGTCCCCATCCGGCCCCCCGCCCTCCATTGGACCATCTCCGACCCATCCTCCACCGCATCGATGACATATACCTCCGTCTCCTCATACCGCGACGCCACAATGATCCGCACACCGCCTGCCTCCTGCTCGAATAACTCCCGTACTAACTCGGGACGGTTGTTATCCTGTGATAAATGCGACAACAACAGATGACTCATATAAGCGGGACGATGCGCCATAAACAATTCCAGGGCCTGCCGGTTGGACAAATGGCCCTCGCCACCCCGGATACGCCGCTTCAACGGATAAGGATAACGGCCTTCTTCCAGCATCTGTTCGTCGTAGTTGGTCTCCAGGAACACCGCATGACATTGCCGGAAATGATGGATCACCTGTTCGCAAACATGCCCGATATCGGTGAACACACCGATCCGGAGATGCCGGTAAGTAATCACAAAGCTGCACGGGTCCGAGGCATCATGCGATTTGGGAAAGGCGGTGACCTCCAACTCTCCAATGACCGTCGGCTTATGCGCGGTAAAAGACCGTATGCCTTCCGGCTCCAGCCGTGTCCGGGCAGATTGCAATGTCGGAATAGTGATATAGACCGGCAATTGGTATCGCTTGGACAATACCTCCAGCCCCCGGATATGGTCATCGTGTTCGTGTGAGATAAAAATGGCTTTCACCCGGTCGAGGGGTAAACCTAATCTTCGCATACGCCGCTCCGTTTCCCGGCAGGAGATCCCTGCATCCACGAGAATGGCTTCCTGGTCGTTCCCGATATAATAGCAATTGCCATTGCTCCCCGAATTTAATGAGGCGATGTAGAGTGACATGAGCCGGCAAATTAACTAACTTTCCCGGTAATTCCCGCTCCGATCATCCATCGGCGCGCACTCGCCTATTAGCATTCTTTCGTATATTTGATAAAGTTTGCCTGTATGACCCATACCGGAAGGATTCTCATAGCCAGCCTCCTGTTGCTGCTTTATATCGGC
>Ga0070681_10004723_pt1 | contig 13043 bp, 12 predicted proteins | sample KBSC83BmetaG_FD_65650 | JGI IMG/M metagenome (GOLD analysis project Ga0070681, IMG submission 65650) | Corn rhizosphere microbial communities from Kellogg Biological Station, Michigan, USA - KBS C8-3B metaG | ecosystem: Host-associated > Plants > Roots > Rhizosphere | place: USA: Michigan... | reverse complement strand
AAGTATAACAGAAAGCTGTGGACCTTCAGCACAAGCCGACAAGTTTGGGTTCTTGACTGAGAGAGGATTTTTGGTTTGTCGATGGGCGCACAAATCGTATATGTTTACGCTGATTGAATCTGGTGATCCGTAGTACGGTGCAGCACGCTGGAGCTTCACTTCGCAAGACGTCCCTCGCGCAGATCGCGCTCGCTTGCGCCCGCTTCCCGTTCGGCAGCGGTGCCATAGCCGCCGCCCGCCGGCGTGCAAATGCGCAATACGCTGCCGCGCGGCAGCGCAAGCTCGCCCGCTGCGGCCGGCAATTTCCGCTCCTGCGGCGTATCGGGATTCAGAATGAAAGCGCCGCGCGCGCCGTCACCGCCGTCCTGCATGCCGCTTGCCGCTACATTCTGCCGCTCGGATGACAGGCTGACGACGATGTCGTCGCCGAGCACGCGGTAGTCGCGCATGACACCCATGCCGCCGCGGTACTTGCCGAGGCCCGCCGAACCCTCCCACAGCGCGTAACGCTCGACGCGAAACGGATAAGCATGTTCGAGCGCTTCCACCGGCAGGTTGGACGAGCCCGACGCATGCACGCGAACGCCATCGATACCGTCGCGATTGGCGCGCGCGCCCATGCCGCCGGCAAGCGTTTCGTAGTTGACGAAGTAGGCGCCCGTGCGCGGATCGGATCCCGCCAGCACGTAGAGATGATGCGGCCCGCTGCCCGCGAGCGCTTTATGCGGCATCGCCTGCGACAGCGCATTGGCGATCACATCGCCCAGCACGCTCGCGGAAATCGAGCGGCAGCCGATTGCCGCCGGCGGCACCGGGCCGACGACGCACCCCGGCGGCGCGCTGATTTTAAGCGTGCGGTAGTAGCCGGCGTTGGCCGGCACTTCCGGATCGAGCAGGCTTTTGGCAACCGTGTAGACGGTCGCGAGCAGCGCGCGATATGGGATGTTGCGCGCGTTGTCGAGCTGCTTGTCCGATCCGGCGAAATCGAAATCGATGCGGCCGCGGCCCACGGTCATCGCGAGGCGAATCCGACAGCGCACGTCTTCGGTGTTGCCGTCGAGAAAATCCTCGGCTTCGTAGCGGCCCGCGGGCAGGCGGTTGATCGCCGCCCGAAAGCGTTTTTCCGTGAAGTCGAGGTAAGCAGCGATCGTCGCGGCGGTTTCACGCACGCCGTAGCGCTCGAACAACTGCAGCACGCTTCGGGTACCGACGTTGTTCGCCGCAAACTGCGCGTTCAAGTCACCGCTGCGCTCGTCAGGCGTGCGCGAATTGAGCAAAATGATGTCGACCACGTCGCGATTCAACTTTCCTTCGCGCATGACGCGCACCGGCGGAATGCGCAGGCCTTCCTGATAGATGCTCTTGCATACCGCGGCTTCCGAGCCCGGCACCATGCCGCCGACGTCGGCGTGGTGTGCGATGTTGGCGACGAACGCGACGATTTTCCTGTCGATAAATACCGGCGCGATGATGTTGATATCAGGCAAATGCGTGCCACCGCCGTTGTACGGATCATTGGCGACGAACTGGTCACCCGGCCGAATTTCGTTGAGCGGGTAACGTTTGAGTATCTCGTCGACCGCGCCGACCATCGAGCCCAGATGGATGGGCACGCGCTGTGCCAACGCGACCACCTGGCCTTGCGCATCGAATATCGCAGTCGAACAATCGGCGCGCTCCTTGATGTTCGGCGAGAACGCTGTACGCATCAGCGTGGCGCCCATTTCCTCGGAGCTTGCGAGCAGATAGCGCGCGACGACTTCCGCTTTGATCGGATCCACTGCTCGGGTGCCCTTGCTGGTCTTACGCTTGGCCGCCATGATCAGAGTGCTCCTTTGACTTGCAGGGGCTCGACTTCGATATGCAGATAACCCAGTTTGTCGCTGCGCACTGTCGCGCGCGGCGGCACGACGGTCGTCGTGTCCATCTGCTCGATAATAGCCGGTCCCCTGATGCGCGCGTGGGCCGGCAATCTGTCGCGGTCATACACCGGCGTCGTGATAAAACCGGTTTCAGGAAACCACACTTTGCGTTTTTCGGTCACGGCATGCTTCAGCGTCGTGCGCACCGGGTTGTGTTTCTCGTGCGTTGGCGCGCGCCGCTCGATGGTCACGGCAAGCCGCAGGTTGACGACTTCGACCGCCTGCGCCGGCATGTCATAACCATAGATGGCGTGATGCCGCTGGTGATATCCGGTAATGAGTCGCGCCAGCGATTTCGGATCGAGCTTGCCGTCTTTCACTGCCAGCGACAGTTCGTAATTCTGGCCGAGATAGCGCATGTCCATCAGCCATACATATTTCGCGCGCGCGCCTTTGCCCGCTTCACCTGCGAGCCACTCGTCGCCGCGCCCGCGCAATTCCCTGAAACCCGCGTTAAGCCGCTCGATATGGGCGGTATCCGCGACGAGCAGGCGCGTCAGGCTGAAGTCGCCGCGCACGTCGGCGTGCAAAAGACCGAGCGCCGACAGCAGTCCGGGGCGCGGCGGCACCAGTACGCTCTTTATGCCCATGTTGCGCGCGACGTCCGCCGCGTGCAGAGGTCCGGCGCCGCCGAACGCCACCAGCGTGAAGTCGCGCGGATCGATGCCCTGCTCGACCGAAATCACGCGCACCGCGCCCATCATGTTGACGTTGATGATTTCAATTACGCCTGAGGCGGCGCGGATCGGGTCGACTTTGAGCGCCGGCGCGAGTTCGTCTTCGAGCACTGTGCGCGCGCGATCGGCGTGCATCGCCATGCGTCCGCCCAGCAGTGATCTCGGATTCAATCGGCCGAGCACCACGTTGGCATCGGTCACCGTCGGACGAGTGCCGCCCCGACCGTACGCGGCGGGTCCCGGAAATGCGCCTGCGCTCTGCGGCCCGACCTTGAGCAGGCCGCCCGCGTCGACCCACGCGATGCTGCCGCCGCCTGCGCCTATGGTATGAATGTCGATCGTGCGCGTGCGCACTGGAAAGCCGCCCATTTCGCGTAAATCTTTTTTTGCCGCCTCACCGTCGCGGATCAGACACACGTCGGTCGACGTCCCTCCCATGTCGAATGTAATCAGATTCGCGATTCCGAGTTCGGCGCCGAGGCCCACGCAGCCGACCACGCCGCCCGCCGGACCCGAGAAAAACGTATTCACCGGCAGCCTGCGCACGGCGGCCGCCGTCACTGCGCCGCCGTTCGATTGCATGACGCGCGGCGCGATTCCGATGCCGAGATCGGCGACCCCGCGCTCGAAGCGCTCGAGATATCGATCCATGACCGGCATCAGGCTCGCGTTGACCGTCGTCGTCGCAAAGCGCTCGAACTCGCGGAATTCAGGCAACACCTCGGAGGACGTGCACAGATATGTTGCGGGAAGCATGGCCTTGACGAGATCGCGCGCGCGCCGCTCGTGCGCGGGATTGGCGTAGGAATGGAGCATGCAGATCGCAATGGCTTCGACTTTTTTTTCGCGTAGCACGGCGACGGCATGGTGCACGTCCGTTTCGTCGAGCGGCGCGACGACTGAGCCATCCGGCGCGATCCGCTCGGCGACCTCGATGCGGCAGTCGCGCGCGGCGGGCGGCGTGGGCTTCAATATGTCGAGATTGAAATAATGCGGACGGCGCTGGCGCGCGAGCTCGATCACGTCGCGGAACCCCGCCGTCGTGATCATGCCGGTGCGCGCGCACTTTCCTTCGAGCACGGCATTGGTGGCGAGCGTGGTGCCGAGCACGAGGAACTCGACCTCGTCGCGCGGCAATCCGGCGAGATCGAGAATTTCCGCAATGCCGTCGAGCACCGCTTTGGCCGGATCACCGGTGGTCGTCGGCAGCTTGTGATAGCTGTACTGTCCGCTCGTGAGCTCGCACAGCACGAGGTCGGTAAACGTGCCGCCGGTATCGATGCCTATCCAGATTTTTTTCAAGGCGATGCCTACGAATGAATCATAGGCATCATTAGGCGCGTGGATCAGCCGAGAGCTTTCTCAGCAGGCTGCCGCAATCCATGATTTTCGGATCGACGTTCATCGCGGTGTATGCCTGCCATGCGGACGCCTGCACCGCTGAGTACACGGGCTTGCCGAGATCGCGCTCAAGCGTGTCGAGCACCTCGAGCGCGCGCAGCTGCGTGCACGCGACAAATACGGCGTCCGCATCCGGCGTCGTGATTTCCTTCACCTTGGCGTAAATCTCTTCTGGCAGAATCTTGGCGTGGTCGAACATATCGAGCATATCGAACGTGCCCAGCGTCGCGACTTCGATGCCGTGCGCCTCGGCGAACTGTTTCAGGCGAGTGTTGGTGAGCTCGACATAGGGCGTCACCACGTCGACTTTTTTGTGCCCGGCGGCCATCAGGCACGCCACCATCGCGCCCGCGGTCGTGACGGTAGGCGCCTTGGTGATCGCGGTGAGCTGTTCACAGATCTTCTTGTTCCAGGCCGGTCCTTCGAAAAAACTCCCGCTCGTGCAGCCGTAGACGACGACATCGGGTTCGACCATACCGACTTCTTCGGCTGCGTGCTTGCTCGCGTTTTCCATGTTGCGCAACTCTTCGGGCGTTCCCTCACGCCCGCCCGCAATACGCGCGGTGTGCACCGACACGCCTGGCGGCGCTATGCGCCAGAACTCCGTTTCCATCGTCGTATTGATCGCAGGCACCAACAACCCGATTCTGCCGCGCCATCCGTACATAGTCGTCTCTCCCGTATTTAAGTCCGCTGTTTGTTTGCCCGGCAACCGTTTGATCGCGCAATGCGCCGATCGCGCGCCATCGATTCGTCCCACGAAAATGCTCATGCACTCGCGAGATCAGGAGCTAGCGGTGTATCAATGCTTGAGTCAGCTCGAGAACCCGCCCGACGTCGTCCATATTGTTGTAAGCATGAAACGAGAACCTCAGCACGCCGCGGCGCATCGAAAGCTTGACGCGGTTGGCCGACAGGTGCGCATAGAGCTTGTTCATCCGCTCATCGCTGCTCCCTTTATCGCCGCCTGAACCGTAGTGCCCCACGGTCACGATCTCACCTATGTGCGGCCCCGGCTTGCCGCCGCAAACCGGCAAGCCGAGATCGATGAATCCCTGCGCGAGCGCGTGCGCGAGCCCGACGACATGTGCTTCTATATTTCGCGTTCCCAGACCGAGTAGAAATTCAAGCGATGCATCGATGGCGCACACGCCCGCATAATTATAGTTGCCCAGATCAAAGCGCCGCGCCGCCGGCATCAGCTTGAATGAGCCGTCACCGAAGTCCGACTCGTGCGCATCGGCGCGTCCGAGATCGACGCCGAAACGCGCGAGATAAGGCGGGTGCATCTTTTCGGCGAGCGCTCGCCGCACATACAGATACCCCATGCCGTAGAGCGCGAGCAGGCCTTTCTGTGTTGAGACCGCCAGGGCGTCGATGTTGGAAAGCGCGACATCGGTATGCAGCACTCCCACGGACTGCGCGCCGTCCACCAGAAACAACACGCCCCGTTCGCGGCAGGCGCGGCCGAGCTTGTCGATATCGGTGCGGAAACCCGGCGAGAAAGACACGCTCGAGACCGTCAATACGCGAGTGCGTTTATCGATGGCGGCGATCATCTCATCGACGGGCATGTAACCATCGCGATGATTGACCAAGCGCACTTCGACCCCGCTGCGCTGGAGGTTGAGCCACAGGTAGATATTGTTCGGGTGCTCGAGCTGCGGACAGATGATGACATTGTCCCCGCTCTGCCAGTCGAGCGAGTTGGCCACGATGTTGAGGCCTTCCGAGACGTTTTTCGTATAGGCGATTTCATCAGGATCGGCATTGATGAGCTGCGCAAAGCGGTTGCGCGCCTCTTCGGTCTTTTCGAACAGGCGGTCCTTGTCCACCTTTCCATACGTCGCGTCATCGAGATGAGCCTCGATTGCCGCGCGCACTTCCTTCGACAGAATCCCGCGGCCGCCTAAATCAAGGTAAGTGCAGTCCTGCGTTGCGGGAAAATGACTACGTGCCTGGGCAATCGGATTCGTGATCGATAACGGCGTGTCCATGGCGGCTCCTCTCAGGGGTGCGCGGCGAAAACCATGGATTATGCCGTAAGTCGCGCGGATCGCGCAGCTTGTGCGCGACTACGACGTGGGCAGCCTTAGATTTTCCTCAGACTTGCGTGGCTGTTATCAGCATACAGCGCGGGCGCTCATCCGATGTTTCGGAGATTGCCCGTCAGAATATTTTGCAGCAGGAGCAAAAGTCTCGTTCCGGCGTGCTTAGCGGACGTTCGCGCAGACCTAAAGAGACAACAGACGCTCAAAAAACGAGCGGTAACGACGCAGGGCGAGGCGCAAATTCTCGGTGGATTCCTTGTCCGTTCGGCCCAGCTGACTTTCGAGCTTGGTCCGCTCATTGGAAAAGCTCTGCGCTAGACTTGTCATGGCCTGGGCAACGAGCTCCTCACCTTGCCGGACGGCCTGGCGTGGGTCATCGACAAAACTTGTCTGAACCGCATCCCAGCGCGAGCGAAAATCGACATCCGGTAAAAAGAGCGGGTCGCTGCAATGCCGCGCGCGCGGGTAAACCGGCAACTACATGCAGTCAGCGCCGGTTAGGGTCATACGGACGCGAGTCACTCCGATTAGGGACGCCGTCGCGATCGCTGTCTCTACGGTCCCAACCACCGCGCCGGAGAGTCCAACGTCCGTCGCGCTCGACCCATTCATGCGGCCGGTAGGCATAACCACGCCGCTCGCGAGCCCATGAACCAGCGACCCACACGTACCGCCTGCCGTTCCAGTTCCAGTAGCCCGGTGTCCAAACGTAGCCCCGACGCGCCGCAGGAATGCGCTCGCTTCGCGGAGGCGGCGGAGCGGTGTTGACATAAACGTCGACGGCAGCGACGCTCGGAAGCGGCATTGCCACGGTGCCTATCACTGTCGCGGCTAACAATGCGGACACTAGCAGTTTCTTCTTGAACATGTTCCATTCTCCTCAAGGTCTTGAAGGAAGGCGGACACAACAGGTTACATTCGAATACCTGCGCATCCGGAAAAAAACAAACATCTTTGCGCGGGTATGATCGCAACAATGGCGCGTCTTCAGACATCAGAGAAAGCCGCAATATCGCGTCAGCCTATGACTACAAATTACGTGCTGCGAGAGTCCGATGTGCGCACGCGGTGAAAAAGCGTGCGAAGACGCGCGGCTCATCCACTAGCCGGGCGCATTATCTCAGTCGCGATTGCGGGAATGCCTCCGATCATCTCGAATCAGCGGATGTAATTGAACGATGCACTGCCGTTGTGTAGACTCGAACACTCTTCACGCCGTTTCGTTGATGAAATCCACGCTTCTTGTTTCATAACCGAGTTTGGTACTCGTATCACTCAAATTCGAGCCGCGCACCGCACCAGTGCGATTTGATTTTGAAATCTGTTCTTTCAGGAAAGGATAAGCGATGCGTGAACTCATGCCGTATGCCGAAAAAGCGGCGGTTCTGCTCAAGGCCCGCAAAGAGACGATCGCGGTCGCCGAGTCGTCTACGGGTGGTCTGATTGCGGCGGCGCTGCTCGGCGTGCCGGGCGGCTCGGCGTATTTTATCGGCGGTGCGGTTATCTATACGCGCCAGGCGTGGCACGCACTCAGGGACTTTGACGAAAATATGCTCGGCGGCGTGCGCGCTGCAACCGAACACCACGCGCTCGTGCGGGCGCGTATCGCGCGCGAGCGTTTCGGGGCCACCTGGGGTGTCGGCGAGACCGGCGCCGCCGGTCCGACCGGCAACCGCTACGGCGACGCCGCGGGCCACACCTGCATTGCCGTCGCCGGCCCGGTTGAACGCGTAATCACGCTCGAGACCGGCAACAGTGACCGCATCGACAACATGCATGCATTCGCAATCGCGGCGTTGAAGCTGCTGGCAGAAAGTCTCGCGTGACGGAACGTAAGCAGGAGTTGCGTGGCGCGGGCGCAATACGGCGCCCAGCCTGCTAGTTTTCGCGCACGCCTTTGCCGCGGCGGATCTGCCGGCTTACGGCACGCGTGGTCCCTCCCCACGTCGGCACGTAGGCGGCCTTTACGCCCACACCGCCGGCGACGATTATCATGATGTCATCCGGTCGTTGCGCCACCCGTATCACTTCGCGTGTCGCGTCCTTGTTGCGATCGAGCTTCGCGAGCATCGCAGGTGAAATTCGATCGAGCGGCAACGTCGCGCGCGCGTAAATCTCGGCCTTCACTTTTTCCTTGGTGTAACCGTCGCGGTTGAAGGTCTCCGCGTGCTCGGGCGGCAGCACGATCAGCGGCTCGCCGCCGCCGAAACAACCGTTGCCTCCAAGATTGCCCGCGATCAACATCGATTGTGCAAAAGTCTGCGCCAGGTCCTGGCCCTTGTGGCTGTACGAGTCGACCACTTCAACGATGCCTGCCGCGCCGACGACCGTGACAATACTCGCCGTGGCCGGAAAACCGCGCTCGACGTGGAGCGCTGTCCACGGACTGGCCGCTTCGTTTTCGGCAAGACAAAACGTGTATTTTCCGGGCTGCCCGAGTGTCGCCATGTCGAGCTCGCCCGGTTTGGCGCCTCCGACATTGCGCAGCACCAGGCACACCGCGCGCCCGATCGTGGCATTCGCGCGGTTCCCCGGTCCGAGCGCATTGCCTTCGGCGTTCATGCCGATCGCTTTGACGATGGGCCCGTTGACGATCACGAGCGGCGTCGCTGATCCGGTCGTGGTTGCGACGCCGATCAAATTGAATTCGTCGGCGGCGAGCGCCTCAACCGCAGCGCCGACCACCGGCAGATACTCCGGCCGGCAGCCTGCCATCACGGCATTGATCGCGATGCTCTTCCACGTCGCTGCGCCGAACGCGGGAGGCAATGCAGTCACGACTTCGTCGGGGTCGTAGCCGTGCAGCCTCAACATCTGCTCGACGCGCGCGGAGGTCGGCGGCACGACCGGAAGGCCGTCGGTCAAGCCGGCGGCAGCCAGCTCTTCCTGCGCGCTTTCCCAGTCGTCCGTTTCATGCCATAGCTTCATTTCGTTCTCGTCTCATGCAGCCGCTGCGAGCGGGACGCCATCAACGCAGGTATTCGCGCTGCCAGCGCTTGTAGCTCTCTCCATTGACAAGTTTTTCCATTTCCGAGGCCGACGCTATTTTCGATTTGAGATCGGCGGGGGCGCCGCCCTTGAAAAGATGCGTATAACATTCGTGCAGCGCTTTGACCGCGGCTGCGACCGGCTGGTGGCCTTGCAACAGGATGCGTGCGCCGCTTGCGGCCAGGTCCTCGCGCTTGAGCGTCGCCGGCGCCGAGCCGATGATAATCGGCAGCTTGGCCGCGGCGTGGATCGCCTCGATCTGGTCGAGCTTTTCCAGCCCGACGATAAAGATCGCGTCGACACCCGTCGCGGCGTACGCCTTGACGCGTGCAAGTGCGCCTTCGATGCCCTCGATTCTGATCGCCGACGTGCGTCCCGCAATGATCAACGACGGATCGCTGCGCGCCGCCACCGCCGCGCGCAGCTTACCGGCCCCTTCTTCGATCGAGGTCAGACTTTCATCGCCTTCGGCCTGGCCGAACGGCGTGGGCAGCACGGTATCCTCGAGCGACAATGCCGATACGCCTGCGTGCTCGAGCTCGTGCACCGTGCGCATCGCGTTGAGCGCATTGCCGTAGCCATGATCGGCATCGACGAGCAGGCTCAGGTTGCTCACGCGCATGATGCGTCGAATCTGGTCGGCAAACTCGGTGAGCGTCAACACGATGAGGTCAGGCGCCGCCAGCGTCGTGTTCGAAGCGACCGATCCCGCGAGCATTCCGATTTCGTAGCCGACGGCCTCGGCGACGCGCGCCGACAGCGGGTCGAATACGCTTGCCGGCGAAAGGCATTTCGATCCGGCTAATAGCGTGCGCAGCTTGTTGCGTTGTTGAGTGTGGTTCATGATTTCTCCATTTATTGGTTATTTTTTGCGCGGCCCATTTGCGACCCGCATCGGCCTCTACCTTATCAGCTTCCAATGAGATTGTGCGCGAGCCCGCTTTCGATGCACTACGGACGCATGCTATGCTTGATGCATCCCCGGTATTGACGAGAGCGACCCGATGCCTGATCTGTTGCGTGATCGCGCGTTACGCCTGCGGCGTGCGGGCGTGTCATGACCTCCGCGCCCCGTTGGAATGCGGCCGGTATTACACACGATGCGTTTCTGCCGTCGACTTCGCGCACTGTGGTCTGGGGCCGCATCCCGACGGACCGCCCGCCCGTGCTGCGGATCAAATCGGGACAGACCGTCCGCATCGATACCGTCACGCACCAGGGGATCAACCAGCAGGATCCGATCGCGCATTTCGGCGCTGCCGGCATCGCGCCGGATCAGGTGCTGCGCGATGCAGTCGACATTTTCAATAATGCGGCGCGTCCGCCGCAAGGCGCAGGTGCGCATGTGCTCACCGGTCCCATTCATATCGAGGAGGCGCGTCCCGGCGATATGCTCGAAGTGCGTATCCTCGATATCGAATTTCGCGTTGCCTATGGACAGAATTACACGGCACCCGGCCGGGGCGTGCTGCCGGAACTGCTCGCGGAACCGGCGTCCAAAATGGTGCGGCTTGACCTCGCGCGCAGGGTCGCGCTGTTTTCCAATGACATCGAAATCCCGCTCGCGCCGTTCATGGGCATCATGGCGGTTGCGCCGCCCGGTTCCACCAGTGTCAGCACCAAGCCGCCGGGTTCGTTCGGCGGCAATATGGATCTCAAGCAATTGCAGGCCGGTGCGACCTTGTATCTTCCGGTATTCCATGCGGGTGCCCAGTTTTACACCGGCGATGGCCATGCCGCGCAGGGCGACGGCGAAGTGGATGGCACCGCGATTGAAATCTCACTGACGCCGACGCTGCAGTTTATCGTGCATCCCGGCGCCGGGGCTGCCATGCGTTGGCCGCGCGCCGAAGATGCTGCGCATTACTGCGTGATGGGTATGGATGCGGATCTCGACGCTGCGCTGGCGAACGCAGTTAACGAAGCGGTCGAATTGCTCCAACAAAAGGCCGGATTATCGGCTGCCGAGGCTTATGCGCTCGCGAGCCTCAGCGTCGATTTCCGCATCGCCGAGGCCGTGAATATCATCAAGCTCGTGTACGGCATGATCCCGAAGCAGCTGTTCAGGAACAAACCGAACTACTGGCACGCAAATTAGTATTGTTGTCCGGTCTTGGCGCGCGCGTTAGACGCGGGTTAAGATAAAGCGCGATACTCTCTCGCAATCTTTAATTTCGAGCCGGGCATGCGACTACTGATACTCATGTTATTGACGCTGGCGAACGCTGCGGCTTATGGTCAAGCTCCGATCGAAGACGCGCGCCAGCGTCAGGACACGCTGCAGCGGGACCAGCAAAAAGCGGGCGCCGCCTATCGCGAAATGCAGCAGGCGCAGTTCACGGCCAAGCAGGCTGAGCAGGATTTTCGCCAGGCCGACGCCGATTACAAAGCCGCGCAAACACGCGCCGATGAGCTCAAGCGCAACGCCGACGCTGCAAAAAAGAATCTCGACGCCGCGCACGCGAAAGTAGAGCAGATGCGTAAAAACTACGACGCCGCAGTCGATGCCGTCGGACGCAACTCGCAGCCTGCCCAAAAAAAATAGCCGCCGCGCACGTTTGACACCCTGTATTTGCTGACTTATAAACAGGTTCGCGTTGCGAACTTCGCCGCCCAAGTGTCGCGTGATGGCGCGCGGCTACCGCACGGCCCAATCCGGAGGATAAATCGTGGCTCGCATCGGTCTTTTGGTACCTTCTTCCAACACCACGGTAGAACCCGAGTTTTATCGCGCGCTGCCCAAGGACGTGACGCTGCACGTCGCGCGTCTGTTCCTGACCCAGATCACGCCCGAGGCGATCCTCGCCATGGTGCAGGATCTGGAGACCCAGAGCCGCAATCTCGCTTCCGCCGATGTCGACGTGATCGTGCTCGGCGCGACCGCGCCGAGTTTCTTGAAGGGCCTCGGCTATGACCGCGACGTAATCAAGCGCATCGAGGCCGCGAGCGGCAGGCGCGCCACCACGACCTCGACGGCGCTGATCGCAGCGTTGCAATATCTCGGTGTTTCGCGCGTGGTGCTGGGCTCGGCCTACGATGACAAAGTCAACGCGATCGCGCGCAAATTCCTCGAGGCGAGCGGCATCGAAGTGCTCGCCGCGCACGGCCTCGGCCTGGTTGACAATCTCGCGGTGGGCCGGCTCGATGATTCGAGCGCGCACGAACTCACGCGCAAAATCGATCGTCCCGACGCCGAGGCTGTCGTGCTTGCATGCACCAATTGGAAAACCATGGGTGCGATCGAAGCGCTCGAGCGCGAGCTCGGCAAGCCGGTGGTATCGACCGCACAGGTCAGCGTGTGGGCGGCGTTGCGCATGATCGGCGGAATCGAAGGAGTGAGCGGATACGGTCAATTGCTGCGCGACCTGACTGCACCGAGCAAACATACGCAGCTCGCGTGACGCCGCCAATCGCATGCATGATTTCCAAGGCGTGACCGAGGCCGACGTCGTTGTGATCGGCGCAGGCGGCGCGGGACTCGCCGCAGCATCGGAAGCGGCGCAGCTCGGCCGCAGCGTGATTGCACTCGAGAAGAATCCGCAGCCCGGCGGGTCGACGTCGTGGTCGGTTGGGTCGATGACCGCGACCAATACCCCACACCAGCACAAAGCCGGAATCAAGGACTCCGTCGACGCGCATTTCGAGGATATGGCACTGCATGCGGGCGCGCTCGCCGCGCGCGACAATGTCGCGCTGCGCCGCATCCTCGTCGAGCGCACGACCGGGATGATCGATTGGCTGATGTCGCTGGGGATCGTGTTCGTGGGGCCCATGCCCGAGCCGCCGCACCGCTGCAACCGCATGCACCTGGTGGTCCCGAATTCGAAATCCTTCGCCTATCATCTGACGCGCCATTGCCGCCGCCTCGGCGTCGATATCCGGCTCGATACCGAAGCGCAGCGGTTGGTCGAGGAAAACGGGCGCGTGATCGGTGTCGAGGCACGCCTGCCCGACGGCAAGCTGCAACAGTTTCGCGCGCGCGGCGGTGTGGTGCTCGCCGCCGG
>Ga0070681_10004721_pt1 | contig 13045 bp, 14 predicted proteins | sample KBSC83BmetaG_FD_65650 | JGI IMG/M metagenome (GOLD analysis project Ga0070681, IMG submission 65650) | Corn rhizosphere microbial communities from Kellogg Biological Station, Michigan, USA - KBS C8-3B metaG | ecosystem: Host-associated > Plants > Roots > Rhizosphere | place: USA: Michigan... | reverse complement strand
GTGTGAGGTCGGCCAGCAACTCGCCGACGGTGGCGCCGTTCACCTCGACAGCTTCGTGCTTGTCGGTCAATGGCCGGAGCGGCGTCGGAATGTGAATGGTGTTAGGCATAGGTCGGTCCCTGCGACAACTCCTCCCGATCGAAGGCCGAGCGATCCTCGCGAAGACGCCAGGACGTCATATCTTCTGAGACGCCTTCACGGACGGAAACGATGACATACGACAAAAACGGCCAGGCGTGGTCCAGATCGTACTGTGATGGCCGCGCCGGATGGTCCGGATGCGAATGGTAGAACCCGAGCAGCTCCGCCCCGACCTCTGACGCCCGTTGCTCCGCCGACTGGTAGTCCTGCGGGCGCACCATAAAACGGGTACGCGGGCCCTCGTCAGTCGTATTGGGCAGCGCAAACACCTCGCTTACGACGCCGTCGCTGCCAATCAGCGCGCCGCAGCATTCATTCGGATATGTCTCCGCGCCGTGCGCGCGTATCGCGGCGTCTACCTGTCCGTTCAATCGCAGAACCATCAGCGTTCGTGTCCCTTGGGCGACTCGGGCGTCTGTTGCGACGCCTCCGACTCGCGGCCCGGTTCATCCCAGAAGCGTTCGGACAGGTATTTCTCTCCCCCATCGGGAAAGATGACCACGATCACGGCATTGGGGGACCGGCGGGCCACGTCCACCGCCGCCGCAAGGCTCGCTCCGCTCGAAATGCCGACGAACAAGCCCGTCCTGGCGAGTTGCCGCGTGAGCTCGAACGCTTCCTCGGTGGACACGCCAACGTCCTCGTCGGCGATCGATTGATCGTAGATACCGGGCACGATCGCCGTCTGCATGTGTTTCAGTCCCTCGAGGCCATGCAGCGGTGAATCGGGCTGCACCGAGATCAGCCGAATCGCGCTGTTGAACTCGCGGAACCGTCGTCCCACGCCAACGAAGGTGCCGCTGGTGCCGAGACCCGCGACGAAATGCGTCACCCGGCCACCGGTCTGCTCGAGGATTTCTGGCGCCGTCGTATCGTAGTGCGCTCGCCAGTTGCCGGGATTGTTGTACTGGTCCGCGTAGAAGTACAGGTCCGGGTCCGCCGCGTACAGTTCCCGCGCGCGAAGAATGGCGCCGTCTGAGCCCTGCATCGGATCCGTGAAGACGATGTCGGCGCCGAACGCCTGCAGGATCCGTTTGCGCTCCGGCGTGACGTTGCTCGGGACACAGAGGCGCACGCGATATCCGCGCGCCGCGCCAATCATCGCGTAGGCGATTCCAGTGTTGCCAGAGGTCGCATCCAGCAGGATCTTGTCGCGCGTCAGTGCACCGGACTTCTCCCCGTCCTCAATCATCCGCAGCGCCGGCCGGTCCTTCACCGAGCCGCCCGGATTCTTCCACTCGGCCTTGGCGTACAGCTCCACGTGCGGCAGGCCGGCTTCGAACGCCCCGAGACGGATGAGCGGCGTATTGCCGATCAGGTCAGTGACAGAGGTCGCGGTTCGAGGGAGCCCGGGTATGGCGACTGGCATGTCCGACTGGGAAAGTCCGAATTATAGCGTGGCGGGTCTGCCGTACGGAACTGCGCTGGGTTTGGCGCGAAGGCGGGTCCGAAAGGAGCCGCCCTACGAAATGGGTTTGCCTTCGGCGGTCACGACTTCGACGGGGGCGATATTCAGCTGGCGAAGCTCCGGCTCGATTTTGGCGCGATCGCCGACCGCGACAATCACCATCCGCTCGGGTACCAGATATTTTTTGGCGGCCGCGAGCGCTTGGTCGGCGGTGACGGCGCGCACCTGCGCAGCCACGCGGCTGTAGTAATCGAGGCCGAGGTCGTAGATGAACAGCGATGCGAAGCTCGCGGCGGCCGCGGTGCCGGTCTGAAAGCCGGCCGGCAATGATTGCGTGCGCGCGTCCTTCGCGCGTTCGAGCTCCTCGTCTTTCATTGGCGCAGCCGCGATTCCGCGCACCTCTTTCAGAATCTCGGTCACCGCGGGTGCGGTGACGTCCGTGCGAACGGCCGCGGCGATTTGAAACGGGCCCGCGCCTCGCCGGTAGTCGAAGCCGGACCCCGCGCCGTACGTGTAGCCGTGTTCCTCACGCAGATTCATGTTGATGCGGCTGGAGAACAACCCGCCGAACGCCGTGTTCATCACCTGCATGGCCTGGAATTCGGGAACGGCGCGCGGCGCGCCGATGGCGCCGACACGAATCTGCGTCTGCGGAGCCCCGGGCCGATCGACGATGAGGATGCGCGTCTCCGTCGTTGACGGCGTCGCCAGCGACGGTTTCGCCGGCGTTCCCCGCTGCCACCCCCCGAATACTTTCTCCGCAACCGGCCGCAGCTCGGCCATCGTGATGTCGCCGGCCACGACGAGCGCCGCATTGTTCGGCACAAAGTTCTGCTTCCAGAACGCGACCATGGCATCACGCGTCAACGCGCGGACGGAGGCTTCGGTGCCGACCTCGGTATATCCGTACGGATGTTTGTCGCCGTACAGGGCGATATTGATCACCCGCGCCGACAGGTTGTTGGCGTTCTCGCGCTGCTGCACGAGCTGCGCAAGGCGGCTGGCGCGCTGCCGCTCGATCTCCTCGGCGGGAAACGACGGATGCAGCGTGATGTCCGCCGCGAGATCGAGCGTCGCCGCGAAGTTCTTCTTCAACGATCGGGCGGCAACGAACGACGCGTCCATCGAGCTGTTGGCGTTCACGGTCGCGCCGAGTTGCGCCACCTCGTTTGCGATCTGTACCGCTGACCGCGACGCGGTTCCCTGCTCCAGCATCGCGACCGTGAAGTTCGCCAGCCCCGGCATCTCGGGAGGGTTGGTGTCGCTTCCATTCTTGACGACGAGGTTCGCGGCGACGACGGGCAGGCCGCGGCGCGTGCTGAGAATGAGCGTCAGTCCGTTCGCAAGCTGCACGGTCTCAGGCGTCTGTACCTGCAGCGCCTTGGCCGGTCCAGGCTTTGGCGTCTCGTTGCGCCACGGCTCGTCGACGTTGACCGACTCGCCGCCCCCTTCGGCGCTTGCCGAGGGCGGCGGCGGCGTGGGCACCTGCGGCGCCATCACCGGCTCACCTTTCACCGCGTACACCACCACGCGCGCATTTGGCGGCAGTTGATCGCGCGCGAACGCCATCAGGGACGCCGGTGTCACCGCGCGAAGCCGTTCGATATCCTTCTGCAGATAACCGGGATCGTGCAGGTAGTGGTTGTACTCGTTGAGCATGTTGGCGACGCCGTTGAGATTCTCGAGGCGGGTGATCGCCCCCGTCTCGATGGTGTTGCGCGCCTGTTCCAGCTCACGTGCCTCTACCGGCCTGGTGCGCAACGCCTCGAGCTCCTCGTTGATGGCGGCTTCCAGCTCCTCCGCGGTGTGGCCGGGCCGCGCGGTCGCCTCGATTTGAAACTGTGAACCCAGCAGAAGCGACTGCTGGTACGCGTTGACGTTCTGCGCGATCTGCTTCTCGTACACCAGCTTCTGATAGAGACGGCTCGCACGTCCGCCGCCAAGAACCTCGGCTGCCATCGACGCCTCGGCATCGCCTGGCTTGAATACTGACGGTGTCAACCACGCCATGTAGACGCGCGGCAGCTCGATGCGATCGGGAACCACTTTGCGCCGTTCCATCGTGATTTTCGGCGTTTGGACATCAATCGGCGGCACCGCCGCGCCGCGCTTCAGCGTGCCGAAGTACTTTTGTACCAGCTGCTTCGTCTGAGCCGGATCGAAGTCACCGACAATCGCAATGCTCGCGTTGTTGGGCGCGTAATACCGCTTGAAGAACTCTCGCGCATCCTCCAGACGAGCGGCCTGGATGTCCGCGTGGGAACCGATCACGTTCGCGTAGTACGGATGATTTTGCGGATAGAGCATGTGCACGAGCTCCTCTTCCGCGTTGCCGTACGGACGGTTCTCCGTCGTCTGCCGCCGTTCGTTGCGAACGACGTCCTGCTGATTGGCGAACTCCTTCGCATCGATGGCGTCGAGCAGGTATCCCATGCGATCCGATTCGATCCACAGCGCGAGTTCGAGACGATTCGACGGGACGGTCTCGAAATAATTCGTCCGGTCGTAGTCCGTCGAGCCGTTGATGCCGGTCGCGCCCGCGGCTTCCAGCATCTGGAAATGCGAGTCTTTCGGCGTGTGCTTCGAGCCCTGGAACATCAGGTGTTCGAACAGATGGGCGAAGCCCGTGCGGCCTGCCACTTCGTTGGCGGGACCGACGTGATACCAGAGATTCACGGCCACGATCGGCAGCCGGTGATCCTGGCGCAGGATCACGTCCAATCCGTTCGGCAGCGTGTACTTTTCGTACTGGATGCTCGGAATGTCGGTGGCGCCCTGCGCGGCGCGGTTCTGTGCCGCGATCGGAGCGATGGCCGCAACCACGGCGACGACCGCCGCGCACAGCAGACGAGCGGATGTTCGTCGAATCTGCATGGTCAATCCTTTGTCGGCTCGTTGTTGAGGCTCGCCCACAAATACCAGCACGCGACGGATCGGTAGGGCCTCCACGCCTCGCCAATGCGCGCGAGACGGTCGGCCGATGGCGCCTTGCGAAGTTTATACGCGCGCTGCACCGCCTTGATGATGCCCAGATCGCCGAGCGGCAGCACGTCGGGGCGCTGAAGCCTGAAAATCAGGAACATTTCAGCCGTCCATCGACCGACTCCGTTCACGCACGTCAACTTTTCGATTACCGCCTCGTCGTCGAGGTGGTCCAGAACGTCGAGCGGAAGCTGCCCCTGTTCAATGCGGGAACACAAGTCCCGAAGGTACCCGAGCTTCTGGGTGCTGAGGCCCACCGCCCTCAGGCGGTCATCGGCGACCGCAACCACTTGCATGGGCGTCGGAAACGCCTCGAACAGTGCTTCGAACCGCGAGAAGATTGTCGCCGCCGCCTTGGCCGAGAGCTGCTGACCGACGATGGCACGGACCAGCGCCTTGAAGGGATCCGCGTGCTGACGCGCGGCGAGGCCGCACGGTCCTTGCGCGCGCATCAAGACGCGAAGCACGGGGTCGCGCCGGGACAACAGGCGTCGTGCTTTGGTGTAGTCGATGTCCGTCACTTGAGCAGCGAGGTGAGCGTCACGCGGGCGCGGATTTCGATGGCGCCCGCCGCAATCGGCGGCCCCACAGCCACGTCGGCGGCCTGAAGCGTCTCACGCCTGAACGGAACGGGCGGCGGCGCGCTCACGCCTTGTTCGTCGATCCGCAGGATAGTGCTGACGCTCATGCCGGCGCCAGCGGCCAATGCGGTCGCACGAGCCCGCGCGTCGGCTACTGCCATCCGGAGCGCGTCGCGTTCCAACCGGTCGCGATCCTTCACATCGAAGCGTATGTTCTCAACCGAGGTGGCGCCGGCATTGACGACCGTCTCGAGCAGTTCACCGACGCGGTCGATACCGTCGATGCGTACCTCGACCGAGTTACGCGCGACGTATCCTCGCAGCACGCGGCGGTTGTTGCTGTAATCCCAGTCCGGCTGCAGATCGTATGCGGTGGTCTTGATTGCGTCTTCCGGTACGCCGGCAGCACGAAGACGATCCTGCACCGGCTTCATCGCCTGAGCGTTCTTCTGCTGCGCCTCCCGGGGCGTCGACGCGCGCGACTCGGCGCTGACGGTGATCCACGCGCGATCCGGCACCGCCTGGATGACACCTTCTCCCGAGGTGACGACGACAGACTCATCGCGCTGCGCGGAAGGCTGTTGGGCGAATGCCGCCAGCGGCAGCATGACGAGACAGGTGGCGGCGAAGCATCTCATCACCATCTCAGTCCTCCTACAATAAACTTCACAGAGGCACGCGTGGAAGTATCCGAAGTCCGACGACAGCTCATGCATGCAATCGATCGCGCGAAGGCGCGCGCGCAACAGAAGCGCCAGCGCGCGGCGGACGCCGAACGCGCCTACGCCGCCTTTCTCGAGGACATTGCGACGCCCACCACGCGCATGCTGGCAAACGCGCTGAAAGCGGAAGGCTACCAGTTCACCGTTTCGACGCCCAGCGGCGGGCTGCGGCTTGCCTCCGACCGCGGCCGCGACGATTACGTGGAGTTCGCGCTCGACAACGCCGGCGAGCCGGCAACGGTCATCGGGCGCAGGCGGCATACGCGCGGATCGCGCACGCTCGAAGACGAACGGCCCGTCAAAGTGGGTGCGATGCCGCAGGACGTCTCAGATGCGGACGTGCTCGCGTTTCTCGTCGATGCGCTCGAGCCCTGGCTTGAGCGCTGAATGAATGGCCATCAGCCCTCCGAGCAGCAGCACCACGCGCACGTTGACGAATCCGCGGCTCTCGAGCAGGCGCCGCACGCCGTCCGCACCGGGATAGTTGCGGATTGATTCGGGAATATAGCGGTAGGTGTCTGGATCACCGTGCAGCACCAACCCGAGCAGCGATCCGACGACGGTCAAGTAGGCAAGATACAGCGCACGCAGCCACGGTTGCGCGGGCCGGTTGAAATCGAGCGAGAGCAGCCGTCCTCCGGGCTCGAGCACGCGGGCGATTTCGTCCACGGCGCGCTCCAGGTCGGGGACGTTGCGCAACCCGTATCCGGTCGTCACGACCGTGAAACGCGTGGATGGAAACGGAAGCGCCATCATGTCGCCCGTCACGAGCGACGCACGAGTGGCCGCACGGCCAGCGGCATGACCGGCAATCATTCGGCGTTTTTCGGCGGCCAGCTGCAACATCCGAAACGTTACGTCGAGACCGACCGCCGTGTGCACCGTCGCGGCCGCACGGAACAGCAAGTCGCCCGTGCCGCATGCGAGATCCAGCACGCGGTCCTGCTCGCGAAGCGCAGCCATCCTCACAAGGCGACGTTTCCATTTCCGATCGAGGCCGTACGAGAGAAGGACTGTAATCAAGTCATAGCGGTTCGCAATGGTCGCGAACAGCCGCCTGACGTACTGCTGCTTCCCGGCCGGAGTGGCGATGGTCGAGCGAAGGGACATCGCGCGTCGCGTCGATGCTACGTCGCGCGAACGAGGAGTACAGGGATTTTTACGAGATGCCGGACGCGGTTGACCGTCGTGCCACGGACCAGATCGTTGAGAAAGCGATGTCCATGCGTGGACATGGCGAGCAGGTCCACGCCACGCTCCTCCGCGAGCCGAATCAGCTCGTTGGCAGGGTCGCCCATCGCCAGCTCGGTGGACACTTTCAATCCCCTGGCCGTCAAGTCTGCCGCCAGACGCGCGAGATAATCGCGGTCTTCCTTCATTTCCTCTGACTCGCGCAGCTGCAGCCGATCGAAGTTGCGCGCGGCCCAACCGTCGGCAACATGCACCAGGTGCAGCTCCGAGCCCACTTGCAGCGCGAGCTCGCGCACATGCGCCAGGATCGCCTGATCGGCGGGAGAGTGCTCAACGGCAACAAGGATGCGACGGTACATCGTCAAGCCAATGTCTGGACGAGCAGCCAGGCATTCAGCGCGGCAATGATAACTGCGACCGTCCACGCCAGCAGACGCATGGGAGCGGAGGCGACGAACGGCCCCATCTTCGCCTTGTCGGAGGTGAACATCACCAGCGGAAACACGGCGAACGAAAGCTGCAAGCTGAGCACGACCTGACTGAGGATCAGCAGCGCTCCGGTCCCGCGTTCGCCGTAGAGCGCGACGACGATGATGGCAGGAATGATCGCCAGGAGCCGCGTCACCAGCCGCCGAAGCCATGGACGGACGCGCAGGTTGATGAACCCTTCCATGACGATCTGTCCCGCGAGAGTGCCCGTCAGCGTCGCGTTTTGACCCGAGCACAGCAACGCGACGGCAAAGAGAATGCTTGCGGCGCCCGTTCCCAGCAGCGGCGAAAGCAGCTGATATGCGTCGCCGATGTCTGCGACGTTCTCATGTCCTGAACCGTGGAACGTCGCGGCGGCCATGACGAGAATGGCCGCGTTGATGAACAACGCGAACATGAGCGCGGCGCTCGAATCGATCGAGGCGAACCGGATCGCCTCCGCTTTGCTGGCGTAGGTGTCGACATACTTCCGCGTCTGCACGATGGACGAGTGCAGGTACAGGTTGTGCGGCATGACCGTCGCGCCAAGTATTCCGATGGCGATGTACAGCATGTCCGCATTGCCAAGGACGGCCGGCGCCGGTACGAACCCTCTGGCGACGTCCCCCGGGTTCGGGTTCGCGAACCACAGCTCCACCGCGAAGCAACCCGCGATCATCAGGATTAATCCCACGACCAGCGCTTCGACGTAGCGGAACCCGCGGTTCTGCAGGAACAGCACAATCAGGACATCGAGGGCCGTGAGCGACACGCCCCAGACGAGCGGCACGCCAAACAGCAGGTTCAGTGCGATCGCGGCGCCGATGACCTCCGCTAAATCGCACGCCGCGATGGCGATTTCGCACAGAACCCAGAGCCCGACAGTGACGGGCCGTGAATAGTGATCCCGGCAGGCCTGCGCCAGATCGCGGCCGGTGGCGATCCCGAGGCGCACCGCCAGCGCCTGCAGCAGGATGGCCATCAGGTTCGACAGCAGGATGACGCTGAGGAGCGTGTAGCCGTAACGCGCTCCGCCCGCCAGGTCCGTCGCCCAGTTGCCCGGGTCCATGTAGCCGACCGCGACGAGATAGCCGGGGCCGGCAAACGCGAACAGCTTCCGCCAGAAGCCCGCCCCCTCCGGGATAGGGATGGACCCATGCACCTCGCGCAGGCTCGCCTCGCCTCGCGGCAGACGCCACCCATCCGATCGGGTCTGTTCCAGTTCCGGCGGCATTTTGACCAGTCAAAAAAATACGTCGAGATGATTCAAAAGTCAAGTTATGATCGCTCTAGATGCTGCCATCGAGCACAGTCGAGAACTACCTCAAGACGATTTACCTCGGTACCAGCGCTCAGCGTGGCGAGCCGCGCCTGATGCCCATGGGCCAGCTCGCGTCGGCGGTTGGCGTCACGCCGGGAACCGCGACGACCATGGTGAAAACGCTCGCCGAATCGGGCCTCGTCAACTACGAGCCGTACGCCGGCGTGGCGCTCACCCGTGCGGGCCGACGTTTGGCGGCGCTGGTGCTGCGGCGGCATCGCCTCGTAGAGCTCTTCCTCGTCCGCGTCATGGGACTGCGCTGGGACGAGGTCCACGAGGAAGCCGAACTGCTCGAGCACGTCGTGTCCGATCGGCTGATTGACCGCATGGACGAGATGCTGGGGCGTCCGGAAGTCGATCCGCACGGTGATCCCATTCCCGACGCGGAAGGAGTGGTCAAGAAGCAAGAGGCGCAGTCGCTGCTGACGTGTCCGCTTGACACCCCGATGACCGTGACGCGCATCATCGATCAGGACAAACGATTTCTGCGATTCGTCGAAAATCACCATTTGAAGCCCGGTGAGTCGGTCGAAGTCGAAGAGCGCGACGAAGCGTCCGATAGCGTGCGCCTTCGCGGCAAGAATGACCGGCGCATGACCATCGGGGCACGCGCTGCGTCCAAGCTGTTGGTTCAGGTCGCACGGGCGCTGCTGCTCGTGCTGGCCTTCTCATCGGCCGCCCGTGCACAACCTGTGCAGCCGTTTGCCATCGTCGACAACTCGTTCTTCATCGAGGAGGCGTTCAATCAGGACGTCGGCACCATGCAGACGATCGGGACGATGCGCATGAGCAACGGACGTGAGTGGGAAACGTCTGTCACGCAGGAATGGCCGCTCTTTAGGCAGAGGCACCAGGTGTCGTGCGCTTTCACCAGGGGTACGCGTCGATTGGAACCGCGGCGAAGCGCAATGGGTATTTGGTGTTGCGGCCCCGCTGGTGCGCGAAGACGCGATGACGACCGCGTCGGCACTCGGTTACCTGTCCTACGAATTCCGGTTCACTCGCGAGCGAGGAATCGCGTCACGATCGCTGCCAGCGACGGTGGATCTGGAGCGATCCACGCGTCGATTCCGGACGAGTCACGCGGGACATCGGTGAAGCCGTACGAGACCAGACAACACCTGGCGTCGGCGCTCTTCGCCGTCTCGTAGTCGATTCCCGAGTCGCCGACCATTAACGTCCGTGCCGGGGTCGCACCGGCGCGTTCGATCAACGCCAGCAGCCCGGCCGGATTCGGCTTCCGCGGGAATTCGCCGTCGCTCCCGATGACATCGTCGAACAGCTCCCGCATGCCGAGACCCGCAAGGATCTTCTCCGTTGGCGCAGCCGGCTTGTTCGTCAGCACCGCGACGCGTGCGCGCTGACGTGCATCGCGCACGATCTCGACAATGCCGTCGTAAGGACCGGTGTGCTCGAGCAGCCGTCGATCGTAGATTTCCAGGAATCGCGCAATTGCTGCCGGGTCTTCCGGAATCCCCGACGCGGCCAGCGCGCGGCGGATCAGGACCTTGGCACCGGACCCAATCATGCTGACGACCTCTGACAATGGCAGCGCCGGCGCCCCGAGCTCGCCTAGCAGCTCGTTGATCGAGTTTGCCAGGTCGCGCGAGGAGTCGATCAGGGTGCCGTCGAGGTCGAACGCGATCAGTCGCCCGCGTACGTGGCCCACGAGGTAGGCGTCTCCCACACGGTCACGCGCACGACAGGCAGCCCCTGCTCGCGCGACATGTCGTAGATCAGCCGTGCGATACGTTCAACGGTGGGATTGCTGTCGACGATGAAGATTGGTTCGCCGAGCGCCTGCAGCGGCTTCACCAGCGGATCGTCGTGTCGCAGGATCATCTTGTGATCGAGCTCGCGGTCAATCCAGCCCTTGACGATCCGCTTGATGTCGCTGAAATCCACCACCATGTTCCGTGTGTCGAGCGCATCGGTGCGCACCTCGATCTCCGCAACCGCGTTGTGGCCATGGGGATGTTTGCAGATGCCGTTGTAGTCGAGCAGTCGATGGCCGTAGCAGAAGTCGATGCGCTTGGTGACAGAGTACATAACGAATAATGGTAATTCGAATGACCGCCGTCCTTCTGTCCGCTGGTCTCGACAGCGCGGTGCTCGCGGCGCACGAAGCGCGCCACGCACACGTCCAACCCATCTACGTGAGCACGGGGCTGGCCTGGGAACAGGAGGAGGTTGCCGCGCTTGAGCGGCTGCTTGCCGCACCTCCGTTCGAGACGCTCGCGCCTCTCGCACGTCTGACGTTCACCGTTGGCGATTTGTACCCGCCCACGCATTGGGCTCTGCGCGGCGAACCGCCTGCGTTCGACACACCCGATGAGGACGTCTACCTGGTAGGGCGGAACGTGATTCTGCTGACGAAGGCATCGATCTATTGCGCGCAGAAAGGAATCGGACGCATCGCGCTCGGGCCGTTGGCGGGCAACCCATTCCCCGATGCGACGCCGGAGTTCTTCACAGCCATGGCGAAGGCGCTGAGCCTCGGCCTGGCGCACGACGTTCAGATCGAGGCGCCGTTCGCGCAGATGGACAAGGCCGACGTGATCAGACTCGGAGTCGAGCTGAAGATACCGCTCGAGCTGACGCTCTCGTGCATGAACCCTCGCGACGGCCTGCACTGCGGCGTCTGCAGCAAGTGCCGCGAGCGGCGCGACGCGTTCAACGAGGCCGGCGTGCCCGACGGAACGCGATATGCCGTTCAGCCGGCACGGTAAACTTCCTCGCCGCCGATGAACGTGCGCGTCACGCGAAACGCGCGATCGAGAACGACAAGGTCCGCGATGTTGCCCGCGGCGATCACACCGAATCCCGTCAGCCCCATCGCACGCGCGGGGGTGGTCGAGCACATCATCGCCGCTTCGGTGATGGAGGCCTGAAACAGCGCCACGATATTTCGAAACGCGCGATCCATCGTCAACGTACTTCCCGCCAGCGTTCCATCGTCCAGGACCGCCGCTTGATCCGAGACACGGATAGGCTGCCCGCCGAGGCGCGCCATCGATCCCGGCGCAAGACCCGACCCCGCGGTTCCGTCGGTAATCGCCATGATCCCGTTGACGCCCTTTGCCGCTATCGCGATGCGGCTCATGGCGGGATGCACGTGATACCCATCGCAAATGAGCTCTGCTCTGACGTCGGCGTGCGCGAGAACGGCTCCTGCGAGACCGGGCGCACGATGCGCGATTGCGGTCATGCGATTGAACAGGTGCGTGGCGTGGCGGGCGCCTGCCTCAATCGCCGCGAATGCCTGATCGACGTCTGCGCCCGAATGGCCGAGCGATACCCGATGACCCGCGCGGACGAACCGGGGAATCAGCCCGAGGGCACCATCGATTTCCGGCGCGAGGGTGACGATGCCGACATCCGCCGCTCTGGATTCGATGACCGCGAGAATGTCGTGTCCGTTGAAATCGCCTTCCGTCCGACCACCGGCCGGGGAGCGCAGGCACGCGAGCGGTTGCGCGCCCTTGTAGTCCGGATTGATGAAATTGCTTTCCAGGTGTGCAGGAAGGACGCGAGCAGATCGGACTGGCCGGTGCAGACGGGTCGCCGCGACCTCATCGAGGGCAGTCGCGAGCGCGCCCGGCGCGCAGGCAACAGTGGTCGGGCAAAACGCCGTCACTCCATATCGGGGGAGCCGCGATGCGATCGCGGCAATGGAACCTGGACCGTCGAGGCTGTCGTGATTTTCGACGCCGTGCACGTGGACGTCCACGAAGCCGGGAACGACGTAGCTGTCGTGCAGATCGATCACGGCGGCGCCAGCAGGCGCTGCGCGGCGGGCTTCGACAGCCGCAATGCGCGCGCTGTCGATGAGCAGTGATCCGCTGGAAACGATTCGATCCGGCAAGACGATGTCGCCCCCGGCAAGCACGATCATGTCGCGATCATTGCTGCGCGCGCCGCCCCGAGCGGGCCGGCGTCATCGCCAAGTGACGCGGGCAACACGGTCACTGCCGCCATGCTCTTGGGCAGCCAGCGCACCGCCTCGGACCGGGACGGATGCAGGAGCTGGTCGGCTGCGTCAGCGATGAGCCCGCCGACGACCACGACGTCGGGGTCTGTCGTGGCAATGAGATTGGCCATCGCCATTCCGATGTAGCGGGTCGTGTCGCGCACGACAGAGATGGCGACGCCATCGCCGGCACGTGCGGCGTCGAAAATGTGATGAACCCGGATGGAGTCGATGTCGCCGCCTGCCAGCTCGAGGACGCGC
>Ga0070681_10004719_pt1 | contig 13046 bp, 9 predicted proteins | sample KBSC83BmetaG_FD_65650 | JGI IMG/M metagenome (GOLD analysis project Ga0070681, IMG submission 65650) | Corn rhizosphere microbial communities from Kellogg Biological Station, Michigan, USA - KBS C8-3B metaG | ecosystem: Host-associated > Plants > Roots > Rhizosphere | place: USA: Michigan... | reverse complement strand
CAGGTCACGGAGATGCAGCGGCAAACGATCTACCCGCACGTGCGCGCCGCGCTTCGCGGCGACGAACGGACGGCTTTGGACTTCGGCTGTGGCCCCGGGCGTTTCACCGCCGATCTCGCGAAGATGATCCAGGGCCGGGCGATTGGCCTCGATACGACGCGGGCCTTCATCGAGATGGCGCCGCACGCCGAGGGGGTCGAGTACCGTCCGATGACTGCTGGCCGCATTCCGGTTGGCGACGCAGAGGTCGACTTCCTCTGGGTGTGTCTGGTGCTGGGCGGGATCCTCGAGAACGATGTTCTCCGGCGGTCCGTCGACGAGCTCAACCGCGTCCTGAAGCCGGGGGGGTTGCTCGTGCTGGTCGAGAATACGTCCGCCATGGCCGACCCGGCACACTGGCGGTTTCGATCGATCGGCGCGTACCAGCGTCTGCTCGCGTTCGCCGCACTCGAGCATAAAGGTGACTACGAGGACGCGTCGGAGCGCATCTCGATCATGATCGGGCGAAAAGGATGCACCGACCACGGCGCGCCAACGCCGGCTTAGAACGCCCGACGTCGTCCACGGCGAGCAACACGATCATGCCAGGCCCCGTCCCGGTCGCCGAGACATTCGATGGCGGATCCGAATCCGGCGTGAGTCTCAAGGAACGAACGCTGCAGGGCATCACCTGGTCCTTCATTACGAGGATCCTCGGTCAACTCGTTCAGTACGGCGTCTCCATCGTCCTCGCACGCATCCTCTTTCCCGCCGACTTCGGGCTGGTCGGCATGGTCAGCGTGTTCACCGGCTTCGCAGCCATCTTCATCGACTTCGGCGTTGGCTCCGCGATCGTTCAGCGGACGGACATCGACGACCGTCAGCTCCGGGCGGCGTTCGGCGCAACGGTCGTCGTGGGGGCCGTGACGACGCTGCTCGTCGCGGCTGCAGCCCCGCTGATCGCCGCCGTCTACCACCGCGACGAGCTCGTCGCGCTCACGCGTGTGAGCGCCGCGGGCTTTCTGCTGTCGTCGATCGGCGTGGTCCCGCGGGCAATGTTGATGCGCGGCATGCAGATCAAGCGGCTCATGCTCCTGGATCTGGCAGTGTTTGTGGCATCCTCCGCGTGTTCGGTCGTGCTCGCCGTGGCGGGCGCAGGCGTCTGGACCGTGGTCGTGAGCGCGCTCGTGACCGCGGTCGGCCAGACGCTGCTCCCCATCCTGTTCGGTCCGTGGAGGGTCGGGTTCGACGCCGACATGCGGCACATCCGGCCGCTCATGACCATGAGCCTCAACCTGCTCGGGTTCAACATCATCAATTACTGGTCGCGAAACATCGACAACCTGCTCATTGGACGCATGCTCGGTGAGACGTCGCTCGGCCTGTATGCGCGCGCCTATGCGTTGATGCTGCTTCCCATCACGCAGATCACGACGGTGCTTGCAAGCTCGATGCTCCCCATGCTCTCGCGCGTCCATGACGACCGTGCCCGCAGCAAGAACCTGTTCCTGCGCGCACTCGGCATGATCGCGCTGGTGGGGTTCCCGATGATGCTGGGTCTTGCGTCGGTTGCCGACCCGTTCGTGCGCGCTCTCTACGGTCCGAAATGGCTCGGCCTGATTCCTCTGTTGCGCGTGCTGGCTGTCGTCGGGGCGTTGCAGATGCTGACGAATCCGACTGGCTGGCTGTTTGTTTCGCAGGGGCGAACAGATCTGATCCTCCGTTGGGGACTCGGCGCTTGCAGCGCGATCATCGTGGCTCTCCTTATCGGCGCCAGCTTCGGATCAGCACTGAGCGTGGCCGTCGCCTATTTAGTGATTAACGTGATCCTGTTCGCGCCTTGTCTGTGGCTGGCCGGTACTACGGTCGCGGCGTCGCTGGGCGACATCTTCAAAGTCATCGCGGCACCGGCTCTTTGCGCCATCGTCATGGCTGCCGTTGTCGCGGGGGTGGATTGGGTCCTCCCCGCCGTGGTCCCCGAGTTGTTGCGACTCGCCAGTGAGGTCGCCGTCGGCGCCGCGGTCTATGGGTTGATCGTGTATGGTGCGAAGCTCGAATCGCTGAGTGAGCTGATGCGGCATGTGCGCGATCGGTTGCAGTCGCGGAGGCAAGCCCACCAACCCGCCACGGCGGCAGGCATTCCCGTGACGGAGGGACAGAGGCTGGTATGAGCGAGGCGAACGAAACGTGCAGCGAAGGCATCGACGGAGGAATCGGTGATCGCCAGTACTACGAAAAGTGGTACATGGACCGGGATTGGCGGTTCTATCGCTACATCCTGGCACAGGTCGTCGAGCGATCACTGCCCGGACCTATCCTGGATCTCGGCGCCGGGGTCGGGTACTTCCTCGAGTGCGCGGATCGGTGGGGCCTCGAGTGCAGCGGCGTCGACGGGTCGGCGGCAGCGGTGGAGATCGGCTGCGCGCGGCAGCCGAGGCTCAAGCTTCGCCACCACGTCCTCAGCCGGCCGCTCCCCTTTGCCGACGGGACCTTCCAGACCGTTGTGATGAACCAGGTGATCGAGCACCTCGAGCCGGCCGTGGGCCGGACAGCTGTCGGCGAGGCGTTCCGCGTCCTGCGCCCCGGGGGCATGCTGCTGATTACCTCGCCGAGCCTCTATAACAAGAACGAGCGCACGGCTGATCCCACGCACATCAACATGCTCGCGCCGAGCACGCTGGCGGCGATGTTGCGCGCCGCCGGGTTCACCACGATCGAACGCTTCGACGAGCCGCTCCCGTTGTTCGGAAGCCAGCGCCTCGGGCATCAGGTGCTCGGACGACTCATGCGCGTTGTTGACTGGGATTGGCTGAGTGCGTCGGCGAACGCGAGGGCTTACAAGTAAACCCCGGACGTCCCCTCAGGGAATGCCGGCAATCTCGGCCGACATGCGGAAGGTCATCAGATCTCCATTCCCATGAAAGGTCCGGCTAAAGCCGGACACTCCGTCTGCGAAGTCGTCCGGCGTCACGACCGCACTTCTGAATCTTCGACGTCGAGTCCGACAGCACGCATCAACGCGATCGCATTGCTCCGCGTCACCGGTCCCGGCTTCGCAATGTAATCAAACCGCAGCTCGCCTTCCGCGAACCAGTCATCGAAATGGACATTGACAGCGCGCGGCGCCAGCTCGTCGACTACACGCGTCATCGCCAGATCGTGCGTGGTCACCAGACCGATGGCGCCGTGTTCGACGAGCCGACGAAGCACGCCCGAAGCGCCGATCAGACGGTCGTGCGAATTGGTGCCGTGAAAGAGCTCGTCGAGCAGGAACAGCAGATGCGGCGTGCCGCGCGCTACATCTGACAATCGCCTGATGCGCGTAATCTCGGCGTAGAAGCGCGACCGTCCCTCCTGCAACGAATCCTGAATGCGAAGCGTGGCGCCGATCGCCAGCGGCGTGACGCGCAGCTTCCCCGCCCGCACCGGCGCGCCCGCGAACGCGAGGACGGCATTGACGCCAACGGTCCTGAGCAGCGTGCTCTTGCCCGACATGTTCGAGCCGCTGACGACGAGCAGGCGCGTGGCGCCGGCGAGGCGCACCTCGTTGGCAACCATGCGGGACGCGGGCAACAGCGGATGCCCGAGCCGATCACCGTCGAACGTGGCCAGGCCGTCGATGATCTCGGGAAACGGATCGAGGGGGTGTTCGTAGCGATAAATGGCGAGCGACGCGAGCGCCTCGATTTCCGCGACAGCGTCGAGCCAGCGCCGAACGTGGGCGCCGTGCCGTGTCCGCCAGGCTTCGATCGCCCAGGCGAGGTGCGTGCCCCACTGCAGCGTCGCGGCGAATGGGGCGAAGATCAAGTTGTGCTCCCAGTCGTGCAGTTCCACCAGCCGATGGAGCCGGCGAATCGCCGTGGAGGCGGCAGATCCCTCGGTCTCGATCCGTCGTCGAAGGTCGAGGAGGCGCGCCGATGTGAACGTCGCCCGCTCGAGCACCTCGAGGATGTGGGACAGGATGTCGAGGTCGCGCGCCGGCCGATCCGCCGCATGCAGCGTGCGCAGGATCGGCCGGCGCATCGTCCATCCCGCCAGAATCTGAACGAAAATGGCGATTTCCAGCGGGAGTCCGTCGCGCGCCGTGAACAGCCACGCGAGCGCCGCGATGGTCGCGATTGTGAGCAGCACCGCAACCGCGCGCATCCATTTCGGCCGGAGGGCCCGCGGCGCTTCGGCCCATGCCACCAGCAGCTCACCTTCAACGCCGGCCCGGACGTCCTCTCCAGCGAGGGCGAGCGCCTCGCGCAGGTCGAGCAGGGGCGTGAGCTCGAGAATGGCGCTCTGGCGTACGAGAATTTCCGGCGCCGGTGCCGGCTTTTTCAGCCACTGCGCCAGCATCTCTTCGCCGGGCCGCGTGCGGGCGACGGACAGCAGCTCGAAGAGCGAACCGCGGCCAAACAGGTCGAGGTCATTCGCGTAGAGATGCTCGTCGTCGCGAAAGCGATCGCCTGGCTCCCCTTTTCCGATCCAGGAGTCAGCCAGGCGCGCCAACCCCCGCTCGTAGAATGCAATCGCGCGATTCGCCGAGGCACGCGCGCGAAAGATCCGGTCGTGATACACGATCAGGACGGCGAACACGACCACCGGGACGAGCAGCAAATAGCCGGTGACGCCGGCGCGCCACACGAGCAGGACAGTCGCAGCTGCGCCGACTACGGTGGCCAGTCTGCCCCCTGCTGTGCGCGCGTCGAGAACGTCGAGCCGCTGAATCGCCGCGCGGCGATCGGCGATCCGCCGCGTGTACTCTTCGGCGGGTCCGTCGTGCGCGTGAGGAATTTGAGTCGTCAGGATCGTCCCCGGGGCAATTCATCCCCGTCCGCACGGTACGCTGGAGGCACATAGATGTTCAGCGTTTTGAGCGGCGCGCGACCAGTGTTGCGGATTTCATGCGTGGTTCCGCGTTCGATCAGGACGATCGATCCGGGCTTGATCGGTCGCCGGCGGCCCGCAAGCGTCGCCACACCGCGCCCGGATAGCACGAACAGCCACTGATCAGCACCCCGGTGGCGGTTGTCGGGTCCGCCCTCGCGGTCGCCGGGCGCAATGACCATCGTGGCGACTTGCCCGCGCTTATTAGTGAGCGCAACCGAAAATCCCTTGCCAAATTGCAGCTGTTTGACTGGCATTCACCTTTTCCTTGCCGATCCAGACCGAGCCTGTTCGCGCCGGTCCGTCTGCCGCTGCGACAGGAGCCAGTCTTTCGACGCTTGCGTGCGCCAGGCTTCGATGATGAGTGTTTCGAGCGTGCCGGTTCGTATCGCCGCCAATCGAACCAGAACGGCAGGAAAACCATCGTAATGCGGCTCCGTGAAGAACGTCGCGGGCTTGCTCGCGATGAGCGCATCCTTTTCCGCCAGCGACGGAACACGTACGGCGAGGACGGCCGGATTCGGCACGCGCGGCTTCTTCGCATCGACGCGTTCCATCCAGGTCCAGACAAACTGCTTCAATTTGCCCTTGTTGCGCACGCCAAAAGCAAAATAGTGATCGCTCACGACTTCGACACCTGGCAACTTGAGCGCGATGCGCCGGATCTCTGCGGGAGATACCATGTCCTTAAATCTGAATCGGGCAATGTAGCAATTTGATAATCGGATCATCGGAAAAGCGAACGCGCATGCGCTTTCAATTACCAAGTACCAGATTACTCGATGACCACATTCACCGGACGCGTCACATGGTCTCCACTCGTCCACGCCGTATCCACTGTCTCTTCGTGGGACGCCATCTGACGCAACACCATGGCGTGATACATGCCGCGGCGGGCCATCAGCTCGTCGTGCGAGCCGCGCTCGATGACGCGGCCGTCCTCCATGAGCAGAATCAGGTCGGCGCGGCGGATCGTCGACAGCCGATGCGCGATCATGAACGTCGTGCGCCCGGCGAGCAGCGTCGCCATCGACGCCTGAATCAGCTGTTCGCTCTCCGTATCGAGGTTGCTCGTCGCTTCGTCGAGAATCAGAATCTGCGGCGACGCCAGGATCGCTCTCGCGATCGCCAGCCGCTGCTGCTGTCCGCCGGACAATTTGACACCGCGCTCGCCAATCGTCGTCTCGTATTGCTCAGGCAGCCTGACGATGAACTCATGGGCGTTGGCACGATGCGCGGCGTCCTCGATTTCCGCATCGGTGGCGTCGAGGCGTCCGTAGGCGATGTTGTCTCGAACCGACCCGTCGAAGAGAAAGACGTCCTGCTGCACGATGCCCAGGAGATCGCGGTAGGTGTGGAGCTTGAAGGCTCGAATATCCGTCCCGTTCAGCAGAATCCGGCCGCGCGTCGGATCGTGAAAGCGGGCAACGAGATCGGTCACGGTCGTCTTGCCGGCGCCGCTGCGGCCGACCAGGGCGACAACGGTGCCGCCGGCCACCACGACATTGAAGTCGCGTACAACCGGATGGCTCTCACGATATTCGAAGTCGACGGCGTCGAACGCGACCTCGCGGACGATCGTCGGCGCGTCGCCTGCGTCGGGCCGGTCCGGTTTGTCGCTCTCCATTGACAGCACTTCGAAGACGCGTTCCATCGCCGCCAGCGATCGTTGAATCTCCGAAAACGAGTTGACGATCTGCCACACGGGGTTCAGCAGCAGGAACGTGTACCACTGGAACGCCATGATGTCGCCGATCGACGCGCCGCCGACGAGATTCAGATAGCCGCCGTACCAGAGGATCACCAGATTGACGGCCGCCAGCAGGAATCCCCAGCTCGTCCAAAGGAACAACTCACGGCGTTGCGCGAAGAGTTCCTTGCGGAGCACCGTATGCCGCCCGAGCATGTATTCGCGCAGCTCACGCAGCTCGCGCCGGAATGCCCGCACTACGCGAATGCCCGAGAACGTCTCGCCGACACGGCCGTCAATGACCTCGGCGTCCTTGCGCACTGATCGGTAGATCGGACGAACGCGCTTCGCGAAGATAAAGCTCAGGATCATCACGCCGGGGACGATCGCCAGCGCGGTCAATGCCAGGCGCCAGTTGATCACGAGCAGCACGGCGATCGCGATCAGGAGCCGGATGACCGAGACGCCTGGCGACACGATCGCCATCTGCATCAAGCCCGTCGTCGTATCGATGTCGCCCGTCAGTCGCGACAGAATGCCGCCGGTCTTCATGTCCCACAGCTTCGGCAATGGGAGGTGCAGCATGCGATGGAACAACTCCTGCCGCAGCGTCAACATCACGCGTACGTTCAGGATCCGCTGCCGGTAGTCCTTCACCACGCCAAGCACGCTGTTCGTCGCGATCATCAGGAAATAGAGCGCACCTGCGGTGTTGAGGCGGGTCAGACGCGCCGCCGCGTCGAGCGTAGTGTTCAGCAGGACGCGATCGATGATGAAGCGGATGAAGAGCGGTTCGATCATCTGCAGGCTGGCTGTCACCAGCGCCAGCACGAAGACGATGGTCACCGCGAAGCGATGCGGCCACAGCCAGCGCAGGTACTCGCGAACGTATTCGCGGCGTTTGCTCGGAGGTGCCGCTGGGACGCCCTGAAGGGTGTCCGCTACGGCACCGCCGTGATTCGAGCCGTCGTCAACGCGCCCGTGGCGATAGTCGCGGCGGAAATCCTGATAGCGAGAGCGTGAGGGACGAGGACCTTTCAAGCGAGTGATCTTAGCTGACTCATGATCCCGGTCCGCAATGTCCGCTTCAGCCGGACCCGTTAGAGGAGTAACATTCGCTGCCCAGCCATCGCTCGTCGTCTGGAGGTTCGAGATGCGATATTCCCGCCGTGATCTGCTCTGTCAGTTTGGCGCGGCTGCAGGAGCGGCCGCATTCTCCTCGCGCGCGCTGCACGCTCAGGCGCAGGCGCCGCCGGCGCCGACCGCCCGCAGCAGTCCACCGTCAGTAATCTCGACCCCTCCGCGCGATTTCAGTCCCGGCGCTCCACCGGTCACATATCCCGATCCGGACATCATCACAATCGATCCGTCATTTGGTGCGCTTCGTCTGGGTAACACCGCCATCCAGCGTCTCTGGACTGGCGCGTACTGGTCGGAAGGGCCCGCGTGGTCGAGCCAGGGGCGATATCTGGTGTGGAGCGACATTCCGAACAACCGCCAGATGCGTTACATCGAGGACGATGGTCGTGTGACCGTGTTCCGGTCGCCGTCGAACAACAGCAACGGCAATGCCTTCGATTTCGAAGGAAGACAGGTGTCCTGCGAACATGGGGCGCGGCGGGTTGTCCGATACGAGCACGACGGATCGATTGCGGTGATTGCTGGAAGCTACGAGGGCAAGCAACTCAATTCGCCGAACGATGTCGCCGTTCATCAGGACGGCAGCATCTGGTTCACCGATCCGCCATTTGGCGGTTCGCTCTACGAGGGGCAGGTCGATGCGCCTGGCGGACCGAGCAATCCGCAAGGCCGATTGAATGCAAAAGTCGGACAGCCGGCCGGTTCAGGGCAGATGAAACGTGAACTGCCTGCAAACATTTACCGCGTCGATCGTGACGGACGCATGACGATTGCCGCAACGCAGGATGCATTGGGCTCGGTGCCGAACGGTATCGCGTTCTCGCCCGATCACAAGAAAGTCTACGTCGTCGCCCGCGGCGGTGTCGTCGTCGGCGATGTGACGGCCGACAACAAGATCGCGAATATTCAGCCGTTCAGCAATTTCATGGTGGACGGTGTTCGATGTTCTCCGGACGGCATTCGCGTCGACGTGTACGGCAATCTGTGGTGCGGCAGCAATGCTGGCAACAACGTCGGCTATAGCGGGGTCACCGTGCACTCGCCCGACGGAAAAATGATCGGTCGCATTCGTCTTCCGGAAGTGTGCGCGAACCTCACCTTCGGGGGCGCCAAGCGCAACCGGCTCTTCATGGCTGCAGGGCAGTCGTTGTACGCCGTCTACGTGAACACTCAAGGGGCTTCGCCGGGTTAGACGCCGTACTAGAAATTGATCGGGTTATTTGGTCATCGGGTTATTTGGTCATCGGTCATTTGGTCATCGGTCATTTGGTCATCGGGTCATTGCAATGGCGTCTCAGTGCCTACCTGAGTGATGACTAAATGACCAGATGACCCAAGGGGTCGCTACAAGACCCGCATGAAGGCGACGAGGTCCGTCTTCTCCTGCGTCGTCAGTTTCAGCTGGAGCACGAGATTAAAGAACTCCACGGTGTCTTCCAGCGTCAGCGCGCGACCGTCGTGCAGATAAGGCGGGCTGTCCTTGATCCCTCGCAGGGTAAATGACTTGATTGGCCCGTCCGGCGATTCGTTCTTCAGGAATCGCTCGAGATGCAGATCGTGCATCTGGTGGTCGAGATAAAACGGTGCCGGGTGGCAGTTCGCGCACTGTCCTTTGCCGAAGAAAACGTCCTCGCCGCGTACCTCGCTCGCTGTCGCTCGGGGGCGGTCGAGGCGACCGGTCGCCGGATCCAGCTTGGGCGCTGGCGGGAAGTCGAACATGTTCTGCATCTGCGCCATGTGACTGACCTGAATGCGATCGAGGATGTTCATCCCTTTCTTGATGGCGTGAATCTCGTCTCCGTTGAAATAGGCCGTTCGCTGCTCAAATTCGGTGAAGTCCTCGACGGAACGCAGGCTGCGCTTGGAACCATGAATCTGCTGATTGAAGACACCGCGGAGGCTGGTGGTGTCCAGCCGGAACCGGCGCTCTTGCGGTCGCATGTCGGGGTTCAAATGGAACTGACCAGTCGTGTGGCCGTTGATATGGCAGTCCAGGCAGGCGACGCCGAGGCTCGGATCTTTACTCTTCCGATCGTCGGTGGGGTTGAACTCTTCCTGCGGAAACGGCGTGACGAGCAGCCGTAGTCCGTCCAGCTGCACGGGCGTGAGCAACGGTTTGAAGAGCCGGTAGTAGTTGTTGATGGAGAGGACTTCGCCGCGCGACACATCTCCGAGTTCAGGACGGTTGCTCAGAAAGATCGCCGGAGGGAACTCCGGGAGAAACGCATCAGGCAAGTCGAAATCGACGTCGACGCGCTCCAGCCGGGGAAACATGGCGATCTGCATTTTCGGGAACACTTGCCCGCCATTGGTCTGGAGCGGATGTGGCAGCGACGCGTACGGGAAGACGCCCTGCTGCCGGATTTGATCAGGCGACATCGCAGCGAGACGGTCCCACGTCAGGCCGTTCTGCAGACGCGCGGTTGGTCCGACCGGCAGCGGCTTGCCGCGAGACATCTTCACGACCGGATCCAGCCGCGGCTCGAGGACATAGCGCTGCTCCAGCACTTTCGCCTGCGCCGCCATAACTCCCGGCCTCTGGGCAATCAGCCGCTTCATGATCGCGTCCGGATTCTCCTGTGGCCTTTCCGAGTTGAGCGGATCACGATAGAAATCGAATCCCGAATTCTTCCCTTCGCCGGGCTGCCCGCGGAACACCGGCGAGGACGGGTCAGCCTCTTGGGGATCGAACACGTTCGATTCATCGTGCGGATTCTTGTTCTGCTCGGGTCGCGCGGATGGAACAGCCGAAGGCTGCTGTGCCTGCTGGACGGCGTCACGCTGCGGTGCCGGCGACGACTGTTGCGCCGCGATCGTGAGCGCACCGATCAAAAACGTGCAGGCAAGGAAGAACAGGAACTGCGTTGGCGCAGCAGCGAGAAGGCGTATCCGTGAGGCGAGCCATCGCCGTGTGTTGAGCATGATGATCTCCGGGGAGAGCCGAACCATGCTCGGTGTAGCAAAGGAAATGCCCTGCGGAACCAGTCCAGCCGGACAATCTGGCAATTGAGTAATGTCGAGCCGACTGGAGGGAATCGACACGCCGAGCGGTGCAGCGACGCCGCACTCGAATGCGGACGATGTCGCTTTCACACTGACAATCGGCTGAATCCAGAGATCCCGATTGATTCGTGGAGTCGCTGTTATCGGCGCGCCGTGGTTCTTTCGAAAAACACCAGCCGGCGGCGCGTCGAGCGACCACCCTGACCGAGCTTCTCGAGGACGCGGTACGGGCCCAGGATTTCGTTAATCGGCATCGTGTTCTCAGAGCAACTCGCGAGGTGGTCCCTGAGACCCAACCACATCCGGCGTGGATTCTGGGACGTTATCTGTGAATTACCGCGGCAGGAGGCCGCCGATCTTGGCAGCCGGGTCTCGAATGTCGGGACGTTGAACCATTGACTTCGTTCGATGGCGGGCGCAGTCTCTCTCATCGTGCGCACAGGCGTCTTCGTCCTCGCGCTGGCCCTTCTCGGCTCGACAAGCATTGGCGCGCAGCGCGGACGAACGACACATCCGGATCTCCAGGGCACCTGGAGCGGCGGCACCATGACGCCGCTCCAGCGGCCCGACGCCGTGAGGGACAAAATCGCCTTCACTCCAGAAGAGGCCGCGGACTGGGTGAAGCACGCCTCTGACCGGTTCCTTAGCCGTTTGCCGTCAGACGCCGACCGGTTGTTCCAGGCGGACAGCGACGACACGTACCTTGAATTCGAGGCAATGCCGCTCGACGGGCTGCGAACGTCATTGATTGTCGATCCAGCGAATGGCCTGCTCCCGCCGCTGGTGCCTCAGGCGGGCGCGAGAATCGCCGCGCGGCCAAAACGTTCGTTTGAAGACCCGGAGACGTTGACGCTCACCGAGCGATGCCTCGTCGGAAATCCGCCGATTGGCGGCTCGGCCGCATCGCCTCCTCTCCTCCCCAGCGTGGCGTTCGCCTCCTATTTCCAAATCGTTCAGACTGACAACGCGGTAATGATCTTTTCGGAGATCTATCACGATGTGCGCACCATCCGGATGAACGGCGTGCATCTGCCGTCCACGATCAAACAGTGGCTTGGCGATTCGATCGGACGGTGGGAAGGCCCGACGCTGGTGGTCGACACCACCAATTTCCGCGCTGACACGCACAACGCCGATTCAAGCGAACGTCTGCACGTCGTCGAGCGCTTCACGCGTGCTGACCAGGACACGCTGCGCTACCGCGTGACCGTCGACGATCCGGAAACGTGGGCGCGCCCGTGGACGGCGGAATGGCCGTTCAGAGCGTCGACCAACCGGCTGTTCGAAACAGCGTGTCATGAAGGGAACTACGCGATCGAAAACGCCTTGCGCGGTGCGCGCTTCGAAGAACGTCAGACGCAACGGTAAGCATCACGTCCTCTTTCGCGTCGCAGCACGCGGACACCAAATCACGAAAATATCTTCCTCGCCCCGTTCATCAGCGATTATTCAGGAGTAAAGGCTCTGGACAACGGTCTTCACGCGAGTTGTGCGCCGTGTTGCGCGCGAGGGTGAAAAGGACATCAGCGATCTCATCGCCGGGTGCGAATTCAACCGCCACGTTCTTGATCGAGGCGCCGCCGCGAGTGACAATCCTGGAAAGGGACGGCCTCAAGGCCGTCCCCTGCCGATCGAGATAAAGCCAGTCGAACTACTTGGCTTTCTTGGAATGCAGGCCGAAGGTGGCGCCTTGAGGATCCATCGCGTTGAGCACGCGATCCCCGTCGGGAACGTCCATCGGTCCGTTGAGAATTTTTCCGCCGGCAGCTTTGACCCGCTCGGCCGCCGCATCGACGTCCGGCACACGGAAGTAGATCTGCCAGTGCGGTGGAACGTTGGCCATCTCCTTCGGCTTGTTCATCATGCCGCCGATCTGACCGTGCGGACGGTTGAAGATCTGGTACTTGCCCATCGGGCCCATGTCCATGGACTCGCCGGGCTCCCAGTGGAACACCTCCTGGTAGAACTTCAAGGCGGCGTTCATGTCGGTGGTCATCAACTCGATCCACGAGGCGTCGCCGATTTCCGGCGCTCCTTCGGGCCGGCGCTCCGGGCTGGCCGGCTCCAAGAGGTAAAACGCCGCGCCCTGCGGGTCCATCATGAGCTGCATGCGTCCGACGTCGGGGATCGAGATCACTTCGGTGTGCGTCTTGCCGCCGCGCCGAGTGATCTCAGCGACCGTCTCTTCGAGTTTGGGTACGCCGATGTACATCCCCCAGAACGGTGGGGCTTTCACCTCGGCGGGCTTGTTCATGATGCCGCCCACGCCAACGTTGCCGCTGCGATTGATCACGGTGTAGGGCTCCGGGGAGCCTTTGAACGGTGCGGTTGTCCAACCCACGACTGTTTTGTAAAACGTTTC
>Ga0070681_10004718_pt1 | contig 13048 bp, 13 predicted proteins | sample KBSC83BmetaG_FD_65650 | JGI IMG/M metagenome (GOLD analysis project Ga0070681, IMG submission 65650) | Corn rhizosphere microbial communities from Kellogg Biological Station, Michigan, USA - KBS C8-3B metaG | ecosystem: Host-associated > Plants > Roots > Rhizosphere | place: USA: Michigan... | reverse complement strand
GGCCGGCAGCACCGCAAGCGCGATACCGCGCTCGCTCGCGAGCTGATGCAAGGCCGCGACGCCGTATTGCCAGTAGGATTCGCCGCCGATCAGGCGAATCAGAATCCCCTTCGCGCCGACGAGTGTCCGCTCGATGTAGGTGTCGACCGATAGCGGATGGCGTAGCGCGATCAAATTGGCGAGCCGAAGCGACGGCAGGTTTTTGCGGCCGCGCCGCCAGCCGGCCACGAAAGCCGCGAGATCGCTGTCGGAGAAGGAGAGCACCACGAGGTCGGCCGGGTCCTGACCGAGATCGACGGCTGTCGCGGTCTCCTCCAGACCATGGCTCTCGCGGAAGACGACGTGCATGCCACTCCGTCCTTAGATTCCCAGCCCTGCCTTGATGGCGACTTCGTCGATATCGCCGTGTTCGCCGATCACGACGAGTTTCGAGCGCCGCGGCGACACGCCCCAGGGCTTGTCGAACTGGTGTCGCACCCGCTCCCCGACCGACTGCACGAGCAGCCGCATCGGCTTGCCCCTCACGGCGAGATAGCCCTTGGCGCGCAGCACATTCTGCTCGCGCGCCAATCGCGCGATCGAGGCGACCAGCGCGTCGATGTCGCTGACTTCAGGCAGGTCGATCACGACGGAAGCGAAATCGTCATGCTCGTGATCCTCCTCACCGTCGTGATGCGAGGGCCGCGCGGCGAGATCGTCCTCGGCTGCGGCGTTGAGGCCAAGGATCAACTGCGGATCGATCGCGCCGTCGGTCACGGCCAACATCGGAACAGTGCGCGGCGTTTCGGCGGAAATCGCCTGCCTCGCGGCTTCAAGCCCGGCCTTGCCGGCGAGGTCGGCCTTGGTCAGCAGCACGATGTCGGCGCAGCAGATCTGGTCCTCGAATACTTCGGACAGCGGCGTCTCGTGATCGATGCTTTCGTCTGCAGCGCGTTGCGCTGCGACGGCATCCGGATTCGGCGCAAAGCGACCAGCCGCAACCGCCTCGGCGTCGGCCAGCGCAATCACGCCGTCGACGGTGATGCGCGAGCGGATTTCCGGCCAGTCGAACGCTTTCAACAACGGTTTCGGCAAAGCGAGGCCCGAGGTCTCGATCAGGATGTGATCAGGCCGCACGTTGCGCGCCAGCAGCGTCTGCATGGTCGGAATGAAATCGTCGGCCACGGTGCAGCAGATGCAGCCATTGGCAAGCTCGATGATGTTTTCCTCCGGGCAATTGGCATCGGCGCAGGATTTCAGGATCTCACCGTCGACGCCCTCGCTGCCGAATTCGTTGACCAGCACGGCGAGCTTCCGGCCATTGGCATTGCTCATGAGATGGCGGATCAGAGTGGTCTTCCCGGAACCGAGGAAGCCGGTGATGACGGTGACGGGAATCTTGGCAAGCGAACTCACTCGGCGGCCTCCGGCAAAGACAGGATGGGGGGAATGCGCGCCAGCGACTGCTTGCGGAAGATTTCCGGGCGCGAGCGCCACGGCACGAGACCATCGGGCGCGGCGGCATAGGCGGCGGCGCCGGCGAGGATATCCCTGGCGTTGGCTTCCGACATCCGGCCGTAGACGTAAGCCCAGCGGCCCGGCGCGCTCAGCGCCACCGAGCAGCCGTTGTTGCAAGCCGACAAACATTCGACCGGAATGACGTTCACGCCCTCGGGCGCGCCGATCTCGGCGATCGCCCTGTGCAAGCGCGCTCCCGGCGCAGCTTCGCCTTCGCCAAGGTTCTGGCCTGCGCGGCAAGTGATGCAGACATGAAGCGTGACGGCCATCGCCCTTCTTTCTCTAGCGGAGGTGCGATGAGGCAGACGAACCGCGCGGCTCGTTTCCCCGTCGCGGAACACCCCGTCCGCCGGTCAAACATATCCGCTGGCAGGTCTCCCGGCTTGCGGAGCAGGATTTCTCCTCCGATCCCCGCCTTCCCGACCCATCGGGGTCAGTGGCATCTTGAGGATCTCTCCGGTCACGGTCGCGGGGGCGGCTGCTTCGGGGCTCAAGTCCTTGAACCCTATCGCATTCCCTCTTCGCCTGTCGTAGGACAGGAACCAACGTTGGGGCCACCATTTGCCCAGACAAGCGCCTTGTCAAGCCGAAGGAGCAAGCTCAATGGCTTCCGAACAGGATGTCGCCGAGGACATCAGGCACGCCGCCAAAATGGCCAAGAAGAAAGCTGCCCGCGACCGCATGATGGCGCAGAAGAGCGGCGAGAAGGGCCTGATCATCGTCCATACCGGTGCGGGCAAGGGAAAGTCATCCTCCGCCTTCGGCATGATCCTGCGCTGTGTCGCGCATGGCTTCCCCTGCGCGGTCGTGCAGTTCATCAAGGGCGCCTGGGATACCGGCGAGCGGCGCTTGCTGACCTCCAATTTTGGCGAGCTCTGCCAGTTCTACGCCATGGGCGAAGGCTTCACTTGGGAGACGCAGGACCGCTCCCGCGACATCGCCGCGGCGCAGGCGGGTTGGGAGAAGGCGAAAGCGCTGATATCAGATGAAACCCTGCACATGATCGTGCTCGACGAGATCAATATCGCGCTGCGCTACGACTATCTCGACATCAACGAGGTCGTCGCGTTCCTGCAGAACGCCAAACCGCCGCTGACCCATGTCGTGCTGACCGGCCGCAACGCCAAGCAGGAGCTGATCGATGCCGCCGATCTGGTTACCGAGATGACGTTGGTCAAACATCCGTTCCGCTCGGGCATCAAGGCGCAGCCCGGCGTCGAGTTCTAGACTAGTGTCCCGGTTCTGACATTCGCATCATGTCGCGGCGAGTTCGTTTGCGAATGTCAGAACCAAGGGACACCAGCAAAAATTTGATTCTAGTGCGGTTTTGGATTTGACATTCGCAATGAGACCTCGCGGATATATTGTAGCGAATGTCAAATCCACCGCACTAGGCCGCATGGCGCGCGCATTGATGATCCAGGGGGCCGGCTCGGATGTGGGCAAGTCGCTCATCGTCGCCGGCTTGGCGCGGGCCGCCACGCGCCGCGGCCTGCGGGTGATGCCATTCAAGCCGCAGAACATGTCGAACAATGCGGCGGTCACCATCGACGGCGGGGAGATCGGTCGCGCCCAGGCGTTACAGGCGCTCGCGGCCGGCGTCGAACCGCATGCCGACATGAATCCGGTGCTGCTGAAGCCCGAAAGCGATATCGGTTCGCAGGTGATCGTGCAGGGCACGCGCGTCGCGACCCTGCGCGCTCGCGACTATGCGGCACTAAAACCGTCGCTGATGCCGGCGGTGCTGCAAAGCTTTGCACGGTTGAAGGCGAAGGCCGATCTTGTGCTGGTCGAGGGAGCCGGTAGCCCGGCCGAGATCAACCTGCGCGTCAACGATATCGCCAATATGGGCTTTGCGCGGCGTGCCGATGTGCCAGTCGTCCTCGTCGGCGACATTGAGCGCGGCGGCGTGATCGCGCAGATGGTTGGCATCAAGGCGGTGATTGATCCCGGCGATGCCGCCGCGATCGCTGGCTTCATCATCAACAAGTTCCGCGGCGATCCCTCGCTGTTCGATGACGGTTATCGCGAGATCGCCGAGCGCACCGGCTGGCGCGGCTATGGCGTGTTGCCCTGGTTCGAACGCGCAAGGGAATTGCCGGCGGAGGACGCGTTGGGACTTACCGAAGCGCGCAAGGCCGGACGCCGCAAGGTCGCATTCCTCGCGCTGTCCCGGATTGCGAATTTCGACGATCTCGATCCGCTCAAGCTCGAACCCGATATCGACCTCGTCATGGTGCGGACGGGCGAAGCGATTCCGGGCGATGCAGCACTCGTCATCCTGCCCGGCTCGAAATCGACCCGCGGCGATCTCGATTTTCTGCGCAAGCAGGGTTGGGACATCGACCTCCACGCCCATGCCCGCCGCGGGGGACATGTGCTCGGGCTCTGCGGCGGTTACCAGATGCTGGGAAAAAGCGTCGCCGACCCCGACGGCATCGAAGGACCGCCCGGCGAGACGCCGGGGCTCGGCCTGCTCGATGTCACCACCATCATGACGCCGGAAAAGAGCCTGACGCGCATCAAAGCTGAGCACGCCGAAACGAAGCAGCCGATCGAGGCCTACGAAATCCATATCGGCCGCACCGAAGGCGGCGACCGCGCGCGCCCCTTTGCCTTCGTCGATGGTGCGGCGGAGGGCGCGATCTCCGCCGATCGACGCGTGCAGGGCAGCTACCTGCACGGCCTGTTCGCGTCCGATGCATTTCGCAGCGCCTATCTCGCGCAGCTCGGCATCGCCGCCGCCAATGAAAGCTATGGCGCGAGGATCGAGAGCGCGCTCGACGCGCTGGCCGATCACATCGAAACCCATCTCGATGTCGAGGGCTTGCTGGCGCTAGCACACTGACAGCGCCTCGGAAAGCCGCATCCACTCCGTCTCGTGTCCGGGAAGACCCAGCCGCAGCCAGTTCGGCTTGTCCGTGAAAATGCGCGACCAGATGCGGGCGCGGGCGAGTTGCTCCCGCATCGCAAGGGCGTTCCCGACATCATAAAGACGGAACAGCGGCGTGCCGCCGATCAAGCGCCAGCCGACGCTCACTGCGAGAGCGTCCAGGCGGCGCGCGTCCATCTCCAGGCGCGCGCGCGTCGTGTCGGCCCAATCGCGATCAAGCAGCGCCTTTCGTCCGATCTCGATCGCCACGCCCGAAACCGGCCAAGGTCCCGCCATCGCATCAAGCGCGGAAATATCGTCTGCGCTGCCGAGCACGAAGCCGAGCCGCAATCCGGCAAGGCCGTAGAATTTGCCGAAGGAGCGCAACACCAGAAGTCCCGCCCTGCCCGCTTCGGCGGCCAACGAGGCTTGCGGGACCGCATCGGCAAAGCTCTCGTCAATGACGAGACGTTTTACACGCGAGCGCAGCGCCAGCAGTCCTGACGGCTCATGCTGTCGTCCGTCCGGATTGTTGGGATTGACGACCACGGCGATATCGGCTGCGGCAAGGGCCTCGATCTCGCCGACCTCATCGACCTGCCAGCCGGCGGCGGTCAATACCGGAGCAAATTCATTATAGGTCGGCGCCAGGATACGAGCGCGGCCGGCGGGCGCGAGGTGTGGCAGCAACTGGATCGCGGCTTGCGCGCCGGCGACTGCCAGCACCGAAGCGCTGCACCCGTAGGCCTGCCGCGCGGCTGTGTGAAGCGCGGCGATGTCGGAAGGCGATGGCAGCGCCTTCCAGTGCCGCGGCTCAAGCGTCGGTGCCGGGTAGGCCTGCCGGTTGATACCAGTCGACAGGTCGATCCACTCCTCCAGCCGACCGCCGAAGCGCTCTTGCGCAAGATCGAGATTTCCGCCGTGATCCCTGATCATTCGACGGCGAGCCCGAAAGCGAGGAACACAAGCACCGCGGCGATGGTCAGCATGGCACGAACGTAAATTTCAAGCGCCCGCGAGATGTCGGCGGCGACAGGATCGCGCGCGCTGCCGTTCAACCATGGCTCGTCGGCCAACTCCCCATGATAGGACCGTGGCCCGCACAGGCGCACGCCAAGTGCGCCGGCCACGGCCGCTTCAGGCCAGCCGGCATTGGGCGAGCGATGATGGCGCGCGTCCCTCACCATGCAGAGCAGCGCATCGCGCGGTCCCGGTCCGGTCAGCGCGAACATCAGTCCGGTCAGCCGCGCCGGAATGAAGTTGGCGACGTCGTCGATCCGCGCCGCGGCCCAGCCGAACGCCTCATGACGCTCGCTGCGATGGCCGATCATGGAGTCGAGCGTGTTGATCGCCTTGTAACCGGCGATCCCGGGCAGGCCCAGCAGGGCGCCCCAGAACAGCGGCGCCAGCACGCCGTCAGACGCGTTCTCGGTAAGGCTCTCGATCGCGGCGCGCGCGATGCCCGCCTCGTCAAGCTGATTGGGATCGCGGCCCACGATCATCGCAACGGCTTGGCGCGCCGCATCGATATCGCCTGCACTGAGAGCATCGCGCACGGCCGCGACATGATCGTAGAGCGAGCGCAGCGCGACAAAGGGCCAGGCAAGCACGCCGGTTAGCACGACGCCGCTCCAGCCGGAGGGCATTGCACTTTGCAGGAGCCAGCCGATGCCCGCCGCTAACGCGATCGCGATCAGCGCCGCAGCGACGCCGGCCATGCGCCGCATCGCCGGCGTGTCGGTCGGCCTGTTCCACCGCGCATCCAGCGCGCCGATCAGGCCGCCCAGCCAGGTCACGGGATGACCGATGCGCGCGAACAGCACGCCGGGCCAACCCAGCACGGCATCCACCGCCATCGCCACCAGCATTGCTCCCGCAAATCCCACTAGTGCCCACTTTCCGAAGTTCGTGCTCCATTGCCGCCCTTCCGTTCACGAACTTCGGAAAGTCATGGGCACTAGCAAACTTATGATTCTAGTGCCGCTTTCGATCTAAAGTCCCTGAACCCAATCTTGCCACGAGTGAGTCAGGGACTTCAGATCGGCGGCACTAGCCTGCCTCCGCCTTTCCTGATGGGGGAGAAAGCCTCGCCATTGCAAGCCCCGTTCGACGATTTAGCGGTTTGCTTCGTCTGCATTTGATGGTTAGGGAAGACACATGGCCATCATTCTCATCACCGGCGGGGCGCGATCGGGCAAGAGCGTGCGTGCGGAGGCGCGCGCGAAATCGTTTGCAGGCAAGCCGGTTTATATCGCGACCGCCGAGGTTCTCGACGCCGAAATGGGCGAGCGGATCGCCAGGCACCGCGCGCGGCGCGGCAGCGAATGGATCGAGCATGAAACACCGCTCGAGCTTGTCCCCGCGCTGAAAGCGACCGACGGCGGCGGCGCGCGGCTGGTCGATTGCCTGACGCTATGGTTGTCGAATTTGATGCATGCGGAACGCGACTGGTCGAAGGAAACCACCGAACTCGCCGAAGTGCTCCAGACACAAAAAAGCCCGGTCGTGCTGGTGTCCAACGAGGTCGGACTTGGTATCGTGCCCGACAATGCGCTGGCGCGCCGATTCCGAGACGCGGCGGGAATCATGAACCAGATGATCGCGCAGGCCGCCGATGAAGTGGAATTCATCGTGGCGGGTTTGCCTGTTCGGGTGAAGTAGCCATGACTGAGTACGTTGAAACGTTGAAAGCCCTGATCGCGGATCTGCGGATCGGCATTTCGCTTTGCACCCGTTTCCCGGTCGGGTCGACGGCATCGCTCAACGACGGCGAGGTCGCGCGCGCGAGCTGGGCCTTTCCGGTCGCGGGAATCCTGGTTGGGCTGGCCGGCGCGCTGGCTTACTGGCTCGCTATCCGCCTCAACGTGGCGCCGATCCCTGCGGCAGCGCTGGCGCTGGCCGCGACAATGGCGCTGACGGGCGCGATGCACGAGGACGGTCTCGCCGATTCCTTTGACGGGATGGGCGGCAAGGCCCGAGAGCAGAAGCTGGAGATCATGCGTGACAGCCGGCTTGGCACTTTCGGAGCGCTGGCGCTGGTCGTCACATTGCTGCTGCGCTGGAGCACGCTCGCGGACATCGCCGAGCCGCGCTATGTCGCGATCGCGCTGATCTCGGCACATGCAGCCGCACGCGCCGGCATGACGGCTTTCATGCATCTGGTTCCGCTAGCGCGCACTGATGGACTGTCGAGCAACGCCGGACGTCCGCCGGGACAATGCGTTGCTGCGGCGCTTGCGATCGGGATTTTCATTCTCCTGTTCGGCTTCGGCGCCAAGGGCGCGATGATCTCACTTCTGTTGCTGGCGGTCGCCGGCATCATCGCCGCCCGGATCGCCATCAGGCAGATCGGTGGTCAGACCGGGGACGTGCTCGGTGCCTTCGAGCAGGTCGGCGAAGCCATCATTCTCCTGGTCGCGGCGTCGCTGTTCTAAGCTGCAGTCACAAACAAGAAGTTTCGTTCGAACACGAAATTTTGCGGTTGCTTTGGCCGATTCGTCCAAGCCAGCGCACGCATTGGCAAGACAGCCGCCTGCCTGCCGATTAAGATACGAGCGGAGGCATATGGAATTGCGGAATGGCTTCAACGCACAGGTCAGCGAGCTCTCGCTCGGCAAAGCTTCTCGTCCTGATCGTTCTCGTTGCCGCGTCGCCGGCGCTGGCGGAAGACGGTCTCACGACCGCGCAGCCGCAGCTCACTCTGATCATGACGCATGACGAACTCGGCGATGGCTGTCGGCGCATCGATACCATCGATGCATCGCAACTAGCTCCGGTGTCCCTGCATCGCACCTTCCATGACGATTTCGACGAGCATCCGCTCAAAAGCGGCCGCTGGGTGCCGCACTATGCCGGCGGCGCCGCCTGGCCCGAGGCACAATATTGGGGTGGCCAAGGCTCGCAACTGAAGCGCCAGACCAAGCCGAACGGCGAGCAGCAGATCTATGTCGATCCCCGTTATGCCGGATTGTCGCCGAAGCCGCTCGGGCTCGATCCGTTCCGCGTCCACAACGGCGTGCTGTCGATCGTCGCAAGCCGCACCCCGCCGGAGCTTTTGCCTGTGCTGTTCGACAACCCCTATGTGTCGGGCATCCTGACCAGCCAGGCATCGTTTGCGCAGAAATACGGCTACTTCGAAATCCGCGCCAAGATCCCCTATGGCACTGGCGTGTGGCCAGCGTTCTGGCTGCTCGCCGATGACGGCGGCTGGCCGCCGGAGATCGACGTCATGGAAGGCCGCGGACAGCGGCCCGGTGATCTGGTGATGACGACGCATTGGCGGATTCCAGCCACGCAAAAGATCGAGTCATGCGGCTTCGACTTCATGCTGGCGGACGCCTCGATCGACTTTCACAATTACGGCATCCTGTGGAGACAGGATCGGCTGATCTATTTCATCGACCGAAAACCGGTCTCGGAAATCAAGGTCCCGGTCGGCTACGACGATCCGATGTACATGATTGTCAATCTGGCGATGGGTTCAAAATGGTTCGGCGGTGTCGGCGTGATCGACGGTCTTTCCCCGCAGATGGTCGAGTTCCAGATCGACCGGATTTCCGTCTATCAAATCGATCCGCCTTAGCCATAATCGCATGTGGGTCGAGGCCGACCCGAGAGGACCTCAATGCTCCAAAAATTCTCGCGACGGCACCTCATGCGGCTCGCGGGCCTTTCCGGCGTCAGTATGATGTCGCGGCGCGCATGGGCGCAAGGTGTTGCGATGGATTCGCGGGGCCTTGCGCGTTTTCCAGGCGGTTTCGTCTGGGGCACGGCGACGTCGGCCTATCAGATCGAGGGCGCCGTCAACGAGGACGGCCGCGGCCTGTCGATCTGGGACACCTTCAGCCACACGCCCGGCAAGATCGCCGATCACACCAACGCCGACCGCGCCAACGATCACTATCATCGCTATAAGGAAGACGTCGCCTTGATCAAGGCGCTGGGTGTCAAGGCCTATCGTTTCTCGATCGCCTGGCCGCGGGTGTTTCCGGACGGCGACGGCGCGCCCAATCCGAAGGGCCTCGATTTCTACAATCGCCTGATCGACGAACTGCTCGCCAGCGGCATCGAGCCGTTCGCAACGCTCTATCATTGGGATTTGCCGCAATCGTTGCAGGACCGCCTCGGCGGCTGGCAATCCAGCCAGACCTCGCAGGCCTTCGGCAACTACGCCGGCTATGTCGCCGAGCGGCTGAGCGATCGCGTCAAGAACTTCTTCACGCTGAACGAGCCCGGCCGTTTCCTCAACTTCGGCTATGGCTGGGCCATCGACGCGCCCGGCCTCAAGCTCGCCACCGGCGAACTGAACCAGGCGCGCCACAACGTGGTGCTCGGCCACGGGCTTGCCGTGCAGGCGATCCGCGCCAAGGCGCGCGCCGGCACCAAGGTCGGCATTGCCGAGAACATCGCGGCCTGTGTGCCCGCGATCGACACGCCCGAGAACGTCCGCGCCACCGAGATCGCGACGCGCGAATTGAATGCCGGCATTCTCAGCGTGATCCTGGAGGGCAAGTACACCGATCATTTCCTGGAATTTGCCCGCAAGGACGCGCCGAAATTCACCGCCGACGAATTGAAGATCATCGGCTCGTCGACCGACTTCGTCGGCGTTAATATCTATGCGCCGCAGTTCTATATCGTTGCCAAGGACTCCAAGCCCGGCTTCGACGTGGCGCCCTTCCCCGCCTCGTTCCCGCACATGAATTCGGAATGGCTCCGGGTCGGACCCGAGACCGCCTACTGGATCCCGCGGCTGGTGGCCAAGGTCTGGAATGTCGAGAACATCTACATCAGCGAGAACGGCACATCGTCGGAGGACAAGATCGCCGCCGACGGCAAGGTCTATGATCTCGACCGCATCATGTTTTTGCGCAACTATCTGGTCCAGTTGCAGCGCGCGATCGCCGAGGGGGCGCCGGTGCGCGGCTATTTCCTCTGGAGCCTGATGGACAATTTCGAATGGATCTTCGGCTTCGAAAAGCGCTTCGGGCTCTACCGCGTCGACTTCGGGACGCAGCAGCGGATTCCAAAGCTCAGCGTCTCCTTTTATCGCAATGTCATTGAGAAGAATGCCGTTGGCGCCTGACCAGTCGAGCGAACCGACATGACGCGCCTGACGCGACGCGACGCGCTACTGCAGACGCTGGCGCTCGCCGGCGCGAGTACGTTGCGCCCCGTGGCCGCGGCCGCGCCGCGAAATTCCGATCTCGACTCGATCCTGCAAGGCGCGGTCAACGCCCGCCAGGTACCGGGCGTGGTCGCGATGGCGGCGACCGATCGCGCGGTCATCTACGAAGGCGCGTTCGGCCCGCGCTGTCTCGGGACGCCGGCAAAGATGTCGACCGACACCGTCTTTCGCATTGCCTCAATGGTGAAGTTATTGACCTCGGTCGCGGCCATGCAACTGGTCGAAAGCGGCAAGCTCTCGCTCGACGAGCCCGCAAGCAACGTCGATCCCGAGCTCGGCGCGATTCCGGTGCTGACCGGCTTTGACGTCAAGGGCCAGCCGCAATTGCGCCCGCCGCTGCGGCCGATCACGCTGCGCAACCTGCTGACGCACACCTCCGGCTTCAGCTATCCCCTTTGGGACGAGAATGCGGTCCGCTATTACGCCATCGCCCACAAGACCAAGGGCCTGCCGGGCCGGCCGCTGTTCTTCGATCCCGACAGCAAATGGTCCTATGGCGGCGGCATCGACAAGGTCGGCCGTCTCGTGGAGATCGCGAGCGGCGAGCCGCTGGACCGCTACTTCCGGGGTCACATCTGTCAGCCGCTCGGGATGAAGGATACCGGCTTCGAGATCACCGGGGCCCAGCGCGCCCGCGAGGCCAACCTGCATGTCCACAAGGCCGACGGGACACTCGTGGCGAAGCCGCTGGAGAAAGCCAACGAGCCGCATTCGCATTCCGGCGGCGGCGGCATCTATTCCACTGCGCCCGACTACCTGACCGTGCTGCAGGCATTGCTCAACGGCGGCAACCTTAACGGCGTCCAGATCCTGAAGCCCGAGACGGTGGCGCTGATGTCAGCCAATCAGACCGGCGACATCGAAGCCGGCCACATGAAAACGACGAGCCCGGCGTTATCCAACGACGTCGACTTCTTCCCCGGCGTGCGGCTGCGCTGGGCGTTCGGACAAATGATCAACCTCGACCCCGTCAAAGACGGCCGCAAGGCCGGCAGCCTGACATGGGCGGGCCTGTACAACACCTATTATTGGATCGATCCGGCGTCGAATGTCGCCGGCGTCATCATGATGCAGGTTCTGCCGTTTGCGGATACGCGCGCGCTCGATCTCTACCGCAAGTTCGAGCGCGGCGTTTATCGAGCCCTAAAGCCTGCATAGGCTAGATTCGCGTGATCGGCGATGACAGCGACGACGTCTGGTGCACCTGCCGCGCCGTCGTCAGCGCGGCAATGCCGGATGCCACTGCAAAAGCGATGATGAGCCCGATCAGGGCGCGCCGGAGTGCCATGAGCTTGCCTCCCGAGTCGTTATTCTGCCGCGGAGGAGGAAATCTCCCCACCCCGCGAGGGGGGAATCTCCCCGTCCAGCCAATCCTGCTCATGTGCCAGGGCGATCCACGCCTGCGCCATGCGCCAATAGCGCTTGAACGCCGGCTGGTTCTTGGCCCGCTCGGCCAATTGCAGGCAATTTTCAGCGTTTTGCCGATAGGTTTCTGACTGCTTCATTGCCTCAAGGTGGGGCCCAAAAGCGATTCCACAACAGGTGGTTACGCGATCTTAATTGTCATGCGCCACCGCAGGTTCCCGAAAATGAACCGCCGGTCAGAGGCCTGCCTGAAATTTTTTGCCTCGGCCGGGAACCCTCCACCCCCGAAGCGAGTTTGATTGCTCGGGTCAGTCCGGGCAGGTTCCAATTTGCTGCATCACCGTGTTCCCGCTTGATCCCTGATTTTACAGAGGCTTTTATGCCGATACCCTTCGCGGATTCGGCGCGGCACTTGCTGGGGGGACGATCATGAGCGACCTCGATACCGGAGCACCGCCACCGGCACTCCGGCCTGCCCCCAAGCGCAACGGCGCGGCCAAACCCGACCCCAGCCAGGACCTGCTCCACGCCTTGCAGGCGATGCGCAGCGGCGATTTCTCCGTGCGCATGGGCGGCGACTATCTCGGCATCGACGGCAAGATCGCCGACACTTTTAACGAAATCATCGCGGCCAACGAGCGCATGGCGCAACAGCTCGAGCGTGTCGGCCAGGTGGTGGGCCGCGAGGGCAAGACCCGCCAGCGCGTCAAGTTCGGTCTCGCCTCCGGCTCCTGGGCCGACATGGAAGGCTCGGTCAATACCCTGATCGACGACCTGTTGTGGCCGACCCGCGAGGTGACCCGCGCGGTCGCCGCCGTGGCGCAAGGCGATCTGCTGCAAACCGTGAAGCTCGACGTCGATGGCCGCCCGCTGGGCGGCGAATTTTTGCAGTCGGCCAACCTCGTCAACACCATGATCAAGCAGCTCAGCGTGTTCACCTCGGAGGTGACGCGCGTGGCGCGCGAGGTGGGTACCGAGGGCAAGCTCGGCGGCCAGGCCCAGGTGCCCGAGGTGACCGGCGTCTGGAAGGATTTGACCGAGAGCGTCAACTCGATGGCCAACAACCTGACCGGCCAGGTTCGCAACATCGCCGAGGTGACCATCGCGGTCGCCAACGGCGACCTGTC
>Ga0070681_10004716_pt1 | contig 13050 bp, 11 predicted proteins | sample KBSC83BmetaG_FD_65650 | JGI IMG/M metagenome (GOLD analysis project Ga0070681, IMG submission 65650) | Corn rhizosphere microbial communities from Kellogg Biological Station, Michigan, USA - KBS C8-3B metaG | ecosystem: Host-associated > Plants > Roots > Rhizosphere | place: USA: Michigan... | reverse complement strand
AACGACATGAGCTGGTTCATCGCGAATGGCTTCGTCGGCGCGCTGCTCGCAGGCAACGCCGTCGCGGTGCACGACATCGAGGCGTCGATCTTCGGCACGACGCTCGGCATGACGCACACCGGTGAGGCCACGAGCGGCGGACACGGACTGCACATGCGCGCGATCAACAAGGTGCGCGCCGCTGGCTCGATTGCGAACGCCGTGAAGCAAGGGATCATCAAGGATGGGATCATGTACTCGTGCGTCGTGCACGAGATCCCATTCGTGCTCACCGGCTCGATTCGTGACGATGGTCCGCTGCCGGATGTCGTCACCGATTCGATCGAGGCGCAGGACGCGATGAAGCGCCACACGACGAAAGCCACGATGGCCATCCTCATCGCGACGGCACTCCACGCGATCGCTACCGGCAACATGCTGCCGGCGTTCGTCACCGAGCCTAACGGGACGATGCGCGAGCTGCCGACGATCTGCGTCGACTCGTCCGAGTTCGTTGTCTCCAAGCTCAAGGATCGCGGCACGCACCAGGCCTTCGGCGTCGTCACCAACGCCCAGGACTTCATGCACATCCTGCGTCTCTACGTCGAGCGCGAGCTCGACGCGCGCGGCATTCGCGGCACGGCCGCAGCGGACGCGCGTACTGCCGTGGGCGCCCGATGACGCGTTTTCTCGAGCCGACGCGCGAGCGCTTCCTCATGGCGATCGCGGCCGCGCTGCCGCCCGAGCGCTTCATCGAGTTGCACTTCTTCTCGCCGATCCGACAGGGCGGCATCGAGAGTGGCGTCGCCGTAATCGCGGCGCATCCCGAGGTCGTCACACCACCGGTGGTTGCCGACGCGCCGCCTAGCGAGGAAGACGCCGAGCCTGACGAGCAGGAAGAGCCTGACGAGAACGTGATGCCCCGCCGCTACACGGTGCACACGGCGAAGTACAAACTGGTGCTCAAGGGCCCCGACCGCGGCAAGTGGGACTGCAGCGTCGTCGCCGAGGCAGACGCGCCGCTGGTGACCGTCGAGACGGTCGTGCGCGGCGTGCTGCGCCGCTCTGGCGACGCCGACGAGCCCGAGCGCATGTCGGGCGACGACGCACGCGACTTCGTGCTCGCCGCCTCGGCTCAGCCCTCGAGGTGAGTGGGCACGTATGAGCCGAGCGTAGCCTCGTAGTTCGGTGTTCCTGGCGTCTCGTCGCTGAGCGCGTAGCCGACGCCGCGGATCGTCCGAATCGAGCAGCTGCACCCGAGCATCGCGAGCTTCCGGCGCAGATACAGCACGTACACGTCGACCATGTTCTTGCTCGCCGATCGCGATCGACGCGACAGGTCCTTCTGAATGGTCGCGCGTGAGACGACATGCCCCGGCCGGCCGGCAAGGCAGGCGAAGACGCGATATTCGCACGGCGTGAGTGAGACGCTCTTCTCGCCATGCCGCAGCCGGCGAGCGCCGCGCTCGAGCTGAATTCCGCAGATCTGCTGCAAGCGAGTCAACTCGCGTCGCCGTGCGCGGCCGCGACCCGCGCCGAGCCGCAGTGCCATCTCGTTGGGTACGGCTGACGCGGCCACGAAATCGTCCGCCCCCGCGCGCAGTGCGCGGACCACCGCGCGCCGGGCCTCGCGATCCATGGCATCTGGCACCACGAGCACCACGCGGACGCGGCCGCATTGTCCGAGGATCTGCTCGACTGTTCGATCGGCCTCGAGCAGGTTCCCCGTGGCGATCAACGCCGTGCGGGGAGCACGCTTACCGTCCTGCGGGGCCGAACGAGCTAGCCTGAGCTGCGCGTCCAGCCCGCCGTCGCCACCATCCAGTGACAGCCGACGGGGCGCCCAGCCAGCCACCTTCAATAAACTTTCAAGATCGACCGCAGCCAGTCCACTCGAGACAAGAATGACGGCAACCATTGAGTGATCCTGATCCGGGTGGCATTGTTGGATCCTCTAATGATTCCTAAAGTGAAGGAGAGTTTTCTCAGCGAGGGTTACACCATGGGCAAGCCACGCGTGAAGGGTCGCGAGTGACCTTCTCACACGAGAGCGCCACCGCCGCACTTCGCAGCGATCTCGCGAGGCATCCTGGCGTCGCGGATTTCGGCGAGGCGACCAGTCTCTGGACGGGCTACGTCTCGGTCCTGGTGAGAGCGGTGCGCGCGCAGTTGCCGCTCGCGCCGCTCCTTCGCGACTTCGTCAAGTCCGTGGTGAGCGAGCCTGGCGCGCGCGGCCTTTTCCGAACGCAGGCGGACTATCGGTTGGTACGCGAGACGAATCGCGCCCTGCGGGGGTCCGATCTCGCCGAATTCTCGCGCGCCACGAAGGCTCTCGCTGCGCGAATGGAAGACGCGGGCGCACTGGCGCTTGCCGATCTAGCGCTCCAGATGCTCCTCCTCGTCCGAATCGACGGAGACGGAATCGCGCTCGAGGAGCAGGGCCGCGTCATAGCCCATCGCGCTCGTATCATGCGGCAGGGCGGCGACACGGAACTCTCCACCGAGCAGTATCGCAACGTCGAGCGGATCGCGAGGGCCACCCGAAGTCAGGACCTGTACGCGCGCGCCTGGATCGGCCTCGGCGTGCTCGCGATGCAGCGGGGGAATCTCCCCGAGTGCGCCGACTGGTTCGAGCGCGCCACAAAAGCGGCTGACAAAGCTGGCGATCTGGACCTGTCGCGCAACGCCCACCACGGGTCACTGATCGCCGCCGCGAAACGCGGGGCATTCGACGACGCGTTGCGGCATGGGTGGTTGGCATTCCGGTATAGCGTCGGCGACGCGCAACTCGAGGCGGAGGCGCTCTCCAACCTCGGCGGCGTGATGATGCAGGCGCGCGTCCATCGGCCTGCACTGGCCGCATTCGACGCGGCCATTCGGCGCAATCCTCCCGCCCGGCTCATCATTCCCGCGTTAGGCGGCGCAATGCTGATGTCGGCTCGCCTCGGCGACGCCACACGCGCGCGTGAACGCTATAGGTCGCTCACACACTACGCGAAGTCGTCGGACCTCAGATGGGAAGTCGCGGATTCGCTCGTCGACGCGGCCACCGCGCTCTTCCTCATCGGCGACGCCGCCGAGTCCGAACGCGTGCGGCTTCGCGCGCTCGATCTCGCGCGCGAGGGGAAATTCCACGAGCTCGAGTTCCGTGCCGAGCGCGCGCCCGGCGAGTCGGATCGCGACGCGCCGAACGCTGTTTCGCTGTCGAGCGAAACACGCTCGATATGCGAGCAGGTCGAGCAGCTCGAGACCACCGAGCTGCTCGCACTCTCCGGCGCTTAGTGTGGCGAAGTGAAACCGCTTCGACTCGTCGTATCCGTGCCATCGAAATGCGGAACAGTGGCAGTCGGAACTCGGTTCGGGCGGGGTTCGGTCGCGACGCCGCTGCACGCGCCGGCGACGAGCACGATGAGCAGAACGAATGCACGACGAACGACTGGTGACATGGTCGGCTCCTGTCAGAGGAGCCGCCTATCTATGATCACCTCCTGCGAGCGACGGTCATTCAGTTGGCAATAGCGTCACATTACGGGGAAGCGGGCCGACTCAAGGAGAGTCTCACCGTCATCGGGCTGATCGCGAATCGCGGCGATCAGGCCCGCCTCGCAGGCGCATTGCGCGGCTTCGCGCGATTCCGAGCCGTCGCGAGCCTCGACGAATGTCGCGCCCTGCTGCACGAGGAGCTCGCGACGGTGGCCGCGCTCATCCTCGAGGCGCAGGATCTCTCGGGCGTGCCGACGATGCCATTCGTCGCGCAGCTGACCGACAGCTTGCCGGCTGTACCAATCCTCGGCTATTGCGACGTCGGTCCGCGGCGTGGTGGTGAAGCGGTCGCGCTCATTCGTGCCGGCGTCCACGACATCGTACTCCGTGGCGTCGACGACGGTGCGCTGGCGCTTCGCGACGCCGTCGTCGGTGCGTCACACTCGACGGCCGCCAACCGGGTTCTCGGTGCATTGCGCCCGCTGGTGCATTCGTCGATGCTGCCGCTGCTCGAGCATTGTCTGACCTTCGGGCGTCGCGCAATCACCGTCGCGGCGGCGGCCACGGCGCTCGGTGTCCATCGGAAGACGCTCGTGAACCTCTGCGCCCGCTCGAAGCTACCGCCGCCCGCGATGCTCGTCGGGTGGTGCCGGCTCTTCCTCGTCGCCGCGCTTCTCGAGCGAAAGTCCTACACTGTGGAGCGGATCGCGCACGAGCTGGACTACCCATCGAGTACGGCGCTTCGCAACACCATCCGTCGTTATGTGGGTGTCACCGCCACCGAGGCGCGCGACCGCGGCGGCCTTCAGTTCGTGCTCGACCACTTCGCGCGCCAGATCGAGGCCCGCCGGATGGGCTCCCAGACGCACGGCCACCGGCCGCGAGCGCGTCCGACCGTGAGTGCCGCGAGCGAGGTGGCCGCTGCCAAGCCCTCCACGCCCGCCTAACGCCGACCGGGCACTAACGATAATTTGCGAGACGCCAACATTCGCGAACCAAAGGCCGCTTACCCCTTCTCTAAGAATTCGTTAACCTTTGGCCAGGGACGCCGGCTGGCCCCAAGAACCCATGCGACCAAGGTTACATCGTGCCGAGACCCAAGAAGACGAAGCGCGCGACTGCCGAGTCGAGAGCGCAGAAACCGACCGCTGCGCGCGGCTCGCGAACGGACAAGCCCCTCATTCCGAAGGACGAGCTCGCGCGCGAGATCGCGACGATCATCCGCTACCACCATCTGACGCAGACCGAAGCGGCGCGCGTGGTCGGCGACGCGCCGTCCCAGATGTCGCTCCTCCTCTCCGGCAAGATCGAAGGCTTCTCGACCGAGCGGTTGCTCCGCATGCTCCTCCGCCTCGGCCGTGACATCGAGCTGGTCTTCCGGCCGGCCCAGCATCCGCGCGCGGCGAAGTTCCGCATCAGCCACAAGTCCACGCTTACGGCCACCACCTGAGCAGCCGCGGCGCGGACGCGCTCATCTTGAGTATTTGCTCATGAGCGCCGCGTGCAGGTCGCGGGCATCCTCGAGTACGGCGCTCTCGAGACCGAGCCCACGAGGGCCGATCAGGAACGGGTGCAGCTGGCTGCCGCCGGCTGCCCCGTGCGCGCCGATCTGGTCGTCGAAGGAGACGATCTCGTAGCCGTCGTAAGCGCCGAAGAGCACGAGGTCGCCCGCGTTCGTCTGCCTCACGAGTCGCTCGACCGCGCGGGCGAGAGCTGGCTCCGCGCCATAAGGCTCGAGGGGATTCTTCCCCGACACGTCGCTCACGACACCCGCGGTGATCCGGGCTCGGCCCGCCGCGCTCTCGACGCGCACCCCATCTCCATCGACAGTACCAATGAGGCCGATCCCCGGATGCGCCAGCAGCTCGACGTAGAGTTGGGCGCGGCGGCGGTCGGCCGTGACGTCGGTGTAGCCGAGCCGCTCGGGCACATCCGCGAAGTAGACGAGGGCGAGCGACGAGCTGTACGTCACGACCACCTCGTGCCGCTCGTCGACGCGATACTTCTCGGGGAGAATGAGCTCGCGCACACCGTAGTGCCGCCGCACCCAGTTGCCGACCCGGCGCAATGTCCGACGAATGGCGCGCCGACGCGGCGGCGTCCGCTGGGCCAGAGATTCGATCAGATTCGGCGCGACGCCGCCGTACTCCGAGATGCTGTTCTCGCTCGTGTGGGCGCTCACGCTGAGACGTCCGCGGCGCGCCGCCTCGCCGTCGAGGATTCGCTGCACGGTGGTGCCTAACGGCTCACCGAAGAGCACGCGATAGCTCGCCGACGGCGCCATCCCGTGGTCGGAGAGGATGACGAGGTCGTACTCGCGGCCGGCGGCGCCGCGGATCATGCGCCGGATGGAGCGAATGCGTGAGTCGGTGCGCCGCAGGTCGCGCAGTGCCTGCCAGCTCGACGGCCCGAAGTGATGTCCCAGCTCGTCGTACTGCATGTACGTGCTGTAGATGACCGGCACGCCGAGGTAGATGTCGAGCAGGATCGCCATCGTCTGCAGCTCGCGCACGACGACATTGCTGAGGATGCGAATGAAGGGGAAGAGACCTTCGCTGTGCGTGCGCCGGCGCGCGAGCTCGCCGACCGTGCGCTCCCACTCCTCGCGCAGCCACTCGAGCACGGAGTAGATCCCGATGATCGCGACGCGGATCGGGTGCAGCGCGATGAGGAACGCCATGCGCGTGCCCCCCAGCCGCCCGTATACCGACATCCGCTGCCGGGTGGCGACGGTGAATGCCACCGTCTGTGCGTCGCCGTCGAGGAGATTGACGTACGACGACCCGCCCGCGAGCGCGCCGGGCGTGTGAATGCGATCGCGGATGTACTGCACGCCGCGCGGGCTATTGCAGGTGACGACGAACCGCGACGTCTTGTCGTAGAAGCGAAAGGCGGGAATGTCGTCGTTCTCGCCGTGGAAAATCCCGGCCTGGCAGTAAGGCGTGGCCGAAGGCAGGCCGCAGAACCAGCGGCGGAGAACATAGTCCTCTTCGCGCACCATCTGTGCGATCGTGGGGCAGTAGCCGAGCTCCATCGCGCGGCGGAGGTCTTCATATGCCAGCGCGTCTATCTGGAGCGCGATGAGACCGCGGCGTCCGTCGGGCGGTCGCCGCTCCCGGCGAAAGACGCGATATTTCAGCGCGTAATAGAGCCGCAGCAAGCGCACGCGGACGGAGTGGCGTCCCGTGACCGGGTCGCTGCCGCCACGCACGCCGTCCGGCGTCGCGGGCGGGGCCGCTGCCGCGTCGGATGGGAGAGCGTGGATGGAGTCTGTCTCGTTAGGGGTGCTGATCTCGTTCACCGCGGGTCTGTTGAGCTTTCTGTCGCCGTGCGTGCTGCCGCTCATTCCGAGCTACGTTACGTTCGTCACCGGATTGAGCCTCGAGGATGTTCAGCATTCGCGAAAGACGGCGCTCGTGCACGCGCTGCTCTTCGTCGTCGGGTTCTCGCTGATCTTTCTCGCCCTCGGCGCGACGGCGACGGCCGTCGGCCGACTGCTGCTCGTCAATCGACGATGGATCAGCCGCGTCGGCGGCGTGCTCGTGATTCTCCTCGGCCTCTACCTCCTCGGCGCCTTCAATATGCGCTTTCTCTCGCGCGAGCGCCGCATCCAGATCACGGACAAACCGCTTGGTTATCTCGGTTCCGTGCTCGTGGGCATCGCGTTCGGCGCGGGGTGGAGTCCCTGCATCGGCCCCATCCTCGGCGGCATCCTCACGTACACCGCGACGCAGAGCGAGCTACGACGCGGCCTGGTGCTGCTCGGTGCGTACTCGCTCGGGCTCGCGATTCCATTCGTCATCGCCGCCGTCGCCGTCGACCGATTCATCACTGTGTTTCAGCGCTTTCGATCGAAGCTCGTGTGGGTCGACCGCATCGCTGGAGCACTGCTCGTGCTCGTCGGCATTCTGATGCTGACGAATTACATGACCGTGCTAACGGGATACCTGCAGGGACTCACGCCGGCGGCATTGCGGAACCGACTTTAGCGAGGCGCGGGATGCGGGTCGCGGGGCGCGGGCGAGCGAACAACTTCCAACTCCCCACTCCGCACTCTTGAACTGATAGCCATCGCTGTCGACATCGATAGCCGTCAGTGCAGGAAGTGGGAAGTGGCGAGTTCCAAGTTCATGCTCACCCGCCCCGCGCCCCGCGCCCCACGACCCTCAGCCCGCGCCCCGCGCCAGCCACTCCTCCGCGCGCTTGAGCAATTCTCTCGTCGGCACTGGCTTGAGCAGCACGTCCGCGCAGCCTAACGCGGTGCAGCGCTCGGTAATGGATGGCTCGTCGTGGCCCGTGAGCGCCACGGCGACGCGAGGCTCGCGGTGATCCCGGCGCAGCGCTTCGAGAATCGCGAGACCGTTGCCGTCGGGCAGGGTCAGGTCGATGAGCATGAGGTCGGGGCGGTCCGCGCTCGCGACCGAGATCGCGTCGGCGACGGTGCTCGCGATCGACACGCGACGGCCCGTCTGCTCGAAGAGAACGCGCAGCGCTCCGCTTACGAGATCGTTGTCCTCGACGATGAGCACGTGCGCCACGCGCTCACTGTTTCGGGTAGGGGATTGTGAAGTAGAATCGGCTGCCGGTTCCAAGTGCGCTCTCGACCCAGATTTTTCCACCGTGAAGCTCAACGAGTTTCCGGGCGATCGTCAATCCAAGTCCCGTGCCATGGTGTGGCCGCGACGGTGTGGCGTCGACCTGGGCGAACTCCCGAAAGATCAGATCGTGGTGCTCGGGTGCGATGCCCACGCCGGTATCACCGACCTCGACCAGCAGCTCGGCGAGATCGCTCTGCCGGCGCGCCACAGCCTTGAGCCAGACGCGGCCGCCGGTTGGAGTGAAGTCGATCGCGTTGCCGAACAGGTTGCCGATGACATGCGTCACCTTCTCGCGATCGGCGATGATCGGCGGCGTTGACGGCTCGACGTCGATCTGGAAATCGAGGTGCTTGCGCTTGATGAGCGACTCGTTGAGCGACGACACCTGGCGCAGCACGTCGACGATCGCGAACGTCACGGGCACGACCGTCAGCTGATCGGCGGCGCCACGCGCGTACGTCAGGATCTCGCCGACCTGGGCGAGGAGCTGGCGTCCGCCGCTGATGATCCCGTTGATGCTCTCCATCTGGCGATCGGAGAGCGGGCCGAGGAGCCCGTCACGGAGAATCTCGGCGTGCGTGATCACCGCCGTGAGCGGCGTGCGAAGGTCGTGGGAGATGTTGGCGAGAAACTGCGTCTTCAGTTGGTCGCGCGCGCGGAGGTCGGCGACCTCCTCGAGGGCAGAGCGCAGCTGGGCCTCGAGCAGGCCAACACGCTCGTCCGTGCTCGCGGCCGGGCTCGCATCAAGCAACGTCTCTGTTTTCGCTTGCACTCGCGTCATTCGCCTATTCCGCCGTCGGAAACTGGCTGCGCCAACTCGTCGATCTCTTCGTCTTCATCTTCGATCGCGTCCTCGAGCTGTTGGCGATTCAGAAGTGCCCAGTAGCGTCCACCTGCCGCGAGCAGCTCGTCATGCTGTCCCTGCTCGACGATCTCTCCCGCCTCGAGCACCACGATCCAGCTCGCGTCGCGGATCGCGCTGATCCGATGCGAGGCGATGAGCGCGGTGCGCCCTGCCAACGTCGTCCGAAGCGCGTGTAAAATCTCCGCCTCGGTGTGAGTGTCGACCGCGGACAACGCATCGTCCAGCAGGACGATGCTCGGCCGCCGGGCGAGTGCGCGCGCGAGAGCGGCCCGTTGCTTCTGGCCGCCGGAGAGGTTGATACCGCGCTCCCCCAGCATCGTTTCAAATCCGCCGGGGAACTCTTCAATTGTCTGCGCGAGCTGGGCGATCTCGGCCGCCCAGCGTCCGGCGTCCCCTGATGCTGCTCCGTAAGCGAGGTTGCTGCCGATGGTGTCGCTGAACAGAAAACTCTCTTGCGGGACGTAGCCAATTTCCGTGCGCAACGTCACGAGGTCCAGATCTCGGGTCGGTACGCCGTCGATCAGGATCTCTCCTTCTTGCGGATCGAACAGCCGCGGCACCAGATCCATTAACGCACTCTTCCCGCTCCCCGTTGATCCGACGATGCCGATCGTGGCGCCCGCGGGCGCTGAAAAGGAGACGTGACGGAGCACCCACCGAGGCTGGCCGTGGTCACTGCGCTCCGTGCCGGGGTAGTAGAAGCCGACGTTTCGGAACTCGATCGTTCGGCCCGCGCCTCCGCTCGCTCGTGGCAGCGTCCGCGGCCGCGATGGCTCAACCAACGCCGACTTCGCATCGAGGATGTCGAGTAGCCGACTCATCGACGCGGCGCCGCGCTGGAAGAGATTGATGACCCAGCCGAGGGCGATGAGCGGCCAGGTGAGCATGCCGAGGTAGAGTCCGAAGGCGACGAATGAGCCCACGCTGATCGTGCCGCGAATCGTGAGCGCGCCGCCGACCCAGAGCACCGTCACCATCCCCGCGCCGGCGAGCAATACGAACGACGGGTGCATCGCGCCATAGAGGCGCGCCAGCCGCATGTTCTTCTCGAGATACTCGTCGTTCATCCGGTCGAAGCGGCTGATCTCCGACGTCTCCTGTCGATAGGCCCTAACGACGCGCACGCCGGCGAGATTCTCCTGGGCGAGCGTGGTCAGATCGCCGAAGTGCTCCTGAACGGCCTCGAACCGCTCGTGAATGCGTCTTCCCATCCAGATCCCGATGGCCGGCAGGAGTAGCAGCGGGACGATCGCGATCCCGGTGAGCCGCGCATCGATGCGGAGCATGAACACGAGCGCGAACGCGCCGCCGGCGATGGTGTTCGTCAGGTACATGATCGCCGGGCCCACTGCCATGCGCACGGCGCTCAGATCATTCGTCATGCGCGCCATCAGGTCGCCGGTGCGCGTCCGGGCGTAATACGACGGATCGAGTGTCTCGAGCGACCGATAGAGCGCGTTGCGCAGATCATACTCGATCCACCGGCTCACGCCATTCAACATGTCGCGCATCCAGTAGCGCAGCACGCCGGCGAAGAGCGAGAGCGCGACCATCGCGAACGCGAGCAGCCAGATGTTACGGAGCTCGACCCCGGCGCGTATTCCATCGAGTGCGCGCCTGAGGAAGAGCGGCACCACGCTCGCGAGCGCAGATGAGATCACAACCAGCCCCAGCCCTACGGCAACATTTCGTCGGTAGGGACGGTAATACGGCAGCAACCGTCGGAGCGCCTTTACCGAGGGCATACGGCTTGCCTTTCAGAGCAGGATCCGCTAGGACTAAGTTGTTGTTCTTTCGACAGTTGACAACCAAAGACCACGTTAGGCCGCACTCGTACATGGAGGGGGGAACGATGGCGAAATATATCGGCCGCTTCGTAGCGCCGCTCGCGTTCGGCGCCGTTGTCGCGCTCGGCGCGTGCAAGACGGACAGCTCGAAGCAGGACACCGCGAGCGCGCTCAATCGCGACACGTCGGCCCTCGGCCGCGACCTCGCGATGGCCAACCGCGGCGACACCGCGGCCCAACCGCAGCTGAAGGACGTTCCGGCGAATCCGCCGTCGACGTCGACGCCGGCGCGCAGCACGCCGCGTTCGTCGAGCTCGAGCTCGCGTCCGACGAGCAGCAGCTCGTCCTCGAAACCCAACACGCCGACGACCACGGCGAGTGGGAACACCGTCACGCACCCGAGCACCGGCACGTCGAACAGCGGTGGTTCCGTGGGCACGATCGCGGCGGGCACCACGCTCTCGCTGACGCCGGTAGCGAACGTCTGCACGAACACCAACAAGGTTGGTGACAAGATCACGATGACGACGCAGAACACCGTCACGGGATCGAATGGTGCGACGATTCCCGCTGGCTCGACCGTCACGCTCACGGTGACGAACCTCAAGCGCAGCGAGAACTCGAACGATCAGATCGTCATGGAATTCGCCGTGAACTCGGTGAGCGTCGGTGGCAAGAGCTATCCGCTCGATGCGAGCATCGAGAGCGCTCCGATCACGCGCGTGCGCAATCAGCCGAAGAGCAAGGATGCGCAGAAGGTTGCCATCGGCGCCGGCATCGGCGCGATCGCCGGCCAGATCCTCGGCAAGAACACGAAGTCGACGGTGATCGGTGGCGCGGTCGGCGCCGCCGCTGGTGCCGCCGCCGCCGCCGCGACGGCGAACTACGAAGGCTGCATCAACAACACCAGCACGGTCACGATCAAGCTGAACTCGGGAGCGCAGGTACGAGCCTAATGCGCAGAGCGCTATGCGCAGAGAGCAGAGAGTGGTAAGTACGCGAAGGCCGACGAGGAAATCGTCGGCCTTCGTCATATCCTAACCGCGCTCTTACCCTCTACTCTCCGCGCTCTGCTCTCCGCGCGAGTCACCATCCCACAGGTCGTCCCGACGACCTCGGATCCGACATCCCTTCGTAGCCGCCGCGGACTTTCATGATCGCGTTCACGAGGCCGATGCCGCCGGTCCAGGAGACGGCGTAGCCCATCGCGCGGAGGGAGTCCATCACCGCCGGCTCGAGGCCGTTGCGCTCGATGCGGAGCGTGTCGGGGAGCGCCTGGTGGTGCAGGCGCGGGGCGCTCATCGCATCCGAGAGAATCATGTGGTGATCGAGCACGTTGAGGATCACCTGCGACGTGCTCGTGATGATGCGCGGGCCGCCGCGGCTGCCGACGACGAGCAGCAGTGAGCCGTCGCGGTCGAGCACGATCGTCGGTGACATCGCGCTCAGCATACGCTTCCCGGGCTGGATCGCGTTCGCCTCACCCTGCACGAGACCGAACATGTTCGGCTTCCCCGGCTGCGCCGCGAAGTCGTCCATCTCGTCGTTGAGGAAGAAGCCCGCGGCGCTCACGAACACGCCGGAGCCATAAAGCGCATTCAGCGTCGTCGTCGTCGCCACGGCGTTGCCGGCGCTGTCGACGACGGAGTAGTGCGTCGTCTCCGTGCCTTCGTGCCGGATGAAGAGCGGATCGCCGGGACGCATGCTTTCCATCCACTGCTCGATCGCCGTCGTCGGCGTCGCGCGGTCCGGTTGGATGGTGCCGCGCAGCCGCGCCGCATACTGCTTGTCCGTCAACCGGCCAATCGGTACGGGATAGAACGCGGGATCGGCGAGCTGAGAGTTCCGGTCGACGAAGGCGCGCTGATACGCCTCGCCGAGGAGGTGCGCGTAGCGCGCGCTGCCGAAGGAAGACAGCGAGTCGTAGCCTTCGAGGATGTTGAGCGTTTCCGTAATCGTGACCCCGCCGGACGATGACGGCGGCATCGTGAACAGCGTATAGCCGCGATAGGTCGAGCGCACGGGCTCGCGCCAGATGGGCTGGTAGCGCGTCAGATCCTCGGTGGTGATGATCCCGCCGTCGCGGCGCATCTCGTCCGCGATCGCCTGCGCCGTCTCGCCTCGATAGAATCCGGCCGCTCCCTGGTCGGCGATGCGGTGGAGCGTGCGCGCCAATGCCGGTTGGCGAAGGGTCGTTCCCGCGGCGACGGACGTGCCGCCGGTCATGAACACCTCCTTGCCGCCAAACTCCTCGATGAGCTTCGCGTTCGAGGCGATCGCGCGGCTGAAGGCGCTGTCGACGATGAAGCCTTGCTCCGCATAACGAATCGCCGGCGCC
>Ga0070681_10004714_pt1 | contig 13055 bp, 8 predicted proteins | sample KBSC83BmetaG_FD_65650 | JGI IMG/M metagenome (GOLD analysis project Ga0070681, IMG submission 65650) | Corn rhizosphere microbial communities from Kellogg Biological Station, Michigan, USA - KBS C8-3B metaG | ecosystem: Host-associated > Plants > Roots > Rhizosphere | place: USA: Michigan... | reverse complement strand
GGGGTACGATGTCGTGCTTCGCTTGTTGGTCGCTGACTCGCCCGCTCCTCGCGCAAGACGCTAGTTCAGCCGCCTCGCCCCTGCGCTCCCGCCGGGGCTCACGGGGGGCCGGACCGCCCGTCGCCGGACGCCCCCGCGGCGATGGCATTAATCGTTCCTATGCGCTACACGTTCACTAGGGGTATCCCGCTCCACACCAGACCCGGCCAGGGCGCGGCGCGCTATCCAGAAGCACGTCGAGGGCCTGCGGATCGCCCCTGCGCCGGAGGCGGACGATCGGGCGGTGAGGGCCGGGCAAAGATCGAGGGCCTCCTCGAGGCCGAGGAGGCAGTGCCCCTACAGTTGGTTGCGGGGGCTGGATATGCAGAATGCTACACCGCCCCGGAGACGTGCTGGATTGGCCTCCGTTGACGCTTCAATCACACCCGGCCGCTTGTGACCCTGCCGGGCCGCCGGACTAAGCCCTCATTCCACGCCGCTGGCAAAGCATGAGACGCGACGCGTCGTCGATCAGCGCTTCTCTCGCGAGTGGCTCTGGGCCTCCTGGGCTCTCGTTGGCACCAACTGGGTGAAGTCTGGATCCGCTCGACTGGCCGCGGCACTGCTGGCTCCCGCTGATCTTGACGGCCGCCAGCGCAGGAGGCTTGCTTGACGAAATGGACACGCCGGGCTAACATTTGCGGCCACTAGCGGGTCCCTTCTCGATCCAGGTTCGCGCAGAACTGCGAAAGGAGCGTCCACCAATGCCGCTCTATCTGGACGTCCACAACAAGATCGAGGGACTTACCACCGAGATGGCGGGGGAGGCACATAAGAAAGACCTCGCCGTGCAGGGGAAGTACGGCGTGAACTACCTCCGGTACTGGTACGACGAGGGCACGGGCAAGGTGTTCTGTCTCTGCCAGGCTCCGAGCAAGGAAGCGGCGGCAGCGGTCCACCGCGAGGCACATGGCGGCACGGCGGACGAGATCATCGAGGTGAAGGAAGGGTCGTAGGAACGGGTTCGCGCCCCGCGGGGATAGCGAGCCGATTTGAGTTGCCCGCGATGCCGGCAGGATAACCCCCCGAGCGCCAAGTTCTGCAGCGGCTGCGGCGGGCGACTGGAGGTGGTCTGCTCGGCGTGCGGGCATCCCAACATGCCCGGTAGCCGCTTCTGCAATGAGTGCGGCACGCCGGTGGCGTCGGACTCCGCGCCGGTCTCCGTGTCGCCCCAGACTTACACCCCCCGCTACCTGGCCGAGAAGATCCTCACATCTCGCCACGCCCTCGAGGGGGAGCGCAAGCAGGTCACCGTGTTGTTCGCGGACATCAAAGGCTCCCTCGAGCTGCTGGCCGACCGAGACCCCGAGGATGCCCGAAAGCTCCTCGATCCGATCCTCGACCTCATGATGGCCGCGGTCCATCGCTACGAAGGTACCGTCAACCAGGTGATGGGCGACGGGATCATGGCGCTCTTCGGCGCGCCGTTGGCCCACGAGGACCACGCCGTGCGCGCCTGCTACGCCGCCCTCGCGATGCAGGAAAGCATTCGCCGGTACGCGGCCGAGGTTCGCCGAGGCCACGGCATCGAGGTCCAGATTCGCGTCGGGCTCAACTCCGGCGAGGTGGTCGTGCGCGCGATCGGGAGCGATCTCCGCATGGACTACTCGGCCGTGGGCCAGACCACCCACCTTGCCGCGCGCATGGAGCAGCTCGCGATCCCGGGCTCGACGCGGTTGACCGGGGAGACGCTCCGGCTTGCCGAGGGGTTCGTCCAGGTCGTCGCGATCGGTCCCATCCCCGTCAAGGGAATGGCCAGCCCGGTCGACGTGTTCGAGCTCGCCGCACCATCGGCGACGCGCACGCGTCTCCAGGCGGCGGCGGCCCGGGGGCTCACCCGCTTCGTGGGCCGTAGCCAGGAGCTCGACCATCTCCGACAGGCGCTCGAGAAGGCCCGAGGGATGCAGGGGCAGGTGGTCGCGGTGGTCGGCGAACCTGGGGTGGGGAAATCCCGGCTGCTCTGGGAGTTCATCCACTCGCACCGGACGCAAGACTGGCTCGTGCTGGAGTCCAGCTCCGTCTCCTATGGCAAAGCCAGCGCCTATCTGCCCGTTATCGACCTCTGCAAGAGCTACTTTCGCATCGAGGCGCGGGACGATGCGCGAAGCGTCCGGGAGAAGGTCACCGGCAAGCTCCTCACGCTCGACGAGTCGCTGCGCGCCATGGTGCCGGGCTTTCTCGACCTGCTGGACGTGCCGACCGAAGACGCCTCGTGGCACGCCCTCGACGCCGGACAGCGCCGCCGCCGCACCGTGGATGGTCTGCGCCGCATGTTGCTGCGAGAGAGCCAGATCCAGCCCCTATGCCTGGTATTCGAGGATTTGCACTGGGTAGATGCCGAAACCCAGAGCCTCCTTGATGCGCTCGTCGAGAGCTTGCCGACGGCGCGGACCCTTCTGCTCGTCAACTACCGGCCGGAGTACAGCCATGGCTGGGGAAGCAAGACTTATTATAGCCAGCTGCGGCTCGACCCCTTGCCGGCCGACAGCGCGGCGGAGCTGCTCCGCACGCTGCTCGGGGAGACCGAGGAGCTCGATCCGCTCAGGCGTCTGCTCATGAAGCAAGCGGAGGGAGTTCCTTTCTTCCTCGAAGAGAGCGTGCGGACTCTGGTGGAGAGCGGGGCCTTAGCGGGCGAGCGCGGCAAGTATCGACTAGCACGGCCCTTCGCCACCATCCAGGTGCCGGCCACGGTGCAGGCGATCCTGGCCGCGCGGATCGATCGTCTTCCTCCCGAGGACAAGACTCTCCTCCAGACGGCTGCCGTCATAGGCAAGGATGTGCCCTTCGCGCTCCTCCTGGCGATCGTGGACGCCCCGGAGGACGCGGTACGGCTGGGGCTCACGCGGCTCCAGGCGGCCGAGTTCCTCTACGAGACGGCCCTCTTCCCGGAGCTGGAATACACCTTCAAGCACGCGCTGACCCAGGAGGTCGCCTACACCGGCCTCCTTCAGGAGAGGCGCCGCGCTCTTCACGCGAGAATCGTCAGGGACTTCGAGGCGCTCTACCCCGAACGCACGTCCGAGCGGACGAGCTGGCTCACCCTGCACGCATTCCGGGGAGAGGTGTGGGACCGGGCGGTGGCGTACCTGCAGAGCAGCGACTTCCCTACCCTGGATGGCTATACCGGCGGCTTCGGCGCCCTCGAAGGCACGGGCGCCCTCTGGTGGATGGGAGACCACGAGCACGTAATCACGACCGCTCGGCGAGAGCTGGGAGCGGGGCCGGCCATGGCGGCCTGGGGCTTCGGCCTGTCCGTGGCGACGAACCTGCGGATCGGTCAGGCCTATCATTCGCTCGGCCAGTACGCGCGCGCGATGAGTTCTCTCCGCAAGAACCTCGACATGCTGGAAGACGGGCAGGCCGATGACCACACGTACATGATCGGGCTGCCCTCCGTGCTGACCGGAACATGGCTTGCCCTGTGCCTTGCCGAGTGTGGCGAGTTCGCCGAGGGCCTAGCCGCCGCCGAGGAGGCGCTGCGCGCCGCTGAGGCTGGCGATCCGGGATACAGCCTGGTCGTGGCCAGCGGAGGCCTGGGGAGTGTTTGCCTGCTGAAGGGAGACCTCACCCGCGCCGTCACGTTCCTCGAGCGCGGCCTGCCGCATGAGCCGGCCGAGCCGGTAACCCGCGCGTGGCCATTCCTCGCATCTACCTTGGGAGCAGCGTACACGGGCCTCGGACGCCTCGACGAGGCGCTGCCGCTTCTCGAGCAAGCGGTCGAGCGGGCTCGAGCGATGAAGCTCAAGGCCAATCAAGCGCTGCGCCTCGTTCGGCTGGCCGAAGCACATGTTGAGGCTGGCCGGGCCGACGGTGCCTTCACATTGGCCGCGCAGGGGCTCGACCTCGCACAGGAGCATCGCGAGCGGGGCCACGAGGCGTACGCCTTTCGGCTACTCGCCTCGATCGAAGTCGAACGCGAGGCGCCGAACCTCGACCGGGCCGAGGAGAACTACCAGAAGGCCCTCGCCCTTGCCAACCAGCTCGGCATGCGACCGCTCCAGGCGCATTGTCACGTCGGACTTAGTCGCCTGTATCGGCGGCGGGGTGGTTCCGAGGAGGCCTCGGCCGCGGTCGGGGCTGCGCGCGAACTGTTTCGTGCGATGGAAATGACCTTTTGGCTGCATGACTCCGAATAGGAGGCCGCGATCATGACCCCACCTTCCGCGTCCCCGGTCCTGTCCGAGGCCATGCTCCGGCGTTTCCGCGAGCGCGCGCCCGGCTATGACCGGGAGAATCGCTTCTTCCAGGAGGACTTCGACGATTTGCGTCGGGCCGGCTACCTGGCCATCGCGGTGCCGCGCGAGCTGGGGGGAGGTGGTTTTACCTTCTCGGAATGCATGCGCGAGCAGCGCCGCCTGGGCTACTACGCGCACGCGACCGCGCTGGCGATGAACATGCACCTCTACTGGGTTGGGGTAGCCGCCGACCTCTGGCGAGCAGGAGACCGCTCCCTCGAGTGGATACTCCGCGGCGCCGTCGGCGGCGAGGTCTTCGCGGCGGGCCACGCCGAGCGTGGAAACGACATGCCGCTGTTTCTCTCCACCGCGACGGCTGAGCGGGTCGCGGGAGGTTACCGGCTCACGGGCCACAAGTCCTTCGGGAGCCTGACACCGGTTTGGACGTACCTCGGGATGCACGCGATGGACTCGAGCGATCCGGCAGCGCCAAAGATCGTGCACGCCTTCATGCCCCGGGCGACGGAGGGGTACTCGATCAAAGAAACCTGGGATGTCCTGGGTATGCGTGCCACCGCCAGCCAGGACACGGTGCTCCAGGGCGCCTTCGTGCCCGACCGGTACGTCGCGCGCGTGGTTCCTGCCGGGTTTGCGGGTGCCGACCTGTTTATCCTGGCGGTCTTTGCCTGGGCGCTGACCGGCTTCGCGAACGTATACTATGGGCTCGCCCGTCAGGCGTTCGACCTAACGGTCGACAATCTGAAGACCAAGACCTCGATCGCTATCTCTCGCGGCGGGCTGATCCATCACCCCGAGGTGCAGCACGCTGTCGCTGACATGGTGATTGAACTGGAGGGGATCGAACCCCAGATCGACCGCCTCGCCGACGACTGGACCCAGGGGGTTGACCACGGCGGTGCATGGCCAGTGAAGATCGTCGCGACGAAGCACCGGACCGTCGAGGCGGTGTGGAAGATCGTGGACACCGCTCTCGATCTCGCGGGAGGCTACGGCATCTTCGCGGCCTCCGGGATCGAGCGGCTGTTCCGAGATGCCCGACTCAGCCGGATCCACCCGGCCAACTCCGCCCTCACGCACGAGGTCGTCGCCAAGCTGACGCTCGGGATCGATCCCGACGCCCAGCCGAGGTGGGGCTAAGACCGCTTGCTCCGGGGCTTGACCTGGTCGAGCACAAGGGCCTCGGAGAACACCTCCGAGGCCCTTGGCTTCTGTGGTTGCGGGGGGCCCGCTTTGGATTGTGGAAGCGACTCCTGGCCTTCCAGTTCCTACTGGACTACTGACCGTTACGGCGGGGACAAAGCGGCGTTAGGAGTCGCCGCGATCAAAACACGCAGCCCAGGACGGCGACCTAGAACCCGTCACTGGAGTTGCCCCGGTTTCGTGGACGGTGCACGGCTTTCGTCCTACGCGACGACAGGATGCCGTTGTTCATAGCTGATCGGCGACAGGTAGTCCAGGCCAGAATGCCGCCGATGCGGGCTGTACCAGCCCTCGATGAAGTCGAAGACGGCCATCCGGGCTTCGGCCTGGGTCGGGAAGCGGCGCCGGTCCAGCAGCTCGCACTCGAGGGTGGCGAAAAAGCTCTCACAGAGGGCGTTGTCGTAAGCGTCGCCGACGCTCCATGGACGGGCGGACGCCGGCCTCGCGGCAGCGGAGGCCAAAGGTGATCGAGGTGTACTGCCCGAGTTCAAGTGGTCATCGCAACCCCCTCTGGTGAGGTGTTGCGACGACCGCTTGAATTCACCCTGACAGCCCTGGTCGGAGTGGTGAATCACGGTGGTGGGCCGTCGCTGCGCCACGGCCATGTTCAACGCGTCGAGGACGAGCTCCGTTCGCAGGTGCGTCGCCATCGCCCAGCCGATCACGCGGCGACTCCACACATCGAGGACGACGGCGAGGTCGAGGAAGCCGGCCCAGGTCGGGATGTAGGTAATGTCGGCCACCCAGAGGCGATCCGGCCCGGCCGCCGCGAAGGCGCGGCTGACCAGATCGGGCGCGGGCGCCGCCGCGGGATCCCGGCGAGTGGTGCCCTGCCGCTTCCGGCGGCTCACGCCCTGCACGCCCGCGGCGCGCATCAGCCGGGCTACGCGTTTGCGCCCGATGTGGATGCCGTTGGCGGCCAGCTCGGCGTGGACGCGGGGCACCCCGTAGGTCCCGCGGGAGCGACCATGAATCGCCTGGATCTGGGCGCCCAGGGTGACATCGGCCCGAGCGCGCGCCGAGAGCGGCCGCTGCCGCCACGCATAGTACCCGCTGGGAGAGACCCCCAGGACCCGGCACAGCATGGCGATGCGATGGCTGGCCCGGTGCGCCGTCACGAACTCGAATCCTTGGACGGGATCGAGCCGGTCTCCTTGGCAAACCAGGCCGCGGCTTTTTTTAGGATCTCCCGTTCTTCGCGGAGGGTCTTGTTCTCCCGCCGGAGGCGGCGGAGCTCCTCGCGCTCGTCGCTCGGGAGGCCATCCAGGCGCTGCCCCGCGTCCCGATCGGCCTGAGCCAGCCAGTTGCGGATGGTCTGGGCAGTCGGCTCGAACTGCTCGGCGAGCGACTCAGGCGTGCGGCCCTTGCGCACCAATTCGATGATCCGCTGCCGAAACTCTGGTGGGTACGGTGGTCGGCTCTTGGGCATCGTGGACTCCTCCCCCAATAGGGGAACAATGTCCACGGAACCGGGTCAACTCCACCTCCCCGCGTGCGCTACCCCTGGGCGCGTGGTGCATTCCCACCGCACGTATCAGCCCCGCGACACCGAGCACTCCGTCCTCCACGCCGTCATCCGCGAGCACCTGGAGCCCTTCCTTCGGGAAATTTCGGACCGCGGTGAACTTGCTCCTGTATCACGGCGTCCTCGCGCCGTGTGCGCGCCGGCACTCACAGGTCGTCCGCTACGGCCGCCCGGCCCCTGACGGCACCGCCCTCGAGGCCAGCCCCCACGCTGCCGTCCCCACGCGCGCCTGGACCTGGCCAGCGTTGCTGCACCGCGTGCTCGCCCTCGATGTCCTCGCTTGTCCGCGCTGTGGCGGCCGGCTGCGCGTTATCGCCACCGTCCAGGACCCCTCGCCGTCCAGGCCATCCTCGTCCACCTTCGCCGCTCTGGGGCCCCCGAGCCGTCCGGCCCTGCCCCACCCGCCTCGGTCGCAATCGGGTAAACTCTCGCCCCCTGCACCCGCGCCTTGACCGCGCCCCCCGCGGCGGCGCCGAATCACTGGAGGCCCTCGCCTTCGCCCCCTCGAACGTGCCGTTTCAGGCCCGCCGCCGGCGCTCACGGGGGAGGCCGGACGGCCTCGACGCCGGCCCCCGTGGAGGTGTCGCTAATCGTTCCTAGACGCCGCACAAAAGCGAGCTGTTCGAGATGTGCGAGAACCCGGCGCGCGTTATCTTCAGGCGTGGTCAGGATGGTCCCGAGCGTGATCTCGGGGTGTGTGGGCGGTTCGTACGGATCATCAACCCCGGTGAACCCAATGATCTCGCCTCGCCGGGCCTTCGCATACATCCCCTTCTTGTCCCGCCCCTCACACACGGAGAGCGGCGTATCCACAAAGACTTCGAGAAACTGATCGCTCCCAACCATGTGCCGCACCTCCGCTCGGGTTGCTCGGTAGGGGCTTACCGCCGCACACACGGCCACTCCGCCGTGGCCCACGATCTCCGCAGCTACGAATCCGATTCGGCGAATGTTGGTATCGCGGTCTTCCTTACCAAAGCCGAGCCCTTTCGACAGATGAGTGCGGACGACGTCGCCGTCGAGCAAGGTCACCTGCCGGCCCCGCTCGAGGAGGAGTACGGCAAGGATATCCGCCGTCGTGGACTTGCCCGCGCCACTTAGGCCCGTAAACCAGATGCACACGCCCTGCCGGTGTCGCGGTGGGTACGTCTCCATGAGGATCTGAGCGACCTCCGGTCGGGTAAACCATTCAGGCAACCGCCGTCCTCTGTTCAAGTACTCCTCACGCACCTCAGTGCCCGATATCGATGCGACGCGTGCTGAGCTGGCGATGCGAGACGCGTCTTCGTAACGCTCGTGATCGACGAGATACCTCATCTCGCCGAACGGTAAGATCCCAACACCGTGCTCCTCCGAGAGCTGCTGCGCCAACTCCTGGGCCTCAAAACGGCCATAGAAGGGCTTGCCCAATGAATCGATACCGGGGCTGGCGTGGTCGCGCCCTACGATCAGGTCGCTGGCCCCGTAGTTTCGCCGAATGATAGCGTGCCAGACCGCCTCGCGTGGCCCTGCCATGCGCATGGCGAGCGGCAGCAGGCTGAGGAACACACGGCCCGCTTCGTAGTAGCGTTCCACAATGGCCTTGTAGGTCCGGACACGCGTGTAGTGGTCGACGTCGCCCGGCTTAGTCATACCAACAACCGGGTGCAAAAGGAGGGTCCCATCCACCGCCGCTGCCGCTCGCTTGGTCAGTTCTTCGTGAGCCCGATGCATCGGGTTGCGCGTCTGGAACGCGACCACCCGACTAGCACCAATGGCCACCAACCGCGCTCGGGTCTCACTCGGGGTAAAACGCAGCTCTCGGAAGTCGTGGTGCATCGGGAGAGCGAGGATCTGCAAGGGGCCCGAGACGTTCACCTCACCCCAGCGCTGCATCTCGGCCACCAGGGGGTGCCCGATGTCGCGGGTGCCGAGGACCTGCCGGGCCATCTCGTTACGGTCCCAGGTGTACACCTCCTCGACGGTCATCACGCCGAGCAGTTCGTTCCGAGCGTCCCGGAGAGCCACCTCTTCGTCAAGGTGAACCTTGGTGTCGCGTCCAATCGGCAACGTCACCGGAATCGGAAAGAGGCACCCTGAGGCGAGCCGCATCTCGGCAACGACCCGCTCGAAATCCGCCCGTCCTAGAAAGCGGTTGAGCGGCGAAAACCCACCGGTGGCGAGAAGCTCCAGATCGTAGCCCGCCCGCGCAGAGAGCTGGAAGGATGGCAATCGATTCGCCCTATCCTTCAGCTCGTCCCGCTCTGGGAGTGGTACGAAAAGATTCACCAAGGCACCGCCGTACGGCGTAATCAGATTGGAATGGGGTTTCATTCTAGCTCCAGCGGTCTGGCAGGCAGAAGAGGCCCTCGCTCCTCGGGATTCTTGGTCCGGAACCGCGAACCCTGGCTCGCGAATATATCCCAATCGAGGCGAGTGAAGATTGATTTGTCTTGTCTTCGGGTCACGCGACCAACTCCCCCGAGTTGACGCGCGACTTCCCGGCCGATGGACAACCGTAACCTTCTTAAGGACGTCCGCGCCTGTCCGTTGCGGGGTACCGTTCGTAACGGTTACTATACTAACGAGTGGCGGACCGTCATGCATATGGGCGACGCTTGCGCCGCCACATCGGCGATACCCGAGCATCTTCGCCAAAGGACACCGGCGCTGAACGACCTGCTGAAGCCCGTGGTCCCGTCGGGCTTCTGGGGAGCGCGGCGTGCGCGAGCCGGCGAGGTTGCACATTGGGGACCGGGGCGTCCGCTGCCGTGGGCTCACCGGCTCATGGTCCCTCCACCCGTCTCACCTCGGACGACCTGAACGACGTCGTGTAGGAGCGCCGCCATGCACCGCATTGGCTCGGACCTGAAGGAAGCGTATGCGCTGGCTGCGCCGTACTGGCGCAGCGATGAACGCTGGAGCGCCCGCGTGCTCCTCGCCGCGATCATCGCGCTCAATATCGGCCTAGTCGGGTCGGCCCTACTCTTCACGTACTGGCAGGGCGCCTTCTTCAACGCGCTCGAGGCGAAGGACTGGGACGGTTTCATCGCGTCGCTCCTCTGGTGGCACATCACGCCCCGGGATGGCTTCACGCTGGGGTTCGCGCCGGTCCTTGCCGCCTTCGTGCTGATGACGGCGTTCGAGCTGTACCTTCGGCAGTCGCTGCAGATCCGCTGGCGTCGCTGGTTGACTGACCGGGTCGTGGACGGCTGGCTATCGGATCGCGCCTACTTGCGCATGGCTCTGCTGGATTCCGGCACGGACAACCCGGACCAGCGCATCGCCGAAGACATCCGTCTGTTCGTCGACAACACGCTCGTCCTCGGGATGGGTTTGATCCGATCACTGGTCTCGCTCGTCTCGTTCATCGTGTTGCTGTGGTCCCTGTCGGACCCGATCGTGGTGATGGGCGCCACCATCCACGGCTACCTGGTCTGGGTGGCGCTCCTCTATGCGCTGATGGGCACGTGGGTGACGCATCTGGTCGGCAGTCGGCTGACGCCGCTGCGCTACGGTCAGCAACGGGCCGAAGCCGATTTCAGATTCAGCCTGATGCGGATGTCGGAGCACGCGGAGGCCGTGGCCTTCCATCGCGGCGAAGCGGAACAGTCGCGTGAGCTGTCGGATCGCTTTCGGAGGATCGCGGGCAACTGGCAGAGCATCATGACAGTCACCCTTCGCCTCACGAGTCTGACTTCTGGCTACGCCCAGGCAATGCTCGTGTTCCCGCTGGCGGTCGTTGCCCCGGGATTCTTCGCCGGACGCTTCCCGCTGGGGAACGTCTTTCAGACGAGCAATGCCTTCGTCCAGGTCCAGGGTGCGCTGTCCTGGGTGGTGACGAGCTACGCGGACCTGACCGCTTGGTTTGCGACCGTCGAGCGCCTCGTCGGCTTTCGGCGCTCGGTGGCGGAGACGCGCGCCGCAGACGGGGGCCCGACGGTGACCACGGACGGCGTCGACCAGCTGGCGCTCGTCGGCGTGGACCTCGCGCGCCCTGCCGGCCGCGCCCTGCTCCAGGACATCGACCTCCGGATCGATCGAGGCGAACGACTGCTGATCAGGGGGCCGAGCGGCGTAGGAAAGTCGACGCTCTTGCGCGCGATCGCCGGCATCTGGCCGTTCGGTTCGGGGACGATCACGTGCGCGGCCGGCCGTCAGCTCTTCATGCCCCAGCGGCCGTACATGCCCCTCGGCACTCTGAAGCGGGCCGTCTGCTACCCGTCCAGCGAGTCGGAGTTCGCCGATGAGGAGGTCGCGGCGGCGCTGGACGACGCCGGGCTCGGTCACCTCGTGCCGGATCTCCTCACCACCGACGCGTGGGACCGCCGGTTGTCCGGCGGCGAACAGCAGCGCGTGAGCGTGGCCCGGGCCTTGCTGAACCGGCCGGACTGGCTCTTCCTGGACGAGGCGACGTCAGGGCTCGACCCTGCGGCCGAAGCCGACGTCTACACGCTGTTGCACCAGCGGCTCCCACACACGACGCTAGTCTCGGTCACGCACAGGCCCGAGCTGGCTCGGTTTCACACTCGCGTGCTCGCCATTCGGGCGGGCATACAGGGTGCCGGGTGGATCGAGGTCGATCCTGATCTCGGACGTGGAGGGTCGGGCGTGGGCCGAAGCTAGGCCAGGTCCTCATCGCCGCCCAGCCGGTCCCGTTGATGGTGTCGCGTCGTGTCCGACCCCAGGGACGGCTCCGGTTGATGCGGGCCATGGTATCGTGCGATGTCGCGGTCCACGGATTGCTTGAACAGCGCCTCCGCGTCCAACGCCATCCAGAGCGGGTCGACGACGGAGGGCTGGCTGGCCGGCTTCCACCGGTACGCGCCCGTCGGCCCGAGCGTGTACACCCGTTGCCAGAATCGATAGCCGCCGACGCCGAACACGTACCCGACGCTGCAGCGCCCCAGGATGAGATCGGCCAGCAGGGACGCGGCGATGCGCGCCCGGATCCCGGCGCCTGGCGTGGCCGCCTCGGTCAGGGACAGGTCCCGGCTGAAATCGATCGACCAGGAGCGCGTGTGAGAGGGAAAGACCACGTCAAGCTGGTACACGATGCCGAGGCGTTGGTACTGCCGAGCGAGGCGGCCGCGCTGCCGGGAGCGCTCCAGCGCGCATCTCAGCCCGTCGTCCAGGAAACCCCGGATCGTTCGCGACATCTGCTCCTCGCCGTACGCGTGCGGATTCTGATCGGACAACTCCGGCACGCAGCTCGTCGGGTCGAATGCCGTCTCGGCCGGGTCGTCACGAACGGTGCGGACGAAGGGGGAGGCGGCCACCTCAAGTGTGGCGTCCGGGCCATGCACGTCAACGATGTCCCCCGGGTTCGGCGCCAGGAGGCGCGTGTCGGGGGCCAACGCCGCGACGTCGCGAAGGAACATGTCGCGTGAAACGGGGAAGACGAACCTGTTCAACCAGACGCCTGGGCCCGTGTACTTGAAACCGCAGGCGCTAGGCATGGCGGCCCGGGGATGGACGAGCCGTACGGTCGAGAGCATCCTGAAGTAGGCGGCATGCGGGAACGAGGTCGGTCCGTTCGTCAGCACCTCCGCTTCGAGCAGCGGCTGCCAGGTCGCCAGCAGGAGATCGATGGGCCCGTGAGCATCCGCGACGCCGACCGCCGTGCCTTTGTCGATGTGCGTGTCCACCGGGTTCCAGACGGTGGCCGACGAATCGCGAACGAGGAGGCCGAATTCCCGGACGCGCGCTCTCGAGGGTGTCGTGGTAATCGCCGTGCGTCCGACTGTCACTCTCTGTCCGTCGCGGAGCGGCTGGCACCGCGAGAACCCGAGGCGCAACATCGCATCCCGCAGCAGGACGTCCCCATCGGGGATGAGGACCGGACAGCGTTTGTCCAGTGACGCGAGCGTTCGAACGTCGAAATGGTCGAAGTGCCGGTGCGACACGGCGATGACGTCGTACGCCGGCAGGTGTTCGGGCCTCACCTCCCGCCCCGGAGATGTGACCGCAGTGCCCTCGTAGTGCGGATCCCAGAACACCGGATCCATCAGGATGGTGACGCCGTCAGCCTCGATGAGAAGCGATGCGTGCCCGATGACATGCACCCGCATCCGGACGCTCCTTTCGCGTGAACGTCGCTGAGCCGGCCAGGCGGA
>Ga0070681_10004712_pt1 | contig 13056 bp, 13 predicted proteins | sample KBSC83BmetaG_FD_65650 | JGI IMG/M metagenome (GOLD analysis project Ga0070681, IMG submission 65650) | Corn rhizosphere microbial communities from Kellogg Biological Station, Michigan, USA - KBS C8-3B metaG | ecosystem: Host-associated > Plants > Roots > Rhizosphere | place: USA: Michigan... | reverse complement strand
TTGTGTCGTCTCATCCCAACCTCCTCGAACTGATAGGGGGATTCACTCCACGCATACATACCCCTGCTGAAGCAAGGAGGATACCATCAGTCAACTTTGACCTTCAGATCTATCTTTCAAATGGATGTGCAAACATGTGTGACGGACTGCCACTCCGACAATGCACTGCTTGTCCAAGGGCTCCTCCCACCGCATCAAACTCCCTGGTTTTATAGGACCGTGGGGTCGGACAGATTGTCTGCGCCTCGCCATCATGTCCCATGTGGAACAGAGGTGGAGTAAGAAAGATCAGGGCATTGACGGAGTCGGCATATTCAGGCCAACACAGCGATGTGATGGCCGAAACACAGTTGATCCTGTCTAGGCGACGGGACATTCCGGAATTTTCAAGGTCAAGGTTATGAAGGAACACCGGTGCAGAAGATCTTCCTCTGTCCCACCCCGATAAGCGACATGTTCATTTCCGACCTGACTCCCGACGATAAGATGTCGGCAGGCTCAGATTTCTTGTGGGTATGAATCGCTCATGCCGCACAGTGCGAAATCACAGGAAGAACCCGCAGACGGTTATCATTCTAAAAAGAGGTACGTGGGCGAACTGTCCATCGTCGGATGTCTATTGAAAGTCGATCTTTAGAGACGGGAGCTGATCGTAGGCCTGTGACTTGCAGTCGTCTTTCTTCTCGATCCTTTAATAAGGAGGAATATGCAGCTTGATTTTGAACATTTCGACCCCGAACACTTTTCATTTCATGAACACCCTGTGCTGGTGATTGATAAGTTTTGGACGGATGAGGAACGGCAGTATTTTCAGCAAGCCCTGCAACGTGTGGCGTGGAGCTCGCTACGCGAGATGCGTCGACTGCGTGCGACATTTCCAGATTGTGGTAACTGGTTAAAGGCCGACCTGGCGCGAGCGGAGGCAGAGGTCTTTCTCGAGCGCCTGACTCTCCCCTGCATCATGCGCTATGTAGAATCGTTTGCACACATCGTGCGACGGCATTTGAATTTCAATTACTATTCGTATGGAGCAGGCGACTGTCTACTGACCCATGATGATACGGCACAAGCTGAAGATGCCACCGCGCCGCCCCAAGGAGCCTCTCCGTTACGACGCCTCGCTCTGGTTACCTATCTCCATGATGAATGGCAGCCTGATTGGGGTGGGGAATTGATCATCTATCGTTCAATGCCGGGCCAACGACCAGGATCTGAACTGGCGATCAGCCATTGCATCGCCCCTAAACCGGGATCGCTCGTATTGTTCACCGTCCCACGATTCCATCGGGTCTGTCGGATCGATCCTATGAGTGGAGCCAATAAACGCCTGTCCATCGGAGGATGGTTTATGACCGAGCATTAAACCCGTCACCGCTCCGGCTTTTGAGCGGATGTGCTCCTGCCCGTCACCTCATGCACACTTCCTGCGACAAGATGCTGCACGAGGTTATAGAAAATAATCGGTACCATGACGCGAGGAAAAGAAGCGAGCGCAAGCGACGCAAGAACCAATCCTGTGCCGTTATTATTCATGCCAAGCCCGAACATAAGCGAGACACGATCAGCCTGATCGGTCTTGAATAGGAGACTAAGCCAGTATGCCGCAGCAAACGCGGTAACACAGAGCCCGGTCGTGATTGCGAGGGTCAGCGCTAAAAAGTCGAGATCATGCTCTGCCACGGCCTGGGGGAGTGACGCCGATGCGTTTGAATAGTTCAAGATTAGCAAGACCAGGGCATTGATGAGCTTGATAGATGGCATTGCGGCAGTGAGTCGTTGTTCCGGGACTGCGAATCGGATACAGAGGCCTACGAGGGAGGGCAGCACCACCCAAAAACCAAGGAAGATACCGGATCCATATTCTGCCAGGTTCTGTAAGACCAATTCATATTCCTCTGACGCCATCTCCCCAAAAACATAGAATGCGATCGGGGTGATCACAGGACTGAGAAAGGTCGAAGAAAGAACCAACCCCAAACTCAGCGCCAAATTTCCGTTGGAATTCTGTGCCCAAGCAGTCGATGCCCCAGCAATCGGCATGGCTGCGACCAGTGCAAGACCGACGAGAATGTGTTGTGCTTCATCGGGATTGTGCCAGAACTGGAGGATGAGGGTGATACAGAATATGTAGACGATCGGGATCAGGAGATTCGCCGCGAGTCCCGCCACCAGCACCCAACCCTTCCGCACGAGAGATTTCAAATGCGATGTCTTCACGCCCAAACCGGCATTAAACATCAGGGTGGCAAGGAGCAGCAGGAGGAGGGAGACACGAATCTTCGTCTGAAAGACTGATACATCGAAGAACGATACCGTTCTGATCCACAACCCGACGGCCGGAAACACGGCGGCTGACACGTAGACGCTGATAAGCAGCCATAGTAAGTGATGATGGACGAACTGGGACAGATTGAGAAAGGAACGTTTCCGGTCAACCATGAAATGGATTATCTTTCAGGATAAAATCACTTCGCAACGGTTTCTGTTGGCGCGCAGGCGGTAGAAATGGCCTGGCGCACTGAGGTCAATAATTGCTGATTCGGTGAGTTCCAGAGGCGAATCGAACGGTGGATCAGTTCGCATGACGCATTTCATGCCGGCGTTTTGGAATAGATTGGAGAACACGGAAAGAAGATGCGACGTACTGATGCCTCTTTCATCACGGAGAACGTTAGTGATCGACACTGCTGACGAGAAGGTCGGCCTTGTCCTCAAGACTGACCACGACATCATGCAAACTAAATAGCAAGATGGCTCCTTCACACAGCATTCTCCATACGAGATTCCCGAGGACTAGCACCAATATCCCCATGAGCACGACGCGGGTAGAATCTCCGCCATAACCGGTGAAGATGTCTGGAAACAAAATTGCCATGATGCTAGAGAAGGTTATGGCAAGGGCGCCTAGAAGATAGGAAGACTTGATCAACGCCGGAGTAATGAGCTTTCGGAAACCAAAATACCGCCCTACGGACCCTTCGCTCCTCTCCGGCGGGGCATCTTGAGTCGTGAACTTGTAACCACAGGATCTGCATGTTGCTGCCTCATTGTCATTCACACCCAAACATTCCGGACATTTCATAAGACCCTCCAGTGAATCCCCATGCTGTTGAGCGAAGACTCTGCTATCGGTTTGTCGGTTCGTCTCATTACATCAGTTTCTGACTTCCAGAGTTTTTTGACTCAGCACCGTACAGCATCAGCGAAACGGGCGAGCGCGTCTCGACCCTCAGCGATGTTAACCGAGGTTCTCCAGCTATCTGCAACCTACATTTCAGCACGAGGATTCGTCTCGGCCGTGCCCCTTAAACCATCCGTATCATTAGACCGTCGAATAATGGGATCACCTCAATCTGCTGCTCTAAACCCCTATCTATCACGAACGAATCAACACCACCCCCCCTCGGAATTACCTCCTTCTGGTCTGCCCCTCCTACGGGGCGCCCTGTACACTTCTATCAAGAAGGTCGGTCCACCGAACCACGGACCGAAGGATGTGTGGTCAGGAAATTGCTCCAATGGAAACGATACTCGTGATTGATGATCAAGAAGCAATACAGAGTCTACTCCGTAGAACACTTGAAGCTGCAGGTTATGAGGTTCTCGAAGCGTCCAACGGTCGCCTTGGTCTCGAGCTGTATCGGGAGAGACCTGCAGACTTGATCATTACCGATATTTTCATGCCCGAAATGAACGGTCTCGATTTGCTGTTGGAACTCACCAGGAACACCCGTCACGTGAAAGTCATTGCCATGTCCGGCGGTCTCGAGAGCGAAGGTGTACTCAATGTGGCGAGGCAATTAGGGGCTCGCCAGACATTTCAAAAACCCTTTGATGCCGATAAATTGCTCACTGCCGTTCGATACGAATTGGCGCGATAGCGGGCCAATATGACGTCAATTCAGGAACAATGTTACATCGCTCTATGGTTCCGCCTTCGCAGCTAACATGAGACAGACAGGGTATGAGAGATGGGTCCGACGAGACTGATGTACCTTCGGCATGCGCGGGCACAAGAAAGGAAGTGTGAGCAGGAAGACAGAAACCCTTCGACCATATTTATACGATAGAGTTGTCTTCACTGCAGGTGCCGCTCATTCGAACAGGACAGCGTCGTGTACTGAGATATACCCCTTTGAGTCAGTCGTTCTCCTGGATCGCGCGGTAGAATTCATCCGCCTCCGCCTGGGATACGGCCATACGGCGAGGCGCAGAACATTTTCATTGCCTTCTCATTGGCACCCCTCTTTGGACCGACAGCTCAATCACGATGATTCGATAACGACAGGATTTCATCTCAATCGTCGACTCGGTCCCGACAATCCTCCCCCCACATCCGATCCTCCATACAGCAATGCCTTCGTCGATTGTGAGTCACGGTTTAATTACGAGATGACCACGGCGATTCTGCCGATAGCACGACTCAGAATGGTCGTTGCAGAACGGGCGCTCCTTGCCATAGGACACAATAATGAAACGATCGCCTTTAACCCCTAATTCCATTAAATAATTCCGCACCGCTTTGGCGCGCTTCTCGGCGAGTACGAAGTTATAGGTCGAACTCCCTCGTTCATCACAATGGCCTTCCACTTTTACCTGGGCATTGCCATGCACACGCAGCCAATTGGCATCTCTAGTCAGAAACTCTCGGCCCTCTTCATTGATCGCCCAGCTGTCGTACTCAAAGAAGACATCTTGTAGCCCTGCTGCGGCCGTCGCGTTCTGTTCAGCTCGTATTTCGTCCAACTGTCGTCTGGCTCCGGAAGGGTCGGCCCTAGCGAAGATTGGATTGGAGTTGATACGTTCCGTCCCCGTGGAAGCCGCATCGTTGCTAATTGATGCAGGTGACCTGCTCCCCCCCGATTGCAACGATTTATTCGCACAGCCAGCAACCAATATCGTCACACCACTGATAGCACAGTACAAGATAATGCGAGCCAGGTTCATTCGTGTCTCCTCGCTGAATATGTGATGTTCTCCTCGGCAGCTACCCGCGTCGAGGAGAATATTAGGGATACAGGATAGCCGACAATGACTCAACACGTACGATGAAATAATAGCCCAGCAGGCTGAGAATGATCGCGGTCACCACGCACTTCAACACCAGAGCATGCGCCAGCATCATTCCATCTGAGCTCTGATGAGGGGTACAGGAACGTGTCACATTCTCTCCCCCGACACCGCTATCATGTACCGGTACTTCACCAACTCTGTTTGTTGATGGAAGATCACAGTCCTCCTTCACCGCCCACCTAAACAACTTCATGAAAATCTCCCAGTCTTAAAGGTAGTGTGGCCCGAACGGCCCCTCTGCCAAACCGTCTCCCGTCGCGGTCATGGGTCTATCTCGATAAGTCGGTCCGCAGCAGGTTGAAGCTCCACAGCAGTGTCTTCCGACACAGCTGTCAACAAACCACGCAGGATTTGACCCATCCGTTCTGTCGACAGGATTTATGAATCGAAACAATCAGGCAGAAGGAGGATCAGTTTGAGAGGGGCTGGACGTGTAACGATCTCTTGTGTGGGATGTATCGAACCCGCATCGAATACTAGACATAACTTCACCTATTATCCGATTACACCGAGAGCGGCATGTATATAATACCGGTGGGGAGAATTGTCAATCCAATCGCAATCCGACCTGCCAGGCCTGGTACCATAGTCCGGGGCGATCGAATTCTTGTATCGAGACATCCACATGGTCGTTCGGTTTGAGATCACGCGCGTCGCCAGGCAGGCATCGCTTTCGATAGAGCCTTCACGAATATCCTATGGATCATTTAAAGGATGGCCTGGGATCGCCGCTGGACGATCTCAGCCTGCAGAATACTGGTGAGCCGGCCGGGGCTCGAACCCGGGACCCTCGCCTTAAAAGGGCGATGCTCTACCAACTGAGCTACCGGCTCACCTGAAGAAGGGCGGATTCTATCACCCACGATCTACCTATGCCTAGCGGTCTGCTGAAAAACTATTTCGGTACGGCATCTCGCAGAGCGTGTACCCGAAAATAATGCCGGAGACGTTTCCGATATTCTACGAGAAAGGAAAAGGCTCGACTAGCGCGCGCGCGGGAGGATCTTGAGCGGGTTGCGCAGAATAATGGTTTCACTGCGCTTCGAGCCGGTTGAGATCATGTCGATCCGGCATTCGGAACAATCCTCAAGATACTGGAGATATCGCTTCGCTTCTACCGGAAGCTGTTTATAGGTGGTCGCGCCGGTCGTAGAGCCCGACCATCCTTTGAATGTCTTGTAGACCGGCTCACAGTCGGTCAGCGCCTGGAGATCGGCAGGCATATCCCGATAGATTTTTCCACCGTATCGATAACCAGTGCAGACTTTCAATTCCCGGCAGCCGTCGAGCACATCCAGTTTCGTGACGGCCAATGACGTGAGTCCGTTCACTTTGGTGGCATAGCGCACGACGACGCCATCGAACCAACCGCAGCGCCGCGCACGTCCCGTTGTCGACCCGAATTCTTTTCCTCGTGCCTGGAGCCCGCATCCCACCTCATCGGTCAATTCCGTGGGGAACGGCCCGCTGCCGACGCGCGTACTATAGGCTTTGGCAACCCCGAGCACCGCATCGATTTTCGTCGGCCCTACGCCTGTCCCAGTCGAGGCACCGCCCGCCGTCGAACTGGACGAGGTGACATAGGGATAGGTCCCGAAATCCACATCCAGGTGTGTCCCCTGCGCACCCTCGAACAACACAGTCTTTCGTCCATCGATCATCTTATTGACAAGCATAGCGGCATCAACTATATGGCTCTTCAGTCGATCGGCATAGCCCATATACTGCTGGAATACCTTTTCGACCTCAAACCGTTCCATCTTATAGAGCTGTTCGAGGAACCAGTTGATCTCGACCAAATTCTCTTCGAGTTTCGTTCTAAACGCCTTGGGATTGAGCAGGTCCCCCATTCGAATCCCGATTCGTGACATCTTATCGGCATAGGACGGGCCAATCCCGCGCCCTGTCGTTCCGATTCGGCGGGAGCCCTTTGATTGTTCAGAGGCTTTGTCGATGGCCTTATGGTAGGGCAGGATCAAGTGCGCACGTTGACTCACGACAAAATTCTTTCCAATCTTGACCCCTTGAGTCTGGAGATGGTCCAGCTCTTCGATTAACGATGCCGGGTCCACCACGACTCCGTTCCCGATCACACAGAGTGTCCCGCGATAGAGGATGCCTGAGGGAATAAGGTGAAAGACGAAGGTGCCCCGTTCATTGATGACGGTGTGCCCCGCGTTGGATCCTCCTTGATAGCGAACCACCGCGTCGACATCGCGGGCCAAGATATCCACGATCTTGCCCTTGCCTTCGTCGCCCCATTGCGCCCCGATTACAACGAGATTGCCCATCGTCTGAGATGTCCTCAAAAAAAAGAGCCCTGGCCAGACCGAGAGCCAGAGCCGAGGGGGCATGGTAGGGGTGGCTCTCTAGTTTGTCAAGCCTGTGCCCATGGTTTCTTCTAGAGCTCCCTTTCCCCTTCATCAGCCGGATTAGAGATCCGCGCTCTGCCGTTTTCTTGACTGTCGCTGGAACAGCGTGTTAGCATGACCGCGGATTCACAAGGATTTTCGCTTATTTCCAAGTCATCGGACGTGGGGCTGTAGCGCAGTTGGGAGCGCGCGTGAATGGCATTCACGAGGTCGCCGGTTCAATCCCGGCCAGCTCCACCAAAATAATCGCAGGCTCGACAAACCCCGATATCCACATCTAAATTAAATACCCAATGACCATCGGCTCCTTCCAGTAAGAACGATCCGCCTGGTTCAAGAAATCTCTCATGCTTCAAATCGAGTCGGTCAGCAAACAATATTCAACGAGGGTTCTGCTTGAGCATGCGACGGCACATCTTCGCCCAGGTTCGCGTGTCGGCCTTGTGGGACCAAACGGTGCCGGCAAGACGACCCTCTTCCGGATGATCCTCGGGGAGGAGTCGCCCGACAAAGGAACCATCCGCAAACGTCCTCGTCTTCGTATCGGCTATCTTCCGCAGGAGCTCGAAACGATTACGGGTAAGACCGTGCTGGACGCGACCCACCGCGATCTGTACCCGGAGCACGAAGCCGAACGAATTCTCATGGGGTTGGGATTTTCAGAGATCGACTTCGGTCGTCAGGTCGAAAAACTGTCCGGCGGCTATCGAATGCGCGTCGCCCTGGCGCATTTGCTCTTGACCAACCCCGATGTGCTGATGCTCGACGAGCCGACCAACCACTTGGACAAACCGACCCAGCGTTGGTTTGAACAATTCCTTCTGGACTCGGAAATGACACTGTTGATTATCAGCCACGACACAGCCTTTCTCGATCGTGTCGTCACCCATATCTGGGATCTCAGGCATCATAAGATCGAAGAATATCGCGGCCACTATACCTCCTTCCAGAAGATCCGCGCAGAACGGGATGCGCAGCGTGAGGCTGCCGCGGGGCGTCAGGCCAAAGAGGTGGCGCGGGTCCAGACCTTTGTGGATCGATTCCGTTACCAGGCCAACAAAGCCAGCCAGGTCCAATCGCGCATTAAGCAGCTCGAGAAGGTCAAGATGATTGAGATTAAGCGCGACCCCAAGCGGGTAAAGTTCAAATTTCCGCTCCCCGCAGCGAGTGGCCGGCAGGTATTGGAACTGCAGGGCGCGGCCAAGCGCTATGGGGAAAAAGTGGTGTATGAGAGGGTCGACTGTTCGGTCGAACGGGGCCAGCGCATTGCGTTGGTCGGAGAAAATGGGGCAGGAAAGAGCACACTTCTCAAGATGCTGGCCGGTGTCTTGCCGCCGGACAAAGGCACCAGAACGGTCGGTCATGGGGTCACCCTCCACTACTTCGCTCAGCACCAGGCGGAGACGCTGAACCCGGAACAGACCATCCTTGAATCTCTCTCGGAGGTTTCCAGCCAAGCGGAAACGAACTTCCTCCGCGGGATCGCCGGCGCTTTTCTATTTACCGGCGATGATCAAAAGAAACCGATCAAGGCATTGAGTGGCGGCGAGCGCAACCGCGTTGCGCTCGCACGGATGCTGGTCGAGCCGGCCAATACCCTGTTACTCGATGAGCCGACCAACCACCTCGACCCGGCTTCGGTCGATATGCTCACCGATGCGTTATCAGACTTTCCCGGCACGATCATCTTTATTTCCCACGACCCTACCTTTCTAACCAGGGTGTGTACGCGCGTCATTGAAATCGAAGAGGGAAAGGCCCGCAGTTTCTCCGGTGACTACGAGTACTATCTGTGGAAGAAAGCCCAGGAGGTCGAATCCATCAAGGAAACGAGTGACGATCTGAAGGGCGTGGATCGCGAAAAGGCAGTCGGGCCGACCAGGGCGATGGCTTCGCAGGCTCCGGCCAAACCCTCAGCCGGAGATCGGCGCGATTTGAACAAGACCCAGGCCCGACTGGAGAAGCAGGTCGCGCGGGCCGAAGCCGAGATCGCCGAGTGTGAAACTAAAATCAAAGCACGGGATCTTGAACTGGCCAACCCGGCACTCTACAGAGATGAATCAACCAAATGGAGTACTCTGCAGATCGAGTATGACGGCTGGAAGAAAGACCTCGTGCGGCTCACCGCCCGATGGGAGACACTCTCTGCTGAACTGGAAGGCGTCAAGCAAAAGCTGACAGCGTTCGCCTAGCGGAAATGCGCGCGGGTAAAGCGAGGCAGGGGAATCGCGTACACATTGAGACTTGAGCGGGAGTTCTGCTCGGCGAGTAACGAATTAAACAGAGGACTTGACCGTTTCTTCAAGATAATAGTAGAGCCAGCGGTTCCTCTCTTTTGTCACCAGCTCGTCCCAGACCACACCGATCAGAAACCCCTTCTCCCACGGCTTGACCCAGGCGACTTTCCCATCAAGCTTTTCCATCTGCTCTGCACGATCAGAATCCAGAAATGCCAAAGAGACGGTCACCGGCTGAGCCATCGCCAATTGCTCTTTCGTATGCAACCCTGCTCCGACTCGATTGACGTTGTCCAGCACCGCCGTGATTGCCTTGGCTCCGCTCTTCGGTGAAACCAGCGCCGACCCGACCAGAGTTGCCCGGATAAACTTCCGCCGTTCGTTCGTCGTAATGATTGACGCTGTGGTTTTCTGGTTCTGCCGTTTCACAAGCCTAAGTATAACCGATTAGAAATCTTTGTCCACCACCTTCAGGCCCCTCAATTAGGCATCCTTAGGCCTGTAATATCGGCGTTGCCTAAGCGCTTCGGGGAGGTGTTCCTGCTTGTTGGCCTGGGGATCATCGTGGATATACCGGTAGTCTTTCCCGTATCCAAGCCCCTTCATCAGCGAGGTCACGGCATTTCGCAAATGTAGTGGAACCCCCAGATTTCCATGAGATTTTGCGTCTTCCATCGCTTCAAGCAGGCCGACATACGACGCATTATCCTTTCGCCTGGTCGCGAGATACGTCGTCCCATGGGCCAAATTAATCTGTGCCTCCGGGAGCCCCACAAACTGCACCGCCTGAGCGACCGCCGATGCGACCACCAGCCCCATCGGATCGGCATTGCCCACGTCCTCGGAGGCAAAAATCACCAGACGCCTGGCGATAAACTTTGGATCCTCCCCACCTTCGAGCATGCGGGCGAGCCAGTAGAGGGCGCCGTCAGGATCGGAATCCCGGAGGCTCTTAATGTAGGCTGAGACCACATTGTAGTGTTCTTCGCCGGACTTGTCGTACCGAATCGACTTCTTCATCAGCGCACGTTCCACCGTTGTTCCTTCTATCAGACGAATCGTGTCAGACCCGGCTGGGTGCTGTTTGACGACAAACTCCAGTGCCGTCAGGAGAGCCCGTGCATCGCCGTTGCCATAGGCAATCATCCGTTGTCTGGCATCAGGCGAGAGGCGTGCGCTCCATTTCCCCAAACCGACTACAGAGTCTGCGAGTGCCCGATCCAGGATCTGTCCAAGTGCCTCATCCGAAAGGGGCTTAAGCACGATGACGAGGGAACGAGATAAGAGCGGCGAGATCACTTCGAAGGAGGGATTCTCCGTCGTCGCACCGACCAGGATGATCGTTCCCCGTTCGACGTGGGGGAGAAAGGCATCCTGCTGCGCCTTGTTGAATCGGTGGATCTCATCGACGAAGAGCATGGTCCGTTGACCATTGATCGCCAGGCGTTGCTCGGCTGTCTTGATGATGGCCCGGAGTTCAGGAACACCTCCGGTGACTGCCGAGAAGGGCACGAACTGCGCTTTGGTGTGGCGCGCGATGAGATGAGCCAGCGTAGTCTTGCCTGACCCGGGCGGCCCCCAGAAGATGACGGAAGAGAGTTGATCGGCCTCGATTGCCCGACGCAGCGGCCGATCCGGCGCAGTAATTTCGTCTTGCCCGACAAAGTCCGTAAATTCTCGGGGCCTGAGACGTTCGGCCAATGGAGACTCAAGGGATTTTTCTCCGTCTGGAGTTCCGAACAAATCGGGAGTGTGATCGTGTGAAGTCGGCATCTGAGACCTCAAGAACTGGGTAAATTGTATACGCCGGTCACGATGATCGCAAACTGGCTCTTGACGCTCGCCAATGCCAATGTTACGAACAGCGGCAAGAGGAAACCGCGTGCGGACCGACGTCAACGGTATCACCATCGCCTACAATGACCGAGGCACCGGTCTCCCCATCGTCTTTTTCCATGCCTTTCCCCTGAACCGGAACATGTGGGCGGCGCAAGAAGAAGTCCTCTCCGCGCGGTTTCGGATTATTTCGATTGACCTGCGAGGCCATGGCGAATCCGACGCGCCACTCTGGCACTACACGCTGGAGCAATCGGCTGACGACGTGCATGCGCTCCTGAACCAACTCGCAATCCGGCAAGCCCTGTTTGTTGGACTCTCAATGGGCGGGTACATTTTATTCGCTTTTTACCGGAAATATGCGACGAGCGTGAAGGGCTTGATCCTTGCTGACACAAGGGCTCAGGCAGACACCACGGAAGGAAAGAACGGACGGTTCCAGATGGCGCAGACCGCTTACAAGAAAGGACCATCATCCATCGCCGACATCATGATCCCGAAGCTACTCAGCCCCGCCACCATCCGTACGAAGCCGGAGATCGTTCGGAATGTTCGGGCGATGATCGAAGGCAATCAGGTCAGCGGCATTGCGGGGGATCTCATGGCAATGGCCGAACGACCCGATTCAGTCGCATTCTTGCCTCAGATCACCTGTCCCGCCCAAGTCATCGTCGGCGAATTAGACCAGGCCACCCCTCCCTCCGATGCCAGACTCATGGCCGAGCTGATCCCCAATGCACAGCTTGCGACAATCCCCGATGCCGCACACCTGGCCAATCTCGAACAACCAGACACCTTCAATCAGATCGTCGCGGCATTCGCCTTAGATCTCCAACAGTAACCGGATACGTACGATCCGCGGGAAAATGGCGAATATCCCGTTCGGCAAGGCGAATCGGGCGAGAGGCCAACGCCTGCGTCCTAATAGATTGAGGGTGTGAGCGAAGCGAAAACGAAGCTGCGGAGTTTTGCGCCGTTCCCCGTTAGTCGGATTCGCCGACGCTGCCCCGGCGTATCAGCTTCAGGAACTCCAGCCTGGTTTGTGGTTGACTGCGAAACGCTCCTAGCATCGAACTGCTGACCGCGACCGTGTTTTGCTTTTCGACACCCCGCATCATCATGCACAGGTGTCGCGCTTCAACAACGACGCCCACTCCGTGGGCATTGAGCTTCGACTTCAGGGTTTCAGCAATTTGAACCGTCAACCGCTCCTGGACTTGTAGCCGGCGCGCAAAGGTATCTACGATGCGGGGAATCTTACTGAGGCCGACGACCTTCTTATTGGGCAAATAGCCCACATGCACCTTGCCGAAGAACGGCAGCAAATGGTGCTCACACATACTAAAGAAATCAATGTCCTTCACAATGACCATCTCGTCATATTCGATCGGGAAGAGCGCGCCGTTTAAAAGCTGGTCGATATCACGCTGATAACCCTGGGTCATAAAGGCGAGAGCCTTGGCCACTCGTTCAGGAGTCTTGAGGAGTCCGTTCCGTCCGGGTTTTTCGCCGAGGGCCAGCAGCATCTCCGTCACCAG
>Ga0070681_10004711_pt1 | contig 13056 bp, 9 predicted proteins | sample KBSC83BmetaG_FD_65650 | JGI IMG/M metagenome (GOLD analysis project Ga0070681, IMG submission 65650) | Corn rhizosphere microbial communities from Kellogg Biological Station, Michigan, USA - KBS C8-3B metaG | ecosystem: Host-associated > Plants > Roots > Rhizosphere | place: USA: Michigan... | reverse complement strand
GGGCGGAACGATGCGGAAATTCTCGAAAGCCTGGCGGCCCCACTCGAGGAAGTCGTAGCGCTCCTTGTTGCGCTCGAGCTCGAGCTGCATGTTGCGGTCCGTAGCGCCGGCATGGCCATGCTCGTCAGCCATGACCGAGTGGTCGACGACGAAGTCGATGGGCAGATGCGGGTTGAGGCGCTTCGGATCTCCACCCAGCCGCACCATCGCATCTCGCATCGCCGCCATGTCGCCGAGCAGCGGGATGCCAGAGGAGTCGGGCATGAGCACGCGCGCCGGCCGGAAACCGATTTCGAGGTTGGAGCTGCGATTGCGCAGCCAGTCTGCGACCGCGCTCGCGTCCTCGCTGCCGGCGAGGCCGTCTGCCTGCTGCCGGATCTGGTTTTCCAGCACGATCTTGAGCGTGTAGGGCAGCCGCGCGATGCCAGTCAGTCCCGCGGCTTCGGCGGCGGGAAGGCTGTAGTAATCGTAGGTCGTGCCTTCTACTTCGAGGCTCGCGCGGCTGGCGTCGAATATCATGGCGGCGTGTTCGTTGCTTCTCACATCAACGATCCAGCCGTATCCCGGTCTCACGCAGAAACGTCTGCCAGTAGCGCAGTTCAGCCTGAATAAAGCTCGCATACTCTTCCGCCGGCATGACGAACTCCTGAAGCTCGAGCGAGCGCAGGCGCGCCTTCATGTCCGGCGCCCGGATCGCTGTGCGCACTTCAGTGTCGAGTTTGTGCACGATGCGCTGTGGCATACCCAGAGGGCCGAAGATCCCCCACCATGCATAGAGGTTCATGTTCTTCACGCCGGCCTCTTCAAACGTGGGCACGTCGGGCAGCGTCTCGAGCCGCGTGTCGCCTGTAACAGCGAGCGCCCTGAAGCGGCCCGCACGAATGTTCCCGAGCGCTGCGGCAGGCGTATCGGTCATGAAAAGGAGCTCGCCGCGAAGCACGTCCGTGTGTGATTGGCCGCTGCCCTTGTAAGCGACATGCGTCGCTTTGGCTTTCAGATTGAGCAGGAAGGCTTCGGTCACAAGGTGACCGATCGTGCCGGCGCCATTACTCGCGAACGTCACCGGCTTCGCCCTGAGCACCGCCGTGAGCTCGCCGATCGACTTCGGAGTCGTCGGCAGATTCGCCGTGATCAGGACCATGCTGGTGCGGGCGAAAAACGAGATCGGCACGAAATCTTTGTCGGCCCGGTATTTCGCCGTGCTCGGACTAAGCAGCGGGTAGGTGACGAGCGTCGCATTGGTCGCCAGTGTCAGCGTATAGCCGTCGGGTACCGATCGCGCAGTGAGCTCCGTACCCATGGCGCCGCTTCCGCCCGGCCGGTTATCGATCACGATGGTCTGGCCCATCTGCTCGGACAGCTTCTGTGCAAGCACGCGCCCGAGCACGTCGCTGCCGGTGCCCGGCCCGAACGGCACGATCATGCGGATGGGTCGCGTCGGATACTCCTGCGCATCTGCGCTGTGCGCAAGAGCGAGCGCGGCACCGACTAAGACAAATGCAAATCTCTCCATCGTTCCTCCTCGTGTTTTCTTTTCAGTCGCGCCGTGCGTGTGCGATACGCCACATCAGGCGGACCGTGAACTCGATCGACTTGCGATAACCCTTGAGCTGTATGTATTCGTTCGCCGAGTGCCGCCTATTTGCGTGCCCAGGCAGCGTCGCGATCCACGACATGCCGAGGTCGGTGAAGAGCTTCGCCGCGATCGCGAGCGCATCGCGCGGCCAGACTTCCGGATCGATATCGCAATCGGCATACGTCGCGAGCAGTTCTTTAACGGCCCAGTCTCCGGGCGGCGATCCGCCGCCGGCATAGCCCTGACTCAGCGGCTCGATCTCTATATCCGGAAAACCGTGCTTGTCTAAATGCACGCGCATGCACTTCAGCATGTTTTCCACGGACATGCCGTCGAGCGGTCGCATATCGATTGCCGCGACCGCCTCATGCGGGACGATGACTTTGTGCGCACCTTCGGCGACATATCCCGATTTCAGCCCTGCGACATTGAACTCGCTTTGGAAGCAGCGCGCACGCAATGCATCCTTCACAGTCTCCTGCTTGAAACGGCTTACGCCGAGATCGATCAGCGCCCGCTCCGCGTTGAAGCGAAGAACGAGCTGCTCGACAAGCGCCTCGTCCTCCGGGGTCGGAAGATTACGTCCGTCGTAAAAACCCTCGATCGCGACATCGAGATCGCCTTGCGTTTTCATGCTGGCAAGCGCCGCTGCGAGACGATGCGCAGGATTCGCGATCCAGGTCGAATGCGCGCCGTGAATCTCCGCGTTCTGCGGCCCGCCCCACGCGCCACCGCGGCAACGCAGCTTCAGCGTCATCAATCCCTTCACGCGCAGGAACACGACTTGCGTGCCGTCTGACTTCTGCGTGTACCACGGCCAGAAACAGACATCGGCGCCGTTAAGCTCTTGCGCGTGGTCCGCGACGAAACCGGGCAGGCTTTTGCTTCCGAGCTCGGACGCCTCGAACACCATAATGACGTTGCACGGCAGCGCCACGTCCGCCGCGCGATACGCGTGAACTGCGCTCATGAGCGTTGCCACGGGTCCTTTCGTGTCTTCGGCGCCGCGCCCGACGATGCATTCGCCGAGGTTCTCGTAATCGCTGATGCGCCGCGCTTCGAACGGCGGCACGACCCATGTGGGCTCGTCCGCCGGCGTCGTATCGTACATCGAGTGCATGACCATCGTGCGCGGCGCTCCGATGTCGAAGCGCCCGTAGACGATCGGAAAGTCCTTGCCCGGAACGACGCGGCCGACCCCGCCCAGCTCGTTGATCTCTTGCGCGAGCAGGGCAGCCATCTCCTCGAGGCCTCTGTTCTCCGCCGACACCGAGGGTTGACGTATATAACTCTGCAGCCTTGCGACGTGAGCTTCGTAGTCCTTCCTGGTCTGCTTCAATGCACGTTCGAGCATGTACGCTCCTTTAAGGTACGTTGCTTCCTGTTTCGCAGCTCCGCTGCTCAGCAGGGCATTAAGTGCCCGCTTAAGCGGCTTGCGCCGCTACAGACATATATATACGTTGCTTCCTGTTGCGCCTCAGGCGATTTCGAGATCGACCAGAGGTCCGTGTTGTTGCGCGCCGTAGACGTCACGGTCGCCCGCCGAGCCGCTGCCGCGAGTCCCCCAGCGCCGCGGGATAGTGATTTTCACGGCATGCACACGCTCGAACGCAATGACGGCGACATCACGCTCGGCAATGTGGTAGCGCCGCGCAACCTCGGCGGCGGTGAATGTACTCGCATCGAGCACGCGACGATAGTCCGCGGCATTCGCGAACATGATGTCGATCGTCACCTGGAATGGACCTGCGTTCTTGCTGCGGATCACGCTCGCGAGGTCTCCGAGCTTTGGCATTCAGATCGTCTCCATTTCCACCGGAAACAGCGCGTTCTGGTCCTTCACCCGCATAAGGTGATAGAGACTGAACTCGTATACGTCGCCGCCCTCGAAATCCGAGGGTGAAAACGGAAAGGCAAGATTTCCGGCGGTGGCCTTGCGTCCGGTGAAGGGGCAATGAAGGTAAGACGACCGCGCCAGCGACAGCACGTAACTCGCGAGCGCCTGCGTCGGCGCGATCGCCTCGATCAGGATGCCAACCTCCGCCGGCGCGACGCCCGAAGGCTCGAGCTCTCCCAGCACCCCGTCCTTCCCGTAGTGACGGAAGTGCAGTTGATAACCCTCTTCGCGCGCTTGCGCGTTGAGGTTGCGGCGGACTGCTGCGGTAACCGCCTCTTCGATCGCGTCGAGATTTGCGATGACATGACGGTCGCGCGCGCCGGCGATCGTGAACGCGCGTGCGCCGACTCGCCGGGCGCCCTCGAGCTTGATCATGAGCTTTTCGCTCGGCATGTATTTCGAGCCGGCCACGCGCACCGTTTGCCGATCGAGCTGGGTGAACTCGGCGTCGCGAGTGTCGACGACGCCTTCGGGCTCGTAGAGCAGAAATGGATTGCCCTGCTCGTACATAGTATGGGCGGCGACCGACTCGGGCGTGCAAACACGATATTCCGCCAGCGGCCGCACCAGAAAATGGTCATTACGCATCGTGCCCATCAGGCAGTCGTTGGGCGCGAGCGGAATGCCGCACTGCGCGCCGCACTCCATGATCTTGGCCATGTGCAGCGCCAGGCCGGGATCGTATCCGCGCCAGATCGGCAGCGCGGCATAGATCGCGGTGTCGCACGAACGGCCGGCAATCACGACCTGAGCGCCCTGTTCGAACGCGGAGATATAAGGCTCGGTCCCGATTTGGCCTACGATGTGCGCGCTGTGCTCGATGTCCTCGCGCGTGAGGCACGGAGCGCTCGGCATCGGCTGGATGTCGCCGGCGGCCAGCGCGTCGAACACTACCTTCTTCTCTACGTCGGAGGGGATGACGCCGAGCTTGAAGTGCAGGTCCTCTTCCCGGCAGATGCGGTGGACGACTTCGAGGGCCAGCTCGAGATTCGGCTTCGCGCCTGCGAACCCGGCCGAACCGACGACGAACGGAATATCGTTTTTCACTGCGGCGACGAGCGCAGGCTTGAGATCGCGATAGATCTGGTCCGTGCGCACGAGCGCGTTACCGCTGCCGAGGTAGTACGGACCGGCATCGGTCGAGCCTGAATCGCAGCCGATGAGATGCGGCTTCGCAGCGATGCCGGCTTCGAGGCTGGCCAGCTCATAGCCGTAGCCGAGCATGCCGTTGACGGCAACGATGCGCAGTTCGTCTGTCATTTTGATACGGGAAAGGTGCGACCATCCACTGCATTGGCGTTCGACATGCGTCCTCCTTTAGCGGCGCCGCGTGCGGGTTGTTTTTACCATGGAGACTGCTGCGCCCCGCGTCATGATGAGCCTCCCATGCCCATCGACATTGGCTTCGAACGAAGGCGGTATGACGATCGTCGAATCGGCCTGCTCCACGACCGCAGGGCCGCGGATGCAATTGCCCGCCAGCAGCAGATCGCGCTCATAGATCGGGCAGGCCACCGTTTTCTGCAATTCCTGGAAATGCACGGGCCGCTCGCTTTTCTGCGCCGCGCGCGGGCTCGCGCTGCCGCGTTTCGCGTTGCGCGCCTGTGCGCGGCCTGTAACTCCTATTGCGCTCACGCGTAAGTTGACGAGCTGCACCTGCTCGGCGCGGTCGCAGTAGGAATAGAGCTGCTCGTGAGCCGCATGAAAAGCTTCGCGCGCGCGCTTGAGCCAGCTCGCGCTGATTCGACCCGGCGGCAGGGTGACATTGATTTCGTAATTCTGCAGCGGATAACGCATGTCGGCCGAGCGCACGAGGCGCCGCCGCGCACTCGGCACCGCTTCACGCTCGAGCCACGCGCTTGCCTCCGCTTCCAATCGATCGACTTGTGCCTGCATCGACGGCGCATTTGAAGCGTCGAGGTTACGGCGCGCAGTCGCCATGAAATCGGCGCGCAGATCCGCCCACAATAGCCCGAGCGCCGAGAACAGGCCGGGCGCTTCCGGAACGATCACGCGCGGGATCTGCAGCTCCGCGGCGAGATCGGCCGCATGCAACGGCCCGGCTCCGCCGAAAGCGACGAGCGAAAAATCGCGCGGATCGAGACCGCGCGCGACCGATACGACACGCAATATGCGCACCATGTGCGAGTTCACCACCGAGATGATGCCGGCCGCCGCAGCGGCGACCGAGAGTCCGAGCGGGCGGGCGATTGTTTCCTCGATGGCGGCGATCGCCCGCTCGCGATCGAGCCGCGCTTCGCCGCCGATGAAGTAATCGGGGTTGATGCGACCGAGCGCCACGTTCGCGTCGGTTACCGTGGGTTGCGTGCCGCCGCGGCCATAACACACCGGACCGGGATCGGCGCCGGCGCTGCGCGGGCCGACTTTCAGCACGCCCAGGCCGTCGACTGATGCGATCGAGCCGCCGCCTGCGCTGCACTCGGTCAGATCGATGATCGGCGCCTTGATCGGATAGCCGGTAAAGCGCACCGCGAGCGACTGGTTCATGCCCGCGCCGATCTCGTACTCGGTGGTGGTTTTGTAAGTGCCGCCTTCGATCAGGCTCGCTTTCGCTGTGGTTCCTCCCATGTCGAAGGAGATGACGTTGCGCTCGCCCAACTGGCGCGCGAGCGTGGCGGCGGCGATGACGCCTGCCGCAGGACCTGATTCCACGACGGTGTGCGGACGCTCGCTTGCGGCTTCGGGTGACATCAGCCCGCCGGCCGAGTTCATGATGAGAAGCTTCCCGGGGGCGTGACCGAGCGCAGCGAGCTCGCGCGCGAGATCCTGTGTGTAGCGATGAAAAATCGGCCGCAGATAACCGACCAGCGCCGCCGTGCTCGCGCGCTCGAACTCGCGAAACTCCGGGATCACTTCAGCCGAAGCGATGATGTGCTTGTCCGGCAGCTCGCGCTCCAAATAAGCTTTCAGCTTCTTTTCATGTGCCGGATTGAGGTACGAAAAAAGCAGCGCGATCACGACCGACTCCACGCGCGATTCGCGCAGCACGTTCGCAACACGCGCCATCTCGTCCTGCGTGAGCTCTGTTATCACGCTCCCGTCGGAGGCAATCCGCTCAATGACTTCAAAGCACAGGCGTCGCGGAACCAGCGGTTTTGCCTTTTCGGCGGTCAGATCGTAGAGGCTCGGACGGCGCTGGCGCGCGATCTCGAGCACATCGCGGAATCCTGCGGTAAGAACGAGCGAGGTGCGCGCGCCTTTGCCTTCCAGTACGGTGTTCGTCGCTATGGTCGTTGCGTGCAGGATCGGACTGATCTGATGAGCTTCGAGCTTTTCCTTCTGCGTCGCGCGCACGAGCCCGTTGATGAAACACGCTTCGAGATTGGACGGGGTCGTGTCGACTTTATGTTTCGCGAGCAGCTTCCCGGCCGCTGAAAGCAGCACCACGTCGGTGAAAGTACCGCCGATATCGATGCCGACGCTGTAACGGTCCGTCAATTTGCCTGCACTCATAGCGCGCGCGCTTCCTCGAGTGCTGCATCGACAAGCGCGCCGGGATAGAACTTGCGCGCTTCCACCTCGGTGACTTTGCCGTCCGCGAGATCGATCGCGAGCAGGCGCGGGCTGCGCTCGGCGGGATCGCCGAGGCCGCCGGCGCCCGCAGTCTGGGCGCGCAACATCTCGCCCGCTTTAAAGAGCAGGGGCCCGCCTTTGCTCGGCAGGCTTGCGCTGGAGGGGCCCGGGTTGCGCACATGCGCACCGAGCGAGCCGGGCTCGCCGCCGTCGAGTGCCCACGGGCGAAACAGATGACGGTCTGCATGCGCGATGAACGCGGTGTCCGCGAGCATGCGGAAATCCTTGCGCGTCGCAAGGCCGCCGCGAAATCGGCCGGCACCTCCGCTGTCGGGCACGAGCTCGTAACGCTCGACGCGGATCGGATACTCGCTTTCCAGGATTTCGGTCGGAAGGTTCGGAATATTGTTCGTATTGATCTGCACTGCGTCCATGCCGTCGTGCCCCTCGCGCGCGCCCATGCCGCCGCCGAGCCCGTCGATACAGATGAAGGCGCGCGTGCGCGATGGATCATAACCGTGGATGTTGATCGAGGTCGTGCCGTGACCGCATGCCGTCACGCGCTCCGGCACGATTTGCGCCATCGCGCCGAGCAGCAGGTCGGCAAGCCGCTGACAGGTCGTGCCGCGTCCGCCGACGGGTGCAGGCGGGCGTGGATTGACGATCGAGCCTTCGGGCGCGACGAGCTTCACGACGCGCTCGAACGCTGCATTCGACCACAGGCCCGGATCGAGCGTTGCCTTGAGCGCAAACGCGACGGTCGCGAACAGCGCCTCATATACGACGTTGACGCCGCCGCGCCGCTGTTCGCTCGATCCGGTGAAGTCGAACGTCATGTGGGCTTGCGGCTTGTGCCGCACCGTGAGCGCCACTTTGAGCGGCACGGGCTCCGGCGTGTGCGAATCGTCGTCGAGCTGATCCTCGAAGCTCCATGAGCCTTCAGGCAGCTCGCTGATTCGCGCGCGGATCGCGCGCTCGTTGTAATCGAGCACGCCATCGATCAATGCCGAGAAACGCGCAGCGCCGTACTTGGCGCAGATTTCCTGGATGCGGCGCACGCCCGCCTGGTTCGTCGCGACTTGCGCGCGCAGATCCGCCGGACGGTCCTCTGCGAAACGCATATTGAGGAGAATGAAGGAGAACAAATTGTCCTGCAGCACACCTTCGCGCATGACTCGCATCGGCGGGATGCGCAATCCCTCCTGATAAATCTCCGTGCAGCCTTCGGTCATCGCGGCGCCTGGCTTGATTCCGCCCACATCCGGCCAGTGACCCATGTTCGCGACGAAAGCGATCAATTTTCCTTCGTGAAATACGGGCGACGCGATGGTGACGTCCGCCAGGTGCGTGCCACCGCCGTTATAGGCGTCATTCGCAATGAAGGCGTCCCCCGGCCGCATGTCCGACGCAGGGTAACGCTTGAGCACATGGCGTATCGCCGACAGCATTGCCCCCAGATGTATCGGAATGTGCTCCGCCTGCGCGACGAGCCGCCCCGTGCGATCGAAGATCGCGGTCGACGCATCGTGCCGCTCCTTGATATTAGTCGAGTACGCGGTGCGGATCAGCAGCGCACCCATTTCCTCGGCTATCGAGAGCAACGCATTCGAAAAAACTTCAAGTGCGACGGCGTCCGGAGCCGATGCTTCGCGTGCGCGGCGCATTGCGCCGGAGGTGATGGCGCGAGAAGCGCGCTTTTTGGATCGCTTTACAGTTTTCATTGCGAGTGTCACCCTGTGATTTGATGCAAGATAATGCATCATATATCATCCCGGTGCCGGTCTCCCCGGCGTCAGACCGACAGGAGCGACGCGATGAGTGAATTGCCGGCGTGGGTGAACCCCGCGCAGATGCAGTTGGATACGCGCTTCGACGCGCAGGGACGGTGGGTTTCAGGGCCGGTCAACGACGCGGCGGTGCCGAAGGCGCTCGACGCGCAGCCGCGAGACATCGTTGTGCGCGACGATACGCTGCGCTCGGGCGGCAACACCCCCGGCGTTTACGCGAGCGTCGAAAAAAAGCTGCGCATCGCCGCGGCACTGGAAGAAATGGGCGTGCGCGAAGCGGAGGTCGGATACGGTTCGCTGCCCGATGATCGCCGGCTGGTGGAATCGCTCAAGCGCCGCGGCACCCGCATCGTGTGCGGAATGCATGCGCGGTCCTGGCTCCCGAACTGGAAGTCGGACGTCGACTCGATCGCGGGTTGTGGCGGAGACCTCGTCAATTTCATCGGCATGCAGGGTTACACCAGCACGCGCGCGCTGCATCCCGAGTTGAGCGGCGAGGCGTTCCTCGCGCGCATGGAGGAATGCATCGCGTATGCGAAATCACGCGGTTTGAAGGTGGCATTCGGCACGGATCATCCACGTCCCGAAGTGGTGCCAGATACCGTGCGCCGCGCGGTCGCCGCAGGGGTCGATCGCTGGGTCGTGTACGATGCGCGCGGCTGGTTCCTGCCGCAGACGATGGCAATGATGGTCACCCTCGCGCGCGTCGCCTCCGAAGACAAGATTGAAATCACGGTCCACGCCCACGATGATTTCGGACTGGCGACGGCGAATACTTTCGAAGGCATCCGCGCCGGGGCGATGGGCTGCGACGTGTGCGTCAACCGCACCGGTCACCGCTGCGGCAATGCCGCGTTCGAGCAGGTCGTGGTCGGACTCGAATACTTTTTCGGCCATCGCACCGGCATCGATCTCACGCGGGTCACTGCGCTGAGCCAGCTTGTCTCGGAGCTGTACGAAATTCCGGTGCCTGAGAACGCACCGATCGTCGGCCATAATATGTTCAGCTACGGCGGACTGCATATCACCGGTATTCTGCGCGGAGACTGGTTCCTGTGGGAAAACCTGCACGCGGAGACGGTTGGAGCGAAACGCCACATCGTGTACGGGCCGAGCGCGCTTCAGCGCGGCGTGGACAGCCCGCTGGATGCGAAAGTCGCGACCATGGGCAAAGCGGCGGACGAAAGACAAATGGACCGTATCGTGTCGGGATTGCGGCAGCTCATCGAAGACAAGAAATTCGCAACCGACGCCGAGGTCGAGAAAATCATCAGCCGCGTGATGGGCTGATGGCTGATTCCAAGGCGTCCTCCCCGGTTGAGACCGGCGCCGCGCGCGCTCCCGGCTTCATGCTGCGCGTGCGCGCTTCCGGTGCGACGCCGGCGGAGATCATAATCATCACCGTGCTCACGGTGCTCGTGCTGTGGCTCGTGCTGTATCCGGTCGGCTGGCTCATCTGGGGCGCGTTTCACAACGGACCGCCCGGAGCCGCAGAGGGGTGGACGCTCGAGAACTTCAGCGCGGTATTCGCCGATGCGAACTACTGGCTCGTGGTGTGGCGCTCGCTACTGGTTGGCGTTGGCGTAACGGTGCTTGCGACCGCGATCGGAGCGCCGCTCGCGTGGCTCACGGTCAAAACCGACCTGCCCGGCAAGCGCTGGGTCGAGCTTTCCGCCATCGTCCCGTTCTTCACCAGCACGTTCATCGGCGCGCTGGCGTGGATCATGCTCGGCAATCCGACCAATGGCGTTCTCAAGCTCTGGTTCGGCATTCCAATCAACGTCTATTCGGTGGGCGGAATCATCTGGGTCACTGCGCTCTACATGGCGCCTTACATGTACCTGTTTACGGCAGCGGCGTTGCGTAACATGGACACGACGTTTGAAGAGGCGTCGTTCATATCCGGCGCGGGGCTGTGGCGGACGCTGACGCGCATCACGTTCCCGTTGATTCTGCCTGCGCTGCTGTCAGCAATGACGCTCGTGTTCGTGATCTCGATCGGAATTTTTGGCGTGGCGGCGATTCTCGGATTTCCGGCACGGATCAACCTGCTCGCGACCGATATCTACGTGAGAGCCCTGCTGATCCCGCCGCGTTTCGGCGCCGCGACCGTATCCGCCCTGACTTTGGTCGTCATCACGGCCGCGCTCGTTATGCTGCAGCGTTGGGTCCTTCGCTCCGGCTCGTACGCGCTCGTGAGCGGCCGTGGCTTCCGGATCAAGCTCTATGCCTTGGGAAAGTGGAAAGCGGTCGCGCACGCCTGGTGCTTTTTGTACGCGTTGCTTGCCGTGATTCTGCCGGCCTTCGTGCTGATCAAAGTGAGCCTGCAACCCTATCCGACGCCCAACTTCGGTCCGTGGACGTTGGAGAACTGGACGATATTCTTCAACGACGACCAACTCCTCGGTACGCTGCTGCGATCGCTCTATCTGTCGACCGGAGGCGCCACGCTGTGTGTGCTGCTCACTGCGATGATTGCCTACATCATTCAGCGCAGTCGCGCGCCGGGACGCAAACTGCTCGAGCAGGTGAGCGTGATGCCGATCGGCATCCCTGGCATCGTCTTGGGTCTCGCGATGATCTGGGCGTACATCACGTGGCCGATCTGGGGCACGCTATGGGTCGTAGTCCTCGCCTACGTGACGCTGTTCATGCCGTACGGCGTGCGTGCGCTCGGGGCGAACATCGTGCAGATCCATCCCGAGCTCGAGGAATCGAGCCGCGTGCACGGCGCCTCATGGTTCCGCACTTTACGGCTGGTGATGCTGCCGCTGCTGCGGCCCGGAATCTATTCGACCTGGATCCTGTTGTTCATCATCTTCATCCGCGAGATCAGCGCCGCCGTGCTTCTGACGACGACCAACACGCGCCTGTTTCCGGTGCTGATCTTCGAGAAATGGAGCGCCGGGGCTTTCAACATCATGTGTGCCGGCGCGTTGTTGCTGACCATTATCATGTTCGCGGTCATCATGCTGTTCAAGTGGGGTTTCAAGGTGGACGTCATGCCGTCGTACCGGTGACCGGGGGATCAGTTGTCGTCATTGACCATAGCAGGCCTTTGCAAGGCGTTCGGCGATGCGCGTGTCGTGGCTGACCTGAATCTGCAAGTCGCCGAGGGCGAAATGCTGGTGCTGGTCGGTCCAAGCGGCTGTGGTAAGACCACGACGCTGCGTTGCATTGCCGGACTGGAAAGCCCGAGCGCAGGCCACATTCGCATCGGCAGCCGCGTCGTCACTGCGGTCGGCGAGGGCGTCAACGTTCCGCCGGAGCGGCGCGAGATCGGCATGGTGTTCCAGTCGTACGCGGTATGGCCGCACATGACTGTGTTCAACAACGTTGCATATCCGCTGCGGGCGGGCGGCGTGCCGCGCAAGGAGATCCCGGACCGCGTCATGCGTGCGCTCAAGCTGGTTCAGCTCGATGCGTTCGCCGAGCGCTATTCTTCGCAGATCAGCGGCGGGCAGCAGCAGCGCGTAGCGCTCGCGCGCAGCCTGGTCGCCGAACCCAAGCTGCTGCTGTTCGACGAACCGCTCTCCAATCTCGACGCGAGTCTCAGGGTGACGATGCGAATCGAGATCAGGGAGCTGCAGAAGCGCTTGGGATTCACCGCCGTGTATGTCACCCACGACCAGATCGAGGCGATGGCGATCGCGGATCGCATCGCGGTAATGGATCATGGCATCATCCGCCAGATCGGCAGCCCGCGCGACATCTACGACCGGCCGGCAAATGTGTTCGTTGCCGGTTTCATGGGCACTACGAATTTGCTCGGCGCTACGATCAGCCGCGTGAGCGATGGCGAGACCATCGTCAGAACCGCTAACGGCATCGACGTTCGTGTGGCAGCGGGCGATGGTGCAGCCGCAGGCCGCGCAGTGCACGTGTCGATTCGCCCCGAGGCGGCGACGGTGACGACGCAACCGCCCGCCGGATCATCGCACAACGTGTGGCCGGGCAAGGTGACATTCTCGACATTCCTCGGCGATGCCATTGCCTACCGGCTCGACGTCGGAGGCCACAAGTTCGAAGTGCATGCACCGGCCACCGACGTGTTCGATGCCGGGGCCGACGTGTTCGTCGCGGTGCCCCCGAACCGGTGCATTCTGCTCACGGAGTAAACTATTTACCCACGCAGTGAACTATAAAGAGCGGCGACAGCCGCTAAGTGGTGTAGTTAATGCCCTGCGAACAGCGAAGCTGTGAGCAGGAAGCAATGTAGGTTTTTATTCCGCGAAGCTGCAAGCAGGAAGCAACGTTGTTTT
>Ga0070681_10004710_pt1 | contig 13056 bp, 11 predicted proteins | sample KBSC83BmetaG_FD_65650 | JGI IMG/M metagenome (GOLD analysis project Ga0070681, IMG submission 65650) | Corn rhizosphere microbial communities from Kellogg Biological Station, Michigan, USA - KBS C8-3B metaG | ecosystem: Host-associated > Plants > Roots > Rhizosphere | place: USA: Michigan... | reverse complement strand
CCACCACGTAGGGGTGGGGGCCGCCACCGGTTGGTGATACGGCACGGGCCAGGCGGCGCAGGTAGCCCTCGGGGTCCCGCAGCCCGTCGGGGTGGTCGATGCGCAGCCCGTCGACCACGCCCCGGTCGAGCCAGGAGATGACGAGCTCGTGGGTGTCGACGAAGACGGCCTCGTCCTCCATCCGCAACGCCGCCAGCGTGTGGATGTCGAAGAACCGGCGGTAGTCGAGCTCCCGGCCGGCGGTCCGCCAGAAGGCCAGCCGGTAGTTCTGGCGCTCCAGCAGGGCGTCGAGCCGGTCGGGGTCGGCGTTGACCGCCGCCACCTCGGCGTCGACCGCCGCCGCCACCGCCGGCTGCTCCCGCAGCAGCCGGGCCAGGCTCTGCCGCAGCACCTCCTTGTCGCGGTGGCGCTCCCGGACGCTGGCCCGGTCGGTCAGGTACGACGGTGGCAGCCGGCCGAAGAACGTGGCCAGGCTCTCGAGCTCCGCCCACCGGCAGCGCCGGGCGGCGGGGCCGAGCAGGTCGTCGAGCGAGCGCGGGGCGACGGGCAGGATGTGGTCGTAGTAGTGGACGGTGAAGCCGCCGCCGTCGCGCTGCAGCTTCAGCTCGCCGGCCTCGAGGACCCGGCCGTAGTGGTCGCCGAGGATCGGCATGAGCACGGTGTTGCGGAGCTTGGCCTCCGGCGGGTCCCAGTCGACGTCGAAGTACGAGGCGTACTGCGACGACGGCCCGTTCTCCAGCACATCCCACCACCAGCGGTTCCCGCTCGTGATGGCCATGTGGTTGGGGACGATGTCGAGCACCTGGCCGAGCCCGGCGGCGCCGAGGGCGGCGCACATCCGCTCGTGGCCGGGCTCGCCGCCCAGTTCGGCGTTGACCCGGCTGTGGTCGATGACGTCGTAGCCGTGGGTCGAACCCGGCGCCGCCTGGAGGTAGGGCGAGGCGTAGAGGTGGCTCACCCCCAGCCGATGCAGGTAGGGGGCGATGGCGCTGACGTCGTCGAACCCGAAGGCCGGTTGCAACTGGATGCGGTACGTCGACAGCGGCCAGGGGTTCCGCCGCCCTCCGGGCGGCGGGTCCAATGCATCGCCGACGGCGCTCCTGCCTTCGGTTCTTGGGGGGTTCCCGGGGGGCTCCGCCCCCCGAGTGTCACTCGACACGGCGCAGCACCACCAGCGACCGGGCGGCGACGTCGATCCGGTCGCCCTTCTTCACCGGCTCGCCTTCGCCGAAGCCCGGCTCCCACGAGATCGTCGTCGGGTTGGCCGGCGTCCCGTTCTCCGGCCGCAGCGGCAGGCCGTCGGTGTCGAGGACGACGACCCAGTGCCCGCCCCAGTCGCGGTTCGGGATCGTGAAGGGCAGGTTCTCGTAGTGGGCGTTGAACAGCACCAGGAAGCTGTCGTCGGTGATCTTCTCGCCCCGGGGGTCGGGGTCGGGGATGGCTTCGCCGTTGAGGAAGACGCCGATCGACTTGGCGAAGCCCGAGTCCCAGTCCTCCTCGGTCATCTCGCTGCCGTCGGGGGCGAACCAGCCGATGTCGGTGACGTCGCTGCCGTGGATCGGCCGCCCCTGGAACCACCGGCGGCGGTGGAAGACGGGGTGGTCGCGGCGGAACTCGGCCAGCCGGGCGGTGAGGGCGACGAGGTCGGCGTTGTCCTCCAGGAGCTTCCAGTCCAGCCAGGAGATCTCGTTGTCCTGGCAGTAGGCGTTGTTGTTGCCGCCCTGGCTGCGGCCCATCTCGTCGCCGCCGAGGAGCATCGGCACGCCCTGGGACAGGAACAGCGTCGAGAGGAAGTTGCGCTGCTGGCGCCGGCGCAGCGCCCGGATCTCGGGATCGTCGCTGTCGCCCTCGGCGCCGCAGTTCCACGACCGGTTGTGGCTCTCGCCGTCGTTGTTGCCCTCGCCGTTGGCCGCGTTGTGCTTGTCGTTGTAGGAGACGAGGTCGGCCAGCGTGAAGCCGTCGTGGGCGGTGACGAAGTTGATCGAGGCCGAGGGGTGGCGCCCGTCCGCCTGGTAGAGGTCGGAGCTGCCGGTGATGCGGGAGGCGAACTCCGGCAGGGCGGCGTTCTCACCCCTCCAGAAGTCCCGCACGGTGTCGCGGTACTTGCCGTTCCACTCCGACCACAGCGGCGGGAAGTTGCCGACCTGGTAGCCGCCCTCGCCGACGTCCCACGGTTCGGCGATCAGCTTGACCTGGCTCACCACCGGGTCCTGCTGGATGAGGTCGAAGAAGGCCGACAGCCGGTCGACCTCGTGGAGGCCCCGGGCCAGCGTGGCGGCGAGGTCGAAGCGGAAGCCGTCGACGTGCATGTCGAGGACCCAGTAGCGCAGCGAGTCCATGACCAGTTGCAGCGTGTGGGGATGGCGCATGTTGAGGCTGTTGCCGGTGCCCGTGTAGTCCATGTAGTACCGGGCGTCGCCGTCGACGAGGCGGTAGTAGGCGGCGTTGTCGATCCCCTTCAGTGAAAGGGTCGGCCCGAGGTGGTTCCCCTCGGCGGTGTGGTTGTAGACGACGTCGAGGATCACCTCGATGCCCGCCTCGTGCAGCGCCCGGACCATGGCCTTGAACTCGCCGACCTGCTCGCCCCGCTGCCCGCTGGCGGCGTACTCGTTGTGGGGGGCCAGAAAGGCGACCGAGTTGTAGCCCCAGTAGTTCCGCAGCTTCTTCTCGATCAGATAGTGGTCCTGGATGAACTGGTGGACGGGCATGAGCTCGACCGCCGTCACCCCGAGGCCCTTCAGGTGCTCGATGGCCGCCGGGTGGGCCAGGCCGGCATAGGTGCCCCGCAGCTCCTCGTCGACGTCGGGATGGAGCTTGGTGAAGCCCTTGACGTGCAACTCGTAGACGACGGTCTCGTGCCACGGCGTGCAGGGCGGGCGGTCGACGCCCCAGTCGAAGAAGGGGTTGGTGACGACGCCCTTGGGGACGAACGGCGCGCTGTCGCGCTCGTCGGCGGTCAGGTCGTCGCCGCCGAGCGGGTAGGCGAACACCGCCGGGTCCCAGTCGACCTCGCCCTCCACCGCCTTGGCGTAGGGGTCGAGGAGCAGCTTGGCCGGATTGCAGCGGTGCCCGGCGCCGGGGTCCCAGGGGCCGTGCACCCGGAAGCCGTAGCGCTGGCCGGGCCCGACGTTGGGCAGGTAGCCGTGCCAGCACCGGGCGGTGACCTCGGTCAGCGGGATGCACTCCTCCGTCATCTCTCCATTCGGGCCGTCGTCGTCGAACAGGCAGAGGTCGACGCCGGTGGCGACTTCGGAGAACAGGGAGAAGTTGGTGCCGGCGCCGTCGTAGCTGGCGCCCAGGGGGAACGGTTGTCCGGGCCAGAGTCTCATCGTCCCGGCACCTTACCCGGGCCGGTGCGAAGTCAAATGAGCCGGGCTTCTTTGCTGGGTTGGCCTGCCAATGGCCTGGGTAGACGATTCGCCATTGCGAGACGACACCTGGAGATGCCGATGTCGGATCACGACGGTTTCCAACAGCACGATCACGAGGCGCTGGCCCACAAGCACGCCCATTACCACGTGACGCACAATTTCAACGAGCGGAACGGGAGCTTCGACCATCTGAGCTCGTACCACGAGCACGACCACGACCACGCCGCCCTCAGCCACGCGCACTACCCCCACGAGAACTTCGAGCACGAACACCTGGGGGAGGCGCACGTCCACGACCACGAGCAGGCCGTGCGGCCGACGACCGCCCGCAAGGCGACCAAGGCGCCGGCCAAGAAGGCGGCGTCGGAGGGCAATGGCGAGGGCCGGACGGTGCGGGCCCGGGCGGCGAAGAAGGCTCCCGTCCGCGGAACGACGGAAAGCTGACGTGCCGGACTGAGCCGACGCTCAACGAGCGGTTGAGGTGACTGCCCCCGTCGGGGTGTGCCAACAATCATCGCCCTCGATGATGCGGTCGGCTTCGGCCGGGCCCCAGGACCCGGGGTCGTAGGCCAGCACCGGGTCGGGGTGCTCGAGCACCGGCTCCACCACCCGCCATGCCTCCTCGACCGCGTCCTCCCGGGCGAAGCGCCGGGCGTCGCCTTCGATCGCGTCGTCGATGAGCCGCTCGTAGGGGTCAGCGGCCCGACCGGTGCCGAAGGCCTCGGTCGTGGTGGCGAACTCGGTGGACCGACTGACGAGCTGCTCGCCGAGCGCCTTGACGTCGAGCGTGAAGCTCACGGCCTCGGCCGGACCGAGGCAGAACCGCAGGTGGTTGGGGTGGGGGCGTGACGCCCCCGGGGGGGCGAAGAGGAGCCGGGGCGGCTGCTTGAACTCCACCACCACCTCGGTGGCCGACGCCGCGAGGTTCTTCCCCGCCCGGACGTAGAACGGGACGCCGGCCCAGCGCCACGACTCGATCGACAGCCGCAGGGCGGCGAAGGTCTCGACGTCGGAGTCGGGGGCGACGCCGTTCTCCTGGCGGTAGCCCTTGTACTGGCCCCGCACGACGTGGTCGGGGTCGACGGGCTCCATGGCCTTCAGCACCTTGACGCGCTCGTCCCGCAGAGCGTCGGCGTCCACCCCGACCGGCGGCTCCATGGCCACCAGCGTGGCGACCTGGAGCAGGTGGTTCTGGACGACGTCGCGGATCGCCCCGGCCTCTTCGTAGAACCGGGCCCGGCTGCCGATCCCGAAGCTCTCGGCCATGGTGATCTGGAAGCTGGCCACGTAGCGGCGGTTCCACACCGGCTCGAGCAGCGTGTTGGCGAACCGGAACACCATCAGGTTCTCGACCGCCTCCTTGCCGAGGTAGTGGTCGATGCGGAAGATCTCGTCCTCCGGGAAGTACTGGTGGAGCACGCCGTTGAGCTCCCGGGCCGACGGCAGGTCGCGGCCGAAGGGCTTCTCCACCACGACCCGGGCGCCGCCGGCCACACCGGCCTTGGCCAGCCCCGAGGCGACGTCGTCGAACAGGCTCGGCGGGATGGCCAGGTAGAACAGGGGGTGCTGGCAGCCCTTCAGTCGCTCGGCCAGGCTCTCGAAGGTCTTCTGGTCCTGGTAGTTGCCGCTCACATAGCCCAGGGCGTCGGTCAGCCGGTCGAGGGCGGCGCGGTCCACGTCGGCGATGCCGGCGTCCGCCACCGACTGGCGGGCCCGGTCGCGCAGGGCGTCGTCGTCCCAGTCCGACGAGGCCACGCCGACGATCGGCAGGCCGTCCAGGACGCCGCGGGCGGCCAGGTGGTAGAGCGAGGGGAAGAGCTTCTTGTGGGCCAGGTCGCCGGTGGCGCCGAAGAGGACGAGGGCGTCGGCCCGGGGCCGGGACCCCGACGCCAGCTGGCGCGACGTCAGGAGGCCGGCCGCGTCGGGGCTCGTTCGGCGCGTCCTGTCATTCATTGTGGACGGGATGCCCGCCGAACTGCTGGCGGAGGGCGGCCACGACCTTCATGGCCGGCGAGTCCTCCTGGCGGGAGCCGAAGCGGGCGAACAGCGCCGAGGAGATGACCGGGGCCGGCACGGCCAGGCGGATCGCCTCCTCGACCGTCCAGCGGCCCTCCCCGGAGTCGTCGGCCCAGCCCTTGAGCTTGGTCAGGCCCGGGTCCTCCTCCAGGGCCCCGGCCAGGAGGTCCAGAAGCCAGGAGCGGATGACGGTGCCGTGCCGCCAGGCCTCCACCGCCCCGGCGACGTCGATGCCGAGCTCGGAGGCGGCCAGGATCTCGTAGCCCTCGGCGTAGGCCTGCATCAGCCCGTACTCGATGCCGTTGTGGACCATCTTGGTGAAGTGGCCGGCGCCGACCGGCCCGGCGTGGACCAGACCGCCGTCGGCCGGGGCCAGCGCCTCGAGGATCGGCCGGAGCAGGGCGAAGTGCTCGTCGCCGGCCCCCACCATCAGGCCGTAGCCGTTCTGCAGCCCCCAGATCCCGCCCGACACGCCGCAGTCGACGAACCCGACGCCCTTGGGGGCCAGCTCCTCGGAGCGGGCGATCGACTCCTGGTAGTTCGAGTTCCCGCCGTCGACGACGAGGTCTCCGGCCGAGAGCAGCCCACCGAGCTCCGTGATCGTCGACTTCGTCGGCTCACCGGCTGGAACCATCACCCAGGCCACCCGGGGGGCCGGGAGCGCTTCGACCAGCTCGGCCAGCGTCTTGACGTCGGCGATCTTGGGATCCCGGTCGAAGCCCACGACTTCGTGGCCGGCCCGGCGCAGCCGTTCGGCCATGTTCCCGCCCATCCGGCCCAGACCAACCATTCCGATCTTCACGGCGAGGGACCTTACCCCCGCCGGGGGAGGGCTACGCCGCGACCGGCGTCCCCTCCACCTCGGCCCAGATGGCCTTCAGCCGGTCGACGTCGACGGTGTCCTCGTCGAGGAGCTCCTTGACGACGGCGTCGAACAGCGGGCGGTGGTCGGCCAGCAGCTGGCGGGCCGACTGCAGCGCACCGGCCAGCATCCCGTCGACCTCGGCGTGGACCTTGTCGCCGACACCGCCGAAGACGATCCGGTCGGGATCGAGGGCCATGAGCCCGAGGTCCGACATACCCCACTGGGTGACCATCTGCACGGCCAGGCCGGTGGCCGACTGCAGGTCGCCGGAGGCGCCCTGGGTGAAATCGCCGTCGAGGAGCAGCTCCTCGGCCGCCCGTCCGCCGAGCGCCACGACCAGCTGGGCCCGGGCCTGGGAGCGGGTGAGGAAGGAGTGGTCGTCGCCGCCCATCCACGTGACGCCGCCCGCCGGGCCCCGGGGCACGATCGTGACCTGGACGGGGTCGTGGGCGTCGGGGAGGACGAGCGCCGCCACGGTGTGGCCGGCCTCGTGCCAGGCGGTGACCTCGCGGTCCCGGTCGGTGACGACGGCCGACTTGCGGGCCCGGCCCATCATCACCGTGGCCAGCGCCTCGTCGAAGTCGGCGTTGGTGACGACGTTGCGCTTGCCCCGGGCGGCCTCGAGGGCGGCCTGGTTGACCAGGTTGCAGACGTCGGCGCCGGTGAGGCCGGGGGTGCGGCGGGCCAGGGCGACGAAGTCGACGTCGTCGGCCATCGTCCGGTCCTTGGCGTACAGCTCGAGGAGGCGGGTCCGGCCCCGGCGGTCGGGCGGCGCCACGGTGACCTGGCGGTCGAAGCGGCCGGCCCGGGTCAGGGCGGGGTCGAGGATGTCGGGCCGGTTGGTGGCGGCGACGACGACGACGTTGGCCTCCTTGGCGAAGCCGTCCATCTCCACCAGCAGGGCGTTGAGGGTCGACTCCCGCTCGTCGTTGGCGCCGCCGCCGGGGGCGTTGCCGTTGCGGGCCCGTCCGACGGAGTCGATCTCGTCGACGAACACGATGCCGCCGGTCTTCTTGGCCTTGGCGAAGAGGTCGCGCACCCGGGCGGCGCCCACGCCGACGAACATCTCGGAGAAGTCGGAGCCGGCCGCCGAGTAGAACGGCACCCCGGCCTCCCCGGCCACGGCCCGGGCCAGGAGCGTCTTGCCGGTGCCGGGGGGTCCGACGAGGAGGAAGCCGCGGGGCATCTTGGCGCCGGCGGCGTCGAAGTGCGACGGGTCGTGGAGGAAGCTGACGATCTCCGACAGCTCCTCGACCGCCTCGTCGCAGCCGACGACGTCGGTGAAGCGGGCGGACGGCGGTTCGGGCAGCTCGGCCTTGGTGGCGGTGAAGGCCTTGGCGTTGGCCGCCCCCGCGCCCATGGGCCCCTTCTTCGACATCCACACGAAGAACCCGATGATCAGGGCCACCGGCAGCAGCATGGCCAGGATGCCGCCGATGGGCGAGGCGTGGTGGACGGGCTGGGTGTCGAAGGGGATGCCGGCGTCCTGCAGGTCCTTCACCAGGACCGTGCCGTACTCGTTGGGGTACGAGGTCGTGATGTCCTTGCCGTTGTCGAGCGTGAGGTCGAGGACCCGGTTGTCGTCGTCGAGGTTGGCCTTGACGATCTTCTGGCCGTTGAAGGTGGCCTTCGGCAGGGAGCCCAGCACGTCGGAGAGCTGCTGCTCGTTGGTGGCCGACTGGCTCATCCCGAACAACGGCAGGACCAGCAGGACCGAGAGCAGCAGCAGGGCGGCGATGATCTGGTTCCGCCGGTTCTGGAGGAAGGGCGCCGGCTGGCCGGCGGCGGACCCGCCGGGCTGGTTGGGCCCGGTGGGACTGCCGTTGGCCCCGTCGCCGTCGGGACGCCGGGAGGCGTCGCCGTTCTTCTGGATCCGCTGGAAGAGCGGGATGCGGGCCATGGCACGGGCTCCTCTTCCTGGTGAGGGGAAGGACACCCCCTCTTTCGGCACCGAGGCCGGGGGCCTTGAGGGAAGATCCCCAATCCCCAGGAAACCGGAAGGAATCTGCCCACTTCGGCGTTTGCGGCGGGCCCCGGCGGGAATATGAGTCCGAGGGACGACCCCTCAACCCCCGGGGAGGACAAAAAGAGTTGGAGAGGTGGTCGGTTCGCCGCCGTCTCGCCCGCCGGTGAGCTTGAGCCGACGCCCGCACAGCCGGGGACGCCGCCCGTTGCGTCCCCGGCTGTGCTACGTCTGGGCCCGGCCGGGCGCTATTTGACGAGGCGGGAGAGCCGGCGATCGGCCAGGACCTTCCCGCCGGTCTGGCACGGCGGGCAGTAGGCCACCTCGTGGGAGTCGTAGGAGATGCGCCGGAGCTCGGTGCCGCAGCGGGGGCACGGCTGGCCGTGCCGGCCGTGCACGACCCAGTGGTCGCCGACCTTGGTCGGCAGCCCGCCCGTCCGCCGCCGCTCGGCGGCCAGCCCGTCGGCCAGGACCGTGCGGAGGGCGGCGACGAGCCGCTCCCGGGCCGGGCGGTCGAGCGAGGCCAGCGTGGCGAACGGCGAGATGCCGGCCTCGTGGAGGGCGTCGTCGCTGTAGCCCCGGCCGACGCCGGCGATCGTGCGCTGGTCGCGCAGGATCGTGTGGACCCGGCGGGTGTCGTGGCTCTCGAGGAGGAGCGCCTCGCCCTCGGGGGAGTCGACGTCCGGCCCGAGCCTGGCCAGCGGGCCGTCGTCGCCGGGCGGCAGCACCCACCAGCCGGCCTTGCGTTCGGTGCCGAACTCCTTGACGAGGACGGCCGGGGCGCCGCCGAACCGGAGCCGGACGACGGCGCCCTTGGGCTTGGTCGTCTTGGGCGGGTCCTCGACGTCGACCCGCCCACCCTGGGACAGGTGGACGAGCAGCCTCGGCCCGCCCAGTTCGAACACCAGGAACTTGCCCCGCCGGCCGACCGCCTCGACGGTGTCGCCGATCAGGCTCTCGGGCGGCGGCACCACGGTCTTGAGGCCGGAGAACGACAGGGGCACCGCCCCGGCGAACGGGTGCCCGGCGACCTTGTCGGCCAGGCGCTCGGCCAGGGCGGTGATCTCGGGCAGCTCCGGCATGCCCGATGAGATTAAGAGATGGCCGTCACCGCCCGGGCCGCCGCCCTCGGGAGCTTCACCAGCCTCCCCCGAGGCACACCCCGCTCGAGCTCGGCCAGCCAGTGGTCCTCCTCCAGCCAGCCGCAGCCCAGGCAGCCGCCGGCGGCGGGGTCGGGCCCGGCCTCGAAGGCGGTGCACGGTTCGAATCGCACCTCGGGGGTCTGGTCGCCCACGGACGCCCTCCTGAAAATACCAACGTTGTGATTCGAGGCTACCGCCGCGGTGTGGCCCCCTGGCGGATGCATGGCAGGCTTGCGTCCCATGAGGATCGGGACGTCGCTGCGCAGCTCCTATCCCGTCGCCGACCCCCGGGAGGGCGCCCGGTGGATCGTGGAGCGGGCGGCGGCGGCCGCCGCCGCCGGGCTCGACTCGCTCTTCGTCGGCGACCACCACGCCACCGGCCCGGTGCCCTACTACCAGAACTCGGCGATCCTCGGCCGCCTGCTGGCCGAGTGGGGCGACCGGCCGGCCGGGGCGCTCTACCTGCTGCCGGCCTGGAATCCGGTCCTGGTGGCCGAGCAGGTGGGGACGCTGGCGTCGGTGGCCAAGGGCCCCTTCGTCCTGCAGTGCGCCGTCGGCGACGGCGCACAGGTGGAGGCGATGGGGGGGCCGGCCACCGGCCGGGGCGCCGTCTTCGAGCACCACCTCGACGTCATCCGCCGGCTGCTGGCCGGCGAGGCGGTCGACGGCGTCCGCGTCGCGCCGACGCCGCCGCAGGGGCTCGAGGTGTGGATGGGCGGCCACGCCCCGGCGGCCCTCGACCGCGCCGCCCGGCTCGGCGACGGGTGGATCGCCGCCCCCTGGGCCACCGACGACCAGGCGGCGGAGCTGGCCCAGGCCTACCACAAGGCCTGCGAGGCCCACGACCGGCCGCCGGGGGAGGTGGTGCTCCGGCGCGACGTCCACGTCGGCGCCGACGACGCCGACGCCCGGCGGGTCGCCCGGCCCGTCCTCGACGGCGGCTACCGGGGGATGGACCCGGCGGCCACCGTCGTCGGCGGTCCCGACCGGGTGGCGGAGCGGTTCAGCCGCTACGCCAACATGGGGTACGACCATGTGCTGGTCCGGCACCTGGCCGACGACCAGGACGAGGTCCTCGCCTCCTTCGCCCGCCTGGCCCGGGTCCGGGAGATGGTGATCGGCCAGTGAGCGGTGGATGGGCCCGTCCGGCGAGGGTGGCCTTCCTGGCGGGGATCGTGATCGCCGCCGTGTCGGTGGCCTTCCGGCCCGGTGGCTACCTCGACACCGGTTCCCGGTCGCGGCCGCCGGCTCCGGTGGCGCCGTCGCCGGTCACGGTGGAGCCCCAGCCGATCGTGGTCCCCGACGACTCCGGCATCCCCGGGGTCGTGGCCTGGGAGACGAGGGGCTGGCCGGCGATCACCGGCCCGGCCGTCCCCGGCGCCCTGCCCCACAACCACGACGACGGGCCCATCCGCTACGCCGTGGACCCCCCGGCCGGCGGCGACCACAACAGCAAGTGGATGAACTGCGGCGTCTACGACGAGCCCGTCCCCAACGAGCGGGCCGGCCACAACCTCGAACACGGGGTGGTGTGGATCACGTGGCGGCCCAACCTCCCCCCCAAGGACGTCGCCCAACTGGAACGGCTCGTCCGCCGCCAGCCCGACGTGGTCGTGACCATCGGAGGCCAGCGCCGCGACACGGGGGAGCGCTACATCGACCTGAGCCCCTACCCCGGCCTGCCGGCGCCGATCGTCATCAGCTCCTGGGCCCACCAGCTGCGGGTCTCGTCGCCCAAGGACCCCCGGCTGCAGCGCTTCATCGACACGTTCCGCCAGAACCCGAAGTACAGCCCCGAGTACGGCATCACCTGCAGCGGCGAACCGGAGGCCATCGGCGGCCGCCCGGCCTTCTGACGCCGGCCGTCGCCGTCAGGCGGGAGCGTACGTCCAGTCGGGGCGCTTGCGGGCCTGGGACTCGTCGTAGACGACCCGCCCGTCCTCCAGATCGACGATCTTCGGGACGACGATGTCGCGGGGCCGGGGGCAGCGGCCGCCCTCGAGGTGCTCGGCGAACTCCTCCGGGTAGCCGCGCAGGATCGAGCTCACGACGTCGCGCTCCTCGGTGGCCAGATAGCAGCGGGCGCCGTCGGTGACCTGGCCGAGCCAGGAGCCGATGTGGGCGATGTCGTCGTCGGTGCCGGTGCCGGCCTCGATGCGCTCGAGCCGTTCGGTGATCTCGCCGGAGCCGAGCTTGCAGGGCGGGCACTGCCCGCAGGACTCCACGGCCAGGAACCGGGAGAAGACCCGGGCGACGTCGACCATGCAAGCCGTGTCGTCGTAGACGATGAAGCCGGCGGCCCCGAGGCCCGAGCCGTGGGCGGTGAAGTCCTCGTAGGTCATCGGCGGGTCGACCAGGTTGGGATCGACCGCCGGGTTGGCCACGCCGGAGAACACGGCCTTCCAGGTGCGGCCGGGGAGCGGGCCGCCGGCCGGGCCGTTGAGCAGCGCCGAGAGGCGGGTGCCCATCTCGACCTCCACGACGACCGGGGTGGCGACGTCGCCGACCACGGTGGCGACGATGGTCCCGGGGGAGGAGGCCGTGCCCATGGTGCGGAACCAGTCCGCGCCCCGGGCCAGGATCCACGGCACGTTGGACAGGGTCTCGGCGTTGTTGACCAGCGTCGGGTTGGACTCGTGGGGGCCGCGGTGGCCCGGCTCGAGCGGGGCGGCGATCCACCCCATCTGGGGGGCGGTGGAGAAGAGGCCGTGGAGGTAGGGCGGCAGGAGGCGGGGGAGCGGGTCCTTCCCCTCGATGACCTCGAGCAGCGCCTTCTCCTCCCCGAGCAGGTACTCCTCGGGACCGGGGACGATCCGGATGGCGACGTCGCCCGCCAGCCCGGACTCCGCCATCTCGGCCAGCGCCCGGCTGAGCCGCTCGATCTCCTGGGTGAAGCTGGCCTTGAGGCCGATGAAGGCCTCCCGGGCCCCGACGGCGAAGGCGGCGATGGCCACGCCCTCGACGAGCTGGTAGGGGTTGCGCCGCATGAGCCGGCGGTCCTTGAACGTGCCCGGCTCGCCCTCGGCGGCGTTGGCCACGACGTAGCGGTGGGTGCCGCGGCCGGCGGCCACGCCCGCCCACTTGGCCCCCGTGGGGAAGCCGCCGCCGCCCCGGCCCCGCAGCCCCGACGCCCGGAGCTCGTCGATGGTGCCGTCGGGGCCGAGCCGCCGGGCGGCGTCGAGGCCGTCACCGCCGCCCCGCGCCCGCCAGGCGTCGAGGCTGTCGACCGGCTCGTCGGGGAGGAGGAAGCCGCCTCCGCCGGCCATCAGCGGAAGTCGTCCTCGTCGTCCTCGTCGCCGGCGGCCAGCCGCTGGTCGAGGACGTCGTGCTCGGGGGCGTCGGCCGGCATCGGCCGCCGGGCCACCTCGGCCGGGACGGCCCGGCGCCGGCTCTGCTCCATGGCGTCGGCCTCCGAGACCTCGCCGTCGATCTCCGGCGCATCGTCGACGTCGATGAGCCCGGGATCGGCGTCGGTGGCCGGCAGCGCCTGTTCGAGGGCGTCGGCCTCCGGGACATCATGGTCGGCCATCGGTGTGGCTCCCTCTCTCGCCGGACTGGTCGTGAACCCTACCCACGTTCTCGTGGCCTGAGACGGGCGGTGTCGACTATGTCTTACCCGGATGGCCGCCGCCGCCCGACCGGGCGATCCCCCTCCGCCGCTGCTCGTCGCCGGAGCGACGGTGGTGGCGGCCGACGGCC
>Ga0070681_10004708_pt1 | contig 13059 bp, 10 predicted proteins | sample KBSC83BmetaG_FD_65650 | JGI IMG/M metagenome (GOLD analysis project Ga0070681, IMG submission 65650) | Corn rhizosphere microbial communities from Kellogg Biological Station, Michigan, USA - KBS C8-3B metaG | ecosystem: Host-associated > Plants > Roots > Rhizosphere | place: USA: Michigan... | reverse complement strand
GGCAGATTCAGCCAGCGCGCGCTCGCGCCCGAGGCGATAATAAGCGTCCGGGTATGAATGATCTCGTTGCCGAGGTTCAGCTCGAACGGGTGCTTGTTCAGGTCGATCGACGCCAGATGGGCCATGCGCAGTTCCGCGCCGAAGCGGATCGCCTGCTTCTTCATGTTTTCGATCAGCTCCGGGCCTTGAATTCCATCCGGCCAGCCGGGAAAGTTCTCCACCAGCGTCGTAATCGACAACTGGCCGCCGGGCTCGTGGCCTTCGAGCACCAAAGGCTTGAGGTTCGAGCGTGCGGCATAGATGGCGGCGGTCAGTCCGGAGCAGCCGGAACCGAGGATAACGGTATCGCGAGTATTGTTTTCAGTCATATGGACTCTCTTAGTGTAAATGCGCCGTCGCGGAAAAGGATTCAGACCCTGTTTAGTGCAACAATCGAGGCTATGGCAAATCTCACCTTAGTCTATGGAATGAGTCTGTTGCCCGCCGATGAGGTCGCGGCCGTGGGCGAGGCGCCGGTCACGCTGCACAACGGCAACGAGGCTCATGTCACCATGCACATCCTCGAAGGCAGCCGCGAGCAGATCGAAGCCCAGTTGCGCCTGAGCATCGACGCCTTCTTCGACTTCTACCCCGAGATCTAATTCCCTCATTGCTCCCGGCTTGCTCCTGCAGCGGACAATCTTCCCGTTGCTCTTTGCCACAATGTGCCGGCTTCGCTTATCCCTCGCCGTTTTCTGCCGAAAAAGAACAGAGGACGGTAATGGCAGATGGGCAGAACTCTCTTTGTATCCCGGTATCTCTGCGCCATGGCGGCGATGGCGCTGCTTGCGGCATCCTTCAGTCGCGCCCAGGACGCCCCGGCTGCATCCCTGCCTATGCCGCAGACGGTCGAGGATGTCCTTCACGGGATGTCGGATCAGGCCGATGTAATCTTCCTCGGCGAGGTGGTTGCCGTTCGCGCCCACGAGGACAAAGGCGTTGCCTCGGGATACGTCGAAGTCGAGTTCCACATCGGCCGGGCCATCCGCGGCGTCTCCGGAGACACTTACACCCTGCGCGAATGGGCGGGGCTGTGGTCAGGCAACGTTCGCCGCTATCAGCTGGGGGAACGTCTGCTGATGCTGTTACATGCTCCCGGCCCCTCCGGCCTGAGTTCGCCGGTAGACGGGACGGATGGGGCTATCCCGATTCGAGGAAGCGGCGCAGCAGTGGGAGGAAATGCTGCTGCGGCGTCTTCGTCGTCGCCGGTAGTCGATCTTCGCTGGCTTGGAGCAAAGCTGCCGCAATCCGCCTCGTTCCTGATCAGTCCTGTCCCGCCGCTGACGCAGCTTGGCGTGGCGCAGCAGGCAGCGGAGGGATCAACCCCGAACCTGCTTGCGACCGGGGACGATACCTCCAGCCGCGCTTCGGTTCCCACGCAGCAGGCATCGGCCGATGCCGTGGTCAAACTGCTCGCATCGTGGCAAAAGGCGGCGGCCGATGTTCGTTGAGGCTCTCTCCTGTGTGCGGGGAGGCCCTACTCTGCGAAGAGGGCTTGCTCTGCGAGGAAGTCTTGCGCCTGCCATCTTCTGGCTGCTCTCCGCCGCAACGGCTCTTGCCGGCGGCCCGCGCTGGGTCACCGGACCGTCGTACTTCAGTACCTCGGGTGTTCCCGTCGTCTGGTACACCCACCAGCCCCATTACTTCACCGACTCTGGCGACCTCAGTGCCTATGTCGATCACGCTGCCGCGGACGCCATCGTCAACGCCGCCGCCGGCGTCTGGAACGTTCCCACCTCAAGCCTCACTCTCTCTTACGGGGGATCGCTGGACGAAGACGTCAGCGGCACCGATGTCTACCTCGGCTCGAACGGCCTCATCCTTCCCTCCGATGTGCAGAGCAGTAACTACCAGGCAAAACAGATCGCCGTCATCTACGACAGGGACGGATCGGTTACCGATCTTCTGCTGGGAAACGGCGCCAGCGACCCCAGCGGCTGCCGGCAGAACGCTGTCACCGAGAGCGTGGACTCCATCGTGCCCGCCGGATACATCGAGCACGCTCTGCTCATTCTCAACGGACGCTGCACCGGGCCTGCACCCGAACAGCAGATGCAGATGAAGTACGAACTGATGCGCGCCTTCGGGCGTGTCCTCGGGCTGGGCTGGTCGCAGGTCAACGACAATGTGTTCACCGGCAGCCCCGCGCCCACGTACTATCAGGCGCTGAACTGGCCGATCATGCATCCGATCGACATCATCTGCGGGCCCTACACCTATCAGTGTCTGCCGCAGCCGTTTACGCTGCGCCCCGACGATCTTTCGGCACTGGCGACGCTTTACTTCATCGGGCGCAATCAGGCCCAGCCGGGGCAGACGGACACCCTGCTCCGCGCGCAGGAGATCAGTGGAAGGCTGGCCTTTCCGACTGGGCAGGGAATGCAGGGCGTCAACGTGGTAGCCCGCCGATGGCATCAGTTCTGGGGAGTGCCGGAGGCGTGGCAGTCCGTCTCGTCGGTCTCCGGCTTCCTGTTCAAAGGCTCGAATGGCAATCCGGTGACGGGCGCTCTCGCTGTTACGCCTGAAACCAGCGGCTCCTCAGCCGCGTCCTACGAGGGCTACTATGACCTTCGCCGGATTCCCATGCTCGATGGAACCTGGCAGAATGTTCAAATTGATACAGAGCCAGTGAATCCGCTCTATACCGGCACTTATGCCGTGGGGCCCTATCGGGTCAATCAGGTGGAACCTTCCGGCTCCGATGTGCCGCAGCTTGCGACGGTTCAGACTAGCTATTCCGTCGGCGTGAAAAATCTTTCTACTGACAATCCCGCTGCAACCTGTGACACGGGTTTGGATGGAACGGAGGTCTCTCCTGCGGCCATCGCCGCCGATGGCTGGTCGACGGGGACTCTGTGCGCGTATGGGCATACTGCCTGGTTTGGCCTCGACGTGCAGGCGCACCATAGCTTCACCATTGAGGTTGCCGCCGTCGATGAGCAGGGATTCGCCACGACGCTCAAGGCCATGCCCGTGATCGGCATATGGAATGCCGTCGATGCGCCGGGCACGCTCCCCAGCGTGGCCGCCGCTACAGCCTTCAACGGTGCGGCCACCGGCCTGCCGACCAGCGCGGCGACGGCCGCCCTGATTTTGCCTACCGGCTGCGGGTGCTCTCCGCCGACTCGGTAAGCCCGGCGAACGTCAGCGCGGCGGGTGGCGAAGTGACGATTACAGGGAAGGGATTCCGTATCGGCAATGTTGTGACGGTAGATGGGGTTGCGGCCACGGTGTCCAGTTGGACGGCGACCTCGATCGTGGCGACGGTTCCATCGTCGCGGACGCTCGGCGCCAGCACCGCGTTCGCGGCAGATGTCGCCGTCACCGACCTTTCGACTGGAGGCACCACGGTGATGACAGCCGCGCTCACCTATGCCGCGCCGCAGCCGATACTCAACCTGGTTGCCGCGCCGTCGGGGACGATCTTTGCGGGCGATACGGCAGCCGTTCCTTTTGCCGTCAGGCTCATTGCCGCCGATGGAGTGACTCCCATGGCCAACCGGCCGGTTACGTTTACGGCCACCGCGGGAGCAGTCCAGTTCAACGCCTGCGGAGCAGCCGCCTGCACCGTGTTGACCGACGCATCCGGTTCCGCCTCGACGACGGTCACGGCGCTCGCTCCGGGGAGCGTCAGCCTGTCGGCGGCGAGCGCCTATGGGAGCCAGAACGCTTCGCTGACGGCGGTCGCCCGGATTCGCACGGTGACCCCTGTTGTTGCCGTGCAGTATATCGCCGCCCATGCCACCGTGCCCTGGCAGCCGCAGGTCGCGTTGGGCGACAACTCCGAACCGACCGCCGGTGTGCGCGTGGACTGGCAGACGAGCTCGGGCGCGATGACACTCTCGCTCGCGCAATCGGCGTCAGATGCGCAGGGAATGGCATCGGCTACGGCGACCGCTGGTCCGCTCGATGCGGGAGAGCAGGCAACGGCAACGGCCTGCGCCTGGACGACGGTATGCGCGGGCTTCGCGGCGGAAGGCGTAGGCTCTGCCGGCTGGAGGCTCGAGATCGTCAGCGGGGCAGGGCAGTCCGTGGCAGCGGCCAGCACGCTGGCTCCGGTGTCCCTGCGCGTAACCGATACCGTCGGCCATGCCGTGGCTGGAGTGCCGGTTCAGATTCATCAGACTGTGGATGCCTGGCAGATGCCCTGTCCCGACCGCGGGCGTTGTCCCGTGCCTCCGAACGATGATTTGCAGACGTCTTCTGTTACATCGGATACGAACGGACTTGTAACTTTCGCACCGATGCAGATACGCGGTACCGCCGAAGTGACAGATATCGTCGCCGTCGCGGGGGAACATGGTTTTGTGTCGCTCTCCTTGCAGAAGCAACCTTGAACGACTCTTGCTAAAGTCCCGGGCCATGCGGGGATGCAGGAAAGAAAATGAGCGGAATAGGCCGCTTTCGCATCGAATATAGTGAGACAAAGCGGAGGAGCCAAACGATGGCTGATGCAACAACGAGAGGCAGCGTTGAACGCAAGCGGGTCGTCATCATCGGCGGAGGGTTCGCCGGCATTCATGCGGCGTTGAATCTCGCGAAGCTCCCCCTCGACATCTCCCTGATCGACCGCAGAAACCACCATACCTTTCAGCCGCTGCTCTATCAGGTTGCACTGGCGATGTTGTCGCCGGCCGACATCGCGCAGCCCATTCGCTCCATGCTGAGCGACTATCCCAACATCGAAGTTCTCATGGACGAGGCTGTCGCCTTCCACGTCGATGAACAGCGCGTTGAGCTGAAGACAGGCGCTCAACTCGAGTATGACTATCTCATCGTTGCTACCGGATCGACGCACTCCTACTTCGGACACGATGAGTGGGCGAAGCTCGCGCCGGGGCTTAAGACGATCGAGGACGCGACCGAGATCCGCCGCCGGGTGTTGCTCGCCTTCGAACTGGCCGAACGCAAGATGCAGGAGACGGGAAAGCATCCCCAACTCAACTTTGTCATCATCGGCGGAGGGCCGACGGGCGTCGAGCTGGCGGGCGCCATTAGCGATATCGCCAAGCTCTACATGATGAAGAACTTTCGCCACATCGATCCCTCACGGGCGCAGGTACTCATCCTCGAAGGCTCTCCGCACATTCTGGGCATGTATCCGGAAGATCTCCAGGCAAAGGCTCGCGAGCAGCTCAACGCTCTCGGTGTGACACTACGCATCAATGCGCATGTCTCCGACGTGCAGCCCGGCTATGTCATCGTCGGCGACGAGCGCATCGACGCCGTGGTCACGCTATGGGCTGCGGGCGTCCAGGCGTCTCCGCTGGGAAAATTGCTGGGCTTCGAGACGGACCGAAGAGGAAGCGTCCTGGTTGACGAGTACCTCAATCCTCCGGGACACCCGGAGATCTTTATCTGCGGCGACCTCGCTCACTTCGAACAGGACGGCAAACAGGTTCCCGGAGTCGCGCAGCCTGCCATGCAGATGGGCAAGTATGCTGCCAGGCGCATTGCGCGCCTGGTGGCATCGGAGTTGGGCAGCGACGGCACGGGGAAGAACGAGCCGTTTCGCTACTTCGACAAGGGCGATATGGCGACGATCGGGCGCAAGGCCGCCGTGGCCAAGATCGAATGGCCGTTCAAGGGTCACTGGAGCGGCTTTCCCGCATGGATGACCTGGCTCGTCGTCCACATCTTCTTTCTTATCGGCTTCCGCAACCGGCTCTCTGTCTTTCGACAGTGGGCGTGGACCTACCTGACCTTCAAGGACAGCGCGCGTCTGATTACGGGCTCGCAAGAGCTCCCTGGCTGGAATAATGGAGAGGAACCATCCGTCTCCGTCGGGGCAGGGCAGCTCGATCTGAATTCGCCGCCAACCTGAACCTTCGCGACTTCGCGATGAACTTCGACAGGCAGAAGGCAGACAAATGGTAGGACATACCGACAACGCAATACGTCAGATGCCTTGCTGCTGCGCGTTCAGTTCCAGCCTGACTGTGGCGGTCTTCGATGCGCCAACGCGCAATGTCTCGCCCTCTTCTAGTACTCTTACCCGGTTGCTGATGCCCAGCCGCACAGACTCTGTTGTAAGCCGTTCGACGGGCTCATCCATCGGCTCGCGGCCCAGCCGAAAGGTCCCATAGTGCATGGGAACCATCCACTCCGCGCCCAACTCCATAAAGCCGCGGATCGCCTCCTCAGGGCTGGTGTGCACTGCGCGGTAGCTGTCGGGAAAGTATGCGCCGATGGGCAGCAGCGCTCCCTGCGGTCGGAGTCTTTTGCCGATTTCGGCGAAGCCGGGGAAGTAGGCGGTGTCTCCGGAATGGTAGATCGACTGTCCTCCGGCTTCGATGACGTAGCCGCCATATCCGCGATGCGTGTCGTTGAACATGCGCGCGCCCCAGTGCTTGCAGGGAGTCATCGTGACCGTGAGTCCCCGCACCTCCAGCCGCTCCCACCACTTCATCTTATGAATGCGCGAGAAGCCGAGACCTGCGACCAGGTCTTCGACGCCCTGCGGCACCACCACATCAGGGGCCTTTTTGCCCAGCATCTGCGCGCTGCGAACGATGCGCCTCAGCGACGTGATGTTCAGATGGTCCATGTGCGCATGAGTGAGCAAGACCGCATCGATGGCCGGCATCTCGTTGATGCGCAGGCCGGCCCGGCGCTGTCTGCGCAGAAGGATAAGCCGGGTGACGAACACAGGGTCAATCAGCACGGCGCGGCCCCCGATCTGAATCAGGAAGGAGGAGTGCCCGATAAAGGTCACGCCCATCTCGCTGGGGCCAACGATCTCGGCGAGCCGGGATTGTCCTATCATCGGCTGCGCGTGGCTCTCGCGCACCAATCGCCAGAGCTGCTTCACCTTTGTCACTACAAACGGCTGCGCTCGCCATCGTTCAAACATGGATCACCATCTTCATTAGATGCGCATCCACACTTCCGCGCATCGTTACGGGCTATTTGAGCAACCATCAATCCTCTGTAAAGCCGCATCTACCTTAATAGATAGACGAGCATGACAACCTTGAGGACTCCACGCTATTTCAACCGATCCCAATCTCGTCAAGCCTTTGGACGCGCGGCAGCAACATATATGGGACTATGTCTCCCGTTCGCCGCTTCACTCACTTTGGAATTTGCAAGGGATTCCCCTGCGCGTTGTCGCGGCACGCACCTGGAGAGCCTTTCTCGACGACAACCTGGTGGGCCGCGCTGCCGAGCTGGGCTTTTACTTTCTCTTTGCCCTCTTTCCTACTCTCTTCTGCGCGACCTCGCTGCTTGGCCTTGCTGCCCGTTCGGCCTCCAGCATCTACGATACTCTGCTGCATTATCTTGCTATCGTCATTCCGCAGGCCGCGATGGGGACGGTGCTCGCGACCTTTAATGAAACGACCGCCGCTGCGACGAGCGGCAAACTTACCTTTGGAATTGTCGCCGCTCTGTGGTCCGCCTCCGTTGGTTTCTCCGCCATCCAAGGCACGCTCAACGTTGTCTACAAAGTCCAGGAGACGCGCTCTTACCTGCGCGCCCGGCTCTCCGCGATCGGAGTTACGCTGGTGCTTGCCGTCCTCGTTACCGTGACCCTCTCGACCATGCTGGCCAGCGATTTCTTCGCCCGCCTTGCGCAACTCCGCATCGAGCATCAGCTTCTCTCCGCTGTCGCCGTTATCGCTACCCGAAGCGTTGGCTGGCTGATCGTTACCGGCCTCATCACTCTCTTCTTCGCCGTCATCTATTACTGGGCGCCGGACGTGAAGAAGAGTTGCTGGCGCTGGCTGACGCCGGGCAGCGCCATCGGCATCGTGCTCTGGATAGCGGCCTCAATCGGCTTCCGCGTCTACCTGCACTTCTTCAATAACTTCTCCGTTACCTATGGCTCTCTCGGAGCGGTCATCATTCTGCTGACGTGGTTTTATCTCACCGGGCTTACGCTGCTTCTCGGTGCCGAGATCAATAGCCAGATCGAGGCAGCCGCTGCGGAAAAACGTCTGCTCGCGACTCAGCACGAGATCCTCGCTGCAACAGACTCCGCCACCTGAATCTCTTATCGTGCGATAGCCCCCTCTTACTGCCCGTCAGCCCCCGCATGCAATCGCGCCGCTTTCTCTTCCCCGGCCATGGTCTTTGCCGCCCAGGCCTCGTAGGTTAGCCGATCTTTGTTTGCAGTCCAATCCTCATCCGGAAGAACCATCAGGTCCGCGCGCTTGATTCCGGGAAATCCGGTCCCCAAGGCATCCAGTCCGCCCTCACGGTCCTCGCGCATATAGCTCTTCGAGATGTAGACGCCGTTCGCCTTGGCCCATGTGCTCACATGCGTTGTCGGAGCGTCGGCAATCTCCTTTGCTGTCCAGTTGGCGAAGTGGATCTGCTTGTCCAGCCACTCCATCCCATCGCGGTTCACCCAAGAGGTCCGGTGGCTCATGCCCGGGTAGAAGATCGTGGTAAACATATTCTTGTCCGTTCCTCGCAAGGCAATCGCGCGTGCCCGCGTATCGGAGAACCACGCCGGCCCATAGCGCGGAATATCCATCACGGTGTCCGCGAGTCCGTTCATCACGAACATCGGCCCGCGATCGGCGTTCAGGTCGTAGAGGATCGCGCCGCGATCTCCCAGGACACGCAGCGATCGGAACGACGGCCCCTGGCACGGCAGCTTGCTTCCGTCGAAGTAGCCGGGCTCGACGCCGTCGTAGTCTCCGCCGCCGCTCAGCAGTACGGCGTGGATGCGCGGATCGATGGCGCCCGTGATTCCACTGACGAAGGATCCCATCGAATAGCCAACCACCGCGATTCGCTTTTTATCGACCTCGCGCCTCTGGGAGAGATAGGACACGGCCTGCATCGCATCCACCTGCATCAGGCCGGCGAGCCGCTGGCCCCAGTCCGTCCTGGGCAGGCCCGCCGGAGGATCGACCCACTTGTCATGCGCTCCTGCCTGCGATTTCTTGTCGATGTTCCGCTCGCCTTCGCCGATGGGATCATAAGTCACCACCATCGCACCGGCGTGGGCAAAAAGCATCCCGCTATAGAAGGCATACCAGCCGAACTTGTCCGAGCCATGGCCGTTGACCACAACGATGCCCGGCAGCTTCCCCTTCCATTTGTCGGGATGGTAGACGATGGCCGGGACCAGCATTCCGTCCGCCGTTTGATAAGTCACTCGTTCCGCGATCACTCCAGGCATGGGCGAAAAGCTGGACCAGGTTTTTGCGTCCAGGCGAGGCAGCTTGGCCGGGATATAGAACGTCTTCCGAATTGTCTGTCGCCACGCCGCGTCCCTTGCCGCTCGCTGCTTTGCATTCATCGGCTTTGCCCCCTGAGCGGCGGCTACTCCTCCAAGCATCAACCCAACCAGAACCAACCGTAAAAATCTCATCACTTCTCCGAAACACCGTTATAAAGGATTCGCAAGATAAAATCGCAAAACCGACATGAATCTCTACGCCGCCGTCCTGGCCATTATCGTCATTACACTGCTGGTTGTCTCCCTGGCCAGCCTGCGCAAGGTCAAGACCAAGGCAGACTATCTCGTTGCCGGGCGCTCGCTGCCGACCTTTGTACTGGTGTTCACCCTGCTATGCAGTTGGATCGGGTCGGGCTCGCTGCTCGGCGGCGCGGAGAACGCCTATCGCCACGGCTTCGCGGCGCTGTGGCAGGGAGGCGGCGGATGGGCCGGGCTGCTGCTGATCTATTTCATCGCGCCTCGCGCTCGCAAGTTCGCGCAGTTCACCATTCCCGACCTGCTCGAAGCGCGCTACAACCAGACCGCCCGCATCCTTGGTGTCATCGCGGTCCTGTTCACCTATGCGGCCATCACCAGCTACCAGTTCGTAGGCGGCGGCGATATCCTGCACCTGATCTTCCCTCAATTCATTACCCCGGTGCTCGGCCAGTACATCATCGCGGCCTTTGTCATCGTCTTTACCGCGATCGCCGGAATGTCGTCGGTCGCCTACATGGACGTTGCCATCGGTCTGCTCGCGACGGTCGCGCTGGTCGTCGCTTTGCCGGTCCTCACCCATCAGGCAGGCGGATGGCACGCAGTCCGGGCGACGTTGCCCGCCACGCACTTTCAGATGCTGGGCGACCTCTCCTTCATCCAGGCGATGGAGCTGTTCCTCCCCACCTGTCTCTTGCTGCTGGGCAACCAGTCCATGTACCAGAAGTTCTTCTCGGCCAAGTCGGAAAAGGCCGCCCGGCATGCGGTCGTCGGCTGGCTCATCGGAACGCTCATTCTAGAAACCGTCATCGTCGCCATCGCCATCGTCGGTTCGGCGCTGTTCCCCACCGGCGAAGTCTCGAAGGCGCCGCGCGAGATTCTGGCTTACTGCGGTCTTCACGGGCTCACCGGCTCCGGCTCGCTCTCGCTGCTGGGAGCGCTGCTGGTCGGCGCCATCTTCGCAAAGATCATCTCGACGGCCAACAACTATCTCTTTTCGCCGGCGACCAACCTGGTCAACGACATCTTCGTGCGCTATCTTGCACCCAATGCGTCCAACAAGCGGATTCTCGCCGTCAGCCGCCTGATGGTGGTCTTTCTCGGCATCTGGGCGCTCTACCAGTCGCTGCACATCCAGTCCGTGCTCAAGAAGTCGCTCTACGCCTATACGATCTACGCCGCGGCGCTGACCCCGGTCATCCTTGCGGCCTTCTTCTGGAAGCGGGCCACGGCGAGCGCCGCCGTTTGCAGCATCGCAGTCGGAACGGTGGTCACCGTCACCTGGGATACGGCCTTCATCCATGCCCACGTCCCGGCCGTGCTGGCTCAGAGAGATGCAATCTTTCCGGCGCTCTTCGCCTCGCTGCTGGCCCTGATCGTCGTCAGCCTGCTGACCCCGCCGCCCAGCCAGGAGCAGCTTCAACCTTTTGCCGAATCCTGATTACCATCGCTCGAAATAAAACGGCGTAACTGGATTTTCACACTCACTTTTCCGCGCCGAATGCATCCAACACCCTACATCCCTTCAGGAGGGGGTATCCCATGGCCATTGCTCGAAAGAAAATCGACCTCGAAGACGGCTTCCTCGAGGAGAGTCCGGGTGCAACCTTTGCTTCTGATCACTCTGCAAGTCGCATGATCGTATATGGCGATGATGAAACTCTCCGCGCTCTCGACGTCGAAGAAGATGATGATGAAGATGAGTACGACGAAGAGGACGAGGATGACGACGAGGAAGATGACGACGAAGAAGAGGAGGACGATGAAGAAGATGACGATGACGAGGACGAGGACGAAGGCGAAGAGATAGACGATGAAGAAGAGGAGGAGATCGAAGGAGACGACCCCGACCATGTCCGGATTCCCGGCTCCTCCCGTGTCTATCGAAGCCTGTAAGAATATTCGCTACGATCTACGATCTTCGTTGAACCGGCCGCGCCAGATCTAGATGAAGCGTCAATAGCCTGCGTCCGTCACAACATTCTCCAGCGTCTCTCCGGCGATGAATCGCCGAACCTGTTCTACCCCGAACCGGAAGGCGCGGTGAATGAACTCCGGCGTCGATCCGCCTACATGCGGCGTGATCAGGCAGTTGGGAGCGGTCCACAGAGGATGCCCCTCCGGCAGCGGCTCCGGGTCGGTCACATCGAGCGCCGCGCGAATCCGGCGTTGTGCCAACGCCTCGACCAGTGCGTCCGTAACTACCACCGGCCCACGGGCCGCATTCACCAGCAAGGCCCCGCGCTTCATTAACCCAATCTCTGTTGCTCCCATCATCCCGCGTGTGTCTGCCGTCAAGGGCACGATGAGCACAACGACATCAGCCTCGGGGAGCAGCCGATGCAGGTGATTGACGGCGTGGACCTCGGGTGTGGAGCGAGCGCTCCGTGCCACTCTCGCAATCTTCACGCCGAACGGTGCGAGCCGCACCTCGATCGCGGCGCCGATTGAGCCGTAGCCGACGATCAGCACCGTCTTGCCGGCAAGGTCCTCGCCCAGTACACGGTACTGTCCCACCTGTGCGCCACCTTCATTCAGAAAGCCGTCCGGCACCGAGGCCTGACCCTTCCACTCGCCGCGCAACTGCATATCGCGATAGAACGGAAATCGCTTCAACGAAGAGAGGATCGCCGCCAGCACCCACTCCGAGGCGGAGATATCGTGTATTCCCCGGCCATCGCACAGGACGATATCTTTCGGCAGCCACGGCGTAATCCAATCAACCCCGGCCATCATCGATTGCACGACCTTGACCCCTCGCAGGTGCGAGAAGGCGTCCGCCGCATCCCGCCGCTGAAATGGCAGAATCCAGAAGTCGACCTCGACGCTTCCAGTCGGTTTGCGGGGAATGCGCACGATCTCCACCTCACGCGGAAAATCAATCAGCAGCTCATCGGAAAGACTCTCGTCAACACCAACTCGAACCATATTCCATTATGTATCTGGCAGCGTGCCATTTGTGCCTGCTGCCGCCATATTCGATCGAGAACGCGCCTATTCAGTCAATATTGCGCATGTTTAATTCATATTAGTATTGGCCAGTATCCTCCGCATTTTTTTGGGAGACATTGATAATCGGGTCGCTACTCTGGATATCTTGCTGTCCTCGCGCAACCAGATCTTCGGGATCACAATCTCCGTAAACTCTTCCCTCGACGTGCCGCGTGGCGAGCGATGAGGACGCGAACTGCGATCCCTGAGCCCGGCCAGACCCTGCTTGCGATACCGCCTAACCCACTTCGCCGCACTCTGCCGGCTGAGCTTGAACTCGGCCTCGGCCTCTTCAAACTCAACCCGCCCTCTAAAACCCGCTTCGCCAGCTCCTCTCGACGAACAATCGTCAATCGAGCATGATGGTGGTAGTTGTCCATTTGGTCTCCTGTGCCGCTTTTGCTTCGCAACATCAGCTTCCCAGTTCTCGATCAAATGGACAACAACCTATTGAAATCTCACAGCTAGGTGCTGTTAAGTTCAGGCGAGTTGTTTGAAGATGCTTGCGATCATGAGGCAGGCGCGGCTCAACAGCAAATACGGCAGCGCAAACTCCCACTCCTCATCCGTCACATCGCTCGGATGGCCAACCTCACCCTTGTTGCCCATCCGTCCATGTTGGCCACAAAACAACCCCGCGC
>Ga0070681_10004705_pt1 | contig 13064 bp, 11 predicted proteins | sample KBSC83BmetaG_FD_65650 | JGI IMG/M metagenome (GOLD analysis project Ga0070681, IMG submission 65650) | Corn rhizosphere microbial communities from Kellogg Biological Station, Michigan, USA - KBS C8-3B metaG | ecosystem: Host-associated > Plants > Roots > Rhizosphere | place: USA: Michigan... | reverse complement strand
GACCATCGCAGATATTGTGTGAACTATGGGTAATGTTGCCATACGTGTGGAAAAGTTAGGCAAGCTCTATAGAATCGGTGAGCGAAGACGAAGGAAGACTTTTGCTGAGATTATGGCTGGTGCCCTATTTGCACCATTCAAAAGTCAGCGAACCGAAGTGCGGGTGCCAAGCATCCAAGAGACTGCTCGAAAGTCTGAAGGTATGGTGTGGGCGTTGAAAGATGTCACATTCGAAGTTGCGAAGGGGGAAGTGCTCGGGGTTATTGGGCGCAATGGCGCCGGCAAGAGCACCTTGCTGAAGATTCTGTCCCGCATCACCCGACCCACTTCTGGATGGGCTAGCATCTCTGGTCGGGTCGGTTCACTCCTTGAAGTGGGGACCGGATTTCACGGGGATTTGAGTGGACGCGAGAACATTTACCTGAATGGGGCATTTCTCGGGATGAAGAAAGTGGAGATTGATCGGAAGTTCGATGAAATAGTCGCATTCGCTGAAACCGAGCGATTCCTTGATACACCAGTGAAGCACTACTCCAGTGGCATGTATATGAGGCTCGCATTTGCAGTCGCTGCGCACCTCGAAACGGAAATTCTGTTTGTGGACGAAGTGCTGGCCGTTGGTGACGTGGCGTTCCAGAGAAAGTGCCTGGGGAGGATAGGAGAAGTTGCAAAGGGAGGTCGGACGGTCGTGTTCGTGAGCCACAATATGGCAGCCATTGAACGATTGTGCACCAGGGGTTTGTACATCGACAAGGGTGCCAGCATACCCACGGGCAGTGTTCGAGAAGCCATTGGGTTGTACTTGGGGGATAGCTGCAATGAGATTAATTTAGAAAATGAGATTATCTCCAAGGCCAGTATCAGACAGAATGGGACACAGATTGAAATAGAAGCAGAATACAAGTTTGACCATGATTTAGAGATGCCATGTTTGGGATTTGTGATCAGTGATTATCTCGGCAATCCCATCTGCGGCACGAACCCTCTCATCGACGCCGCTCCCGCCCCTGCAATTCCGACGAGCGCTGGTCGGGTGCACATCATCATGGAATCTCCCAAATTATTGAATGGGACGTATCGACTTTCGCTATGGTTTGGAGACGGCAAGGTGGATTATTTCCATCGCCAAGATTGCATCACATTTGACGTCGTAAACATGGCCGGCCTTAAACAGCTGCCAGCGGCATCCGTTGGGCCTGTGGCTCCAAAATGTCACTGGCATTTCTCCTGAGCAGGATTGAGGAGCCTTCGATGGGTTACAGGAGACTATCGCGGCTTCTAGAATCGTTGCCCGTCATGCTGAAAATATGGAAAGCATTGTTGACCTGCGATTCAGCGGTCGGCAGTTGCATCACGCTGATGTCTCGGCTCGATCTCCTCTGTGGGAAGCACCCGGCGCAGCGTGCCATTGCAACCGAATGGATGAATGGAGTGCCGATCATCTTGCGAATGTGTGAGAAGCTGCCGACTCGTACCGAAGCAATATGCCGGTACATCAAAGCATTGCCCATGCTCATGCAAATAAGTCGCAATCTTCCAGATAGTAATTCGATCTTTGTACAACAGTTTCGAGAGATGTCCAGCAACCCTGTCATCCGTGAAGAGTATCTGGTGAACATGTCGAGGGGAAAGAAGGTCCTTCATTTTGGATTTCTTGATTCCCCGTTCTCGGAAGAAAGGACTCAATCAGGAGAATTGCTCCACCTCAAGCTTAAGGAAGTAGCGAGCCAATTGTATGGCATCGATAACGATCGCACATCTCTGGATCGGTACAGGCAGCTGACGGGAGACAGAAACAACGAGTTAGGGGACATTCAGGCAGAGAAACAAGGTGTGGTTGACTCTTACAAGTTCGACATCATCTTGTTTCCTGAAATTTTAGAGCACCTTCCTAACCCAGGCCGAGCGTTGGCGAATTTAAAAGAGCTTTGTGTAAGGGGTGGCGGGACGAAATTATGCGTGACAGTTCCCAATGCCTATTATGCCGGTGTCTTTCTCGGTGCCTTGGACGGAGACGAGATCGTTCATCCCGACCATTATTATTATTTTTCACCAGCAACATTGCGCAAACTGTTGCGTGACTCCGGCTTCGTCATCGTAGAAATGGCGCTATATGCGAGCAGAGACTCGGCGATTCTTCCTGGAATAACGAAGAACGGCGTGATCGCGGTGTGCGAAGTGGCGGCGTCCGGGGGAAAGGCGAGGGATGAATCCCACGGTTAGTATTCTGCTGCCTGTCTACAATGGGGCGGCCTATTTGCGGGAAACGCTCGAGAGTCTGCTTCAGCAGACGTACCATGACTTTGAACTGATCATCATAGACGATGGATCTCGCGATGAGTCTGCCGAGATCATTCAAAGCATGGATGACAAGAGAATCCGCTTCTATAGACAGGACAATCATGGACTCGCTGCAACGCTTAATCGTGCCATCGAATTATCCAGAGGGGAATATCTCGCGAGGCAAGACCAGGATGACGTGTCTCTGCCCCAGAGATTGGAAAAACAGCTCAACTATCTGATCTCGCATCCGAGATGCGGCCTGGTCGGGACGTGGGCGAAAATTGTGTCAGGGACAGAGATAACTGAAAGGACCCACAAGCATGCGGCTGAAAATTACTGCTTGAAGTTCGACCTCCTGTTCGACAACCCGTTTGTCCATAGTTCCGTCATGTTGAGGAAGGCTGCCGTGGAAGCCGTCGGGATGTATTCGACTGATTCGTCACGCCAGCCTCCCGAAGACTATGAATTGTGGTCTCGTCTTTCCAGAACATGGGAGGTGGCAAATATTCCGGAGATCCTCCACGTGTACCGGGAAATCCCGACCAGCATGTCTCGCGATGGTGTCAACCCCTTCCGCAACAGAGTGATCGATCTCAGTGTTGAAAACCAGCAATGGTTGTTGGGAGATGAAACGGTCGGTTCTGAAATCCATGATCTTGCTGCCCTTAATCATGGGGCATATGCGAGGGTTAATCCCCGCGCCAGCTGGAGAGCCATCTCGCGTCTGGTCATGGATGCGGCGGATAAATTAGCCGTGTTGTGCGATAAGCCTCAATCTGTTCTCCATCAGAGAGCGCAAGCCCGGCTCGCGAGAGTCAAACCACATTACCGACGATTCAAGAACAGCCGGGGAGTTCGCCGCTATATCAAGGGAGTTTCTGTGGCGTTCGGACGTCTCGTGTCGGGATGGCGATAAGAGTTCGCGGGAGACTCAAGGGCTATGAACCATTGTTGTCTCATCGGGGGCGGTGGATTCATCGGCGTTCACGTCGCGAACGCATTACTATCACAAGGCCGGCAAGTGACGGTGCTCGACACACACCCGGCGCCAGACCATCTATTTAAAACTGCCAACTATGTCGTCGGAAATTACGGAGACAAAGAGACGCTCAGGAGGGTTTTGGCCGGTGCAGACACGATTATCAACCTTTCCTATGCAAGCGTTCCAAGCACCAGCATAGAAGATCCAATTCAGGACATTCTCAGCAACTTGCCGTCGGCGGTCGGACTTTTTGAAACTGCCAGTGACTTGGCGATTCGCAAGATCATCGTGATTTCATCCGGAGGCACGGTGTATGGGCCGGCACAAGAGCTGCCACTCACAGAAGACCATGCGACGAATCCCATTTCTCCCTATGGCGTGACCAAGCTTGCCATCGAGAAATATGGAAATATGTTTCATCGATTGAAGGAATTGCCGGTCGTTACGGTTCGACCGGCCAATGCATTCGGCGAACGTCAAAATCCCTTCGTCGGGCAGGGTTTCATCGCGACGGCGATCGCAGCCATTCTAAATGGGCAGGGAATTGCCCTGTACGGTGCTCACGGCACGATACGAGACTACGTCCACGTTGAAGATGTCGCCGCCGGTATTGTGGCGGCATTGGACCACGGTCACCCGGGGGCAATCTACAACATCGGAAGCGGCGAGGGGCGAACCAATAAGGACGTGCTGGAAGCCATTCGTCCTCACGCCGAATGTCTTGGCCTTCCACTGCTCATCGAAGCACTGCCAGCTCGCCGATTTGACGTTGAGGCCAATGTGTTGGATAGCACAAAGCTCCATGCCGATGCCGGGTGGAAGATTCGGATCCCGTTTCGCGAGGGAGTCCAGCGGACGTGGGATTGGTTTTCCGCGAATAAGGATCTATGGATGGAATTGCGAGCCGCCAGGAGATGAAGCTTCTATTTTGCTGCGAGTTCTATGCGCCAAGCGTCGGTGGGGTTCAGGAGGTGATGAGACAAGTTGCCGAGCGGTTAGTTGCGCGAGGTCATGCTGTGACCGTTGCAACCTCGGCCATCCCGACGCGCGAGTTCACAGATCTCAATGGCGTCAAAATTCAGGAGTTTTCGATTTCAGGAAATCTAGCCATTGGGATGAAAGGGGATTTAGAGCGTTATCGGCAATTCGTTACATCCGGTGGCTTTGATGTGGTGATGATCAAAGCGGCTCAGCAATGGACGTTCGATGCCCTCTGGCCGGTGCTGTCCGGGGTCTCTGGCGGAAAGGTCTTTATTCCATGCGGTTTCTCTTGCCTCTATGAACCAGCCTATGCGCACTATTTTCAAGAGTTACCTGCGATCCTCAGGCAATTCGATCATCTCATTTTCTATGCATCAGAGTATCGAGACATCCGGTTCGCCAAACAGCACGGACTCACCAACTTCTCCATCATTCCAAATGGAGCGAGCGAAGTAGAGTTTGGAGTCACGCCTGATCACTCTTTCCGCCAGCGGTACGGTTTGTCCGACGAGGATCTTCTCTTTCTGACCGTAGGAAGTCCAGCCCGAATGAAAGGACACTGCGAAATCGCAGAGGCCTTCTCAAGGGCCGACTTCTCCGGTCGTCCAGCCACCCTTCTCTTGAATGCCGGCGCAAGCCTGGCAGGACAAGCGAGCCCCGCTGTCCCGTCACTAGGGGCTAAGACTCGCGAATACTGGCGCGTCGTGCGTGAAATGGGCGAAACGAACGGACGAATGTCTGCCGTAATGCATGTCGGGTACGGGGTCCTGAATAAAATGGGCGTCCGTCTCGGCCGGTACGCATGTGCAGATCGGGAGCGACAGAATACCGCCAAGGACGATCTGCTGGCCGCCATAGACAAGATTCACAATCAGCGAAGCTGCAAGCGGGTTGTGCTGACCGACCTTCCACGCTTTGAATTGGTACAGGCCTATCTGAATGCAGATCTATTCGTGTTTGCCTCCTATGTGGAGTATTCCCCTCTTGTGCTGTTCGAATCAGTTGCCGGCGGGACTCCATTTTTCTCTGTTCCGGTCGGAAACGCTGCGGAAATAGCGGAATGGACCGGCGGCGGTGTGATCTGCCCTGCATCTCAGGACGAGCGAGGATACACCAAGGTAGACCCGAAAGTGTTTGGAGAGCAATGGTCACGCCTGGCTAGTAATAAGACCTATCTTAATGAGCTAGGCAGAACCGGACATCGGAATTGGGCTGCACATTTCACATGGGAGAAAATAACGGGTCAATATGAAAGCGTGTTTCGAAAGGTTGCCACTGATGCCTAGCTTAAGACGGCTTCTCGGGTTACAGCCTGTGCCTCCTCCAGTGAAACCTATTCAGGATCCTGCTGTGAATACCGAATGCACCGAGTTTGAGGTGAATAATTGGATTGTCTCTGAGTTTGTTGCAGGCACGCTCCTGCCCATAGTCGGTTCACATCCATTCCCTCTCAACGAGCTATGTTTGATGGTGTCGACTGTCTGCAGGCTGAAGCCTGAATGTATTGTTGAGTGGGGGACCCATCTTGGAAAGTCTGCGAGAATTTTCCATGAGATCTCGGAGCGATTTGGGCTGAATATTGAGATCCATTCGGTGGATTTGCCTGATGAAATCGTTCATCGGGAACATCCCGGGGAGCAACGAGGGATGTTGGTGAAAGGATTACGGAGGGTGACGTTGCACCAAGGAGACGGGCTCACGGTGTGCCTTGAAGTCTACAATCGCTTTGAGAAGCCCAACAAGCCTCTCATATTCATTGATGGCGACCATCACTATGAGTCTGTGAAACGAGAACTATCCGGTGTGATGATGCACATGCCGGACGCGAATATTCTTTTGCACGATACGTTTTATCAGTCTGCAGAATCGGGTTACAACATTGGACCATACCGGGCGATTGTAGAGGCTCTGGCTGTTGAGCCCGATCGCTATCGCATGCTTTCGACCAACACGGGATTGCCAGGCATGACTCTGTTGTATCAACCAGTCCGACCTAGGACCTCCGCTGTGTGAGGAAGATGGAATCGTCATGCGTATTCTGTATGCCGCGATGAAATATGACTATGGCAAGCCGGAGCAAGGGCTCAGTTTTGAGCATTATAATTTCTATCATTCGCTCCTTTCCATGGGGCATGACATCCTGTACTTCGATTTCATGACGCTCGCGCAGCACCATGGGCGTGAGGGGATGAACCGACGCTTAAGAGAGGTCGTCACGGCGGAGAAGCCTGATCTGTTCTTCTCGGTTCTGTTTACCGATCAATTCGATCGATCGGTGATTCGAGAATTAACGGAGACTCGTCTGCCGACGATAAACTGGTTTTGTGACGACCACTGGCGGTTTGATGACTACTCCCGCGAGTGGGTGCCCTGTTTTAAATGGGTTATTACCACCGCTGCCAGCGCGTTGCCTAAGTACGCGAAGTGTGGTTATCAGAACGTGATCAAAAGCCAGTGGGGGTGTAACGACGTGCTGTACCGGAAACTGAATTTGCCGTTGAAGTACGACGTCACGTTTGTCGGCCAGCCTCATGGAAATCGCCGGCAGGTCATTCACGCATTACGCAAGGCAGGCATCAAAGTCCACGTTTGGGGCGGAGGGTGGGAGTCGGGGCGTCTGTCGCAGGAAGACATGATCCGTGTGTTCAATCAGAGCCGCATCAACCTCAATTTGAGCAATGCCTCGAAGTCGGCGAATGCGCCTCCGGCTGTGACGATTCCCGCAGTTCGCATGCGCGATACGGTTCGCCGACGGATCTCCCGATCGCTCGACATGGTTCCGTTCGGGGCGCATGTCAAGACAATGGGAAGGAGCTTAATCTCCGGACTGCGCGATTCCCCGACGTCTTCAGGCGATTCAGAACCGGCAGAGACTCCTGATCTAGATTACGTTGATCAGATCAAGGGGCGTAATTTTGAGGTTCCCGGTTGCGGAGGCTTCTTATTAACAGGAGTGGCCGACAATCTGGAACAGTATTATAAAATTGGCGAAGAGGTTGTGTGCTTTGACGATCGACAGGACCTTGTGGAGAAGGTTCGGTACTATTTGGAGCATGAGCAGGAGCGGGCGGCGATTGCTCAAGCAGGCTTTGATCGGACTTTGCGGGACCATACCTATGCCCGAAGGTTTACCGAAATATTTACACGAATGGGGCTGCCGGGAACGGAAGTCTACTCCGGGGCGGACCGAGGCAGCCCTCCAGGGTGTACCATCGAGATGCGATAGACCATGCCAGCACCGCGTGTCAGTTTCATCATGTCGGTCTATGACGGGGACACATACCTGGACGCGGCGATTCAAAGCGTTCTGAATCAGACCTTCCGCGATTACGAATTCATTCTCATCAATGACGGATCCACTGATGACTCGGCCAGGATCATAGAACGTCATCAGCGAGCGGACGGCCGTATCCGTGCGTACGCACAACCCAATCGGGGTTTGGTGGCGGCGCTCAATCGAGGCCTAGACCTGGCTCGCGGTGAATATGTTGCACGTATGGATGCCGACGACGTCAGTCTGCCGGAGCGAATCGCCACACAGATTGCCTTCATGGACGCACACCCGGAGGTGGGAATATGCGGGACTTGGATCGAGACCATTGGAACGTCTTCCGTCGAGGTCAGGCGCTATCCGACCGACGATGCCACAATTCGCAGTTGGCTGTTGTTTGAATCGGTATTGGCGCATCCGTCAATCATGATTCGGCGAAACCTGCTCAAGGAATGGGGTCTCTCCTATGACGCCCGCTATGTTCATGCTGAAGATTATGCCCTGTGGGTACGGGCTTCTCGCCACATGGCACTGGCCAATATACCGGCGGTCTTGCTTCGTTACCGGGTCCACTCCCAACAAGTGGTGCAACGACATGATACGAAAAAACTCGCGTCCGCCCGGCTTGTCCGCCTTGGGCAACTTGAACTCCTCGGGATCCGGCCTACAGAGGAAGAGTTAGCACTGCATCAGGCCTTGAGTACATGGCAATTTCAAGCGACCACGGATTTCATCGGAGCGAGCCTTGCATGGTTGCGCAAGCTTAAGACGGCCAACGAAGAGACGGGCATCTACCCTGAACCGATCTTTTTGAATGTATTGGGCCAGCGGTGGTCTGCGCTGTGTAGCACGGCGACTCACTTGGGGTTTTGGACACTGAGGACGTTCTGGCGCTCGCCGTTTAGCGCGGGAGCGGGCTTGACGTGGAAGCAGACCCTCAAATTTGCGATCAAGTGTGGAATCAGGCGAAGAGTCCATGCCTAAGAAAATTGCGATCGTGTCGAGCTCGTGTCCGCCTGTGAGCACCGGAGGGGTGGCCGGCTCGCATTACAACCTCTACCGTGCATTGACGGAAAAAGGATTTCACGTTCGAATCTTTACCTATAGAGATTACAACGTGCCATTGAAAGAAAAGGATGTGACGCGCGCCGGAATGCCACCAGGCATCGCCAAGCTGCTCCGCCGGCTGATCGAGTTGTATTTTCGAATCGTCGAGCCGTCAACGATAGCCTATGACTTTGGAGACGTCGCGATTTCCGCATGGCCCTGCACGATCCTCAGTTCAGCCATCAGGGCCTATCAGCCCGACGTCCTGATCCTTCCGGATCACGGATGCCCCGGACTGTTTATCGCCAAGCCAAGAGGATGCCGGACCATTTTGATTTCCCATCACAATCCGGTGAGGTTCTTGAATAATCCAATTTGGGGGTTGCGCTCTGAGCGCGATGCCAGGCTCGCAATCACGTGCGAGAACAAAGTGCTGCGAAAAGTAGACGTAGTCGTATGCCCGTCACAGTATATGCTGGAGATGTTCCGCAAGACCTATGAGTATGCTGGACCGGTGACGGTTATCCCCAGCATGGTTGATGCTTCGTTCATCGCCTCGATTCCGGTGAAAGACATCAGAATCCATCTTGGCCTTCGGGAGGGCTCGGTATTGATCTACATCCCTTCTGCCGGGAACAGGTACAAGGGCTCCCGCTATGTCTTCGAGATCATGCGAAGAGTCTCGACTTCCAGCTCTGAAGATATAGGGTTCTATCTCTCGGGAGGAATCGACCCGGTACTCATGCATGAATTGCAGTTTCTGCCGCTCAATGCCAAAGTCTACGCGCCAGGTCATGTGAGCTACGGCGAAAATTTGGGGATCGTGAAGGCATGTTCCTTCGGGATTTCACCGACGCTGATTGAGAACTTTAGCATGGCTCTCTTGGAGGCGAGTTGCTGCGGAGTGCCCATGGTATCGTTTGATGTCGGCGGAAACTCCGAGGTGGTGAGCAACGGAAAAAACGGAGTGCTCGTTCCCCTTCTAGATCTCGAAGGGCTTATCAAGGCAGCCTGTCGTCTGTTGGATGCGAGCGACTGTGCAGCCCTGCGACGTGAGACGTCGTTATCTGTCGCCGACAGGTTCAGCAGCAGTCGCACAGTTGAGAAATTTATTAGCTTAATGAACTAACCCCCCTCGTCTGTTCGAGGCGGGGGGCTGGTTGCGTTCCGCGCTCTGAGCAACTGGTATGTCTTTCTGCGATGATCGGACCGGAAAGGAGGGCGTCGGCAACCTTCGCTCTGAAGAGTATGGGCGTGGATTCGGCACAATGAGTACCCCATAACACCGGACCACCTCCCGAGGGCTCACACTGCTGCTCCGTGATCACGCCTATTCGCTGCCACTTCAATAAGTAATCCGGTGCTTTTGTGGGGGGATTTATTTGAAAGGCTTGCTAAAAGCCCAACTATCCTGCAGGCTTACACTGTTCATTCGTCGTCCCATGTAGTGCGATAGCTGAAGCATAAGCCGGTACGTGATGTTTGCCTAAGCCGGGCTGATGGTTGCAAAGAGACCATTTTGAAGGATGTCGGTTACTCATTTCGACAGGCCTCCGGTTTAAGGACGTTTGGTCCAAACAGTTGGCTCTATCATCTCTCAGCAGTGGTAACTCCACCAGGTGCCAGCAAGAGTCGACAGCCCTCATGTGAGGTCAATTCGACGGTGTCGGTATAGCGACCGACTCTTTTCATGTAGCGGAGTGACTTGCAAAGATCGGGAAACGTATGACCCTGGCACCTATCGCGCTGTTTAGCTACAACCGACCGGAACATTTGAGGCGGACGATCGAGGCGTTGCAGGCAAATACCCTTGCTCGTGGAAGCGAGCTTCACATATTCAGTGATGGGCCGAAGCGTCCGGAAGATTGTCATACAGTGGAGCAAGTTCGTGCCCTTGTTCACAGGATTAATGGCTTCGCACAGGTTCGTGTGCATGAACGGATACAAAATCTCGGCTTGGCCCGATCTGTCATTGAAGGCGTCACCGAATTGTCCCGGACTTATGGGCGGGTGATTGTTCTCGAAGATGATCTTGTCGTCGCTCCGGGATTCTTGGCCTTTATGAATCAGGCGCTACAGCGATATCAGGATGAGCCGAAAGTCATGCAGATCTCGGGATATATGTTTCCCATACCATCTTCAGAGAATAGTGGATCGACGTTCCTCTGTCGAGTTCCGGCTAGTTGGGGATGGGGAACCTGGGAGAGGGCTTGGCAGTTCTTGGATCTCGATTCTGCCAAGCAGTTAGGCCTACTCCAAGATGCACGGACACAATATGAGTTCAATGTGAGAGGGGTCTATCCGTACGTTGAGCAACTCAAGCAGCACGCCGAAGGTCAGTTAGATGTGTGGGGGGTTCGTTGGTATGCCAGCATGTTTTTTGCCGGAGGATTGTGTCTCTATCCCGCTCAATCGATGGTGCAGAATATCGGGATGGATGGAAGTGGTGTGCATTGCAAGACATCCCGGTTTTTCGACGTTCGCCTTAGCGAGCAAGATGCATGGCGATTTCCTGATCAGATTGAAGAATCAGAGCCAGATCTGAAGTCGATACGTGCGTTTCTGGCTTTGATTGGTGGAGAGCAGCAGCAAAATGCTTTCACGCGGGTGACATCGCGCCTGCACGCTGCAATGAATAGGCTCAAAAGGATTGCAACCTCTTCTACGGTATGAAACGAGAGATGTTCGGGTGAATGAGTATTGCCATGTACGGAGATTGATAGGTTAACAGACTGATGAAGCGTGGCGCGAGAAACCTCTATCAGTCGGAAGATGGGATATATCGGTTAGCCGTAGTGATGCAGGCCTGTGTGCCACAAGAATTCTGCAACCAGAGAGATTCGGCAGGGGATGGGAAACCAACGGCTATCCATGCTGACTAGACTGCTTCGCCCCGTGAAGGCGTTGGGGAGACGGCTGGGCCTGAAAGGCACCGGGGTGTCGGTATTCCAGTCCTGCGGTCAAGCCGCGGACGGTGAAGATAAGGATGGAGAGACGATTACCTTCGTACAACCCTATACGATGACGTCACCGGAACGTATTCGTGCGGTATGCTCTGCCACCCGATATATCGAGCAGGCCGGTATTCAGGGGGCCATCGTGGAATGCGGAGTCTGGCGTGGGGGAAGCATGATGGCGGTGGCTCGTACTCTGATGAGCCTCGCTGCCCCGACACGAGATCTGTATCTCTTTGACACATTTGAAGGCATGTCGGAGCCGGGGATTTATGATGTGGCGGCAACCGGGGAGACTGCCAAGGAGCTCCTGGATCGTGCCTCACGTACGCAAGAAGATCTGGTCTGGTGCTATGCGCCATTAGAGCAAGTCAAACAAGCGATGTCTCTGACCGGATATCCAGCGGCGCGAACACATTTTGTTCCCGGGCGAGTGGAAAACACGATATCCAAGGCAGCGCCGGACACGATTGCTCTCTTGCGCCTCGACACGGACTGGTACGAGTCGACTCGCCATGAGATGGAACAACTGTTCCCCCGCTTGAGTCGCGGTGGCGTACTTATTCTGGACGACTATGGGCATTGGCAGGGTGCGCGTCGGGCTGTTGACGAATATTTCCAGGGGTGTCAGGTGAAGGTGCTATTGCACAAGATCGACTATACGGGCAGAGTTGCGGTAAAGGTGTTTGATTAGGCCCGGGAAACACGATTCGGATGACCGTTCTGATGAATATTGGCTGTGGGGCGGTGTGTCACCCTGATTGGATCAATCTTGATATCCGCCCAGTCCATTCTCACATTCGTCGATGGGATACGAAGAACGGGCTTCCCTCTGAGGATAGAGCCGTCGATGTGTGCTATGCGTCTCATATCGTTGAACATCTGCACCCTGCGGATGCGGAAAGGTTGTTGAGAGAGTGTCATCGAGTGCTCAAGGATCGAGGAATCGTTCGTATCGTGGTACCCGATCTTGAGGGGATCGCTCGTGAGTATATATCGACGCTTGATCGAGTTGATCGGGGGGACACTCAGGCTCCTTCCGATCATGAGTGGATCGTCATGGAATTGCTGGATCAGATGGTCCGGACGAGTTCTGGTGGGGAGATGCTTCGTTATTTGATGAGCGGGAGGGTGACGAATGAAACGTTTGTCAGATCCCGTATCGGTGCAGAGGCTGACGATATGATTAAACGGAGTTCTGCGTCGACCGAGTCCCGTTCCACGGTGTCACAGAGTGGTTTGGATAGACGGGTGCGACATGCTGTCTCGGGAGCGCGGAATCCTTGGAGCCTTCTTACTCGTAGCGCTAAGTATGTGCGCGAGGAATTTGCGATTCTATTTTGCGGCTCCCTACTCGGGAGGCATGGGGCTGAGGCGATTCGGGAGGCACTGTTTCGTACATCTGGTGAGTGCCATCGATGGATGTATGATCGGATTTCTCTCAAAAGGTTACTTGAGCAATCGGGATTTGACCAAGTTCGGGTGTGCACGGCCTTTGAGAGTCAAATCGAAGGATTTGCGTCCTATGGTCTCGATGTGACAAAGG
>Ga0070681_10004703_pt1 | contig 13066 bp, 10 predicted proteins | sample KBSC83BmetaG_FD_65650 | JGI IMG/M metagenome (GOLD analysis project Ga0070681, IMG submission 65650) | Corn rhizosphere microbial communities from Kellogg Biological Station, Michigan, USA - KBS C8-3B metaG | ecosystem: Host-associated > Plants > Roots > Rhizosphere | place: USA: Michigan... | reverse complement strand
TATCCCGTGCAGGGACATCTCGTGACTATCCAGCACCTGCTTTCGCACACCTCGGGCATCCGCAACTACGTTGAGTTGTCCGAGTGGCAGAAGACGACGCGCAACGACGTTTCGGGCGCGATCATCGAGAAAGTCTCCGGACAGAGCTACGCGGAGTTCCTCCGTACCCGGCTCTTCGAGCCGCTGGGTATGAAGAACTCGCGCTGTGAGGACTTGGCACGGATCACCCCCGGACGGGTGGCCGGCGAAGGATAGCGGTGCTGATCGGCTCGAGCTGGTACCCGTGGGCGATGACTTGTTCGAGGTGCGTGCCAACCAGGCGCGGTACCAGTTCCAACGCGAGCGCGGCCGAATCGTAGCGCTCGAGATGCAGCCGCTCATCTGATTGGCGATCGCGCGCGCCGGGTTGACGCGGCCACCCAAGGGCGGCGTTAAGTGATTGAGTGCGCAGGGAAGACCTGCTTGAAAGCGAGAGACTGAGCGCGCTCACGTGTTCACCGCGGCTCGGATCGTGGACGCCACGCTCCGAGTCCTGCTCTAGGCTAGCGCGTGATATCTACCGCGGGGTTCTCGGGCTACAATTTCGACCCGTGCACTCGCAGCGGACATCAAACCAGCGGTTCTCAAGGACGACGCCCCCGATACGCGACGGATATATCGCCGTGGCCGCTGTACGCCGGGCGCGGGACCGGCATTGGACCCGACCTGGGCATGGTTGATCACGTCACCCCCTCGAAACGCTCGGAGATCATGAGGGCGGTTCGCTCTCGAGATACTGGGCCAGAGCTTTCTCTTCGGACGATGCTTCATCGCGCGGGGTATCGCTACCGCTTGCACGTAAAGGAACTGCCAGGTACGCCAGACATCGTTCTTCCTCGCCTGCGCGCTGTGATCTTCGTCCACGGCTGCTACTGGCACGGACATGCGGGTTGCTCGAAGGCGGCCCTTCCTAAATCCAGGGTCGAATTCTGGCGTGCCAAGGTCATGGCGAATCGTTCCCGCGACAGAGCTAGAATAAGCGAGCTCAAGCAGGCAGGGTGGGCGCCCATTGTCGTCTGGCAGTGCGAGCTACGCGATCCGGCGCGTGTGTTGCGCCGAGTCACCGATTTTCTCCAGCAAGCGGAAGCCTAAATGCGTCCAGTCGCGATAGATCTCTTTGCAGGTGCTGGCGGCCTGAGTCTTGGCTTCGAGCAGGCGGGTTTCGATGTCGTGGCTGCGGTGGAAATCGACCCCATCCACTGCGCCGTGCACGACTACAATTTTCCGAACTGCCGAACGATCTGTGCCGACATCTCAGCGCTCACCGGGGCAGAGATCCGCGAGAAGGCAAACTTAGAAGCGCTCGACATCGATGTGGTCGTCGGGGGCGCACCGTGCCAGGGATTCTCCCTCATCGGCAAGCGGGCTCTGGACGATCCTCGGAACGCCCTCGTCTCGCATTTCGTGAGGATCGTTTCCGAGCTGCGCCCCAAGTATTTCGTGTTCGAGAACGTCAAAGGACTGACCATCGGGGCGCACCGACGATTCCTCACAGAGCTCATGAATGAAATGGAGCGCATCGGTTACGACGTCGCCAGGGACTATAAAGTCCTCAACGCTGCGGAGTACGGTGTGCCGCAGGATCGCCGCAGGCTGTTTTTATTGGGCGCCCGCCGCGGGTTCCGGCTGCCCCAATATCCCGAGCCGATGACGCGCCCGCCGCGACCCGACAGTAAGCGGCCGCTCCTCAAACTACCGCCAACGCCGACCGTGGCCCACGCAATCGGCGATCTGCCGCGAATCGCTCGGCGCAAAGACGTCCTGACGATCGATTCGATTCGGGCCGATCTGGCGAAGGCCAGCGCATACGCGCGCGAGCTTCGCGGCCTGGAACGAGCGCAGGACGACTTCAGCTATCCAAGGTTGTACGACGCGAAGGTGCTGACGGGCAGCCTCGCGACGAAACATACAGAGCTATCGATCAAGCGGTTTCGCGAGACAAAGCCGGGCGAAGTGGAGCCTGTCAGCCGGTTTCTGAAGCTGGATCCCAAGGGCATCTCGAATACCCTGCGCGCCGGCACGAACAGCGACAAAGGGGCTTTCACGTCGCCCCGCCCTATCAACCCCTATGAACCTCGCTGCATCACCAACCGTGAAGCCGCTCGCCTCCACTCGTATCCCGACTGGTTTCGCCTGCACGTCACGAAGTGGCACGGCTTCCGACAGATCGGCAATTCGGTACCCCCTAAACTGGCTCGCGCAATCGGAGCGCAGGTGATGGAGGCGCTGGGTATCGACCGGGAGATGCCGCGCAAAGCCGTGAAGCTCGGGAATCCGAGCCTTCTGCAACTCGACACCAGCGGTGCAGCCGCCCGGTTCGGAGTGAGGAGCGACGTCAATGGACGAAGGCTTCGCCCGGCCGGTCAGGGATAGAGTTTGGCAAAGCGCGGCAGGAATCAAAACAGCTCAGACCCTGAACGGCCCAAGCGGGCCACGGACTACGCCCAAGTCCTTGCGAGGGTGTTCGACAAGCACAAACTGCCGGGCGCCAGCGAGTTTCCGTTTCCGCGCTCCGCGCTCCTCGAAGCCGCCAGCGAGGTCGGCGTCAGTCTGCCGAAAAATATCGGCGATGTCGTCTACTCGCATCGATACCGGACGGATGCTCCCGATGCCATCGCCATGCACGAGCCTGAGGGGAAGGAGTGGGTCGTCTTTGGCGCCGGGAAGAGCAAGTATCGCTTCGTGCTGGTCAAAAAGGTTCGTATCACAGCCAACGCTGCGCTCCAGCCCATCAAGATTCCGGACGCGACCCCGGAGATCATCCGCGAGTACGCGTTGAACGATGAGCAAGCCCTGCTGGCCAAGATCCGCTACAACCGACTCATCGATCTATTTCTAGGGGTCGTTGCCTACCCCCTGCAGAGCCACCTCAGGACGTCCGTAAAGGAAATCGGTCAGATCGAGATCGATGAGCTGTACGTAGGCGTCAATCGTCGCGGCGCCCATTTCGTGGTGCCGGTGCAAGCCAAGACGGCGAATGACCGTGTTGGAATTGTCCAGGTGTGGCAAGACATGCAACTCTGCCGCGCGCACGACAAGTTCAAGCACATGGTGGCTCGTCCGGTGGGCGCACAGGTATTCGAAGACGCCGAAGGCAACGAGGTGATTGCGCTCTTCGAGCTGCAGGTCGACGGATACGACTTGGCGCTGGTCGAGGAGATGCAGTACCGACTGGTCCCCTGGAACACGATCGAGAAAGCGGAACTGGACGAGTATCGGGCCACGGAGCATCGCGACTCCGGCCGTGTCGGGTGATGAACGCGGTAACGACCCCATCGATGCCAATTCGCCGCCGGCACCCATCCGCGGGAACGGTGCCGGCAACCTCGGTCACTGCCCGGTGGCCTCCGCTTCCGGTTCTTCCCCGCGCGGCGTAGCATTCCCCGGGACACAGCTCATCCGAACCCGCTCTGTCGAGTTCGACCCACGGGAGAGAGCGATGGCGGACCCGATCCAATGGCAGCTTTCCGGGGACTACTTCGAGAATTGCAGTTGCAGCCTCTTGTGTCCGTGCCTGATGTCGGCGGCAGCCCCGTTGACCTCGCGACCGACCGACGGCTACTGCAATGTGCCGCTGATCTTCCACATCGAGAGTGGGCGCTATGGCGACATCACGCTCGATGGACTCAATGCCCTGGTCATCCTCCACGCGCCAGGGGTCATGGCGGACGGAAATTGGTCGGTAGCCACCTACATCGATGAGCGCGCCGACGATGGGCAGACCGAGGCCCTGGCTGCGATCTTCAGCGGTGCCGCAGGCGGTCCTATGGCTGCGTTCACACCTCTGATCGGCAAGAACCTGGGAGTGAGCAAGGTCCCCATCGCATTTCGAATCGACGGCAAGACGCGGTCCGCGGAAATCCCGGGTATTCTGCACATGTCCGTCGATCCGTTGCCGACCATGCATCCGAGCGGCGAAATCTGGGCCAACATCGGCCACCCGGTGAGCCCCGACAAAATGGTGTTGGCAGTCGGAGCCTCCGGCAACACCTTCAGCGACCGAGGCATGCGTTGGGATAATTCCGGCAAGAATGGCCTCTATGCACCCATCCGCTGGTCGAACCTGTCCTGATGCACCTCGGGAGGCGGTCCGTCGGCTGAGCCGATGAGATCGTCAGTTCATGGCCGACGGCACCCTGGAAGCAGTGCTGCGGCGGGATCGCCTCATCGTTGCTAGCGCCCTCGGCGTGATCGCTGCGCTGGCGTGGGCCTATGTGCTCTGGCTCGCCGCCGACATGAACATGGATGGTGCGAACATGAGCGGGTTCCGCATGGTTCCCGCCGGCATCGGATTGATGGCGCCCGCCGCCACGCCGTGGAGCGCTGTCGAATTCGCTCTCGTGTTCGTGATGTGGGCAGTGATGATGGTCGGCATGATGGCACCCTCGGCGGCTCCGATGATCATCATGTATGCCCGTGTGGGTCGGCAGGGGAAAATGGCCGGTAAGCCCCTCGCCGCGACCGGTTGGTTTGCCGCCGGCTACTTCCTGGCCTGGGCCGGCTTCTCCCTCGCGGCCACTCTTGTCCAATGGGTGTTGGATCGGGAAGCGCTGCTGGATGCCCGCATGGCTAGCGGCAACCTCTTGCTGGGAGCCGTCGTCCTGATTGCGGCGGGCCTCTACCAGTGGACGCCCATCAAGAGTGCCTGTCTTTCTCGCTGCCAGACACCGCTAGGGTTCCTGATGAGTCACGGCGGCTTTCGTAGCAGCGTCCGAGGCTGCTTGTATCTGGGCTTCCTTCACGGAATCTATTGCGTCGGCTGCTGCTGGATTCTCATGGCGCTTTTGTTCGTGGTCGGGATCATGAACGTGCTCTGGATCGCGCTTCTTGCGCTGCTCGTTCTACTGGAGAAGCTGACGCCGTGGGGACGGTGGGTTGCGCGTATCGCCGGCGCTACCTGCGTCGTTGCGGGCGCTTGGATAGTGTTTCTGTGAGCTACTATTGACACGTCGAGGAACCTCATCATGTCGGCAGTGGAAGTCCCCAAGAATGTGTTGGATGCTGCAGATATCACGTCGATCAGTCAGCTGATCGTTCTGGAGCGCGAATCGCGCGATCAGCAGCGTTGGAAAACCATGCGCGACTGCTTTCACGACGATGCGCTGATCAGGATCAGCTGGATCACCGGCAATGCGGACGAGTTCGTCAATGGCTCCATCGATATGGCCAAGCGCGGCATGCCCGCCAAGCACAGGCTCGGTCCGATCCTGGTGCGTTTGGGAACCGATCGCGCCGTGGCCACTTTGGGCGGTGTGATCGACATTCCCGTCAACATTGGCGGTATCGACGCTCATCTCTCGAGCTACGCCCGATTCTTCTACAAAGCCGAGCGCCGCAGCCACCGTTGGAAGCTCTCCGGATTCGATGGGGCGTATGTGCGCGATGAGATAGTGCCTGCCGTCCCCGGGCAGACGCTCGGCATCGCGGCCAGCGATCTCGTGGAGTTCAGAAAGTCCTACCGACTGCTGAGCTACGTCCTCAGCCAGAACGGGTACCGCGTAAACGGCAATCTAGCCGGCGATGACAGGCCCGAAACGGTGCAAGCGCTGGAAGCGGAGTTGTTTTCGTGGGCCGGCGTCCAGCCCTGATCGCTAGAGTTTGACCGCCGCTCCGGACTTCAGGCTGCGCATCGCGGCATCCGCCAATTCCAACGCCGCGATTCCATCCGGGAAGTCTGGAGTCATGGCTGAGTGACTCTCGATCGCGGCAACGAACGCGTCCACTTCCGCGTCGTATGCCTGACGATACCGCTCGATGAAGAAATTCAACAAAGGATCGCGCGACGCGGTCCGGTCGGCGTTCCATGATTCCACCGCCGTCGCGCGCGCATTGCCGGCTTGCAGCATTCCCTTCGAACCGAATGCCTCCACGCGCTGGTCATATCCGTAGGAGCAGCGTCTGCTGTTGTTGATCTGAATGTGTGCGCCGGATGTGGCCTTCAACGTCACGGTACAGGTGTCGATGTCGCCCAGTTTCCCGATTTCAGGATCCACCAGACTCGAGCCGAAAGCGAACACCTCCGCGATGTCGCCCGCCAGATAGCGAGCCATGTCGAAGTCATGAATCGTCATATCCCGAAACAGGCCGCCCGAAGCCATGATGTATGCCGCCGGTGGCGGCGCGGGATCCCGGCTGGTGATGACGACCAGCTCCAACCGGCCGATCTCACCTGCGTGCAATCGCTCGCGCAGGGCCCGGAACGAGGGATCGAAGCGCCGGTTGAATCCGAGCATGACGGGCGGCTTCCGAGCCGAAATGGCAGCCCAGCCGGCCCGGGCACGCGCGAGGTCGAGATCGATGGGCTTCTCGCACAGAACGGCCTTTCCGGCCGCCACTGCTGTACCGATCAATGACACGTGCGTGTCGGTGGGGGAAGCAATAAGGACCGCCTCCACCTTGGGGTCCGACCATATTTCGTCGACGGCGGTCGCGAGTTTCACCCCGAGCTCCAGGGCCGTCTCGCGCGAGCTTTGCTCTGCAACGTCGAATACCGAAATCAACCTTACCCGGCCGTGCCGCGCCAGATTCCTCGCGTGCATGCGGCCTATCCGACCGCATCCAATTACCGCCATTCCGATCACCACACTCTCCAATCGGTAGTTCTATTACGGACGAGCCCGCCGCGAGTAAGTCGCGGCTCGCGCGTTGGCGAAGCACAACACCGATCAGAGTCTGCCACGAGGCCAACGGCGCGTGGAAGTCGTCTCGGCGGAGCGATGGCGACCGCCCGACCGTTCCGGTAGAATGGAGAAGGCCAGGAAAGCGACTCCCGCGAGCCGCCTTCGTTCCGCTGGCATTGAAGCGCCCCCACCGCAGACGTGCGCAAATATCGCGTACCCGGCCGGGCGCCCACCAGTACTTAAACCCTTGTAGTGCCGCACGCGTGGTACCACCTGCCGCACTCGCCTTATCGATTGGTCACTCATGCTTGCTACTTCCAATGTCGCGATCCAGTTCGGTGCCAAGCCGCTTTTCGAGCAGGTCACTGTCAAGTTCTCGGATGGCAACCGCTATGGCCTGATTGGCGCCAACGGGTGCGGCAAATCCACGCTCATGAAGATCCTGGGGGGCGAGCTGGAGCAAAGCACTGGCGATGTCATGCTGCAATCGGGCATGCGGCTCGGAAAGCTGAACCAGAACCAGTTCGCTTACGAAGACGAGCGCGTGCTCAACGTCGTAATACAGGGCCACATGGAAATGTGGCAGGCGATGCAGGAGCGCGATCGGATCTATGCCGACGAGCAGGCGACCGATGCCGACTACATGCGAGCCGCGGAGCTCGAGGGCAAGTTCGCAGAGTACGGCGGCTACGATGCAGAAGCTCGGGCTGTCAGCATTCTGACCGATGCCGGCATTCCCGAATCGTTGCACAACGGGCCGATGCGCGAGGTGCCTCCCGGGTTGAAACTGCGTGTGCTTTTGGCACAGGCGTTGTTCTCCAGGCCCGATGTGCTGCTGCTGGACGAGCCGACCAACAACCTCGATATCCATTCGATTCGCTGGCTGGAGAAGGTGCTCAACGACTACGACGCCACCATGATCATCATCAGCCACGACCGGCATTTCCTGAATCAGGTGTGCACCCACATCGCGGACCTGGACTTCCGGCAGCTCAAGGTGTACCCGGGAAACTACGACGATTTCATGCTGGCATCCACGCAGGCGCGCCAACGGGTCGAAGCCGCCAACGCCAAAGCGAAGGACCGGATTTCGGACTTGCAGGAGTTCGTGCGGCGTTTCTCCGCCAACGCGTCCAAGTCGCGGCAGGCCACCTCGCGCCGCAGGCAGATCGAGAAGATCAAGATCGAAGAGATCAGGCCGTCCTCGCGCCAGAATCCCTACATCCGCTTCGAGCAGGTCAAGAAGCTGTACCGTGCGGCGGTCTCCGCGGAAAAGCTGTCCTTCAGCTACCCGGGCTCGAACGTCACGGTGCTGAACAACGTCAATTTCAACATCGAAGCGGGCGAGCGCGTCGCCATCATCGGCCCCAACGGCATCGGCAAGACGACGCTGATGCGCTGCCTCGCTGGAGAGTTGCCACCTCGCGCGGGTCACATCAACTGGGTGGAAAACGCGCAGCCCGGCTACATGCCTCAGGATCCGCAAGCCGAGTTCGCGGACGAAACGGACCTGTTCACCTGGATGTCGACATGGACCGGCAAGGCGGATGATGAACAGATCGTGCGTGCAACGCTCGGCAGGCTGCTTTTCTCGGGTGACGAGACCAAGAAATCGGTGAGGGTTCTGTCCGGCGGCGAGAAGGGGCGGATGATCTATGGGAAGCTGATGCTCACCCGACCCAACGTCCTGTTGATGGACGAGCCGACCAACCACATGGATATGGAAACCATCGAGTCGCTGCAGATCGGGCTGGAGAAATACCCGGGCACTCTGATCTTCGTTTCCCACGACCGGGAGTTCGTCGGCGGGCTCGCTACGCGCATCATCGAGCTGCAGCCCGGCGGGAGCATTGCGGATTTCCACGGCACCTATGACGAATATCTCAAGTCGCAAGGGATCGAGGTCTAACGAGGGCGGCCGAGGGCACGTCGCAGGTTCTCTGCGTACATCTCCTCCTTGTGGCGTCCGCTGTCGGCGGGGCGTCGCCTCCGCGCGGCCTGTTACGTGGCGATCTTCATGCGCAGATAGGACTAGGACTAAAAAAGTCCTACAGATCAGCGAGTTGCGAAATTACGGTGGAGGGACTCCCCTCGCGTCCGGAGTATTACAGCCCGAATCGGTTGGGCAGCGCATCACCTGGCGCTGAACCCCGCCTAGGAACATACTGGTGCGATTTGGTCCAAGTCGAACGCGGCGTGGGCACATAAAGACGATTCTTGGAAAGGCCGGGGGGCGTTCCATTGTGATGTCGAATGACTGCTTCAAGCGCCAGAAGGGCGCCATGATTGGTCGATATACCAAGTCCGACGACATCAAAGGACTGAAGCAGGTCCTCACGACCTTTGTCCCCTTCACCCTCCTGTGGTGGGCGGCTGTCCGGAGCGCCGCGATATCCCCCTGGCTCGCGACCGTTCCGTTGTTGCCAATCATCCTGCTAACCGTACGCGTCTTTGGTCTGATGCACGAATGCGGGCATGGCAGCTTGTTTAGCAGCCGTCGGCTCAATCGCGTGGTTGGGTTTCTCCTGGGCGTCGTGTCGGGCATGCCGCAGTACGTGTGGTCGCAGCATCACAACTATCACCATGCACACAACGGTAATTGGGATAGGTACCGTGGACCGTACACTACGTTGTCGACAGATGAATATGCCGCGCTGACCCGCACACAGCAGCACATGTATCGAAACAAGTGCAGCGTGGCGGCTGCCCCGCTCGCAGGTTTCATCTATTTGATTTTCAACCCGCGCTTCACGTGGTTGAAGGGGAGCATCGGCCTGGTTATTCATACGGTCAGGTCGAAGCTAGCACAGCGAAGCGTGTCGTTACGGGCACACGCCGCGAGCTATCGAACGCGCTATTGGAAGTCGACCAGAGAGTACCGGCACATGCTCTGGAACAATCTAGTGCTGCTCAGCATCTGGGCGCTGATGTGCTGTGTGTGCGGAACAACTGTTTTTTTCGCCGTCTATCTTCTCAGTGTATCGATCGCGGGCGGCGCGGGCATCGTGTTATTCACGGTACAACACAACTTCGAGCACTCCTATGCGAGCGACAACACGCACTGGGATCCCGACACGGGAGCGATCGAAGGCACCAGCTTTCTGGTACTCCCGCGCTGGCTGAATTGGTTCACTGTCAATATCGGCTACCATCACATACACCACCTGTCGGCTAGTATCCCGAACTACTGTCTGGCCGAGTGTCACGACGAATATCAACATTTGTTTTCGAATGTCACACGCGTGAAGTTGTCCGAAGTCCTCGGCGCGTTGAAATGTATTCTCTGGGACCCACGGGCGCAGCAAATCATTTCGGTAGCGGAGTACCGGCGGCGCAACTGAGGGCACCGGCGGCAACCTCGCGGCTGCGCACGGTTGGCAACGGACCCCTCTCAGTGCCTGACGTTCTCATCAGAAATAGAACCGCTTCGTTTGCGTCGCCCCGAAGATTCGAGCCGGAGACGCATCTGCTCCACGAAGGATCGCCTGAAAGCACAGCGCATCAGTTGTTGATGCTGATCGGATCGTATCCCGGTTTGCAGACATCGACGATACACAGCGATTCGAGCGTACGGCCTTCCGGCGGTACCTTGAGGCCGGCTTTCAGCATCAACTCACGCAGCACCTTAGAGGTCTCCGGATGCGGAATCGCCGACTGCACGCCAACACGCACGAGACCGTCGGCATAGTCGATCGGCAACCAGGTATGGATCGACAGGTTCGGACTGCCGCGGTTGTCGGTGTTGCCGAAATCGCGCACATCCATCCTGGCACCTGCCGCCACCAACACTTTCACCACCTCAGTCGCTCCCTTGTGCGCCGCGCCGTGCAGTGCAACGCGGCCGGTGTCGGCCTGAAAGTTGGGATCGATGCCGAGCGACAGCAGATACTTCACGACCTGCACCGTCTCCTCGGGGGAGCGCTCCTTGGTAACACCCTCTACCCAGCCGATTCCGGCAGCCGCCGCCAGCGGCGTCACGCCCAGCTTGGTATTGATTTTCGGATCGGCACCCCGCGCGACGAGCAGCTTCAGCAATTCAAGATCGCCAGACTGCGCTGCACGCAGGAACGCAGTGGCGCCGTCTTCGTTCAACCATTGATTGGTGAACACCGTGCGCGTTTCCGTACTCTCGGTGATACGCCAATTGACGTTGGCGCCCTTGTCGAGCAGATACGTGATGTAGGCGAGGCTGTCCATGTCGGGAGTGCGCACCGGGTAGTCGCCGCCTTCGATATTGCGGTTGTCGACGGCCAGATACAGTGGCACCCACCCCCCCTTGTTCGGCAGATTGACGTTGGCGCCATGCTCGATCAGGAACTTCCCCATTTGATAGTTCCCGTTCTGCGTGGCAGCCAACAGCGGACTCCAGCCGTAGCGCGTCGTCTCGTTCACATCAGCGCCACCTTCCAGCAGCATGCGTGCGGCATCGATGCTACCGGTACGCGCGGCATAAACCAGCGCGGTCAATGCACCACCATCGGCTTCACGCGCGGCGGGACGACGGCCACGACCGGTGCTTGCAGGAGCCGGATTGCCAGTCGTATCCACAACCTGGTTGCCATCCGCCCCCTGCTCAGCAAGCGCTTCCCCACCTACACCAGCCCCGTGGTTGCCGCCGGCGCCGGCGATGGTCACGAAGCCCAAACCTCTGCGTTCTATCCCTTTGCACAAATCGGCGTCGGGAGTGTCCTTCGCGCTGGCGCCAAACAACATTTCGCGCTGGATTCGCACCTGTTGCAGATCGGGTGTTTTCGCCTCGCACAGCACTGCGATGGCCTGCTGACGCACGGCGCGGCGGGGATCTTCGGAGTTGCCCAATGCCGCCGTGCGCCCATCGCGCGCCACCGGTTTCGACACGGCCGCCACGTTGGCGCCGTGCTGGATCAATTCCTTCAGCACGTCGGCATGGCCCTGGTCGGCAGCCTGCATCAACGCGGTGGTACCGCGTTCGGTTTCACTGGCATTTACATCGGCGCCGTGGTCGAGCAATGCATGGACGGCATCGACATGACCTGAGCGTGCGGCCAGCATCAGCGGACGGCGGCCGAGCGGCAGCTGTTCGTTGGCATCCGCACCGCCATTGAGCAATGCTTGAATGACGGCCGCATCACCGCGCGCCGCTGCCAGCCAAAGCGGTGTGGCACCGTCGTGGTTGGCCAAGCCCGGTTTGGCACCGGCCTTCAGCAGGAGTTCGGCCAGTTTTGCATCGCCGCGATAGGCGGCCCATTGAAGCGCGGTGGCGCCATCGGCCTGTTGTGCATTCACGTCGGCACCGCGTTTCAGCAGACGCTCGATTTCCGCTTTGTTGCCCTTACTTGCGGCATCGGCAATCTCAGCTTGCGCGAACGCCGCAGTTGCCATCGCCGAGAGCAACACGGCAGTGAGAGTTTTCAACGCGAATCTAGGCATACCGTTTCTCACCGACCTCGGTCACACCAGCCCGGGCAGAGGTCCGGTGCTGTCGCCAAACCTGTCGCGGTGGATGGCGAACTGGTCGAGAATGCTCAACAGCAGGTTGCCGGTCGGTACCTGCTTGGTCGGAAACGCCAGATGGCGGCCGCCCTGCAGTTTGCCGTTGTTGCCGCCGATCAGGATGTGAGGCACGTCGTAGTGCACGTGCTGGTTCGGGTTGCCCATGTTGCTGCCGTACAGCAGCAGCGAATGATCGAGCAGCGAGCCGTCGCCATCCTTGGTGTTAGCCAGTTTCTCGACGAAGTAGGCCAGCATCTTCACGTGATATTGGTTGATCTTCGACAGTTGCTTGATCAGATTCGGGTCTTCACCGTGGTGCGAGCCGCCATGAAATCCCAGCGTGGGCGACTCGCTTTCCGGATAGACACGGCCGGTGAGGTCGCGCGCGAACAGCATGGTGCTGACCCGGGTGATGTCGGCCTGGAAGGCCAGTGTCAGCAGGTCGAACATGATCTTGATGTGCTGATCGAACGACTGCGGAATGCCCGGTGGCACTGCAAAATTGTCCGGTGCGGCAGTCGTCGCTTTGGCGGCGATCTGCATACGGCGCTCGATCTCGCGCACGTTGTCAGTGAAGGCATCCAGACGCGCGCGGTCCGGAACACTGATCTCCGAGCGCATACCCTTGATCTTGTCGTTCACCGAATCGAGGATGCTCTGGTCGCGCTCACGGCGCTGCTCGCGTTGCGCAGCGGTGCTGCCGCTGCCGAACATGCGTTCAAAGACAACCTGGGGATTGAGCTCCATCGGCAACGGCGTGGTCGGCGATGCCCACGAGATCGTGTTGGTATAGACACAACTGTAACCTTCGCCGCAGTTACTCGAGCCCGAACCAGGGTCTTCCACCGAAATTTCCACCGATGGGAGCAGCGTTTCCTGCCCGTACCTGGCGGCGATGACCTGGTCGATGGTCTGGCCGGCGTAAACGTCGGCAC
>Ga0070681_10004702_pt1 | contig 13066 bp, 10 predicted proteins | sample KBSC83BmetaG_FD_65650 | JGI IMG/M metagenome (GOLD analysis project Ga0070681, IMG submission 65650) | Corn rhizosphere microbial communities from Kellogg Biological Station, Michigan, USA - KBS C8-3B metaG | ecosystem: Host-associated > Plants > Roots > Rhizosphere | place: USA: Michigan... | reverse complement strand
CGGAGAGGTACCGAAGTGGTCGTAACGGGGGCGCCTCGAAAGCGTCTTGTCCGCAAGGGCACGTGGGTTCGAATCCCACCCTCTCCGAATCCATCGGTCCACTCTTTTCAAGAACTTAGCTGGCGTAGTGGGTTCTCAGGGTGCAACGAGTCCGCGATTCGCCACAATTTTCGCCTCGGCGACGCCTTGAAAACTGGCGGACTCAAACGCCACGGTTCTTCAAACAGTCCCGGGCACGTACGCGCAGAACGACACGGAGTGGCGTCCCTGGTTGCGGACGCTGGTTGAGCTCCGAGCGAACGACAATCACATTCGTGTTGACACGTTGGATGTGGTAGCGCCCTCTCGGCATCGCTGGTGGAAGGCTGGCTTTTGGGCCGAGCATGTTCTCTCGACCAGCAAATCTCTGCTTTATTGAACGTTCTGACCCCGTTGCCCCCCGTGAACGGCGTCGAACGTGCGAACTGGCGTCGACAGGCGCCAGCCGCACTCGACGTTGTGATCAGCTGCGCCGAACGCGGGAGATCGTTCCTGAGAACGTTCGCGACTCTTCGAACGTGGCCAGATTCGCTTGCCCGGTGCCTGACAGCGTTCCGGTCGCTCCGGCGAATTGTCCCGTGCCATTCTCAATGGTGGCCGTAAACACGTAAGTGGGAGTGTCATTGTCGATGAATCCCGTCACACTTCCGACATAGCCGCCGAAGAGGGTGTCGCCGTTCGCCGCAGTGATCGTGAACGAGCCGGAAAATGTCAGCGCACCGTTGTCGAAGCATTCCTGGGTCTCAAACGAGTACTTCCCAATCAGGGTGGCATTACCAGTTGTGTGGGTCCGTAAAGGCGATAGGCCCGCCAGGCAGCCGGCCTGTAGAAACTCGAACGTGCCGGAGTCGTGACCCTTGAAGGGTGCCTCTTCGAGGAGCGCGGTGACCCCCCCGTTTCCCACCAACGGCCGCGCGGACGGTGCGGTTGGCGGGCCATTCCGCTCGAAATCCGCGCAGCCCGCAAATGACAGCGCGCCGACTCCCGCCAACAGCCAAGCCAATCCTCTACAATGCGCCATACTGTCCTCCATTCTGCGATGCGGTCCGCGGTGCTTCGCGGTCGTTCATTCGTTCTGTAGTACAGGCGGAGGCGGACGCCGGAACCGGCCATGACGGTCGCTTCTTTTCTGTGTGCGCAGTCAGGAGGTCACTCCGTGCACGACTCCGCCCAAGTCACGAACCTGCTGAGAGCGTGGAGCAACGGTGATCAGGCGGCGCTCGAGCGGCTGACGGAGCGGGTCTACAGCGAACTGCGTCGCATGGCTCGGCGTCACCTCAAGAACGAGCGCCGCGGGAACAGCCTTCAGGCCACCGCGCTGGTCCACGAGGTCTATCTGCGACTTGTCGATATCGGCAACGTCGACTGGCGCGGGCGTGCCCAGTTTTTTGCGATGGCCAGTCAGATGATGCGCCGCATTCTGGTTGACGCGGCACGCGCCAAGGGCGCACGCAAACGCGGGAGCCGAGCGATCCACGTTACCCTCGAGGCGACCGCAGTTGTCACGGCAGAACCGGACCGGGGGTTGGTCGCGCTGGATGATGCCCTCACGGCGTTCTCGGAGATTGCCGCGCGCCAGGCCCAGGTCGTGGAACTGCGTTACTTCGGCGGCCTGACGGAAGCTGAAATCGCGAGCGTGCTGGCCATCTCGGCACGCACCGTGCGGCGTGACTGGGAATTCGCGAGACTCTGGCTGGCTCGGGAACTCGCCCACTCCTCGGCACCGCGAGCATGACGCCGGACCGGTTGCGTCAGATCGAACAGTTATTCCATGCAGTACGGGAAGGATCAGTGGAGCACCGAGCGGCGCTGCTGATGCGAGCGGACCCCGAACTGCGGCGAGAGGTCGAATCGCTCCTGGCTCGGCAGGCCGACGATCTGCTCCTGGAGCGGCCTGCCCTTGACGTCTCTACACAATTGGTCGCTTCGTCGGCGTTGATGCCGGCGGCAGGGACACTCCTTGGGCCGTACCGTGTCGAGAGTAAGCTCGGTCAGGGAGGCATGGGCGAGGTCTATCGCGCGATCGACACGCGACTGGGCCGCGCGGTCGCGATCAAGATCACCCACGAAAAGTTCAGCGCGCGTTTCGATCGCGAAGCGCGGGCGATCTCCTCGTTGAATCACCCGAACATCTGCACGCTCTACGACGTGGGCCCGAACTACCTGGTCATGGAACTGGTGGAGGGAGAGACCTTGGCGGCCCGGCTCAAAGCGGGGGCTCTTCCACTGAAGATGGCACTCCTCTACGCGTCGCAGATTCTCGCGGCGCTGATCGAGGCGCACGGAAAGGCCATCATCCACCGCGATCTGAAGCCGGGGAATATCATGATCGCGAAATCCGGCGTGAAGGTCCTGGACTACGGTCTGGCAAAGTCGGAACAGGATGACACGATCACCGCCAGCCAGATGGTGATGGGTACACCTGCCTACATGTCGCCGGAGCAAAGAGCGGGACAGCCAGCCGACGCCCGCTCGGATATCTATTCGTTCGGCATCGTCCTTTACGAAATGCTGACCGGCTCGCGCGCCGCTTCTCTGCGGAGACGGATTCCATCACGAAAGATGGAAGCAATCGTGAACCGTTGTTTGGAGGACGACCCGGCTCGCCGGTGGCAGTCCGCCACCGATCTGGAGCGGGAACTCTCAGCCGCCACCAGCCATCGAAAACGCAACACGACGGCAGATGTTGCCGGTCCCGCCATTGCTGGCGTCCCTCCGCGCACACGTCCGGACAAGAGCACGATCATTCTGGCAGATTTCACGAATGCGACCGGAGACTCCGTCTTCGACGGCACTCTGCGCGAGATGCTGCTGGTGCAGTTGGAGAATTCTCCTCGTTTGTCCGTACTCTCCGACACGCGCGTGAGCCAGACGCTCGCCCTGATGGGCCAACCCGCGAATGCGAAACTCACTCCCGATCTGGCCGCCGAAGTGTGCGAGCGGACCGGAAGTTCGGCGGTCGTGGACGGATCGATCGCGAGTCTCGGAGGCGAATATGTGCTGAGTTTGCGCGCAAGACATTGGCGAACGGGAGATATTCTGGACCGGGAACAGGCGCCCGCCGCAGGCAAAGAGAACGTCTTCCAGGCGCTGGGCCAAATGGCACACCGGTTCGGGACCCGCGCCGGCGATCTGTTGCCACGGGTCGAACACGAACCCAGTCTGCCCGTCGAAGCAACCACAACCTCACAGGAGGCGTGGAGGTCCTACAGCGCGGCCATGAGAGAGTTCCAGGCGAAGCCACAATCCGCGGAAGTCGTCTCACTGCTGAAGCGCGCCGTCGAAGTCGACCCGAAATTTGCGATGGCTTATGCCACGCTCGGCCGCGTCCATGCAGACCTCGGCGAGACAGAACTCGGGGCGGAGAATGTCGCAAAGGCTTACGAGCTACGCGATGGCGTCAGCGATCGAGAGAATTACTACATCACGTTCGCCTACCACCGGCAGTTCACCAGAAACCTGGAACGCTGCCGACAGACTTTGGAATCGTGGACGCGAAAATACCCCAGGGAACTCTACCCTCACGGATTCTTGTCGGGCTTCACATCGCCCGGCACCGGTCATTACGACAGAGCCGTGGAAGAAGGTTTAAAGGCGATCGAACTCGATCCGGATTTCGCTATCGGCTACGAAAATGTGGCCTTTGCCTACCTGTACTTGAACCGGGCGGCGGACGCCGAGGGCCTGCTTCGCAAAGCGTCGGAACGGAAGATCGAAATCGTGCAGTTCTCGCTGATCCGGTACTTCATCGCTTTTCTCCGGAACGACACGTCGGCAATGGAACGGGAAACAACCGAGCGGCGGGTAAAACTGGAAGCCCAGGGATGGTTCGAACACCAGGAAGCGCTGACAACGGCCTATCACGGGCGCCTGAAAGAAGCAGACCGGCTATCGGCGCGTGCGGTAAGACTGGCGCGTCAGGGCGGGTTGACGGGGCGGGCCGCCATGTTTCTAGGAGCTGCGGCAGTGTGGAATGCGTTCTTCGGGAACCAGGCCGAAGCACAAAAATCCGCGACTGCCGCGTTGTCGCTGTTTCGAAGCCGGGATGCCGACTATGGACCGGCTTTTGCGCTGGCGCTGCTGCGCGACGCACAAGCCCAAGAGATCGCGGCGGAACTCGAAACGAAATACCCAGAGGATACGTCTGTCCACTTCAGTTATTTGCCAGCGCTGTGGGCGCTCGAAGCCCTCAAGCAGGGCGACCCAGCCAAAGCGCTCGAAATGACGAAAGCGTCCGCTCCATATGACCTCGCCATTCCCGGCACCGCGTACTTCACCGGCGCTTCTTTCATCGGAGCTCTCTATCCAGTCTACGTACGTGGACTGGCGTATTCCGGGTTGCGACGGCCGAGCGATGCCGCGGCTGAATTTCGAAAAATTCTCGATCATCCGGGACTTGTGCTGAACGATCCGATCGGACCAATGGCACGTCTCCAATTGGCCAGGGCGTTGACCGTTTGCGGGGATCGCTCGAGTGCGGCCACGGTCTATCAGGACCTTCTGACGCTTTGGCAGGATGCCGATCCCGAGACGCCGGTCGTCCAGCACGCGATGACGGAGCGCGCCAAGCTGCGGTGAGGGGCGTCCGAGTGTGGATGCCGACAAGGCGAGGCTCGATCGTGCTTACGACGACCAGTGCGATCGCATACGCGCGTGTGATGAAGCAGACTTCCAGCAGAGTCATGCGGTCCTATGTCGATCCCGACACTTCTTGACAGGATGTCGCGAGGGACACTCGTTTGAATCCGGCTACTGAGTAAGTCGTCACGCGGAGCATCCGGGGGGTGCAATCAGGTGCAAGGCGCGGCGGCATCGCTAGCGTCCATGGCAACGCCGGCAGTTTAGAATCTGTAACTTGCAGAATCCAAGAGATCCTGTCGGGTTCGAATCCCACCCTCTCCGCCACTCTTAAACTATTTTGAATAAATGACTTCTAGTTTCTGTACAAGTCACCGTTCCCAAAACGTTCCCAATCTGGGTTGAAGGCTCGCTCGGCGGCGAGTGGGTGAAAAGAGCACTGAACGTCACGTCGTGGGAAGCCGCGAGCGATCTCGTCACCGGCTGGACCGCGTCGGGGCAAATCGGTGTCATCCGACCTGAGATTCCATCGCTCGAGGAAGCCGTCGAGAAATTCATCGCGGACGCGAAGGCGAGCGCCTGTTCTTCGGTTTCTGCCAGCGCATGAAGTGGACAGCCGAGAACGGCGGCGACAAGGCGCGCATCGACTGCGGCGCGATCAGTTAACTGGAAATACGCTGTTTCTCTACACACAGAAGACCGGCCAGCCGGTCCGTGTGCCGCTTCCCGACTTCGTGGCCGCCGTGCTGAGGAAGCTTACGAACGACGAAGCGCATTTCTTCTGGACCTTCAAGAACATTCGATCTGCGGTCGCCAACCGGGCACGTTACCTGGCAAGCGTGTTTGATCTCGCCAAGGTGAAGAACGGGCCGACGTTTATGGAGCGTGTTTACGACGTCCGCAAGGGCATTTCTAAGCGATACCGGCGCCGCTGATTCACACACCTCTCCGCAGCACGACTCGCAAGGGCTTGCCGTCCGACGGGCAGTCGAACTTCTGGCTCTCGTAACCCGATTTTTCGAAGCGAATCGCGCAACCACCAAGTGTACCGAGGCTCCCGAACGAGAAGTTGCCGCATCGTCTGTCGTCCTGGTTTGCTGCAGGCCGCCGTTGGTGCCAACTTCGAGTGTGACGGCACAAGCGGATAGCGCGGTTCACCGTTCGCCCCGACAACTGTTTCCTTCAGAAGTCGCATGCCGCAGGCAACGTCGCCGCGAAGACTATGACAAGCAGCGCGGTGGCAGAAGTACCGCGATTTTTCGGTAGGACCATCGAATCAACGCTGAAGTCCACGTCTGTATTCGACCGGATCCTGATTCTTAGCCCGATTTGCCCTCGGGACTCGCACTGAGAGCTCGCGCGATTGCCGTGCCGCCCAGTAGCCACGGAAGGCTCAACCCCAGGCCCACGGCAACCTGCAAAGTACCGTGCCCGGCATTCCCAGCCAGGTTTTGTACCAACACGATGCCGAATACCAATCCTCCGGCCATGCCACCGCCACAACAACCCACTGCGGCGCCCCTCAGGACGTTGCCGTCCGCCACACCGCCTATACCGAGCCCAACGATCCCGGCAATACCGAACACGACGGTGAACAATATCCCGTAGAAGAACACCAGTGCAGCCGCCATTGCTGGTCCAGGCATCGCTTGCGTCGCGACGACTGACAGAACGACAGGGACGTCCGCAAGAACGAACGCCACTCCGAAACCGAGCGCACCCCGGCGCCCAAGGCCCAACCCGGAGCCGGCGACCGCGCCTCCGAGAAAGAAAGACGTCACGGGAATGATGAGGGCTGTAAGTCCACCGCCGGCAAACGTTGCGTATAGACCCGTCACACCGATCACACTACCCGCAAAAAACCGAAGAGCCACAAGACCGATATTCATGATCTCTGCTCTCTTGGCCATCTAACGCGCCAAATGAGCCGCGCGGCTCTCCGTCAGCATCGACCAATCACGTGGGCGCGTCGGCTCCATTTGGATGTCAGGCTGCTGATTCCGGAGTGTGAGCCAACATTCCCACGATTTCCTCGTGATGAGACCAGTTCACGCGAATGAAATCGGCTACCGTTCCACTGTCAAATGGCGCCGTCGCGCCGATCTCTTGATGCAACAGCTCGCGATACAAGAACAGCAGTCCGCTCAACGCCTGATTCTGCGTCGATGATGCCACGTGCTGGTCCACTGCCAGCCATGTGAGAAACGTCGAAATCTCGACCGCGCCCAGCGGTCCACCAGGCACCCGCGAAACTCGACTCTGGATCGCGAGTTTCAAGCGGTTAACTTGGACCTATTTGTGATGTCAAAGGGACGCACTTCAGTTAATTGGGATGCGATAAATATTTCGTTGAACGCTTCCGCGTTCGATCACGTACTGGCCCGGATCGCTGGCGGGGTACGCCCAGCCGTTGATGGTCGTGGCATTGGCCGTTGCGTTGAAGTCGGCCAGTGAGGTCAACCCCTCAGCGGGCAGATGCGGAAGGGCCTGTCCATAATCGAGCGGAAAGATGACCGTTCGCTCTTCACCTTCTGGTCTGACAACGAAGGCACCGCCGTCGAACGTCCAGTCCGCGTGGCACTCACTGCAGATGGGCACTGGTGTGCCGCCCGCAGCCGGCAAGGCCAGCACGGGGATCGTCGCGTTCGGCGCTGCCGGGATCGTTGACGCGATCAACCATCGACCGTCGGACGAAGCGCTCATGAAGAACAGCACCGGCGTCGATGACGCTCGCTGCGGTTCCGTGCCGTCGGCTTTTATCCGGTAGATGAAGGTCTGCTTCGAGCCCTTGTCTGTAGCGCGGCAGAAGATCTCGCCTTGAGCGCCGTAGCGTGGGCTGTCGGCTTCGGCGCTCCAGAGTTGGCGCGGTGGCAATTGTCCGTCGAGTCGCGCCACCCAGATATGAGACACGCCGTGATCATCGAATGCCGCGACCGCGACCTGGCGTCCATCACGCGAGATGTCGAACGATCGCACGTTGAAACCGGGCAGCACGGCTTCGCTGTGACCCGAGGCGAGATTGGTCATCCAAAGGTCGCTCCCACTCTCGGCGCCACTGGCTTTCCCAACGGCGCTATGCCGGACCAGATACAACACGGTGTGACCATCCGGCGAGAATGGTTGCACGACTCCGGCGGGAAGATCCGGAATGAAGGCGTACCCTTCCCTGGAGACGACGCGCTCCCCCCGATCGTCGTGAAACCAGAGCGCCTTCTGCCGGCCGCCGAGCGAGGTCAACAGCGAACCGTCGGCAGCGACCACGATCCCCTCTTCCTCGCCTGGCCCGAATGTGATCTGTTCGGGCGGTCCGTCAGGAAAACGCTGGCGCCAGATGTGGTACTCGCCGCTGGCGTTGGTCGACACGTAAATCCAGCGTCCGTCGGGGGACCAGGCTGCCGAGATGCAAGACGAGGACGGCCCCACCTGATGGCCTGCGGATAAACCGTCGAACGGCACTACCCGGCAAGGCAACCACGGTCCCTTGTCCATCTCGGCAATCAGCACCGACTTTCCATCTGGCGAGAGCGACGAGCGGTGAGCCATCGCCTGTCGACCAACCGGAGCATAGACGGTACGGGCATCATGTCGATCCTCGGCGCTCGTTGCGACTCGCATGTTGATGTCGTCGGTGATTTCCGAGAACATGATCCGCTCGTCGCCGATCCAGGAGAGAGCGGCGGCATTGATCAGCCACGGGCGCGGCGTTCCTCCGAGTGTCGAGACGACCCAGGTGTCCCAGCGTGCCGGTGGCGTGACGGTCGTATAGGCAATTCGCGAACCGTCAGGCGAGAAGGCCGGGCTCATCTTCAACAGCGAATCGTTCGTCAGTTGGACTGGCTCTCCGTCGGGGAGTGCCTTGACGAAAATCTGGCCTGCCCCAAAAAACGGATCCGTACCTTGAATAAACGTCACCATCCGGCCGTCCGGCGAGAGCGACGGCGATGTGGCCGAATTCGCAAAGCGGGTGATTTGAATGTAATCGGCTGCGCGCGAAACAGATGGCGCGGACGGTTGCCGCGAGATCCAGGGCCACGCTCCAAGAACAAGGACTGCTGCCAGTGCCCCGATCGAGACAAGGACGCCGCGACGTTGCGGCCTCCGCGCATGCCTTGCAAGGTCAACTCCACCGATTGCCGGCTCCGAACGCCGCAGCTCGTTCTCGACATCGGATGCACGTTCTGGCCGCTGAGCCCGGTCCTTTTCGAGCAGGTGGAGAATCAGCCGATCCAAGGCGGGTGGCACGCGTGGGTTGAGCCCCTTCGGCGAGGCAGGTGTCTTGTGGATGACGGCATCGAGAACGGCGGCTAAGGCTCCCCCATCGAACGCCGGTCGGCCCGTCGCCATCTCATAAAGAACCGCACCGAAGGAAAAAAGGTCCGAACGAGCGTCGACCGGTTCACCCAGGGCCTGTTCGGGCGACATGTAAGCCGCCGTGCCAACGATCGTTCCCAGCTGCGTGCGCGGAGTCGTATCCGAGATCGTGTCGGCGATCGAATGAGGATTCGCCGCAGCGAACTCTTTCGCCAGACCGAAGTCGATCAGCTTCACGACACCGCCTGCCGCGATCTTGATATTGTCCGGTTTCAAATCACGGTGCACGATGCCGCGGTCGTGCGCGCTTGCCAGCGCGCTCGCGATCTGCATCGCGATGGCGACGATCTCCCGCGGCGACATGCCCCGGGGCGACTCGACGATCCGATCGGCGAGGGTCGGTCCGTCGATGAATTCCATGACCAGGGCTGACACGCCGTTGGAGTCTTCCACACCGTGGATGTGCGCGATGTTCGGGTGATTGAGCGCCGCCAGCATCTGCGCCTCGCGCTGAAAACGTGCGATGCGATCTGGATGCGCCGCAACAAATGCGGGCAGGACCTTGATGGCGACGTCGCGTTTGAGCCGAGGATCGCGCGCGCGAAAGACCTCGCCCATGCCGCCGCTGGCGATATGGGCGACGATTTCGTACGGGCCGAGGCGTGTGCCAGGGGTGAGCGTCATGAGCGCGGGCAGCGGCTAATCTTACGCCCCCGCTACCAGCCAGCTCAGATCAATCGAAGAACAGCGCTGACACGGAAAGGCTGTCCCTGGTATGTGCTCGTCAACGTCGGGATCAACGCGCTGACGCACCAGACGAAACACTGGATCGAAACATTTGCCGTCATCATCGCCGTCAGGTAAGCTCGCCGTCCAGCGACTGCGACGAGCGCATCACTGACCGTCGGCCAGGAAGACTATGAAAATGGCGCGAGCAATCGTCGTGGTCGGGGTGGTTGCCCAGGGATTCCTTGCCTGCGGTTCGCCGTCGAGCCCGTCGGCCTCGCCACCGCGGGTTCAGCAACCGGCGCCGGCTCCCCAACCCTTTCAGGTGACAGGCCATGCGCTCGACACTGCCGGCAGAACTCTCGCCGGCGTCGCTGTGGAGGTCCTCGACGGTCCACAGACCGGAACCCGCACGACATCCGATCCGGCAGGTGTTTTTTCGATGACGGGCGTCTTTGACGGTGCAACGCGCTTTCGCGCAAGCAAGGACGGCTATCTCACGGCCACGTACGCGTTCCCTTCGATTGCCACGACAAAGCGTTTAGGGTTCGGATTGGGACTGCTCGCTCCGCCTGTGAATATCGCCGGTGATTACACGGTGACCTTCATCGCCGACAGCACCTGCACCGGCCTGCCGGACGAGTTGCGAACGCGGTCGTATCCTGCCACGGTCACGGCGCAGCTGTTGCCATACGAGGCAGCGAACAGCCAATTCGCCGCACTGCTCAGCGGGCCTGGCCTCGACGGTTACTACCATCAGATCGGAATTGGCGTGGCAGGTGACTACCTGACGTTCGATCTCAGTGACAACTACGTTCTGGATGAGGTCGCTGAAGAGGCGTATCTGGCGTTTGGTGGCTACGGCCACGCGTCTGTCACTGCCTCAGATTTCTCGACGATCTCTGGCACGCTCGACGGCACCATCGACTATTGCGTCGCGAGGTCGGACATTGACGGCGCGCGTTATCAGTGCCCCAGCGACGCTGTGACGCATCTGCAGTGCCGATCGAGCCAACAACGGCTGATCTTGACGCGGCGCTGACACACTCGTCATCCTCGTCGCGAAACCGCTGGTTGGGTTGAATTCTGCCGCACTCGTTTGACGCACCGTCCTCTCCGCCATCCTTCGCCAAACGCTCGCTTCGCTCGCGGCTCCGGATCGCAGGCCGCTCTCACTACGCGAGCAGGAACGCACCCGGTGCCGCCAACGCTGCGGACGCGTCGTCGAGTACCAGGACCCAATCGTTTCTGTCCGGCGGCGTAAACGTCTGCGTGCCGGATGTCGAGTAGTCGTTGATGAAGGCCGTGTCGCCGGTGCGAGGGTTGTACCAATGCGCACGCGCCGTCCCGCCACCGACCTTGGTCATGTCGATGGTCACAGCGTTGCCGGTTGGAATGTAGGCGATGACGCTCGAGCCGTCAGACGCACGGGCAGCGACCGCCAGATTCGCACCGCTGGATGCGCCGGACGTGATAATCGAAGCATTCGGGCCAAGCAGCCAGTGGCGCCTGGATCTGAAGAGCCGTCCGGCCAGCGCGGCCTCTTTCGACGGCGACTGATTCAGGACGTCCCGCCACGGGGTATTCGGGGAACACGTGCCGCCAGGACGATTGAACTGAAACAGATTACAGCTTCCAAAGAAGAATCCGAGATGACTGCCGCTCAGCACCGACCAGTAATACTGGTTCCGGAGCTGAAGGTTCGTCATCGACTGCTCGTCTTCGTAGTACGCCTCGATGAGAAACGCGGGCATGTACGGCGTTTCGGCATAGGCCGACGCCGCGTCAGAAGATGATCTGGCCCAGTCGGAGTATTGCGTGTTGATCGTCATCCACGACGCCGCTCTCAGGGCCCGTGCCGAGCCTGCCCGCCTCGCGTGGTAGGTAATCGGATGCGTATCTCCTTTGCTTTGCAAGCCTTTCACGAAGGCATCCTCGCGCGCGGCAATACCCGCATAAACACTGCCCGTGGCATCGCCGCCGAGGACCCAGATGATGTTTGGCTGGTTCTTGTATCGCTGGCCAAGGAACGCGCCGTACGACTGCAGCTGTGTTGTCGTCTGGGCTTGAACCTGTGGACACCAGCCACCGTCGATGTTCGTGCATGAAAATCCGAGGTACATCGGGAAAAACATCACCAGGATGCCACGTTCATTGGCGTCACGGAGCACCGAGTCCACAAACTGCCAGTAGCGAATGCCAGGCGTGGTGAAATCATCGGCGGTCGTAAACGGCCGGGAGTTATTCGCGTTATTCGTACCATTCGGCTGATAGTTACGCGAAATCACCTCCAGGAGGATCGCGTTAAACCCTCGTTGCGCGCGATCGTCCAGATACGTTTCAATCTCAGACGCGGTCAGAGTCACGTCGAGATACCACGGCGAATCACCGACCAGGAAAAATGGATTGTCGCTTTGGTCCTTCAAATAGCGCCCGTCCGCACTCAGCGTCAGAGGAAAGCGCGCCTTGAGTCGCAGGGAGAGATGCGAAGTGACGGACTGAGCCGGCGCAACTTTGTCGGGGCCACGCCATCCAAACTCAAGTACTCGTTTGAGAGGTTTTGCAAGCGTCGCGGCGTCTGAGCCACTAGAGGAGTTAAGGCGAATTCCTAAGAAGGCGACGCCGACAACGAGCACGCTCATAAGAAATCGACGGAGGACATGCCAATCTTTCGCGGTAACGCCGTATCGACCCATTTGCGAATCACCTCGCTGTGTCAATGTTTCCGGGCGGGGCGGACGTACTCACCCGATCGCATTTTGCCGACCGTGAGCTTCAGCTCGGCCATCTGCCGGACCGTTTTCGCAACACGCTCCGATTTGCATGCGAGCTGCGGCTAAAGGTCGAGCCTCTTGCAAAGCCGGTTCCCGCCTGCAGGTGATCTCAACGGCAGCACAAGCGCCGGTCACGATCTACTCGGATGACGCGCAGGGTTTGATGTCGTCCTCGCGGCGAGATTCTGAAGTGAAATCGTACGCCTGCGAGGGCGTTCCGTCGGTAGCGCTTCGCGCGAAGGCGGACGTAACATACGCGCCATGACACAGCCACTGATACGGTCAGCTGCCGCAGGAGTGACCGCCGCCATCTTGCTCGCCGCCGCTCCGCTGGTTCTCGGCCAGGGGACTGGATCAGCACCGAAGTGGATCACGGCGTGGGGCACATCGCAACAGGGCCTCGGCGATACGGCCATTACCAACGCCACGGTCCGCATGATCGCGCGCGTCACGATTCCCGGTCAGCGCATTCGCATCCGGCTCGACAACGCCTACAACACGGCTCCGGTGACGATCGGACGCGCGGCCGTCGGTTATCGGGTTCAGGGCGCCGCGGTCGCCGCCGGTTCGAGTCGAGCTGTCACGTTCTCGGGTTCGGCCAGCGTCTCAATTCCGCCGAACGGAAGCGTCTGGAGCGA
>Ga0070681_10004699_pt1 | contig 13070 bp, 13 predicted proteins | sample KBSC83BmetaG_FD_65650 | JGI IMG/M metagenome (GOLD analysis project Ga0070681, IMG submission 65650) | Corn rhizosphere microbial communities from Kellogg Biological Station, Michigan, USA - KBS C8-3B metaG | ecosystem: Host-associated > Plants > Roots > Rhizosphere | place: USA: Michigan... | reverse complement strand
CAGGCATCGAGCGAACCGTTGAACTGCTCGGTGAGCCAACGCGCTTGTCTAGCGTGCCGCTGTACCTCGCCCTTGCAGCCAAGGCGGCCGAGCGTGGTGTCGTCGTCCTCATCACCGGGGAGGGCGCCGACGAGTTGTTCGCGGGCTACGAGAGTTACTGCTCGGTGGCATTCGCTGCTGATCCCGTTGCGGCCGCACTGGCCTTCTACCTCCCGCCTGCCCGGTGTGAGTACCTGACGCTACTCTTCGGGCGCGGGGCGGTCCTGGCCCTCCGACAACGGCTGCGTGACCGCGTCGTTGCGGCGGCCGAGCAGCTTCAGCATCTGTCAACCATGCGCCTTCTACTTTCACTCGAGCGAGATCTCAGCCTTCGTCCGCTTCTGCGGCGGGCAGATCACGCGCTGATGCGTTATTCCGTGGAGGGGCGCGTTCCTTACCTCCACGGCGGAGTGCCACTTTGTGCAGCGGGTCTGTCCGATAGGCAGCTCGGGTGCAGTGGACGGGGTAAGGAGGCCTTACGTACCGCCTACCGGGGGGTCTTACCTGACCACGTCGTGGAAGGACCGAAAGTAGCGTTTCGGGCTCCAGTATCGTCGCTCTTGCGCGGACGCCTAGGTCAAATCGCAGAGCGGCGTGTCCGCGCCGCCGCCTCGCATTTAGCGATGCTCGACATGGATCCGAGTGGCGCCGTCAAGATCGTGACTGAAGCTCGCCGCGGCGATGCCGAGGCCTGCTCTCTGACAGTCGGCCTGCTTTCGACGATCGCGTGGATCGCCTGGCTGGATCGCATGGTAGCCGCGAGCGACAACGGTTCGCCCATGGCCGCATCGGCCAGCCGTTCACGTTCAGATGGAATCCACGATGCAGTGGAAAGATCGAGCTCTCTGCGCGCGCGCTGAGGACGGAGAATCCCAAGGGGGCAGATACCAGTGAACATCCCCATCGAATGGCCATCGATGGAGCGCCCCATTGGGGCACCAGAGCGCCTGTGGCGGCGTCAGCGGGGATGGCGCGCCGACACGTTATCTGATGACGACTGGCTTCTTCACTTACCTCCTGCTCTGATCGAGTCTCTCCGTGTGCTTGCGACCCGCGCGCTCGCGGGCGGCATTCCAGCCGCGGGAGCTATCCGTGAATGGCGGCCCCCATACGAGGCACTCACGTTCGCTGAGCGGATAGAGTCACTGCTCGAAGGAGGGCTGGGGTTCTGCATAGTGCGAGGACTCCCCCTCCTCAGCCCCGAGGCTGCGAACGAAGTGGCCACACTCGCGTTCGCGACGCTGCTCGGCCGACCCGTCTCACAGAGCCAACAGGGAAACATCGTCGCGCGGGTCGAGGACTTAGGGTGCGATATTACAAAGCCAGGGGTGCGTGGACATCAAACGTCGGCCGAGCTGGCGTTCCATTGTGACCGGGCCGATCGTGTGAGCCTCCTTTGCGTCCGCAGCGCAGCGCGCGGAGGGCAGAGCAAAATTGTCAGCTCTATCCAGCTCAAAGTCGACCTGTCGCACAAGCATCCGAGGTTAGCCGAATGCCTCCACGCGCCCCTACCTCAGGATCGCCGCGGCGAGCAGCGCGAGTATGAGCCACCGTGGTGCATGATGCCGGTCTTTGACACGGCTGACGGACTTTTTGTCGCACGCTATATTCGGCGCTTCGTCGAGGACTCGCAGCGCCACCACGGGGCGCCAAGACTATCCCACGAGACGACACTCGCACTAGACACGCTCGATGCTATGATGCAGGAGCCAGGACGCGCACTCGAGATGATGCTGACTCCGGGCGACATCCAGCTCCTTAACAATAACGTAGTCCTTCACGCTCGCACGGCGTTCGAAGATCACCGCCAGCCAGCCCGCCGGAGGCTGCTGCTGCGTGTCTGGCTATCGCACAAGTCGGCGCGACCGCTTCCGGCATCCTTCGCAGCACTTTACGGGTCGACAGACGCGGGCACATACCGCGGGGGCGTGTGGCCACACCCCGATATGTGAGCGCGGCCGCGACCCACCACATCCGAACGCCGCCGGAGCAGTCGCAGCTCTACGGCATGAAGGGCGGGAACAGCGCCATCATCCTGGCAGAAGACGCACTGCAGGTCTGCCTGCACGGCGTGCCATCACGTCTCCACGCGGAAGCGCTCGAACTTACCGGTGCGCCCCATCAATGGTGCGATCTGAACACCGACCTGCACAGGCTCTCCCACCTTGCGTGTGACCCACTCCGCGAGCGCCGTGGCGTCGACCCTCCGCCTGGGTTGCGGCTCGATGACTAGGCGGAACGCATCTCGCGCAGTCTGCGTCAGCTGAAACTCGGCGACTGGGAATTCCCGGAAGATGTCTTGGAACCGAACCGGGGACATCGTGCGGCCTGAGGCGAGGCGGAAGTTGGGCATCGACCTTCCGCCGATCCTGACGAGCCGCGGCGTCAGCCGCCCACATTCGCATCGTCGCCCGTCGATGGCCGATGTGTCGCCCGTCCGGTAGCGGACAAGTGGCAGCACAGCGTTCCTGACGCTCGACAAGACCACGTCACCGACAACTCCATCCGGCACAGGCTCCCCCGTCCCGTCGACGATCTCAACGAGTACGTCGCCATCGACGTGGAGCCCGGCGCGAGCGGAACACTCCGACGCGACAATTCCGAACTCAGTGAGGCCGTACGCCTCAATGATCGGGACCCGAAAGATCGCCTCGGAACGCGAGCGAAGGGCCGGATCAAGGTCAGACCCGCTGCACGCGAGTGCCGCACACGTTCCGTCAAGCTGGCCAATCGCGGCTGCCTCGTCACACATCCACTCTAGGAGGCTCGGCTTGACTGATACCGCGTATGGACCAAGCCCCCGCAGCGTTTCGCCAAGGTGCTCGAGCATCCCCGCGTCGTCAGGACTAACGACGAGTTGGAGAACGAGGCGACCACCCGCGCAGTCGAACCACAATTCGTCCGCGCACGCGGGATAGTCAGTGAGGGCAACTGCGACCGAGGCGTGATGGCCAGGGACCGACAGACCTGCTCGACGAGCGATGCGCGGCAGAGTCAATAGCAGGTGGTCGAAGTAGAAGTCGGCCGCGAATGGGATCTGGACTGGAGATCCGGTTGTCCCGGACGTCGCCTTCGCCCAGAACCGCTGGTATGGCGACGCATCCGGACGGAGAAAGGAGGCGAGTCTGTGCCTCAGATCTGACTTGTCAATGAGTGGCACGCATGATAACCGGCGTGGGCCCGCTGCGCATTCGCCGAGAAATTCCTCAATCCGCTGATGCGCTACCGGCGTCCAATCCTGCATGTCATGCGCCACTTCACGGGCGCGAAGTAAAGGCGCTAGGTACGCTGACCACAAAAGACTCTCGGCCTCCAACAGGACTGTTGGAAGTCGCTCCCGAACCGAGGCAAGGAGGGCTCGGCTGCCCTCCTTGCCGTCACCACGGGTCATACAGCGACCGACGAACGGCCGAGACGAACTCCGAGTTTCAGATCGCCCGCCCGGATCTGTTTCAGTCGGTCTGGGCTGACGGAACTGGCGAGCTCCTTCTCTAGAGCGTCGAGACCGAGTGAATCGAGCACCTTTTGCACGTGCTCGCGAGGAACACCGGTTGTCTCCGAGAGTGAGCCCACGAGGGACGACAGGTGAGCGCCAGGTTTCATTGTCGCGACTCCTGTGAAGGTGAGCGCCCCACATCAGAATTCCGACACGATACCGCCAAACGAGCGCGCGCGAAATACCTCCTGATACGACGGCTGAGGCGGCTCGCTATGTCAGTCTGGAGTGGCGTTCAGTGTTCTGAGCTCCCGGCTGAGCCGTCTGAGCGTCCCGAGTCCGAGGTTGTGTCGTGACCACCCCTATATGCACTCGACTAGTCGCGGCTCAGTTGTGCTTTGCGCCTCGAACACTGTCCAGACCCAGATCTCGTTCCGGTGGGCGTCCAATCTCGCGAATTTGGCGGCGAGAATCCGCGCGCCGCTTCGAAGGACGAGGCCCTGGCGCGATGGCACACACAGGAGAATGCCCACGTATCGCGCACTGAAGCGGCCTCAAGCGTCGCCCCTGGTCTCCGGCCCCTCGGCCGAGCTCTCGCCAACTTCACAATGCTCCAGATCCACTGGACCGCAGGCGAGTGCACATGCGAGGTAAGATCAAGATGGCCGCCTGCGAGCCTATAGCGGATTAACAGTCAGCCGGTTCGACGCCGTCGGAATAGGGCGCCCGAGACCTTCTGGCCGACGAGGCGTGCGTGTTGCCGCCGTTGGTAACGTGCGGTGGTCTTGTAGTCGGCGTGCCCGAGCGCATCGCCGACTTGCGCGGTCGTCGCCCCCTCGTCGGTCGCCACCTGGCCAGTCACGTGCCGGAGGTCGTGGAGCCTGAGCCCGGTGTACCGCAGGACCGGCCGCTCCTCGCGGGTGCCATCCTTATGCTTGATCACCTTGACCTGCCGCACGCCGTTCTTGATGACCTGCTCGTAGCGCCCGAAGCCGAGCGCGACGCAGGCCCGCCACCAATAGATGTGAATCCACCGGGACTTCAGTGGGGACGGGATTCCGGCCTCGACCCAGGGCCACGCCTCGGGGCCGAGCTCGATGACGCGCCGACTCCGCTTCGTCTTGGTGCCGGGCACCCGAATGGCGTACTTGGCCGGCACCAAATGCGCGGGAGTGCAGCGGAGATACTCACCGAGCCGCATCCCCGTCGCGGCCAGGACGAGCGCGGTATCTCCACTGCCGGCCGGCGGTGGAAATAGGGGGGTGTTTCCAGGACCCGTAACTCGATCCGCGGAGGGCGCGAGTTCGAGTTTGCGCGATCGAATCGAAACAGGGTTAGGCGGCGCGCCAAGCGACTGTCTCCCAGCATGTTCTGGTAGCAACGGCAGCCCCTGACGCTACCGCTTGGGACGCCACTCCTGAACCGGTAGCATCACGATCGTGGTCGCGCCAGGCAACTGGTGCGCGCCTAACGGCAGCACGCCGAAGCAGTCGAGGTACTTGGCGGCATACGCCTCTGTCGCCGCCAACAGCTCGTCCGACAGGGGCCGGCACATAAACAACGGACCAGCCTCGGGGTCGTCTTCGACCACGAGGCTGGCGGCGATGTGCCCCTCGGCGATCTGCTGGCGCTCTCGGAGATAGTCCATGTCCTAAGGTACGCCCCCGATCACCGCGCCGCGATCCGGCGCACCCGTGCTGCTCGATCAACGAAAGCAGGCGGCGCACCGCCGGCCGGCCGTCGCAGAAGGGGGGTTTTGACCGTGGCCGCTGCGCGATTCGCGACGCGAAGCGGGATCGGGTTTGTCGGCGACGATTGAGGTATGCTGCGCGTCGTCGGCGTTAGGCAGTAGCGCAAGAACGCGCTGCCGCCCTAATCCCGGTCGATCCGCTGCGCCTCGTCGCCGGCGATGTCGTATGCGTCAACCGAGAAGCGCAAGGGGATTGGCCGCGTGCCAGCCTCCATCTCCTCGAGCTCCTCGGTCGTCACGCCTAACGCTTGCGCGAAGGCCGCGACGGACATGTCAGCCCAGCGCCGACAGTCTCTCAGCTCCTGCGCCGTCACCTGATACACGCACCCTCCGAGGTCTTGTTTGGCCGCCACGCGGCGATCACCGCGCCGCAATCCGGCGCACCATCTCGGGCGACAACGCCACGCCGTGCTCGAGCAGCACGGCGCGCGCTGTCGCCTGCAGCGTCGCTCCTGCGCGACGCAGCTGGCGCACCGTGAGGATTGCGTCTTGTTCCCGCTCGACCGGCTCGAGGGCGGCGGCCTTGCCTTCACCGACGACACGATAGCCGAACGGTGCGCGACCACCAATGAAGCCACCACGCTCTAGCTTTGCACGCCGGCCGTCCGCTGTGCGCTGCCGGATGCGATCGCGCTCGAACTCAGCCACGAGCGCAAGCATGCCAAAGAACATTTTCGAGACGCCGTTATCAGTGACCGGATCGGCGCCCATGTCTGCGACGATGAGCCTTACACCTTGTCGCTTCCAGGCGTCGGCGCGTGTGAGCGCATCGGCCGCTGAGCGGAAAGCACGATCGAGCTTGGACACGATCAGCCAGTCACCGCGCTGCAGGAGTGCAACGAGCTCGCGGCCGGCGGTGCGCGCGTCGAGCGGAAGCGACCCACTCACGCCAGGCTCCTCGAAGACTCGCGTCAGATCGAGACCCTTCATCATCGCAGCGCCGCGGATCACGCGGGCTTGATCGTCGAGGCTAGAACCCTCGGCTTGATCGACACTCGAGACGCGGACGTAGCCGTACACCGCCACCGATGCACCCTCAGGATTGGGATGCCGAGAAGGTATGCTGAGGCCGCCAAGATTTCAAGGCCATAAGCCGCCTTGAAGGAACTGTTACAAATTCGCGTTGGCATGCTTCTTCGGAGCCTGTAGGGCTCGCCGGCCGGGGCCAACTTGCTCGCCCGCCAGCCTGCTACACAAGGGCGCCGTGTGCTCGGCTGCGGGGGCTCCCTGATACCGCGGGAGATGCGAACGCTAGGAAGATTTTGCCTACCATGATCGGGCGGGCGGGTGCGCGTCGGGCGTCTTGTTTCGCTCACTCTTTCGCCCCTTTTCATTCGTCGGCTGACGGCGAAACTGACGGCCGTCATGACGGGTCGTGACGGGTGCTGTTTTTGGACCGTCTGACGGCGCCGTCAAAACGGCCGTCACGCATGATCGAAAACAGCCCTAAGCGCAGTATTGATCGTTGGTTATGACACGTCACTTTTTCCGTCACTCCGTCCGCCATTCCGGAAAAGTGACGGCGGTGACGGGAGGGTGGTGAAACCACCCGTCCGTCGCCGTCCGTCCGGCACTTATTTCTAGCGGCGTCAGAATTTCTAGCGGCGTCAGAACCCTCTAACCGATCAACCCCTCCTCAATGCGAAGGCAGTGGCGGTTCACTCGATCGCCGATCGACCAGCCCCGCACCGTGGCAAGCGACCTGCAGCTTGCGCCGGTGCTAGGCGCTCCGGCCCCAATCGGCTACCTTGGCCCACTAGGAAAAACTTTCCGGTTGCGTGGCCACAAGGAACCAACTAGATTATATAGGTTGCGGATTAGCGGTGCTCCCAGCGCCGCCTGAAACAGGCAGGACCCGAGACTCCTCGGATGGAACCCCCCCAACTCGACGGTTCGCGATCGCTCAAGCAGATGCTTGACGACTACGCGCGCACCCTCATTACTTCGGCGCTGCTCCGCGGGCGCACAGTCACGGCTGCCGCTCAGCTGTTGCACGTTGGCGAAGCCCCACTCTATCGACGGATGGAGCGCTTGGGCATCGTGCTGGCTCCCTACCAACGTGCTCCTCGCACGATCGTGAGCGACGGGCGCGCGCCAGCCGCGACGTAGAAGCACGCGTTAGGCCAGCTCCGCACACACGCAACGGGGCTGTCGCGTTGCCCGTGCGGCAAGCAAGCAGGCGAAACAGGCAACGCCGAGAAACAGCCACGACCGACACGACCGCCAACCCACAATACCGCAAAGGTGGGACCACGTGCGCATCCGGCGCGCGTGCTGAATGGAAGCGCTGGACCGTGAAAAAGCGAAACGCCCGCGAGTGAGGCGGGCGTCGCTGGCAGGATCACGGGACCAGCCACGAAACAGGCTGGAACACGGACAATTTATGTATGGGAGTCCCATTTAGTCAAGAGGCGGTTGCGAATGCAGTCGCCGGCAGCGGCCTCGATCACAAAGCCGTCGGCGTCCTGCTTCGGAAGTACCAAGCAACCAGCGCCGCCGACCTCGACCCGCGCAAGTATTCCACTTTCCTCACAGAGCTCGAGAGTCGTGCAGCGGCAGCCGCCACGAGCGCGCCGCGACCGACACCCACGATCCAATTCACGCGTTTCTCCTCACTCAACCATGATCTGACGAAGCGCGTTGAGCGTGACAGTTCCGGCGCTCTGCAGACGACCTCCGGCGCGATGGCCGTCGATGACTTCGCGGTCCACGAGTCGCCGTTCGGGGACTTGCCCGTCGTCATTGCGGAACTAGGGCGGCGGGAAGTACTCGCCTGGGGCGTTCCGAAGAGCGGAGCACGCGGCGGCGAGGTTGCAACGGTTGCGCGCGTTAAGAGCGGGCGCGTGCGGGCCAACACGATCGCCCGGAGCCGCGAGTACTTCCAGTTTTCGGACGGCCCAGCACTGCTCATGCTGGACGCCGACCTGAAAGACCTGCCCGCCGCGCAACGCCCCAATTCGATCGACGAGATTCGCGCTCGGCTTATCTCTGTCGTGCCGGCGTTAGCCTCGGCGCCGATGTGCGCGCTCCCGTCCGCCGGTGCGATGATCTACGACACGGCGACGAATAAGCCACTGCGCGGCCTAACTGGTGTGCGCCTCTACGTGCTGGTCGACAAGGGCACTGACATCCCAGCGATCGGTGCGCTGCTGCGCGACCGCCTCGTGCTCGCCGGTCACGGCTTTGGCTTCGTGTCCCGCGCGAGCAGCGTGCATGTACGGCTGCTCGTCGATGCGAGCGTCTGGCAGCCGGAGCGACTCGACTTCATCGGTGGCGCGATCTGTGGCGAGGGACTCGAGCAGCGCCGCGGCGAGCCCCGTCTATGGAACGAGAATGCGCCGCCGCTCGGCTTGGGTGCCATCGCGCCACTCACGGAGAAGGAACGCGCCGCGCTTTCGGAAGTTGAGAAGGCAATCATGGACGAGGCGCTGCCCCGCGCAGCAGAGATTCGGGCCGCGTACGTCGCAGCTCAGCGACAGAAGGGGCGCATCGTGTCGGTGCAGTGGACGCCGGATGCGCAGGTCGAGTCGTTGAACGGCGATCACACGATCGAAATGACGGACGGCACGTTCACAACCGTCGATGAAATCCTCGCCGACCCGGCGAAGTACGACGACGAAACGTGCGCGGACCCGCTCGAACCAGAATACGGGGGCGGTGACCGCCGGATTGCGCGCATCTACACGTTAGGCCAAGACAGCGGCCCTGTGATTCACAGTTTCGCACACGGTGGCCGCAGCTTTGTCCTGCGCGCCTCGGCAGCTGCAGACTTCGCCGATGTTGCGACGCCAAGCGCCGCGTGCTTGCAATCTCGTGCTCTGCCAACAAAGGGTGAGCGACTCGCGGCGCTCCTGGGTAAACCTGATCGCGTTCTGTTGTCCGAGGTGGATTCGTTAGGCGACGGCGAGATTGGGCCGCGCTACGCGCTGCTCACCGCGGCGTCGCTGACCCGCGACCCGCTCGATAGCCAGCTTCCCTCCTACCTGGACAAAGCGCTCGCGCTTCGGGCGTACGCCCCTGAGATGGATGTATTCGATGCGCTGCTACGACGGCGTATAGGCAGCAGCGACGGCGCGGATGCCCGGCTCCTGCGGGAGGCGGCATGGTTATACGTGGCGCCGAAGAGCGCCCTCGTGGCTAATCTTGCGGCCTCGCCCGGCATACTCGCGCAACCTTCGACTGTGGAGCGGCGCTGGGTCGTCGACGACCTTGCGGCTTCCGGCTGGGTCGCGGCGTTTGTCGGCCCAGCGTCTGGCGGTAAGACGTTCATGGCGACCGCGCTCGCAGCGCGGGTTGCTGGCGAGAGCGGCGCGCGCTTAGGCCCGCACCCGGTGCAGCACGGCAGCGTTCTCTACACTCTGAGCGAGGACCGCGCTGGGGTGCTCGATCGGGTCCATCGCTACCCCGGCTGTGAGCACGTGCACGTGGCGGAGCGCGTCCTCCCGTTAACGAGCCTAACGGACGCTATATCGTTCACGAACGCCGCGCTCGCACAGATTCCTGATCTCGAGGCTCATCCGCTGCGCCTGATCGTTGTGGACACCTTACGCGGGGCGCTCGGCGGCCTTGACGAAAACTCGGCTGGCGACATGTCCGTTGCTCTTCGCATCGCAAAAACGATCGCACGGATGACCGGGGCGTGCGTTTTGTTGCTCCATCACACGGGGCACAGCACCCAGGAGCGCGGGCGTGGCTCGAGCGCGTTTACCGCTGAACTCGATGTGGGCTGGCTCGTGAAAAAGGTTGATGAGAACATCTCGTTGACCGTCGATCGGTTGAAGACCGGCGCGGCGAGAGAGGTGCTGCGTTTTCACATCGAAGCGCCCGGCGTGGTACGCGACGGCGCAGCGACCCCCGCCCCGAGCGCGACTGAGGAGCCAGACGCCCACCACGTAGTGCGCGTGATGCGTGAAATATGCTTGAACGGACATGGCACAACGCGCACGGCAATTCGCGACGCGTTGGTCGAATCCGTCCCGTCGCGCTTTGGAGAAGAGGTGAAGCGCACCACACGCAACGATCGCGTCAATCGAGCTCTGCGTGACGCGCATACGCGTGGCTGGATTCGGCAGCAGAACAACAAAATCGTGATTGCAAACGATCCGATCGACGTAGTAGCGTTGCCGGTCGGCGATCTGGCGGAGCTAATCTAATGCCTAACGTAATTCGACTGAAAGGCGACGCTCCCCGGCTGCTGTGGCCCGCGCGCACACTGGCCCCGATCCTCACGGACCTGGTGTATGTGCGCGCTGAATTGGCTCGCGACCCCCGCAGTGGTTCGGCGCTCGCACGCTCGGCAACACTCGCCGCGCAGGCGTCCGACGCGTTCGCCCACGTCAACAACCTGCGTCGACGGCAGGCGAGTTCGTGGCCGTGGCGTTTGTTAGGCCAAGCTCCTTCCTTTTGGCGCGACCACGGAGACGTATTCCAGCACTGTCAGCTCTTCGCCCCCTTCGGCGGGGGCCGCACTCGACTCGTCGTGATCCATACTCCGAAGTTCCCGCTCGAGATCGTGCCAGACGATTTCATCGTCGACGCGTTGCCGGTCTCTTGGGCTCGCAATAACTGCACGGCATACGCACTCCGGGCTGCAGCACCGGCGCCCACAATCACAGGCACGACCCAGGAGAACGACAGTGAAGCCCAGTAGAAAGCACGCCGAGGCGTGGCACCAGGAACTCACCAAGACGATCGACCTGCTCGTCGAAGGCTACATGCAGAAGCTAGATCACGGATGCGGCATGCCAATTCATCCCTCGCGCCAAGCCGAGATCGAGCGCCTGCAGAGGCGCGCTGACGTCGCCTGGAAGCTCTGTGGGCCGCGATATAGGGCTCGAGTGACCGCCGAGGCGGCAGCGCACGGAGCGCGTGAGGAAGCGGGAGGAGATCGCCGCGGCCGCTACTGATCCGGCGTCGATCGAAGCATTTCATGCGGAGGCGTTAGCTGCAGATGCCGAATACGATGCGAACGAGGCGCAGCTGGCGCAGAAGATCGCGGCCTGTCCCGTGGACGAGGCGTGGCTTCATAACGCCATCGCAGCAGCTGGGAGCGCGCGTATGACGGAGCGTCTATCTGACGACGGAGAGGCGCCTAACGCGGCGCCTGCGGATGCGAGGCGTGAAGCAGAAGCGACGCCCCCGTCGATCGCACCGTTCGCGGCGGTGCAATCGCACTGCTCGACGCGGCCGAGATGATCGAGCCGCCACCTCCTGCGCCCGTCCTGCTCGTGTTGAACCCGTCCGACATGTCGCGGCAAGCATCGTTTCCTGCGTGATACTGGCAAGACCCGAGGTCAACATGTGCCTAACGACGAACCCCAAAGCAGTCGAACGACCGGTGCAGCCAGTGCGCTTGACGCCGACGATATGCTGCGACTCGGCTCGGCATCCAAGTTCTTGGGCGTCAGCCCGCGCCAGCTGCCGGAGCTGCCGATCAACCGCTACGATTACTCCAAGGTCGGCGGGCTGCGGCCATCCTGGCGCTGGCGTCGCGGTGATCTCGTGGCTTGGCGGGAAAGTCGGTTAGTCCTACCGGGGCACGCGCGGGCGGAATAGGTTGTAGGATTCATGACGATCTACAAGCGCACGACCTCGCGCAATTGGATCATCGCTTGGCCGCGGCTGCCCGCCGGTCGACTCAAGCTGAGCACCGGAACGACACACGAGAAAACGGCCGCGGCGATGGACCGGATGCTCGACACGCTCCGTCATCGGCGCGAGGCGGATCTGCTCAACGCCGTGGCAACCGGCAGCCTTCGGATCGGCGTGCTCTACGACGCATGGGCGGCCGGCGATCTCGCCGGCCTGCGTAGCCGCCTTGCCGACGTGGACCTCGAGCCACTGGTGGGTCAGTACCTCGAGCGGCTCGTCGCCAAGGTTGCGGTCGACACGGTTGCGCACTACACCCACACGATTCGCTCGCTCATCCCGGCCGGCACACCGTTCCCGCGTTCGCGGTTCACGGTCGATGCGCTTGATGCCTGGCTGGCGCAGTACCCCGGCGCGCCGGCTACGAGACGGAAAGCGCATGCGGCGATGAGCGGCTTTGCTCAGCACTTGATACGTGCGCACGTCATCCCGTCGAACCCGCTCCGCGCTATCACCCCACCGCGGGCCGGGCCGCCGCGCCTCCGGTATCTCGACGTCCCCGCATTGACGCGCCTGGCCGACGCGCAGCCGGAGCCGTACCGCACGTTGTCAGCGCTTCTCGCCGGAACGGGGATCGACGTCTCGACAGCGATCACACTGCGACTGCGCGATGTTGATGTGAAACGTCGGGAGATTCGCGCTGCCGGGACGAAGACGCACGCGAGGGATCGTATCGTCCGTGTCGCCGAATGGGCCTGGCCATATCTTCGGCGCCGCTGCCGTGCACTAACGGCAGATGCATTGCTCTTTCCGGCGATCAATCGGTTTACGGCTAGCGACAAGCACCGCGATGCGTGCTCGGCGCTCTCGATCGAGGGCTACCAGCTCCGCGACCAGAGGCACTCTTATGCGGTGCGCGCAGCCCGCGCCGGCACGCCCATCGAGCTCATTGCAAGGCAGCTCGGCCATGTCGACGCGACACTTGCTCTTAGAGTCTACGGACGATTTCTTCCATCGGAGCAGGAGCGCGATCGCTGGGAGCGGATCGCCGCGGCGCAGGATCGGGCTGCAGCCAAGAGAATGGGTGCACTGGTGGGTGCAGGACGTGCGAAGGCAAGAAGGCCGAACGAGCTAAGTCGTTGCAGGATAAAGCGGGGCAGGGTAGCTCAGCTGGTTAGAGCACGGCACTCATAATGCCGGGGTCGCGGGTTCGAGTCCCGCCCCTGCTATGGTCGAGCCAATCATTTACGGGTGGTT
>Ga0070681_10004698_pt1 | contig 13071 bp, 16 predicted proteins | sample KBSC83BmetaG_FD_65650 | JGI IMG/M metagenome (GOLD analysis project Ga0070681, IMG submission 65650) | Corn rhizosphere microbial communities from Kellogg Biological Station, Michigan, USA - KBS C8-3B metaG | ecosystem: Host-associated > Plants > Roots > Rhizosphere | place: USA: Michigan... | reverse complement strand
TTATGGCTTGGGAGAATTGTTATGCTTAAGCCATTAACAATTATGAATAAGCAGGCTCGCCTGACTGGCAAGGTGATTGTACTGATTTCGGGAGCGCTCATTTTGAGCGCTTTTGCTGTTTTTACGCCTGCCGCACGCGCAAGCACTGTTAACGTGTCGGGCAGCATCACTACTAGCACGACCTGGACATCGGGGAATGTGTACGTTATCCAAGGAGCGCTTTCTGTCTCCGGCGCTACTTTGACGATTGCGAGCGGTACAGTCGTCAAGCTTGATTCCCCTTCGACTTATTTACAAATTCAAAGCGGCGGCACGCTGCAAGTGAATGGAGTTTCGGGGAGTCCCGTTTATTTCACGTCATTAAAAGATGATTCCGTGGGAGGGGATACGAATGGTGACGGAACTGCCACTTCGGCCGGATCAGGTGATTGGAATCAAATTGAGATCGATTCCGGGGCGACTGCTAATATCGATAATGCGATTATTCGCTATGGAGGAGGTTATGCCTATCCGTACGTTCGCTCGGATTTCTATATCCCAGGCGGAAATGTTTCGATATCGAACTCACAAATTTCAAACGCGGCATTTTATGGGCTTTACATCAACGGAGGCACTATCAGTATAGCGACCACCACGATTAGCAATAACGGCACGTATGGGTTTTATGCGAACGGAGCTCCGAGTTTGACGCTTGCCACTTCAATGCTTACGGGTAATGGAAGCGCGGCCGGATACGTTGACGTGGGTGGCGGAATTATTTTCACCCCGTCTGGGAATAATGCATCGGGCACTGATGCCGGTTATCTCATAACGGGGAGTATTGCGACAACCACTACCTGGTATAAGGATATTCCTTATATCGTGAGCGCTATTACAGTACCATCTGGAAAAACTTTAAACATCAACCACGGCGCGATTGTAAAATTTCAAAATACATCATCGTATATAAATGTTTCCGGAGTGCTTGACGCCGAAGGAACATCCGGTGATAAGATTTATTTCACTTCAATTAAAGACGATTTAGCTTTTGGCGATACGAATGGCGATGGTGTAAGTTCTCCTGGTGGTGGTGATTGGGATGATATTGAAATTGATTCTGCCGCAAGCAGCACGATCAACAATGCGGTTATTCGGTATGGAGGAGCCTATGCCTATCCCTATATGCGTTCCGATGTTTATGTTTCGGGCGGCAGTATTAGTCTTTCGGGTACTCAGCTGGCGACAAGCTCTTTGTATGGCCTTCTGACGGCCGGGGGAGTGGTTAGTATTTCAAATGGCACTATCAATGGCAATGGATCATATGGAATTTATGAAACAGGCTCCTCGGGAACTTTGGGTGTCACCAATAATACATTCGCCAACAACACAACTTATGATGGGTATATCAATCTCGCGAATGGCATTACCTTCACGCATTCGGGAAACACTTGGACGAGCGGCAACGAAGAGCACGGTTTCGCTATGGTCGGCTCTTTGGGATCAGATGAAACGTGGGCTAAGGATGGTCTGCCCTACATCATCACGGCGAGCGGAGTTACGGTTCCATCCGGAAAAACACTTACGATAAATCCCGGTGTAATTAATAAATTTGATTTAACTTCCGCTTATCTTCAGGTCGGTGGTAGTCTAAAGGCTATTGGCACTTCTGGCGATCCAATCTATTTTACTTCAATAAAAGATGATTCAATTTCTGGAGATACTAATGGAGATGGAACAACAACAGCACCTGTCGCAGGGGATTGGGACGATATTGAAGTTGATTCTGGATCCACTGCGACCATAACGCACAGTATTCTTGAGTATGGAGGTGCTTACGCTTATCCCTATATTCGAGCCGACATTTATCAGACGGGAGGGACTTTAAATCTAATAAATAGCACAATCTCTCATGCCTTTAATTGTGGGCTTTGCGTATCTGGTGGCGCTGCTTTCCTTGACTTGACCGAAGTAACTGGCAATCAATATGGCATTTACCTAAGTGGCGGAGCCGCGGAAGTAATTAATAGTAGTTTCCATGGCAACTCTTCAGGGGAATATAATGGGACCAGCGCAACTTCGTCTTTGTATATGGAAAATAATTATTGGGGCGATTCTTCAGGTCCTTCGAATCCTAATAATTCCGGAGGCCTAGGGGAAACTGCATCTGCATACATTGATTTTGCAAATTGGATGCATAGTTGGCCCACAAATGACGAACAGAGCGCCTACTTGGATGGGGGTAGCGCCTGGAATTACCCTGCATCAAATGTTTCATTTACGGCTACCGATCCTTTTACGATAGAAGCTTGGTATCGCGTACCTACAACTACAAATCAAATTGATTTGCTGAGTACCCAAAATGGATCGGGTAGTAAGGGCTATTTCGTGCAAAGAGATCCTACTGCCGGAATTAGATTTTTTATAAAATGCGATTCTGGAGAAATGTATTTTAATGGCGCGCCCACATCTACGGACCCCTTGCTTAATGCGTCCTATGATACCGATGGCGCCTGGCATCAGGTTACGATTACTAAGGGAAGCGGAGTTTCAGGCTCAGCATTCAACTTATATTTTGATGGAGTGTCTCAGATGATTACATGGACTGCTTCAAGTTCTCTGAGCGGAAATTGCTTTACATCAACAAGCTCTGATTTGATTTGGTTAGGGAAAAACGCCAACTCAAATACGAATTTTCTTACAGGTAACCTGGATGAAATTCGAATCAGTAACTTCGAGAAATCAGCTTCGGCCGTGCAGAACGATTGGAACAAGAAGGCCCTTTCCACTGCAAATCTGTTGGGATTATGGCAATTTAATGGTACCTCGACGGATTTGATAACCAGCAATCACTCTACGGGCTATGGGAGTCCATCTTTTGGAACTTCCACGCCTCTTGGGGGTCACTTCTTAATGGATCAGGTTCAATATCCGACCGCCGCTCAGGATGGACAAGTCTTGTGGTATTCGAGTGGGACAAATTATAATAATTCAATGAACGCCGCTGCTCCAGTTTGGATGGGCTTCGGTGGGTTAAATATTGCTTCAACTACAAATGTAGCTAGCGCAACGGTTATCGTTTCCGATATTGATTCTTCCAGCTCTGACTCTGTTTTTATGGGCGTCTGGAATCATGACCCAACCTCGAGTGTGTCCACTATGGAATTCAATCGCTATTGGATGGCTCCAGCGTCTTTAAATCAACGAGAACATACCGCAATTCATGAACTTGGACACGCAATCGGTCTTAATCACAGCTTCTTGGGCAATATAATGAATTACTATGTAACCGATCAGACGGATTTAGGAATTCAAGATATTTATGACTTTTTATATCTAAGAGGAGAGAATATTTGGGGAAATTATTAAATAATTTTTTATGAACCTTTCATCTCAATATCCAATCGTAGCGGCTGTTCTCGTGTTAGTCATGATAGTTGATATAGTTATGTGCATAAGGACTCGTAGGATGAGCATGGAGAAAGAATCAGGATTTGCTATTGTGGCAAATATTTTAGGATTTATTTCTGCGATATCTTTGTTAACGTTGAGTTACTTAAATTCATGGGAAATAGTCGCTAATACGGCCGCGCTTTGGTTCTTTTTGCTTCTGATAACTCCTATCCTGGGATTGCTCGTAGGGATCGTTACCTATGTTGTCGAACACTCTAAAAGAAGTCGAGGTTCAATAACTGGTGCCCAGTGGGGAATGATCTTATGTGGAATAAGTTTAATTTTATTCTTTGCAATGAATGGCACCCAAAATTTCTGTATTGATAATTACGCTTGCTCGGCAATGCCAACTGGTGTTTGCTCTGGTTATCCCAGTGGTTTGAGGATTGGTAACTTGTATCCCGGTAGATGTACTTTCACTGGTCCAATACCCAATTAAAATGAAAAAAAGTATTTCAAAAAAATATCTCTCCTTATTGTTCAGCGTGGCGGTGTTGGTCGGGAGTATTTATTATTCGAGATATATTCCAATATCGGACGTTTTAAGTTCTAATAAATCAGTGCAAAAAAATGATAACTCAGTTCCGATAGTTGAGATGGATGCAATTTATCCTGCAAATTTTGCGAACGATGCAATTTTAGTGGGGGCGTCTCATAATATATTTATCGGTACCGTTTTGAATGAGATAGGCACTCGAGATCGTGGGTTTGGTCCGGAAACTCAATTTGCCGTACGGATTATTTTGAATATCAAAGGGGATTTGAGCGGGGTTGTTAACGTAAATCAAGAAGGTGGCTATGAAAATGGTGCATTATACATAGTAGAAGGCAATAGCGATATAGGGAGTGAGTATTTATTGAAGCCCGGGTCGACTTATCTGCTAGCGACTCGATATAATTCACAAAATAATTGGTATACGTTAAACCCTTTTCCAACGGCTCGAGAATTAATAAGTAATAACTCTGGTTTATCTTCCGTTCAATTGCGGGGCTTGGGAAAGAGTGATGCTCGAGCGGAGCAATTGAGAGCAATTTACCCTCGGGAAGTTTTATTGAAGGCGGATATTGAGAACGAAAATGCACGAAATAGCTTTAACTCTATCCATTCGGCTACTTCGGTGAATTAAATCTCTTGGGGCAAAACCATGAATCGAGAAGGTTTTATTCCGATTTTTATAATTTTGATTGTGCTTGGCATTACGGTCATCGCTAGTGCAGTTTATTATTTTGCATCAAGAAAGCCTACTCCGATATTAAATAATGCCGCCTCCCTTTCCGCCGACGTCAAAGTGCGGCATATTCCGGGAATGGCGTGAATGATTTGGAAACGAAGGATGGCGGTACTGATATAAATATGTTCGAACAAGGGAACGATCTGTCGCTCTGAAGACCGGAAATGATTATAATAAAGCAATAATGATTATAATAAAGCAATCATGATAGAATACGAAACTTTATCGGAGAAATCCGCGTCAGAGTTGGAGGTGGAGACGTTGCGGGCTGAAAATCGAGATCTTAAAGAAAAAAACGAGGCGCTTGCCGCGGAAGTTGAGAAATGGAAGAAGGCGGCAACGATCGATGTTCTTACTCAAATCGAAAATCGCCGCGGCCTTTCCGAAAAAATGGACGAGATTCGGGCCGGCAATGAACAGCGTGTCGACGGAGGAAAAGAGCATGAGTATGCGGTGCTTATTTTAGACATAGATAATTTCAAGATAGTGAACGACGCGTGGAGCCATGATGTAGGCGACGCGGTCCTTCGCGAATCAGCGAAGTTCCTGAGAGGTAAATTTCGGGGAAGCGATATCGTTGCGCGGTATGGGGGAGAAGAGTTTATCGTGGTGCTTCGCAAAGCAACGGCGCAGGACGCGATCAATAAATTGTTCGACCAGACCGAGAAGCGCGCCCGGCTTGGATTCGAGGTGAATGTGGGCACGGAGGAGGATCCGGATATGGTGCCGGTCACCTTTAGCGGCGGCGTAACGACATTCAAAGACGGAGAGGATTTTTTCGCCGCGATTGCCCATGCCGACGAGGCTCTCGTGCATATCGCAAAACCGACGGGCCGTGACCGCATCGTGATGGCGGAGGCAAAAACCTCGACTTTATGAGAACGACCTGATCTTTTTATGGCCTCCGCGAGGGGGCCATTTTGTTCTCGAACGTTGGCATATGGAAAGAAAGACTCCGATGTTGCTCGGGGTTGTCCATAAAACATTGGGGCTTTCAGATTGATGGGCAAAAATAGATTAAAAAATTATTAAATCTATTTTGACATTGTGTTTCGCTTTTTTACCATAATCAGGAAGGCGGCGTTTGCATGAACTGCGGATATCCCGCGTGTCGGCAAGGAGACCGCTTTGGCGGCCTCTTTGTTTTTAAGAAATATTTAATGAGCGGCTTGTTATTCTTTGGGAGCCCCTGGATCGCGGGTCCGGCGGATCCACGGGGCGCCTCGATTTCTGGAAAATGGCGTATAATCTTCATATGGTTAAGCGCCTACACTCGAATCTATTTTACGCAAGCAACCTCAAAATCACGGCCGATTTTTACCGCAAGCTCGGTTTTGACGTGCAGGAATCGAAAGACGGCGTCCGCGTGAAGCCGGGCGATTTCACGCTGGCTTTCATTGATGAAAACGCGACGGAGATTAAGAATGAATCCGGCAGGACGCCGAAGGGCCTTGGCGTCTATACCTATGTGGAAGTGGACGATGCGGACAAGCATTACGAGTTCGTGAAACAGAATGGCATCACGCCGCGCACCGGACCGAAGACGTGGCCCTGGGGCAAACGCGAATTCGTGGTGAAAGATCCGGACGGATATAAGATCGTGTTTTATGCGCCGGTGAAATAATAGCATGCCGTACGCCGATAAATCGGTCAAAATAAAAACTCCCGATGGAAAACTCATATACGCCACGCTGCGCGGGCCGCTTTCGCGACCGCTTATCATTATTATTCACGGTCTCGCGAGCAATGTGAATGAAGCGCTTCATTATAATGCCGCGCGATATTTCGAAAAGCAGGGCTTTTCCTCTCTCCGCGTCAACCTGTACTCGTGGGAAAAAGGCGCGCGGCGATTGCATGAATGCACGTTCAGCACGCATGGGCAAGATATCGATACGGTTCTTAAGTATGTCGCAGCGCGCGGCGCAAAAAATATTTTCATAACCGGCCACAGCTATGGATGGCCTTCGATTTTACATACGAAACACCGCATTTTCAAAGCCGTCGCCGCATGGGATGGTTCATTCTTGCCCAATAACAACGTGGATGTGCCGCTCCGGGTTCAGAAGCCGAAGGGCAGGATTATTAACGAAGGATACTTCGTTGTCGTCGGGGAACGGATGGCGAAAGATTCGCATCGCATCAAGTCCATCGACCTTATAAAGAGATTCGATGCGCCGGTGAGTTTCATTACGGTGAATCGTGACGGGTTCGGGAATCTGAGCGGCAATAAAAAGATGCACAAAGCCGCCAATGGGCCGAAGGAACTCGTCATCATAAAAGGTGCCAGCCATAATTTCGTCGAAGAAGGAAAACAGGAAGAGCTTTATGCGGCGACAGCGCGGTGGTTCAAAAAGTTTTTGTGACACTAACTCTTTCTCTGCCACGAAGATCATGCTCAAGATTTACCTTGCTCGCCACGGACAGGATCGAGATAATGCTAGCGGCATTTTGAATGGACGCCGAGACGAACCGCTGACGGAGCTTGGCCTGGAGCAAGCTAAAACATTGGCGAAAGAAATCGTTGTTGCAAAGCTGTCTTTTGATGTCACGTATAGTTCTCCATTGCGGCGAGCATATGTTACTGCTCAAACGATTACCGATGCACTTGGCATTGCAAAGCCGATTATAATGCCTGATCTAATTGAGCGGGATTTCGGCGTCATGACGGGGAAACTGACAAAGGATATTGCGAAGCTTTGTTCTCCGGAAATTTTGCAGGCTGACCCGATAACCTATTTCCTTTCGCCGGAAGGAGCGGAAACATTCCCTGATCTCATGAAGCGGGGAAGGCGGATTATTAAGGAGATTCAGGAACGGCACAAAGATGGCAGCATTCTTTTGGTGGGGCATGGAGATTTCGGAAAAATGATTTATGCCGCTTACTATAATCTTGATTGGAAGTCGGTATTGCGTATGTTTCATTTCGGGAATTCGGAACTGTTGCTCCTTTCCGAAGATTCATCGCCCGAAGAAGCCCGCGTTTTTCACTTTCAGCAGTACAACCATTAACCATCTCGAACGGCGCAGCAGAACGTTTCGGCCACAAAGCGGAAGAAGAATTTTCCGGCGGGCGTTTGTATCTCAAGCTCATTGCGGTAGCGCTCTTGTGCGCTGGCGGATTTTTGGTGCAGTAGAAGATAAGGGCCTTGAAGGCTATCGCGCTGCACGCAGTCAACCCGCTTCGGCGGGTTTTCTGCTCTTAATATTGGCTGTAATAAATTTCCTGGATCTGCGCCGGATTCAGGGCGTAGTTATATACCCGCAAATCATCGATCCCGCCGGCATATCCGGAGCTCCCCACGGCGCACGAGCCGCCCCCGTTCGCGTTGTTTGGAATCGTGCTCGAAGCAACGAACTGTCCGTTCACGTATAATTCCTGATCCTGCGATCCTTTCTGTACCGCGGTGACGAGGCTCCAGGCTCCGCCGGGAATCGCGGCAGGGCCGTTGATGCTCGTTGAAAAGAGGCCCGATGCGAAATAAGGAAGCTGTGTTTGTCGAATGCCCACAAGATATCCGGGAAGGGCATCTTCCGAATATTGGAATACCGGGCTGTCGGCGCCGAAAGGCGGCGTTGGATTCACCCAAACGCTCACGCTAAAAGATGATGAAGCGGCGAACTTTAATTGCGGAATATTCGAACCGCACGCGAGGGCCGTGCCGCCGGTCGGCGCTGCGGCGTTTCCCTCAATGCCGCCTGCGGCGTAATTTGCGCTGCCGAAACCGCGCTGGCATTGCGGACCAGTTCCGCCGCCCGACCAGTTCCCCGTAAGTCCATTGCCTGAACTGTCTTGAGCCGTCGTTACGTATGCGGTGCCGTTGCATGGATTTTCATCGAATTTATACCAGAGCACGGGCTCCGATGGCGTGTTGCCGTTCGCTGCGATATCGATGCCGTTTCCGAGGCCGTTCGCGATTGAGTCTTTGTATTTACTGCTTTCCGCAATACTCGCGATATTATAGATACCCGCGCCGTTCGCAGTGTATGCATAATACAAACCGGTGCCGGATGCGTTCAGGTCGTCCACGGGAAGATGGGAGATCGGGGCGCCGCTTGGTATGCGGGTGAAGTCGACGGGCAGCCATCCGGTGCCGTCGATATTGCGGAACGAGGATGACGCGGCACAATGGTATGCCCACCCGGCCGGGAGCGTGGGGAGAGAGAGGCTGCTGCACTGGTTTCCTGAAATGGCGGCGGCGGGGTCGGGAAGCGAAACGTAGATCACGGATGATGATCCGGTTACGGATCCCACGCCCGCCTCATATACGCCGATCGCGTCTTGGAGCGTGGAGAGATCGGACAGCCGCGCCGTGTCGCGCGAACGCTTCAGGAGTTCCGCGGGATTGATGACGATGACGACGATGACGGCGAGAGCCGCGATGACGGCGATCACAACCAGCATTTCGATCAGGGTAAAACCGTATTTCGTTTTAATGTCCATGCCGTATGTACTTATTATATGGCACGGACGGGTGCATGCAATGATTTTCCGCCCCGGTTGTATAATAAGAAGTATGATCACTGTCCATGATATTTTTATATGCAAACCGGGCAACGCTTCGAAAGCCGCGAAGATAATTAAAGACGCGATGGCCCAGGATCCCGCGTTCGTCCAGGTCATGACGGACGTCACGGGGCAGTATCACCGCGTTATTATGGTTTGGAAATACGAGAGCTTGGCCGATTATGAAAAGAGCATGCAGAGCATGCAAAATCCTACACCGGAGATGCGGGAAGCCATGAAGAAGATGGAGGGGTTTCAGGAAATGTATATTTCGGGGAGCCGGGAAATTTATCGCATCTGGTAAGAAAACGTGAAGGTGAGCTGCTTGTAACACGCGGGGACGCGGATAGTAGTATCTTCACATGGGAACATTAAAGAAAGCGGCAAAAATCGGAACGGGCATGCTCTTCTTTGCCATCGCGGCGTCGGCGGCTGCGGGTTATTTTGCGGGCAAAAAACGAGCGGATTATTACGATGAAGATTGGGACGACGACGCGGGTGAAGATGACGGCGGCGTCTTGAGCATGAGCCGCGGGCGAGCGGTGAGGGAAATCATTGAAGCGGGGATTGATATGAAGAATGCTTTGATGCGCATGAGGCGATCAATAAAAGCGATCACGAAAAAGTCAGTGATGGATGACGAGGCGGAAGACGAAGAGGAGGAATAAAAACGGACGTGCAGACGCCGTTTTTATTTCAGGCGCCCGTTTTGCGTATAGATAAAGGAAGTATGAGTAAGGATAAACAGTATAAATTAGGCGCTAATGCCGTTGTCGTGATCCATGTGGCATGGACCGTGCTCATTTTCGCCGGCGCGATTTTCGTCCTCTTCAACCCGTGGTATTCGCCATTCCAGATCGGCGTGATCGGATTCACGCTGCTCCTCGCGCTGCCTTTTGGCATGGTGTGTCCGCTCACGAAGCTTGAAGAGCGGCTGCGCAAGAAAGTTGATCCGTCATATACGAATCACGGATCGTATCTCATGACGTATATGAATAAAATTTTTGGCACGCGGTTCACGAAAAGTTCGCTTGCGATCTCGGTCGCGGTACTTTATATCATTTCGATCGCCATTTCAATTTTATTCATCGTCTACAAATAGGCGAGTTAAATAAGTTAAATAGATGAGCGGTGGGTTTGTTATGATACATACATGCGCTTGAAGAATGACATGGTGACGCTCCGGCCGATCACCGTGAAAGACGCGCCGCGCTTCGTGAAGTGGCTTGCTAATAAAGAGGTCTCGAAGCCGTTGCGCGGAAGCCATACGCGGGTCACATTGAAGCAGGAACTCGAATGGATTAAAGGCTTGAAGAAAAAAAAGAAAACAGACAAGCAGTTCGCGGTGATGCAGCTTTTGAAGCGGTACGGATTTCGGGATTTGAAGCTGCATAAAATCGAACTCGCCGTATACGAATTCAATAAGCGCGGCATAAAGTTATATAAGAAAATGGGATGTAAAATAGAAGGCGTGAGGAAAGAACATCTTTTTTACGGGAAGAAATATTATGACGAAATTTTAATGGGATTGTTCGCCGATCGTGAATATGAAATACTATTGATGAATTAATGATAAAGGTCGCAACGCATTAAACAGCAAAAACATGATGCAAAATTATCCGATTGGCGTAGGCGCTCCCGGCTGGTTTCCGCTCGTGCTCCCGTTTCTTCCGATTCTTCTTTTATGGAGTGTTTTTTGGAAAGGCCTCGCGTTGTGGCACTCGGGGCGACGCGGCGAGCCGTGGTGGTTCGTGATCATGCTGCTTCTGAACACGCTTGGCATTCTCGAAATCATCTACTTGTTCGCGGTGGCGAAGCTCAAGTGGTCGGAGCTCTTCACGAAGAAATAAATCGGGTGGCGCACGGTAATAGTGAAGGGTCGATTAAATTAACATAAACAACACGCGTATGAAGCAATTGACGTGCGAGGAAATGGGCGGCCCGAATGGCTGCACGACGGTCATTTCCGGCAATACGCCGGATGAAATGATAAAAAACGGCATGGAGCATTTGAAGGAGGCGCATCCCGATATGGCGGAAGGCATGAAGACGATGTCGAAAGAACAGGGCGATCAGTGGATGGCCGATTTTAAAAAGAAGTGGGCAGAAACGCCCGAGGTATAAAGCGATGAACGCTCCCGCATATTTTGAAATACAGGCGGATGAGCCCGAGAAAGCGGCCGAATTCTATTCGGCCGTTTTCGGTTGGAAACTCGAGAAAGATGCGAATGCACCCATCGATTATTGGCGCATCGAAACGGGGATATTTCCTTGACCCGGAAGGAAATACATTCGGTATTTTCCATGTGGACCCGGAAGCGGCGTAGGCGTTTTGTATGGTAAAATATCCATATGGAAAAACCCTTAACGTACGATGAGATGAAGGCCAAAACTGGCTTCGTCATCGAGTATAAGCCGAGCGAAGATGGGTCGGTGGCACTGCAGGCGGCGGCAGATGGGGTGCCCGTGATCGAAGCGAAGTTCACGGAGAAAACGCTTGACGAGGCGCATATCTTATATATGGAGGTGACGGAGCTTTTGCGTTCGCGCGCGAAGATCAGTCAGGAGTCATCCGCCATCCGGAAAGCAGTTGAGAAATTATTCGCTGCGTTCCGCGGCGAGAAAGTGGATTTTGCGGAAGATGCGGCGCCAGCCATGAAAAGCGAACGCAAGCCCTCGAATGAATTCATTGCGAATCCAGGGAAGGAGATCGAAATCGATGTCGATGGCGTGAAGTATAAGCGTCTTCCCGTGCGCACGCGCCTTATCACGATGAAAGACACGGACATCGTGCCGATCATTGAAGACTATGTGAAGCCGTATTTAGAGCCGGGCGACATTCTTTTCGTGAGTGAAAAAGCTTTGACGATCACGCAAGGACGCATCGTCGACATGAGCGATATCCATGTTTCGCCGCTCGCGCGGCTCCTCGCGCGCAACGTCGGCAACTATTACGGCACGAGCGATTTCCATGGCTTCGGCCATGGCACGACGATCGCCATGCAGCTTTTCGTTGAAGAAGCCGGCGTGCCGCGCATTCTTTTTGCCGCCGCGATTTCCGCGATCACGCGGCCATTCGGCATTAAAGGTTTGTTCTATCAGATCTGCGGCAAGAGCGCGAAGTCAATCGACTGCCCGATGTCGTTTTTGATTCTTGAATATGCGCACGCGGCGAAACTTGCACCGAAGAATCCCGGCGGGGAAGCGAAGCGTATTAAAAAAGCGGTCGGCGATCACGAAGTCGTGATTCTCGACGCGAACTATCGCGGCGCGTTCTCGCTCGGCAAAACGAACAGCGCGATCACCGAAGCATTCATCGGAAAACTGTTCCGCGATAATCCGCTTGGCCAATCGGATGAAATGACGCCCTTCGCGATCGTGAGGAAAACATAAAAATAAAAAACGTGCCCGGACGATGTGCGTCCGGGCTGTGTTGTTTTGATGTGGCTAGTGCGATGCGGATGAGGCGTATTCTTCGCCTAATTGCTCCCACTTTTCGCGTGCGATGACGTTTTTCCGCCAACGCAGGTAATATGCGGTAAGGGCGTTCACGATGATGAGCGCACTTGGGTAGATGAGCGTTGCAATGGAATAGCTCTGCATGCCGAAAATTGAGGGAACGAATTTCGCGCTGTTCAGGGCGTACCCCGGCACGTATTCCTTTTCCGGTTCTCGCCATGAATCTTTCCAGATTGGCCAGTACAGGATGACGTCCGCCGCCGCTGCGAGCACCGCCGATGTGACTGGTCCCCATGAAAGCTTTTTGGATGCAAGGTACACGGCGAATGTGATAGTGCCGAAGATAAACGCCGTCCAGTCCCAGCGATCGAAATCGCGGAGCGTGCCGCCTCTTCGATAGAAGCTCGAGAAGCTGATGATGAAACAGAAGATTGCCGTGAGCCCCAT